>Ga0182024_10000080_pt1 | contig 184131 bp, 175 predicted proteins | sample P32metaG_FD_120480 | JGI IMG/M metagenome (GOLD analysis project Ga0182024, IMG submission 120480) | Permafrost microbial communities from Stordalen Mire, Sweden - P3-2 metaG (Illumina Assembly) | ecosystem: Environmental > Terrestrial > Soil > Wetlands > Permafrost | place: Sweden: Stordalen...
CCTGCCGGATATTTTGTACCAGCGGGACTGAGACTACTGCATAGCTGGTGCTCCATCTAGATGGGGTGGCGTTGGCATAAAAGTCTGCGGCGCAGGTGGCCGATATCCCAGCGATGAATGGGGTCTGACGGTGTTGTAGTGTTGGCGCCATTGCTCGATGAGGATTTTCGCCTCCTTCAAGCTGTAGAAGATCTCCCCGTTGAGTAGCTCGTCGCGCAGCTTGCCGTCGAAGCTTTCGCAATAGCCGTTCTCCCAAGGGCTGCCGGGCTCGATGTGGAGCGTCTTGGCGCCCACACGTGCTAGCCAGCTACGCACGATCTTGGCGGTCATCTCTGGCCCGTTATCGGAGCGGATGTGTTCGGGGAGCCGTCCCCTTTGAAGTGGTTTGACCTGAAGTATGGTTTTGACCATGGAGGAGAGCAGAAATGGCAAGGAAGAGGCATAGCTCCAATATTCAGACAATGTTAACTATATTTTCTTGAGTATGGTCTCATTAGCTTTGCCCTAAGTGTGCCTCTCCTCGTGAGCCTAAAACTCTCGGATGGGCGACCTGAAGCATCGCCGAAGAAGGGCAAGTGATGATTTTCCGGGCTATATTCTGGATCGGTCTTGTGTGGCTATTGGTGTCGCACGAGCCGGATCTGGGCCTGGGCCGGCCGGGCGCTGGTGCATCGCTTACTTCTCCCGTCATGTCTTCCTCCTCCGCTAACGGTATCTTGCGGCTGGAAGGCCCATGTCGCAGCCCAGCGTGCGCAGGCGCCCTAGCCGTTGCTTCCTACATCGGCCTGGCGCCGCTGTCCGGCCGAACCCTTGAAGATGTGAAGGCCGATATCGAGGCCGACATCAAGGCGCGAAAGACGGCGAGCTAGGGCAGGCGAAAAAGGGGCGGACCGTGATCCTCCTGCCTGGAAGCGGTCCGGCGAGACGGTTGGAGTTGGGGAAGGAGGACCACGATGCCGAGAAATCGTTCCAAGCCTGAGGAGATTGTTGCCAAGTTGCGACAGGTGGATGTGACTACCTCGCTGGGTCACAACCTTACCGATGCGGTGCGTCAGATTGAGCACACTGGCAGCGCATCCTAATAGCAAGTTACTCGGCAAATTGTCCGGACCGGATTGTGCGGCGAGGCATTGCTGCTGTTGCTGTCGAAGAGGCGCGAATTTTCGCTCTGCGGCACAGCGCTGGCCTGCGCGCCCATCCCAAGGCACCCTATCTCAGGCTGGTGGTGTCACACGACAGCCCCGCCTTCCTGCATTTTGGCACCGGCGATCTCTTGCAGAAAATGTTCGATGTGATCAGGCGCTGGCGCGCCGCCAACAGCGAGGACTACAGCCGCTTCATTTAGAGATTACGGACGTGGCGGAACGTTGGTCGACGGCTGGTCGCTGTCGGGACGGATCTGCGGCGGATTCTGGTTGGACGGACGGTCCACCGGATCATTGCGCAGAATGTCGGTATCGAGCCTGGCGGCGTTGCTCTTCTGCTGCAGATAGGGAATCTCGTAAGCCTCGACCTTGGAGCGATAGGCTTCGAACGCGGCTTCGTCCTGGGCGCTGCGCTTGTCGCAACGCTCCGCCGGAAGCCCGGCTTCTTCCTGGCACCACAGATCGAAATTCATTTCCTGGACGGGATAGTTGCCGCCCCGCACGGTTTGCGCATGAACCGGCATCGCGACAGCGACCGCCAGCAATGCGCCTGCAAGTAAGCGGTCTGCCATAGACTTCATAACGCGAAGTTACGCCCTTTGTGCCAGCCGCGATAGGCGCAAAAGCGTGACAACGCATGCGCAAAAAGCAATGGCCCCGCATTCCTGATGGATACGGGGCCATTACACTTTTTACAATGTTAACTATGGCTGCAGGGTGATGACCGTGCGGCGGTTCCTGGCTTCCTTCACATTGTCGCCGGTCTCAACCGCGAGATCGGTCTCGCCCACGCCGCTGGCATGCAGCGCGTTGCGGCGCGCACCCATGTCGACCAGGGCTTCGACCACCACATTGGCGCGCTTGACCGAAAGCTTCTGGTTGTAGTCGGCCGGACCCGAGGTATCGGTGTGGCCGACGATGGTGATGTTGCTCTGCCCGCCGGAGCGCGCGTTGTTGATCACGTCGGTCAGCACCTTGAGCTGCTCGGCTTTCAGCGTCCACGAGTCGAAGTCGAAATAGACGGTGAAGCCATTGGTGATCTGGGCGGCAGGCGCGGGCGCCGGTGCGGGCGCGGGCGCCGGCATGGGAGCCGGAGGCGGCGCCGGCGGCGGGGCCGGATGGGCCGCGGTTTCCAGACGCACCAGCGAGGAATCCAGGGCAGTCTTGCAGGCCTGGCTGGCGGCGGCGGCGCTGGGCACGCTGCCGTAGATTACCCAGCAGTCATAATCGGCCTGGGCACGGGCGGCCTGCTCGGGGAACTGGTCCTTGCCGGCGGCCACCGCGCGCACCAGACGGGCGCGAATGGTGGTCTGGGCCGGGCCATTGCCGGCTTCAGGATCGGGTTCGGTACCTTCACCGGCCAGATCGGCCTTGGCCGAGAAAGCCTTGGACAACGTATCGCTTGAGCTGCTGCTGTCGGAGAAGGGGTTCAGCGAGTCCCAGAAGGAGGGCTCGGAACCCTGGTCGGCCGGCAGGGCGGAAGCCTGGCCGGACAGGTCGCTGTAATCCTTCTGCAGCGCCTGGGTGAAAGGCGAGCCGGCGGTCGCATCGTCGTCGCTGGAACAGGCGGCCAGGCCCAAAGCCAGAACGCTGGCGGCGGCGAGCATGGCCAAACGGCGGCCCTTGCCGCTTGAAGCTGCAGTAGTGCGCATGTCTGTAAATCCCCACTGGCGGCTTGATCTACCGGGCCCCAGCCCTGTCAACACCGCGAAATTACCAATCCTCCTATAGCGCGGCCCAAAGAACCGAAAAAGGCCCTTGTTTCAAAACGGTTGCCGGGGCGCGGCCCCATCCTGGGGGTGGTTGGGGGTGGAAAGTGCCCAAATTGGTTGATCTTGCAGCGCCGCGGTAACGTTCCGTTGACCGGCGGGGGGTTACAAAAGGGTGAGGCTTTTATTAATTGGGGCAGGCCCATGCAGGGCTTGGCACTGGCCATGAAGGACGCCGAACCGGTCGTCGCCAAGGCGGCCGCCGAACGCCGGCGTTTTCGCCGCGTGCGGGTGGATCTTCCCGGCCGTCTTTTCATACCCGCCGACAGCCATGAAGCACGCTGCACCGTCACCGATCTGTCACCGGGCGGCGCCGCCATCGCGTGCGAGACCGTGCCGGAAGCCGGCACCGCGGTGGTCCTTTATGTCGACAATTTCGGCCGCTTCGAAGGCACCGTGGTGCGCCGCGACGGCTATGGCTTCGGCGTCGCGTTCGTCTGCACGCCGTCCAAGCGCGAGCGGATCGCCGAGCAGCTGATCCTGTTCCTCAACAAGGCGCTGGTGGATGACAGCGTGCTGCGCCGCCATGAACGTGCCAGTCAGAAGGGCTTCGCCAAATTCACCCGTGCCGACGGCCAGGTCGTGCAGTGCGAGGTGATGGATATTTCGGTGGGCGGCGTTTCGCTCAAGACCGACGTGAAGCCGCCCTTGGGCGAGTTCGTGCTGATCGCCCAAATCGCGGGCCGTGTCGCCCGCCACCATGAAGACGGCATCGGCATTCAGTTCGTCGGCCAGGAAAAGGCCAGCGAACAGCCCCCGTCGCAGATCAATATCGTTCGCGCCTGATTTGCGATCAGGCTGCGGCGCTTTGCGCCTGGTAGCGGCGGCGGCCGACGATTTTCATCACCCCATACTGAATGAAAAACAAGGCGAGCTTGCTGGCGACGCCCCAGGCCGATATTGCCGCACCCCAGGCTGTCACGCCCAGGTTGAGCGCCAGGACCAGATTGAGGCTCGCCGAGAAAAACATCAGCCCGGCCCAGACATGGCCGAAGGCTATGCCCAGATCGGGCACAAATTCCAGGACGCGGGGCGGCAGATAGCGGTTCATCCAGCCACGCTGAAGCATCGCCACACCAGCCAGCAGATAGATGAGCGTGGGCTGCAACATCACATAAAGCGGATTGCTTGTGTGCAGGGTGCCGGCGCCGCTGGCCAGCACCACCACAAGGCTGATCCATTGCAGCGCATCCAGCCGCCTGTGGTGAAGCAGCTCCCAGCCGATCCGGCCGACCGCCAGTGCAAGGCCCGACACGACCGCCAGCACCATATTATGGGTGGTGTTGTAGAGCAGAAAGAAGAACAGGACCGACGCCAGATCGAGCAGCAAGGCGCGGGCGGAATGCAGCAGGTCTTTCACGGCGGGGTAGCGAGATAAAGGTCGGGTTCGGCGATGTTGAGTTCGCGCCGCACCGCGTCCAGCGGCCTGGGCAGCAGCGCTTCGTAATCCTGATCCTGCAGCCAACGCGCCTCCTTGCCATTGCGCCAGGCCTCGAACACGGCGCGCCGGCCTGCGCGCGGCATGCGCATCAGGCTCATCAGCACGATCAGGGCCGCGCCCCGGTTGCGGGTGTGGGCATACATGAAGGCGAGCAGGCAGACCTCGCCCAAGGGATCGCGGCCATAGCCGGTCAGCACATGGGTAAGGTCGTGGGCGTCGCGCATGCGCTCGCGGAACAGCTCCACATCCGCCGGCACCGGATCGCTCTCCCAGCTCTGCGAGGCCTCGACCAGGCCTTCGGCAGTGAGCTGTTCCGTTTCCATGAACTCGAAATAGCGGCGGCCGAAGCTTTCGGCCGGGAGCGCCGCAAGCCGCGCGCGGTCCGACAGCGTGTCGAGCAGGCGGCGCTTTTCGCCGATAACCTGCGCGCCGGTGGGGCTGGCGGCAAAACGGCGGAAGGCGTTGAGGCCCGACTTGCCGCGCAGGGCGCGGAAGATGGCGAACACCTGCGAGGTGTCTTCGGGATTGGCCAGAAGCCGGCGCACGGCGCGAACGGCTTCGAAGGGGTGCAGGCTGGTGTCTATCGTGGCTTGCGCGAGCATGGTTCTATTCCCTTGCGAACATGACCGGACTTTGCCTACTATATACAAAATTGTTAATAGCGAGTTAAGGCATTGGCTTTGAAGGAAAAACGCATACGCCGGCGCCCGGAAGAGGCGCGCGCCCTAATCCTGGATGCCGCCGAAGCGCGCATGACGGTGGATGGGCCGGCGGGTCTGCGCCTGCAGGATGTGGCGCGCGCCGCGGGCGTTTCGCATCCCACCATCCTGCACCACTTCGGCAGCCGGGAAGGATTGGTGCGGGCGCTGAACCAGCGCAGCCTGGAAGCCTTGCGCAACAGCGTGATCGCGCGTCTGACGGGCGCCCAGGCGGGCGACGACAACATCAAGCAGACCTTCGCCGCCTATCGCGATGGGGTGGCGCAGCGCCTGTTGTGGCTGATCCAGTCCGCCGAGCCTGAGACGCCGGGGGGCCTGAAATTCTTTGACGAGATCACCGAGGCGCTGCATGCCATGCGGGTGAAATTCGCCGCACCCGGCACAGAGCCCGATATCGAGGATACGCGCGCGGTGATCCATCTCACCACCATCGCGGCATTCGGCGATGCGGTGATCGGCGCGCGTCTGCGGCGTGGCAATGGCGAGAAGGAACGCGCCGCGCGCGACTGGTTCGAGGCCTGGTTCGCGGCGCTGCTGAATCTTTACCTGACTAGCGCAGCGAAACCGCAGCCCTGATCCGCACGGTCAGAAATGATAGCCGACCATTGTCGTGACCATCACATTGGTATTGGAGATGCTGATGGGGCTTTTGGCGGCATCGCCCAACAGCCGGGTCACACTGGTGTCCGCATCCAGGAACCAGTGCGCATTGAGGCGATAGATGAGATTGACGCCGCCGCGCACGTCCCTCAGCCCCGACCCGGCATTGAAGGCGGGGAAAATGGAGGCCGCCGCCTGCACCGGCGTGACGCCGAAATAGGTCTGCATGGTGTCGGTGCTGGCCCAGCTGGCGCGCACATGCGGCATCACGATCAGCCGCTTGGTAAGCGGCAGCGGTGCAGAGACGCCGAACGACGCCAGCACGCCGTCATTCTGGCTGCCGGTGAATTTGGTCGCCGACAGTTCGAAATTGGCCGCGCCCCATTGGTAGGAAACAAAGCCGCGCAGCCCCAATGAGGCTTTGATCGTGCCCAGCCCCATGAGGCGGTCGTCGCCGGATTCGAAAATCCCGCCACTGCCATGATCCTTGCGGCCGGAATCGAATGTCAGACCGCCGCCGATGCGAAAGCGCTTGTGGTGCCAATAGGCGCTGAGTCCGCCCTCGCCGATGGAAATCGTGTCGCGCCATCTGATGGACGCAAGCGGTATGGGCGTGGCGACATAGCGGTCACTGCCCTCAAAGGTCGGGCGCATCGCGGCGCCAACCCCCAGGGTGATGTCCCAGTCCTTGTGCGGTGCTTGCGCAGGCTGAGCCAGCGCGGGCGCTGTGCAGCAGGAAAAACAGGCCATGCAGGCCATGGCGGGGAACAATTTCATTGTCCACCTGTACAGGCTTGGTCATGGTTGCGCCATGCGCCCGGTGAAATTGTGTCAGCGTAATTCGCGGCGGCAGCTTCAGGTCAGATTCTGAATCTGACTGGACGCCAGCATCAGCTTGGCGACGCTGAGTTCGCCGCTGGCTTCGAGGGTGCCCAGCAAGCTGCGGGTGCGCTCCAGCGCGTCGCCCTGGACTTGCGCCCATTCCTCGACGCCCGTGCCACTGGCCAGAAGCTTTTTGGCAATGCCGCGCTGCGACTGGGAAAGATCGTCCAGCAGGCGGCGCAACGCCAGCCGGTCCCAATGCTCTGGCGGCTGGTAACGGCTTGCCAGATTGCGCAATCGGTCCAGCCCCAATGTAGCGCCAAGCGCGAAATACAGTGGGGTGACCTTGGCGGTGTCCTTGCCGGTCTCGTGCGCCAGCAGCGCCACGTCCAGCGCCATGGCCAGGGGCGAAAGCAGCGCCATGTCGCGCGCCAGATCTTCCGGCACGCCGGCCTTCGCCAGTTCGGCGATGCGCGCAGTGTCATCGGCGGTCAGGCTGTAGCCCTGCCTAAGCGCTTCTACCCCGGCGCGGTACTGCATCACCGTGTCGGCAATGGGGGCATCCAGCGGCACATGCGCCAGAAACCAGCGCGCGGCCTGCCGGTGCTGGTCGGCGATGTCGCCATAAAGCCGGGTCTGAATCGCGGCGTCCACTTTCAGGTCCAGCGCATCGATGCGGGCCTTGAGCGCCGACAGGCCAAAGGCGCCGTCGCTGAGCACAAAGCCGCGCGCCACCTGCGCCCCGCTCAGCCCCGACACCTCGCGGGCGCGCAAGCTGAATACCGGTCCGGCCAGATTGACGATGGCGTTGATCAGCACGGTGGAGATGATCTCGCGCTTGAGGCGATGGCGTTCGGGCTCCTGCGGGAAGGCGGCGACGGCGGGAGGCGGGAAATAGCCGGTCAGCAGCGCGGTGAAGGCGGGATCATCGGGCAGGTGGCTTGCCAGCACTTCCGCATCCAGGTCGAGCTTGGCATAGGCCAAGAGCACACAGAGCTCGGGCCGGCTCAGTCCCCGGCCGTCCTTGGCCAGGGCATTGAGCTGGGCGTCGGTGGGCAAAAATTCCACCGCCCGGTCCAGACGCCCACGCGCTTCCAGGTCGCGGATCATGCGGGCGTGGGCGTCGAGGTCGCGCAAGCCCGCCGCTTGCGCCACCGACAAGGCCAGCGTCTGGTTGTAATTGTCGGCCAGCACATGGGCCGCGACATCGTCGGCCACCGACGCCAGCAGCGCATTGCGCCGGTCCTCGCTGAGTTCGCCGCGCATCACCGGCCCGCCCAACAGGATCTTCAGATTCACTTCATGGTCGGAGGTGTCGACGCCGGCGGAATTGTCCACCGCATCGGTGTCGATGCGCCCACCGCTACGCGCATATTCGATGCGTCCCAGTTGCGTGACGCCCAGATTGGCGCCTTCGCCCACGACCTTGGCGCGCACCTCGCCGCCATTGATGCGCACCGCATCGTTGGCGCGGTCGCCCGCTTCCAGATTGGATTGCGATGCCGCTTTGATATAGGTGCCGATGCCGCCGAACCACAAAAGGTCGCTCTGCGCCTTCAGCAGGGCGTTGATCAGGGCGGGCGGCGACAGGCTGTCGGCCGTGGCGCCGATCAGGGCCTTCACCTCCGGCGACAGCGGAATTTCCTTCAGGGTGCGCGCGAAGACCCCGCCGCCCTTGCCGATCAGGGCCTTGTTGTAATCGTCCCAGCTGGAGCGGGGCAGCGCGAACAGCCGCTCGCGCTCGGCAAAGCCGGTGGCCGCATCCGCATCGGGATCCAGGAAGATGTGGCGATGGTCAAAGGCCGCCACCAGCCGGATGTGCTTCGACAGCAGCATGCCATTGCCGAATACGTCGCCGGACATGTCGCCCACGCCCACCACGGTGAAGTCGGTAGACTGGATGTCGGTGCCCAGCTCGCGGAAATGGCGTTTCACCGCTTCCCAGGCGCCGCGGGCGGTAATGCCCATCTTCTTGTGGTCATAGCCGACACTGCCGCCGCTGGCGAAAGCGTCGCCCAGCCAGAAGCCGCGTTCCAGCGCAATGCCGTTGGCGATGTCGGAGAAGGTGGCCGTGCCCTTGTCGGCCGCCACCACGAGATAGGGATCATCGCCATCGGGACGCATGACATCGGCGGGCGGCACGATCTGGCCGTGGCTGTCCAGATTGTCGGTGACATCCAGAAGCGCGTTGACGAAAGTCTTGTAGGCGGCGATGCCGGTTTCCATGAACTGTTCGCGCGACGGGTTGGCGGGCATCTGCTTGGGAAAGAAGCCGCCCTTGGCGCCCACCGGCACGATCACCGCATTCTTGACCTGCTGTGCCTTGACCAGGCCCAGGATCTCGGTGCGGAAGTCCTCGCGCCGGTCCGACCAGCGCAGGCCGCCGCGGGCGATGCGCCCGAAGCGCAGATGCACGCCTTCCACTTGCGGCGCATAGACAAAGATTTCCCGCCAGGGGCGCGGCGCGGGCAGTTCGTCCAGTTTGGCGGAATCGAACTTCATCGCCATGGCGGGGCGTGCCGTGCCATCGGCATTCTTCTGGAAGAAATTGGTGCGCAAGGTCGCGTCCATCACATTCTTGAAGCGGCGAATGATGCGGTCGTCGTCCAGCGACGGCACATCCTTCAGCGCCGCCTCGATGCGCTTTTCAATCTCCAGAACCTCGCCGGCGCGCTCGCCCACTGCATGCGGATCGTTCCTGGCATAGAACAGCGCCACCAGCAGGCCCGCGACATCGGGATTGCGCACCAGCGCCTGCTGCATATAGGCGGCACTGAAAGTGAAGGCCGCCTGGCGCAGGAACTTCGCCGCCGCGCGCAGGATGGTGACATCGCGCCAGTCCAGGCCGGCGCCGATCACCAGCCGGTTGAAACCGTCGCTTTCCGCCTCGCCTCTCAGCACGGCGTGAAAGGCGTCTTCCAATGGCAAACCAATATCGTCCAGCCGGACCGGCAGGCCGTCGGCGCGCTCCATGGCGAAATCCAGGATGGCGCCGTCCTGGCGCCAGCCGCCATCACTGTTGAACGACACCGGATAGGAATCTTCCGCGATCACCTTCAGGCCCAGGTTTTCGAACACCGGCAGCGAGGCCGACAGCGGCAGCACCTCGCCCAGCACATAGAGCTTGAGGCGCAGCGCAGGCGCGGCTTCGCCGTCCTTGCGCCAGACATGGGCGCGCAGCTTCAGCGTGTCCGCCGAGCTGGCAAGGTCCTCCAGCACGCCCAGATCACGCGCACCGTCATGGGCAGCGAAATTATCGCGATAGCCGGGCGAGAAATGCGGCGAAAGGCGCGCCAGCCGGGCAAAGCCCTCGCTCCTGCCCAGGCTGGCGCACATCGCCTCCGCAAGCCCGTCGTCCCAGGTGGTGACCAGCCGGGCGATGTCGCGCTCCAGGGCGCGCACATCGACCTTGGGCAGCGCGCCTTCATTGCGGCCGATGATGTAATGCAGCCTGACCAGGGCGCTGTCATCCACCGCCGCGTCAAAGGCCGACATGCGGCCGTTGAAAGCCTTCGCCAGCAGGGCGTGAATTTCAGTGCGCAGCCTGGCATTGATGTGATCGCGCGGCGCCAGCAGCAGGGCGGAGACAAAACGGTCGAAACGGTCGAAGCGCAGGAACAGCTTCAGGCGCGCCAAGCCGCCCATGTGCAGGATGCCGGTGGAAATCTCATAAAGCTCGTCGGCGGAAACCTGGAACAGCTCGTCACGCGGAAACGTGTCCAGGATATGGCTCAGCGCCTTGCCGTCATGGCTGGTGGGCATCAGGCCCGCATGGGCCATCACCGCTTCGATCTTGCGGCGAAGCAGCGGAACGGTGCGCGGCTGGGCGCTGTAGGCATTGGAAGTGAACAGGCCGACAAAGCGGCGCTCGCCGACAAACGCGCCATTGGGGTCGAAGGTCTTGACGCCGATGTAATCCATATGGGCGCGCCGATGCACCAAACTGCGTGCCGCGCTTTTGGTGACAATCAGGGGATCGGATGAATCCAGGAAGGCGCGCACTTCGGCGGTCAGCCCGGGGCGCTCGCCGCCGCGCACGCCATGGACCACCCGGGTCTGTTCGTCGGACAGAACGCCCAGCCCGCTGCCTTTCACCGGTTCCAGTTGGCCATGGGCGCCGTCCCTGCCCAGCACATAGTCGCGCGCGCCCAGAAAGGTGAAATGATTGTCGGCCAGCCAGTCCAGGAAAGCGAGATCCTCGGTGATGTCCGTCCCGGGCGGGTGGCGTGCCAGATCGTCGCGCGCCGCCTTCAGCCGCGCCAGCATGGCGGTCCAGTCGCGCACCGCAAGCGCGCCTTGCGCGAAACTCGCGCGCAGCGACTCCTGCAGCCTCGAGCGCATCTCTTCGCTCATCAGGTCGCAGACCAGCGCAATCACGCTGGTGCGCACTCCATCGATATCCATGATGGGATGAAAGGCGGCGCGGATGCGTGCGCCTCCGGCCATCGCCGCGGCCAGGGTGGAATCGAACAGAAAGGGGCGGTCGTCATTGATGCTGACCAGCACCGTCTCATGGCCCAGCTCCAGTGCGGTGACATGGCTCTCGCCCCTGGCCCGCTTGCCAGCCTCGTCGTGCAGCGCCATGGCGAGCTGGGTGAGCTGGTCGGCGCGCGCCCTCAGCACATCGTCGGGCACCGCGCGGCCATAAAGCGCATCGAAGAAGGAAGACAGACCATCATCCGCCGGCAACAGCGCGCGTGCTTCCGCGATACGATTTTGCGCATCCCGCGCGACTTCGGTTTCTGCGGAGCGGATTGCGGTCATCACGGTCATGCGGCTGTCCTCGCGTTGGGGCGATGCGCCCTTCAGGCGGCCCCATTTCGGGCAGCCAAGCGCAGCAGGAGACTATAACGGCAAGATGACGGGGATGCCGCCGTTACGTCACGGCCGGATCGTGGAACTCTTGGGCATGGCGTGGCGGCATGGCGCGGCACAGCATGGGCAGCACGATCAAGCCTGTCCCCACCGTCACAATGGCGCCTGCCACCCAGGGTGCGAGAGGCCAGGCGCTCAAAAGTGCTGCGCCGGCTGTGATCAGGCAGGCCGGGGCGACAAAGGCGAGGGTGCCTTTGGCATCGCGCAGCGCCAATGCCAATGCCAGGCTGGGTGCGGCCACGAAAGAAAACACCAGTAGCGGCGCGGGCAGCTCCGGCATCAGCAGGAAGGCGCCGGCGCCCCACACGGTCCCTGTATAGAGAAGAAGCAAGCGCAGGTCGGCGGCGGCTTCATCCAGCGGCACGCGCCGAAGCGAGCGGGCATAGCCGCGGATGAAATTGCGGGTCATGGCGATAACACCCAGAAGCATCAGCGCCGCCCAGCCGAAATCGGCCTTGAGGGTGCCACCGCCGCTTGCGTCTGCCCACATGAGCGCCAGCCCGCCCGCCAGCATCAGCACCACACAGACAAGTGGGGAGCGGGCCAGGAATTGTGACAGGCACAGATTTCGGCCTGCCTCCCGGTGCAGCTGGGGCAGCCGGTTCAGGGCCTCCTGCGGCAGACGGCTGTCATGGAAAGTATTTGCCGCGCGCGCAGGATCGAAAGCCGGGTAGGGGGAGTTCACCTCGGTGAGGGCCATTTTGACGCCTCGTTCCTGCCCGAAGCCGCGATTGACGAATATCAATGACGGCCAGCGTTAAGACTCACATGCTTAACAATATATTAATAGGAACTGGCACATGATTCGTCCAGCGTTCGACCATTGGGGCATGCGCATGCCGTCGGTCACCATCTTCGATCTGGAATACACCGCCTGGGAATGTTCGATGGCGCGGTCCTGGCTGACGCCGGGCGAATTCCGCGAGGTGGTGCAGATCGGGGCAGTCAAGCTCGACGCCGACAGTTTCGCGGTCCTGGCGGAATTCGACGTGCTGATCAAGCCGCGCTTCAATCCGCAGCTCTCGCCCTATTTCGAAAATCTCACCGGCATCACCCGCGATCAGCTTGCGCGCCGGGGCGTGGATTTCCAAACCGCCTATGACCAGTTCCTCGCCTTTGCCGGGGATTGCCCGATTGCCGCCTTCGGCCGGGACGAAAAAGTGCTGGAGGAAAATCTGCGCCTTTACGGCATCACGGATGCCAGGCCCCTGCCGCTGTTCTATGACCTGCGCGGCTGGTTCGCGGTGCAGGGGCTGGATCCGCGCGGACGTCATTCCTGCGAGATCGGGCCGGCGCTGGGCGTACCTTTTGTCGGGCGCACACACAATGCGCTGGACGACGCAAAGAGCCTGGCCGCCGGCATGGAAGCGATCGCGGTGCGCGGCGTGCGGCTGAGGCCTGCGGCGTGATCGTGCCATGGTTGTTGAAGCCGACAGGCTGATCGAACTGCTCGGTCTCAAGCCGCATCCGGAAGGTGGCCACTTCAAGGAAACATTTCGCGACGGCAATGTGGGCCGTGCCCATTCCACCGCCATCTATTTCCTGCTCAAGGCCGGCGAGGTCTCGCGCTGGCACCGGGTCGATGCAGCCGAAGTCTGGCATTTCTATCGCGGCGCACCGCTGGAACTGTGCATCGGCAAGCAGGTCTATGTTCTTGGTCCCGACATAGACGAGGCACACGCGCCGCAGATCGTGGTGCCGGCGGGGGCCTGGCAGGCGGCACGGTCGCTGGGTGACTACACCCTGGTCGGCTGCACGGTGGCGCCCGGTTTCGAGTTCGAGCGATTTGAACTCGTACCAGATGATTTTGCCCTTTAATTTTGGGTCGCACGGCCGACGGCTCGCTTGCGCTCGCCTGGCCGATGCTCCCGGCGCCCGGTTTTGAATTCGAACACTTCGAGATGGCGCCACAAGGGTTCACGCCGTAAAGCACGAAGTTTCCGCCAAAAACCACCACGGAATTTTTGCAGCGCACACAGATATAGTGTGGCGCATTGCCGATTGACGCCCAGCCCGGGCGCCGCGCATGGTCGCCGCCAATAAAAGCTGTCAGGGACGCCTCACATGAAAAAACAGTATTTCGCGCTCGCCACGCTTGCGCTTGGCCTTATGACCACCGCCGCCTTCAGCCAGGCCGACCGGCTGGCGATCCAGTCCCAGCCCGCCCATGACGGCACTCCGGCCTGGCACCTGGGGCCGTCCTTTCCCGATCCCACCGGCTTCACCCTGGTCGATCCCGACGGCACTGTGCATGTGATCCCGCGCGAGGATCGCCGCGCCATGATGGGCGGCGTGGCGCGGGTGCCGGGCGGTGACTCCGGTCCCAATTGCAGCCATTCCATCGTCTGCGGCAAGAAGGGCGGCTTTGCCCGCAGTGCATTGGCCCGCGTCGAGTGGGACCAGACCATGGGCTACAAATTCTCTTATCCTTACGTGGTGCCCAAGGGTATCGGCGGGGTGCCGTCGGTGGCGCTGGATTCCAAGGGCTATCTGTGGGTGTTCAAGCGCTCGCCCGCCGGCGTGGTCCAGCTGATGAAGTTCGATCCCGGCCACAAGCTGGTGCTGGAAGTGCCCGAGAGCGTGATCGGCCATCAGGACAAGGCCCATGGCATGGCGGTCGACAAGGACGACAATGTCTGGATCACCGACAATGGTCAGGCCACGGTGATGAAGCTCTCGCCCGACGGCAAGCTGCTGATGACCATCGGCATCAAGGGCCATCGCGGCGACTGGGATGAAGCCAAGGGCCAGCAACTGTTGTGGCAGCCGGTGATGGTGGCGTTCGGCCCCAGGGGCGATGTCTATATCGGCGAAGGCCATGCCAATGAGAGCCCCAATGACGTCGACAATGACGATCCCACCAACACTATCGGGGCATCGCGCATCGTCCATTTGACCGCCGACGGCAAGTTTGTCGGCCAGTGGTTCGGCGACGAAGTCGGCCAGGGCAAGTTCGATTCCAGCCACGGCCTGGCGGTCGATCCCAAGAGCGGCGATGTGTGGATCGGCGACCGCGAACAATATCGCATCGTGGTCTATACCGGCGACGGCCGCTTCGTGAAGACGCTGCAGATGAGGAACCTGGTCTGCGCCTTGAACTTCGACCGCGAGGGCAATCCCTGGATGGCGTCCGGTCAGGATGGCCAGTTCCTCAAGCTCAACCATGACGGCAAGGTGCTGGGCGCGGTCGGCAATGGCATGGGCATCGGCACCGGCCAGTTCACCGAAGCCAGCTATTGGGTTTTCGATCCGCACGACAATCTGATTGCCGGCGACACCAGTGTCGGCCGCGTCACGGTCATGTCCAAGTAACCCCCTCCGGCCTACGCATCGCAAGCGATGCTACGGCCGCCTCCCCCAATGCCAGCGCGCTGACGCGCGCGCCGGGGGAGGCATCTGGTGTTTGGAAAGCGAAGCGGCGCTGCGCGAGCGGCGCCGTTTTATTTTGTGGCAACGTCGCGAGGTGAGATCGCGAGCAACTTGCTCAGCTCCAGCTGGATCGCGAGCGATGACGCATGGCCCTCATGGCCTTCGCCCGGCACGAAGCTGACCAACAGGGTCTGGCCCGAGATGGCGATGGTGGGCTTGCCGCCTTCGGCCACCTTCACGCTGTTGATGCGGTGAGACAGGAGCTGGCGGGCAGTCGGCTGGGCGGCAATGAAGCGTTCGATCCCCGTGGCGGCGTTGGTCAGGGCGTCGAAGGCGTGGCCCCGGGTTTCGGCATCGGCCGACAGCACCGCCGGGTCAGCGGAGAATTTGAGGGCGATGTTCTGGACATAGACCAGATGGCTGGCCTCGTCGCCGAAGGCGGTCGTCAGCTCATTGGCCGAGATTGCCAAGGGCGCGGGCGCGGGCACATCATTCTGGAAGGTCGTAGGCAGGCCTTGCGGCGCATCCTGGGTGTAGAGGGTCATGCCGCCCCAGATCGAGACCCGCAGCGCTGTCGCACCGGTGTCATATTTGAGCGCCTTGGCGCCCAGCGAGCCGCGCTCCATGGTCAGGACGAAGTTTTCCGGATTGTCGGCAAAGCGCAGCAGATACTTGTTCGCCCCATAAGGCTCCAGGGTGAAGCTGTCATGGTCGCCGGCGCTGTAGAGCCCGGGCTGGACGGCGCTGACCCGCTGGGCCGCAAGGCGCGACGCCATGCTGGGCGGCATGCCGGGGCCGGCATCGGGCTGCGCCAGGGCGGCCGGTGCGGCTGCCAGCGACAGGCTCAGAACCAAAAACCGATGTCTCACGCGACGCTTCTTCCGGCGGTTTTCCGCCCTGGCTGGCGGACATCACCAACCCCCTCTTTGCCCAAGAAGATGGCACCCCTTTGGGGCGAATTTAAGCCGTTTTTCGGCTCCGCGACGCCCGCACGGCTTCCTTTTGGGCCGGATTATGACTACGAGTCCTCGTTAACTTATTTGAAAAGGGGGCCATTCGTGACGCAGAGTCTGGACAGTTTCAAATGCCGCAAGACGCTCAAGGTCGGCAGCAAGAGTTACGTCTACTTCAGCCTCACGGCGGCCGAGAAGAACGGCCTGAAGGGCGCTTCCAAACTTCCCTATTCGTTGCGGGTGCTGCTGGAAAACCTGCTGCGCTATGAAGACGGACAGACCGTCACCAAGGACGACATCAAGGCGGTGGTGGCGTGGCTGGGCAAACGCACATCCGACCGCGAGATCGCCTTCCGTCCCGCCCGTGTCCTGATGCAGGACCTCACCGGCGTACCGGCAGTGGTCGATCTGGCCGCCATGCGAGATGCCATGAAGAATCTGGGCGGCAATCCCGAGAAGATCAATCCGCTGGCGGAAGTGGATCTGGTCATCGACCACAGCGTGATGATCGACAATTTCGGCCAGAAGGATTCCTTCAAGAAGAACGTGGTGGTCGAATATGAACGCAACCAGGAGCGTTACCAGTTCCTGCGCTGGGGCCAGCAGGCGTTCGCCAATTTCCGTGTGGTGCCGCCGGGCACCGGTATCTGCCACCAGGTCAATCTGGAATATCTGGCCGAGACGGTGTGGACCCGCAAAGGCAAGGACGCCAAGACCAAGAAGACGGTGGAATATGCTTTCCCCGACAGCGTGGTGGGCACCGACAGCCACACCACCATGATCAACGGCCTGGCCGTGCTGGGCTGGGGCGTGGGCGGCATCGAGGCGGAAGCCGCCATGCTGGGCCAGCCCATCTCCATGCTGATCCCCGAGGTCGTTGGCTTCAAGCTGACCGGCAAGCTCAGGGAAGGCGTTACCGCCACTGACCTGGTGCTGACCGTCACCCAGATGCTGCGCAAGAAGGGTGTGGTGGGCAAGTTCGTGGAATATTACGGACCCGGCCTGGACGAGCTGACCTTGGAAGACCGCGCAACCATCGCCAACATGGCGCCGGAATATGGCGCGACGTGCGGCTTCTTCCCCATTGACGCGGAAACCGTGCGCTTCCTCAAGAACACCGCGCGCAAGGCGCCTCGCGTGGCGCTGGTGGAAAAATATGCCAAGGCGCAGGGGTTGTGGCGCACCGCCAAGTCGCCCGATCCGGTCTTTACCGACACATTGTCGCTGGACATGGATACGGTCGAGCCCTCGATGGCCGGTCCGATGCGGCCGCAGGACCGCGTCGCCCTGTCGGGCATTGCCGGCAATTTCGCCGAGCATCTGATCAAGACCTGGAAGAAGGAAGAGACCGCCAACAAGCGCGCCACCCTGGAAGGCAGCAAGACCACCATCGGTCATGGCGATGTGGTGATCGCGGCCATCACCTCCTGCACCAACACCTCCAACCCGTCGGTGATGATCGGTGCGGGTCTGGTGGCGCAGAAGGCTGTCGCGCGCGGCCTGAAAGTGCGGCCCTGGGTCAAGACTTCGCTGGCGCCGGGATCGCAGGTCGTCACCGACTATCTCGCCAAGGCGGGCCTGGACAAGCCGCTGGACAAGCTGGGCTTCACGCTTGCCGGTTACGGCTGCACCACCTGCATCGGCAATTCCGGCCCGCTGCCGGAAGCCGTGGCCAAGGCGGTGACCGAAGCCGACCTGGTGGCGGCGGCGGTAATCTCGGGCAACCGCAACTTCGAAGGCCGAGTGCATCCGCAGGTGCGCGCCAACTATCTGGCCTCGCCCATGCTGGTGGTCGCCTATGCGCTGGCGGGCTCCGTCAACATGGACCTGACCCGCGAACCGGTCGGCTATGACAAGAAGAACGAGCCGGTCTATCTGAAGGACATCTGGCCCAGCCCGAAGGAAATCTCCGCGGCCGTCGCCAAGGCGGTGAAGCCGGCCAGCTTCAAGAAGCGCTATGGCGATGTCTTCAAGGGCGACACCAATTGGCGCAAGGTCAAGCTGGTCAAGGGCCAGACCTATCAGTGGGATCCGACTTCGACCTATGTGAAGAACCCGCCCTTCTTCGACGGCATGACGCTCAAGCCAAAGCCGGTCAAGGAGATCACGGGCGCGCGCGTGCTGGCGGTGTTCGGTGACAGTATCACCACCGACCACATCTCGCCTGCCGGCAACATCAAGGCGTCAGCGCCGGGCGGCGTCTATCTGTCCGAGCATCAGGTGTCGCAGAAGGACTTCAACAGCTACGGCTCGCGCCGGGGCAATTTCGAGCTGATGGAGCGGGGCACTTTCGCCAATATCCGCATCAGGAATGAGATGATGGGCGGCGCCGAAGGCGGCAACACCATCTATTACAAGGACCCGAAGGCCGACGGCGCGAACATGTCCATCTATGACGCCGCACAGGCGTACAAGAAGGACGGCCATGGCACGGTGGTGATCGGCGGCAAGGAATATGGCACCGGCTCGTCGCGCGACTGGGCGGCCAAGGGCCCGGCGCTGCAGGGCGTGCGCGCCGTGATCACCGAAAGCTTCGAGCGCATCCATCGCTCCAACCTGATCGGCATGGGGGTAGCGCCCTTCTGCTTTGAGGCGGGCAAGACGCGCAAGGACTATGGCTTCACCGGCCGCGAGGTGGTGGACATTCCGGGTCTGTCGGGCGATCTCAAGCCGCGCCAGCAGATGGAAGCCACTGTGCGCCGTCCTGACGGCTCAACCTTCAAACTGCCGCTGCATCTAATGATCATGACGGCGGACGAAGTGGCGTACTTCAAGAACGGAGGCATTTTGCCTTACGTTTTGCGGAATCTTCTCGCCGCATAATCCTCAAAGGCCATCTGGGGTATCTTGCCCCGATGGCCTTTGATTCGTCGCTCGACATCTTCGCCGCCGGCGCCCTGTTCACGGCCTGCATCGGTGTGTGGTTTCTGGCCGCACCCGTTGCCTTGCGCCCGCGGCTCTATCTGCGCTTTGCCGGGGTCCTGTTTTCGGCGCTCGCCGCCTCGGTACCGCTCAATATGGCCGATGCCGCCGCACTACTTCTTCTGCCACTGGCGTCGGCGTCGCTGATGATTTCGGCGCTGGCGCGTTTCGCGCGGCCTCTGCCGGTTTTTCCCGCGAGCCTGGCGATGGTTGCCGGTCTGGCGGGCGGGCTGGGCGCGCTGGTTTCCGGCACCGTCACGCCCGCGCTTGTGCCGGTGATGTTTGCCGGGCTTGCTGTGATCGCGGCGGCGCTGAACGGCACCGCGGTGATGCCGGTGCTGGCGGGCGCGGGCCTGATCGCATCGGGGCTCGCCTTCATGGAGCAGGGCGCGCGCGCCGGGCTTTTGCTGTTCTGCGCCGCGGCCGTGATGGGCCTCGCCAAGCCTCAGCTTTTGCGGTCCAGCAACAGCGCCATGCGCGGTGAGGCGGCGCGGCCGTAAGCGGTTTGTACCGAAACGCTTTCACGCCGTTCCGCCATCGCCTGGCCCAGCACTCGGGTGACGAATGCCGGAAGCAATCTGGGGGGTCCCAAAACGGGTCGAAGTGCTGTGCCTCATCCCGGCACACCAGTTCCACGGTCAGATGCGGCGTCTGTTGTTTGCCGCCAGGACTGTCGTTTGAACCCTCGCGGCGCAAGCTACTGGTATGGCTCGCCTTTTCGATGGCGCGCGGACTTGCAGCGAGAGCCTTGAGGCTTTCGCGGACGCTCGCTTGGACGGGAAAGGTCACGCGCATACCGTCTATAACGCAAGCGCGGGGCCATTGCCGTAAGCGCTTGTTTACCGTGCCGGTTTCCTCGTTTTTAAGTCCCTGTCGCCATACTCGCCCCACAAAAGGCCGGAGAAACCGGACCGAGGATGGTGGGTCGTGTTCAACACCGCATTGCAGAAGCGAGACGACGTCACCCAGCTCGGCCAGCTGGAAGACGAACTGCGCCTGCGCCTCGCCGCACAGGCCGCGGGCTGTGTTGCCTTCGACTGGAACGTCACCGCCGGTCATATCCGCTGGGACGGCGCCACCGACATCTTGCCGCTGCATCTGGACACCGTCAGGGCGCAAAGCTTCCTGGATGGGGTTGCGATGGAAGGCCGGGCCGGCCTCCTGGCCGTGATTGAAGCGCGCGACAGCACGTCCAATTTCTTCCTGACCGACATCGAAGTCGCCAGCGCCATGGGCGCGGTCACCTTCACCATGGCGGGCACCCGCGTTGCCGGCGAAGGCGGCGTCACCGCGCGTCTGATCGGGCTGATGCGCGACACCAGCGAGCGGGTGCGCGAAGTGCGCCGCCTGTCCTATCTGGCGACCCGCGACGAACTGACCGGGCACCTCAACCGCAATGCGCTGCGCGAGGAGCTGTCACAGGCGATCGAAAGCGCCAAGGGCGAGGGCCGCAATTGCGCCTTCCTGGTGGCCTCGATCGACCGTCTCGCCATGATCAATGACGGCTTCGGCTTCGACGCCGGCGAGGAAGTGATCATGGGGGTGGGCGAACGGCTCGCCCGCACCCTGCGCAGCAGCGATATCATCGGCCGCATCGCCGGCAACAAGTTCGGCATCATCCTCAAGAACTGCCGCGAGCGCGAAATCGCCATCGTCGCCGCCCGCCTGCGCTCCAGCGTGCGCGCCAACGGCATCGAGACCCGCTCCGGCATGGTCGCCGCCACCTGTTCGGTGGGCGCGGTGTGGCTGCCCCAGGCCGCCTCCAGCAGCCAGGAAGCCATGTTGCGCGCCGAGCAGGCGCTGGACCGCGCCCGCGCCAACGGCCGCGACGGTTTTGCCGCCTATCAGCCCTCACCCAGCCGCGAGACCGCGCGCCTGCGCATGATGCAGATCTCCGACGAGGTGATGCATGCGCTGAAGGAAAACCGGCTGAAGCTCGCCTATCAGCCGATCGTCCAGGCCCGCTCGCGCAAGACCTCCCATTACGAATGCCTGTTGCGCATGGTCAAGCCGGACGGCAGCATCCTCACCGCCGGCCATTTCGTGCCGGCGTGCGAGCAGATGGGCATTGTGCATCTGATCGACCGCTTCTCGCTGGAAGCCACCGTGGCCCAGCTGAAGGCCCATCAGACCATCACGCTGGCGGTCAATGTCTCGGGCACGGCCGCCTCCGATCCGATCTGGCTGCAAAGCTTTGTCGATTATGTGCGCGCCGAACAGCGGGTGGCGCCGCGCCTGATCGTGGAACTGACGGAAACCGCGGCGCTGCATCACTTCGAGGAGAACGCCCATTTCGTCTCGCAATTGCGCGAGCTGGGCGTGCGCGTGGCGATCGACGATTTCGGCGCCGGCTATACCTCTTTCCGCAATCTGCAGATGCTGCATGTCGATACCGTCAAGATCGACGGCTCCTATGTGCACGATCTGAGCCAGTCGCCGGAAAACCAGGTCTTCGTGCGCACGCTGGTCGGTCTGGCGCGCAGCTTCGACATCAAGACGGTGGCGGAATGGGTCGGCTCGGACGACGACGCCGCCCTGCTGCAGAATTTCGGCGTGGACTATTTTCAGGGCTTCCACTTCGGCGAGCCGGTGCTGGACCCCAAGTGGGATTAACTAGGGCTTCGTAAGGCCCTTATCCCATGCCGTCACGCTGGAATTGCCGTCATCTTCCACGATCACCGTGAATTTCTGGCGCAGGCTTTCAAAGTCCACCAGCCAGCGTTTCTTGAGCTTCTGGGTATTGCTCCAGGCAAGCGTGCCGCACGTGCCCCTGCAGTATTTGTCCAGCCTGGTATGGGCGATGTCGCGCGCCTCGCCCGCGCTCATGGGCGCGACGCAGCCTGCAATCGCAAAGCCGGTGACAAGGATGAAAAGCCCCCGGAAAGGAGCGATCACTTGCGCTGGCTCAATTCCGCCAGCTGCCTGCGCATCGCTTCCATCTCTTCCTTGAGATCGGCGACTTCCTCGGAGGGGGCTGCGGGTTTGGTCTTGCCCGCGACCTCGCCTTTGCCGCCCGCGGCAAAGGGCGTGAACATGGCCATGGCGTTCTCGAACAGCTGCAGGTTCTGCCGCGTCATGTTCTCGATCATCTGGTTGCCGCCACCCAGCGCCTCGGCGATGCGGTCGCGCATGGCGCCCTGGTTCTTGGTGAAGCTTTCCATGCTCATGTCCAGATAGCCGGGCACGAAGGTCTGCAAGCTGTCGCCATAGAAGCGGATCAGCTGGCGCAGGAACTTGATCGGCAACAGCGACTGGCCCTTGGCTTCTTCCTCGAAGATGATCTGTGTCAGCACACTGCGGGTAATGTCCTCACCCGTGCGCGCGTCCTGGACCTCGAATTCGGTCCCTTCCTTCACCATGGCCGCCAGATGATCCAGCGTCACATAGGAGGATGTCTGGGTATTGTAGAGGCGCCGGTTGGCGTACTTCTTGATGACCACCGGCCCTTCAGATTTCGCTTTATCTTCTGACACTTGGCGTCCCCAACTCTGTTTACACACGCTTTTCCCCGCGAAAGCGCTGTCTTGGGCCTAAGACACCACCCCGCAGGCGCGCTGTCCAGCGCCATTTTAGCATTCGCAGCACGGAACAGGATGTCATATCGCCGTTAAGCCGTTGAAACAGGCCGGTATTTTCGCCGCAGTTTACCATTGCTCGCGTTCGCGGCATTTTGCGCGTGGCAATAACAAGAAGTCCGTTTGCGGAAGGATCGCTCCATGGAAGACGTCGTCATTGTTTCTGCTGCCCGCACACCTGTGGGGGCGTTCAGCGGCGCTTTCGCCACGGTTCCTGCCCATAAGCTGGGTGAGGTCGCCATCAGGGCCGCGCTGGAACGCGCCAAGGTGGCCGGCGAAGAAGTTTCCGAAGTCATTCTGGGTCAGGTTCTGACCGCGGCCCAGGGCCAGAACCCGCCCCGTCAGGCCTCCATCGCCGCGGGCATCCCGATTGCGACACCGGCCTGGGGCATCAACATGGTGTGCGGGTCGGGCCTTCGCACTGTGGCGCTGGGCGCCCAGGCCATCCGCGAAGGCGACAGCAAGATCGTGGTCGCGGGCGGCCAGGAATCCATGAGCCTCTCCACTCACGCCGCCTATCTGCGCGCCGGCCAGAAGATGGGCGACATGCAATTCATCGACACCATGATCCGCGACGGACTTTGGGATGCCTTCAACGGCTATCATATGGGCGTCACCGCCGAGAATGTCGCCAAGGAATGGCAGATCACCCGCGACGAGCAGGACAAGTTCGCCGTCGCTTCGCAGAACAAAGCGGAAGCCGCCAAGAAGGCCGGCAAGTTCAAGGATGAAATCGTCGCCGTCACCGTCAAGGGCCGCAAGGGCGACACGGTGGTCGATACCGACGAATATATCCGCGACGGCGCCACGCTCGAAGCCATGGCGGGTTTGCGCCCGGCTTTCGACAAGGCCGGCACCGTCACCGCCGGCAATGCCTCAGGCCTCAATGACGGCGCAGCCGCCCTGGTGCTGATGAGCGCCAAGGAGGCGTCCGCCCGCGGCCTGACCCCGCTCGCCCGTGTCGCCAGCTGGGCGCAGGCCGGGGTGGACCCCAAGGTGATGGGCTCCGGCCCCATCCCGGCCTCGCGCCTGGCGCTGCAGAAGGCCGGCTGGAAAGCCGCCGATCTGGATCTGGTGGAAGCCAATGAGGCTTTCGCCGCCCAGGCTTGTGCCGTCAACAAGGACATGGGCTGGGATCCGGCCAGGGTGAATGTGAATGGCGGCGCCATCGCCATCGGCCACCCCATCGGTGCGTCGGGCGCGCGCATTTTGACCACGCTGTTGTTCGAGATGGGCAAGCGCAACGCCAAGAAGGGCCTCGCCACATTGTGCATTGGCGGTGGCATGGGTATCGCGCTCACCGTCGAACGCTAGCACTGCACCGCAGCATCGTTCTTTGTTGAAACGCCCGGAAAACCGGGCCTAACTGCTTTCTCGGGCGAGACAGCAAAAGGATAAGCATATGGCACGGGTAGCGGTGGTAACGGGCGGCACGCGCGGCATCGGCGAAGCGATTTCGGTCGCGTTGAAGAATGCCGGTTACACGGTGGCGGCGAACTATGCGGGCAATGACGACCGCGCCAGGGCCTTTACCGAACGCACCGGCATCAAGGCCTACAAATGGGATGTGGCTGATTTCGACGCCTGTGTCGCGGGCGTGAAGAAGGTCGAGGCCGAGCTGGGGCCGGTGGAGGTGATCGTCAACAATGCCGGCATTACCCGCGACGCCACCATGAAGAAGATGAGCCGTTCGGCCTGGGACGAGGTGGTCGATACCAACCTGGGTGGTTGCTACAACATGTGCAAGGCGGCCTGGGACGGCATGCTGGCGCGCAGTTTCGGCCGCATCGTCAACATCGGCTCCATCAATGGCCAGGCCGGCCAGTATGGCCAAGTGAATTATGCCGCCGCCAAGTCGGGCATCCACGGCTTCACCAAGGCGCTGGGCCAGGAGGGTGCTGCCAAGGGCATCACCGTCAACGCCATCGCGCCCGGCTATATCGACACCGACATGGTGGCGGCGGTGCCGGCGGAAGTGTTGGCCAAGATCGTGGCGCGTATTCCGGTCGGTCGTCTGGGCAAGGCCGAGGAGATCGCCCGCGGCGTGCTCTTTCTTGTGGCCGACGAAGGCGGATTCATCACAGGCTCGACCATGTCCATCAACGGCGGCCAGCATATGTACTGACAGGGACGCGGTCCTTTTGCGCGTGGGTTCGTCGCGCGTGCTCACGTACTATTCGTACGCTCCGCGCGACGCTCCTGCCCACGCCGCAAAATTCCTCGCGCCCGCGTTGGAGAATGAGATGAAACTTCAGTCGGACGAAACCGATCTGGTCGGCAGCTGGGTTTTCAATAACGGACAAGTAACGGGTGACCCCATAGAGCAACGTATCAAGTCGTTGCTTGCCGATTATCTGGAAAAGGTTGCCATTAGTCCCGAGTTCGGCGCTTGGGAAACCCTGTATCGCGATCCGGAAGACGGTCGGTATTGGGAGTTGACCTACCCTCAAGGCGAAATACACGGCGGCGGGCCTAGACGGCTAACCAATATCTCCGCTGAGATGGCTGTCTCGAAATACCAAGATAATTCAACGGGCTTTCTTGACCTGCGGTGAGGTTGTAAGGAAGCCAACATGATTTCGTCCCTCACCGCGGAAAAGCTTGCCTGCGCGCGCGGCGAAAGACGGCTGTTCGACGGCCTATCTTTTCGCGTGCGCGCCGGGCAGGCGCTGGCGGTGGAAGGCGCCAATGGCGCCGGCAAGACCTCGCTGCTGCGCCTGATCGCAGGCTTTCTTGCGCCCGTGAGCGGCCGCATCCTGGTCAAGACGGGCGAAACTGAAAGCGACGATGCTGAAGAGCGTGGCCGGCTGGTGGGCTGGCTGGGACATCTGGATGGCCTCAAGCCGCAGATGGCGGTGCTCGAGCAGCTCAGCTTCTATGCGCGGCTCCATGCCATCCGCGACGCTGATCTTTCGTCTGTGCTGGTGCAGGTGGGGCTGGCGCGTCAGGCCGATCTGCCCTGCCGCTATCTCAGCGCCGGGCAGCGGCGGCGTCTGGCGCTCGCCCGCCTTCTGGTCTCGCGCCGTCCGCTCTGGCTGCTGGATGAGCCCTTCGCCGCGCTGGACGCTGCGGGCCAGGCGCTGGTGGCCGGGCTGATGGCGTGCCATTGCGGCGAGGGCGGCATCATCATCGCCGCGACCCACGATCCGCTCGGCCTGGGCAATGAAAGCCTGAAGCTGTGAGCGTCTTCACCACACTTCTGTTGCGCGACATCAGGCTCGCGGCCCGCAGTGGCGGCAGCGCCGCCCTGGCATTGTCCTTCTTCGCCCTGGTTGCGACCCTGGTGCCTTTGGGCGTGGGCGCGGATCTGCATCTGCTGGCGCGGGTGGCGGGCGGTGTGTTGTGGGTCGGCGCGGTGCTGTCGGCGCTGTTGTCGCTGGACCGGCTGTTCCAGGGTGATTTCGAGGATGGCAGCCTGGATGTGATCGCACTTGCGCCTCTGCCGCTGGAACTGACCGCGCTGGCCAAGATCGCGGCCCACTGGCTTTCCACCGGTCTGCCGCTGACTTTGCTGTCACCGCTTTTGGCGTTGCTGTTCAATCTGCCGGGGCACGCCACCGCCATCCTGTTTGTCTCGCTTCTGATCGGTACGCCCGCGGTCAGCGCCATTGGCGCCATTGGCGCCAGCCTGACCCTGTCCCTCAAGCGGGGTGGCCTGATCCTTCCCCTGATCATTCTGCCCTTGCTGTCGCCGGCGGTCATTTTCGGCGCCGGCGCGGTTCAGGCCACGCTGGACGGCATGGCCGCAGGCAGCGCCCTGGGACTTCTGGCCGCTTTTGCGCTCGCCTCGGTGCTGCTAAGTCCCTTTGCCGCTGCGGCATGCGTCCGTCTTAATCTGGGAGGCTAGATGAATTTCCTGTTCCGCTATGCCAACCCGCATGAATTCATGCGCCTGTCGGGCGCCGTGTTGCCTGTCTTGGCCATTGCCACGGCCCTGTGCTTTAGCATCGGCCTCTATCTGGGGTTCTCGGTGCCGCCGGACTATCAGCAGGGCACCACCGTGGCCCTGATGTTCATCCATGTGCCCGCCGATGTGGTGGCGGAACTGGCGTATGGCGCCATCGCGGTCTGCTCGCTCTTGTCGCTGGTCTGGCGTCATCCCTTGTCCGACACCGCGGCGCGCGCCGCCGCGCCCTTTGGCGCCCTGTTCACCGCACTGGGCCTGATCACGGGTGCGCTGTGGGGCAAGCCGATGTGGGGCACCTATTGGGTATGGGATGCGCGGCTGACCAGCTTCCTGCTGCTGCTCTTTCTCTATTTCGGTTATATGGCGCTGTGGAACGCGATTGAAGACGAAACCCGCGCCGCGCGCGCCTGCGCCATTCTCGCGCTGGTCGGCGTGGTGAACATCCCCATCATCAAATTTTCGGTCGACTGGTGGAGCACACTGCATCAGGGCGAAAGCATCATGGCCGGCAAGATCGCACCGGTCTATCTGGCGCCGCTTCTGATCATGATGCTGGGCTACACGCTATTGTTCGTCACGCTCTGGATGGTGCGCATCCGAACCGCCATCCTGGAACGGCGCGCCCGCAATCTGATGCAGCAGGCCGCGTCATGAATTTCGACATGGGTTCCTATGGCATCTATATCTGGCCTGCCTATGGCGTCTCGGCCGTGGCGATTATTGGCGCCATTGTGTGGACGGTGACGTCGTGGCGCCGGGCCAAGGCGAAACTCGCCGCCTTGGAAAAGCGCAATCCATGAAGTGGGTTATCCGTCTCCTTCCGATCGCCGGCTTTATTGTGATTGCCGGGTTCCTGTTTTACGGGCTGTTTCGCGTGAAGGAGCAGCCGTTGGATGTCATACCTTCCGTATTGATCAACAAGCCGGCGCCGCGTCTCAACCTGCCGGGCCTCGACGCCCAGAGCGCGGCCTTCACCCCCGCCGACCTGGCCGGCGGCCATGTCAGTGTGATCAATGTTTTTGCCTCCTGGTGCGCGCCCTGCCGCACCGAGGTCGACCAGCTTCGCGCCCTGAGCCATGTGCCGGGCATCGCCTTGTATGGCATGACCCAGAAGGACAAGCCGGACGCCACCCGCGCCTTCCTGGGTGAGGTGGGCAATCCCTTCAACCGCATTGCCCGTGACGATGACGGCCGCGCCTCCATCGAATGGGGCGTCTATGGCGTGCCCGAGACCTTTGTGGTGGACGGCAAGGGCATCATCCGCCTGAAATATGTGGGGCCGCTCACCGACGAGGTTTTGAGTTCCCAGGTGATGCCGGCCATCCAGGCGGCCGAGGCCAATCCTTGAGTTAGGACTTTCCTAACCCTGTTTTGTCAGGTTGGGCGGTATGCAAGTCAGCGCCACCCTGATTGCCGCCCAACAGGCCGCCCGCGAGGCGCGGTCCCGGCTGGCTATGCCGCAACAGGCGCAGCCACCTCAGTTCGCCGCGGCGCTGGAAAAGACCGAAGGCTTTTCGCCGCTGCCGCTGAAGCAGACGGCGGTCTCGGCGGCCACAGCCCTGGACCCGCAGCCCGTGAAAGGCTCCGCGTCGACGCGCATGGGCCAGCATATCGATATCACTGTCTAATCATTGTCATGCCCGCGAAAGCGGGCATCCAACGGTCCCTGACAACTCGCTTGCGGTGGGATGGATTCCCGCTTGCGCGGGAATGACAGACGAAATTAGCCGCCTATCTTGCGCCGCCGGACATTGCGGCGGATGGGGCGGGCGCCGTCGCCACTGAGCTGTTCGGCCGCCTGGGCGATCTGGCTGAGTGCCTTCACGAATTTCTGACGCTCGGGGAGGGGCAGGGCCTCCAAAAGGGCGCGTTCGGCGCGGTCGGCGGCATTGCGCGCGCCGCGCAGGGCCTTGCGGCCGGACGGGCTGATCGCCACCGCATTGGCGCGCTGGTCTTCCTCGGTGCGCTCGCGCGACAGAAGACCTTTTTCCAGCATGCGGCGAACCATTTCCGCCAGGGTCGAACGATCGATGCCGGTGATCTCCACCAAAGCGGTCTGGCTGACGCCGTCATTCTGTTCCAGGGCGCAGAGCAGCGTGAACTGCTGCTTGGTCAATTCCTTGCCACCGGCTTCGCGCGCATAAAGGTCGCCGTAGAATTGCTGGCAGCGGCGGATCAGGTGAGAGGGCGCTTCGGAAAGGTCAAAACCATTCCCCGGCTTGCGCTGCCCCTTCATCATCCGTGAACCCCTTTTGATCTTCTACGCTCTCACGGACCGCGTGCAGCTTCAATCGTGTCCCGCATTCGGGTTACAGGAAAGTGGCGCGCTCCGGACGGGCAGTTAAAACGGTTTTGCGCGCAGAAGTCCATGCGCAAATTTTCTTCAATTCGTCTTTGCAAAGCGTGAGCAATGTGATCCGCCTCCGGTCTCGCGCGTATCCTGCGGTTCTGCCGCGTGATCCGTGCGGTGGGGGCACTATGAATGGTATGACGGTCTTTCAAGCGCACCATAAGTCTTTGCAATAGTTCGTCAGGCTGATTGTCCGCGTGCGGTATGCCGCACCTGCGCATCATTGTTGCGCGTTGTTGCCGCTCGCGTCCGGCGCCTGATGTTTTATCACCAACGGCGTCTGTGCGAGCGCGAACAGGAAGATCAGGGGCAGAATGACCCAGACCTTGAACGTGACCCACACATCATCCGATGTGTTACGCCACACCGCTTCATTGATGGCGGCCAGCACAAGAAAGAAACCGCCCCAGCGCCAGGTCAGTTTGCGCCAGCCACTGTCTGTCAATTCAAAGGCTTGGGCGAAAACATATTTGATAAAAAGACGATTGAAGCAAAGACCACCCAGCAGGGTCAGGCCGAAGAAGGCATAGATGACCGTGACCTTCACCTTCAGGAAGGTCTTGTTCTCCAGATACAGGGTCAGGCCGCCGAAGATCATCACCATGACCGCGGTGAACAGCGGCATGGGTGAAATTTTTCTCTCGATCGCATAGCCCAGCGCCAGCGCAATGATGACCGCTGCCATGAAGGCCGCGGTCGCCACGAAGAACCCCCCCAGCTTGAAGGCTGCGAAAAAAATGAGCAGCGGCCCCAGATCCAGGGCCAGCCGGCGCAGTTGCGGATTCACGCTGCCCTCCCGGGGTTGTCGGCGCCGACCAACGCCCTGGCAAAGTCCTGGGCATTGAAGGGCTGCAGGTCGTCCTCGCCTTCCCCCACCCCGATATAATGTACCGGCAGGCCGAAACGCCCCGCCAGGGCCACCAGAATGCCGCCCTTGGCGGTGCCATCCAGCTTGGTCATCACCAGCCCGGTCACCGGCACCACGGCCGAGAAGGCTTCCACCTGGGACAGCGCGTTCTGGCCGGTGGTGGCATCCAGCACCAGCAGCACCGCGTGGGGCGCGCTGGCATCCAGTTTCTTGATCACCCGGGCGATCTTTTCCAGTTCCGCCATCAGCCCGGCCTTGTTCTGCAAACGTCCCGCTGTGTCGATCAGCAGGATGTCGCTGCCATTGCTGCGGGCCTTTTCCAGCGCCTCATAGGCCAGCCCCGCGGCATCGCCGCCGGGCTTGGTGGCGACGAATTCCGCTTTGGCGCGCCCGGCCCAGACCTTGAGCTGCTCGATGGCCGCGGCACGGAAGGTGTCGCCGGCGGCCAAGGTCACTTTCGCGCCCTCCTCACCCAGCCGTTTGGCGAGCTTGCCGATGGTGGTGGTCTTGCCGGTGCCGTTGACGCCGGCAACCAGGATGACAAAAGGCTTTTTGCCGTCTTCCACCGTCAGCGGCTTCTGCACCGGCGCCAGCAGAGCGGCGATTTCGCTCGCCAGGATCGACTTCAGTTCCGCGCCCGAGATTTCGGCGTCATAGCGGCCCTTGCCCACGGCGGCCGCCAGTTTGTGCGCAGGCCCCGCGCCCATGTCGGCGCGGATCAGCGCTTCCTCCAGCTCCGCCAAGGTCGCGGCATCCAGTTTCTTCTTGGTCAGGATCTCACCCAGTCCCGTCTTGGCCAGGCCGGACTTCAGGCGATCGAAGAAATTGGGCGGCGGCGGCGCCTCGCCAAAGGTTCTCATGGCTGAACGCCTGTCAGATGGCCGCCGGCGCGGCCGGTGATGGTGAGCGGTACCAGCGTTCCGCGAATATAAGGGCCGTCGAAGGATACTGGCGTGAAACAGGGCGTATGCCCGATGCCGCCTTTTTCCGCCAGCACGATATGACGGGTGCCCCGCATGGCATCCAGGCGGCGGCCCAGCGCTTCCTCGCCCTGCGCGCGCAGACGCGCGGCGCGTTCCTTGACCAGGGCGCGTGGGATTTGCGGCATCTTCGCGGCCGCGGTTCCCGGCCGGGGTGAAAAGGGAAAGACATGCAGCTGCGAAAGGCCCGCATCATCCACCAGCTTGAGACTGTTTTCGAACATCGCGTCGGTTTCGGTGGGAAAGCCCGCGATCAGGTCGGCACCGAAGGCGGCATCGGGCCGGGTGCGCCTGACCGTCTCGCAAAAGGCGATCGTGTCGGCGCGGGTGTGGCGGCGCTTCATGCGCTTGAGGATCATGTCGTCGCCCGACTGGGCGCTGAGATGGAAATGCGGCATCAGCCGCTCTTCTTGCGCGATGGCGCGCATCAGATCGGCGCCGGCCTCGATGGAATCGATGGACGAGAGCCTCAGCCGTTTCATCTCCGGCACCAGCTTCAGCAACTTTTTCACCAGCGCACCGAGTGAGGGTGCGCCCGGCAAGTCCGCCCCATAGGAGGTCAGGTCCACGCCGGTCAGCACGATTTCGGCAAAGCCTTTTTCCGTCAGCCTCAGCGCCTCGCTGACCACCGCGCCCATCGGCACGCTGCGGCTGGGCCCGCGCCCGAACGGGATTACACAGAAGGTGCAGCGATGATCGCAGCCATTCTGCACCTGCAGGAAGGCCCGGGTCTGGTCCTCGAAATGATCCACCATCTGCGGCGCGATCTGGCGCACGCTCATGATGTCATTGACGCGAATGCGCAGGGCCTCGCCGGTGCCGAAATCGGCATAGGCCTGGGCGTCCAGCTTTTCCGCGTTGCCGAATACCGCATCCACTTCGGTCATGTCGGCATAGGTCTCGGGCTCGATCTGCGCCGCGCAGCCGGTGACGATGACGCGCACGTTCGGATTTTCCCGCTTGAGCCGGCGAATGGCCTGGCGCGACTGGCGCACGGCCTCGGCCGTCACCGCACAGGTATTGACCACCACGCAATCCTGCAGCTGCGCCTCGCGGGCGCGGTTTTTGATGGCCTCGCTCTCATAGGCATTGAGCCGGCAACCGAAGGTCAGGACTTGGACCGTCATAACCTGTCCAGATCGACCCGCCCGCGGAAGGGGGTTGCGGTGCGACCGGTCATCAGGACACGGCCGTCTTCCTCGCGCCATTCGATCTTGAGGGTGCCGCCGTCCAGTACCAGGTCCACCTTGCGGCCCGTGAGGCCCCGGCGGATGGCGGCAACGGCGGTGGCGCAGGCGCCGGTGCCGCAGGCCAGGGTCACGCCCACGCCGCGCTCCCACACCCGCATGCGGATGCGGCCCTGATCGAGCACCTGGGCGAATTCCACATTGGTGCGGTTGGGAAAGAAGGGCAGGGTCTCGATCTTGGGACCCAGGGTGGTGAGCGGCGCCTTTTGCGCATCGGGGACGAACAGCACGCAATGGGGATTGCCCATGGAAACCGCGCTGACCGGAACCGAGGTGCCGCCGATATCCAGCGGGAAGTTGGTGGTGTCCACCTGCGAGGCGACCGGCACCTGGCTCCAGTCCAGACGGGGCTCGCCCATATCCACCGTCACCTGGCCCCTGCCGGCGTCACTGCACACCAGCATGCCGCCCTTGGTGGAAAGCTTGACCCGGGCGAGGCCGCGTTCATCCAGCAGCAGCCGCGCCACGCAGCGGCTGGCGTTGAAGCAGGATTCCGCTTCCGTGCCATCGGCATTGTAGAACAGCACACTGGCGTCGGCCGCGGCACCACCGGGGCGGATGACCACCACGGTGTCGCAGCCGATGCCGAAATGGCGGTCGGACACCGCCTTGATCTGTGCTGTGGTCAGTGCGAAGGCGCTGTCGCGGGCGTCGAACACCACAAAATCATTGCCTAGGCCGTGCATTTTCAGGAAAGCGGTCATGGGGCCTTATAGTGGGCCGCAGCGCCGTTTTCCATTGCCGAACGAAGAGAAAATTCCCATCTTTGGCCGAGAATTGCGGGACAGGCTATGCGCGCGAGATTGAGCCTCTTTGCCCTCTTGCTTGGTTGTGTCCTCGCCTCAGGAGCTTTTGCCGTGACCGCAAGCGATGATCCCTATGCCTGGCTGGAAGATGTCCATGGGGCAATGCCGCTCCAATGGGTGCGGGAACAAAACGACCGGTCGCTGGGTCCGCTGAAGGCGGATGCGCGCTACCAGAAGAATTACGACTCCATTCTCCAGGTGATGGATGCCACCGACCGCATCCCCATGGGCAGTCTGCGCCATGGCCATGTCTATAATTTCTGGCAGGACGCCAAAAACCCCAAGGGCCTGTGGCGGCGCACGACCATTGCCGATTATCAGAACCCAACACCGCACTGGGAGGTGCTGCTCGACATCGACGCCCTGGCCAGGGCGGAGAGCGAGAACTGGGTCTTCAAGGGCGCAAGCTGTTCGCCGGGCGAGACGCGCTGCCTGATCAGCCTGTCGCGCGGCGGTGGCGATGCCGCGGTGGTGCGCGAATACGACCTGAAGACGATGAAACTGGCGACCGATGGCTTCAGCCTGCCGGAAGCCAAGGGCGACATGGATTATCTGGACGATGACACAGTGCTGTTCGCCACCGCATCCGGCCCCCAGACCACATCGGGCTATGCCCGCACCGTGCGGCTGTGGAAGCGCGGCACAAGGATCGCGGATGCGCCGGTGATCTATGAAGGCAAGCCCGAAGACGTGCTGGTGGCGCCGGCGGTGTTTAACAGCGCGAACGGCGGTTTCGGCGTGGTGATGCGGGCGGTGAGCTTTTTCGAGACCGAATATTTCCTGGTCGGAAATGGGACCGTCACCAAGCTGCCATTGCCGCTATCCGCCAATCTGCAGGGCATCACCATCGGCGGCTTGACGCATCTGATCGTGACTTTGCGAGAGGACTGGAAGCGGGACGGCAAGGTTTTCAAAAAGGGAACGCTGTTGGCGCTCACCCTGGACCCATTTCTCAAAAACAAAGCCGAGATGCCGGTTCAGGTTCTTTATGCGCCTGGCCCACGCGCGTCCGTCGAGCAGGTCGCCGTCGGTGGCGGCAATGTCTTCGCCGCCATTTCCGAGAACGTCACAGGCCATATCGAGCAATTCAGCTGGGGCGATGTCGATGGCGATCAATGGGTGAGCCAGACGCTTGCGCTGCCGTCCGGCGGCGCGGCGGAGATCGTCTCCGCCAATGATTATGGGCCACAGGCTTATTTCAGTGTGGAAAACTATCTCTCGCCGCCAACATTGTATGCCTACGATTCCAGCCGCGATGCTCCGCCGCATCCGATCAAATCCCTGCCGGCGCGGTTCGACGCATCCGCTCTGGTCACCGAACAGTTCGAAGCCACCAGCAGGGACGGCACGAAGGTTCCCTATTTCGTCACAAGGCCGAAAAATCTCGCCGGTCCTGCGCCCACCATTCTCTATGGCTATGGCGGCTTCGAGGTTTCGCTGACACCGTCCTACAGCGCCAATTTCGGGCGGCTGTGGCTTTCCCATGGCGGCATCTATGTGGTGGCCAATATCCGGGGCGGCGGCGAGTTCGGGCCCGGCTGGCATGACGCGGCGGTCAAGACCAAGCGCCAGCACGCCTATGACGATTTCGAGGCGGTGGCGGCGGATTTGGCGCGGCGCGGGCTGACCACGCCCAAACAGCTGGGCATCATGGGCGGTTCCAATGGCGGGCTTCTGGTCTCAACCGTAATGGTGCAGAAGCCGGAGCTGTTCGGCGCCGTGGTGTGTCAGGTGCCGCTGATCGACATGATCGCCTACACCCATATCGGCGCCGGCGCTTCCTGGATCGGAGAATATGGCGATCCGGCAATCCCCGCGGAGCGCGATTACATTCTGACCTATTCGCCGTACCAGAATGTGAAGGCGGGCGTGACCTATCCGCCGGTCTTCTTTGTCACCGCCACCAGTGACGACCGGGTGACGCCGGTGCATGCGCGCAAGATGGCGGCGAAGATGGAGGCGCAAGGCCACGAGGTGCTGTTCTACGAGAACACCGACGGCGGCCATGCGGCAGCGGCCGATCACCGCCAGGCGGCGGAGATGTGGGGACTCTCCTACGTCTATCTGGCCGGGAAGTTGGGCCTCGACAATTGAGCGGCAAACAAAAAGCCCGTCATTTCTGACGGGCTTTTGGATTAGCGGCCTTTTGCGACCCGCACCTTGGGCGGGGCGGGCGCCACTTCCTTGGGTTTGGAGGCCTTGTAGATCTTGGTCAGCGCCTCGCGGCTTTTCACAGAAGCAGCGGACATGTCGGGCAGTTTGGGCATGGGAAACTTTCGGGAGGGAACTTCTGACCCCACCGTAAAGCTCCGCCGCCCCTCCGTAAACGGATGAATCCGCAACCCCAGATATGCCCCTGACGCGCCGTCAGGCCCCACCCTTAGCACGGCGCCGCGCCTTGGGTACCGGTGCGGACCAGGTAAACGGACTGGGAGGCGCACATCCAGAGCCAGTCGCGCTTGGGGCCGCAGAAGCAGAGATTGGCGCAGGTTTCCGGCAGCCGGATGCGGCCGATGCACTTGCCCGCCGGGTTCCACACCGTCACGCCCATGTAACCGGGCACCGAGGTTGAACCGCACCAGACATTGCCCTCGACATCGACGCGCTGGCCGTCAAAGCCGCATTTCACGCCGTCCACCATGCCGTCGCTGAAGCGGCGCTGGTTGGCGATCTTGTTGCCCACCACATCGGCCACATCCATGTTGGCGCCCCAGACGAAATAGACCTTCGAATAGTCGGGCGAGAAGGCGATGCCGTTGGGCACCAGGCCGGGCTTGCCTTCCAGCACCACGTCCAGACGGCCGCTGGGATCCCAGCGATAGATGCAGGGCGGGCGCACCTGCTTGCGCGAGCCAGGGATGCCGGCGCCGCCATTGCCCAGATTGCCATTGGCATGACCCGTCGGGTTCATCACCGCGACACCATCATCGGGATGACCTTCCGCAAGCTGCGCGCCGTAGTAGGGATCGGTGAACCAGATCGAGCCGTCCTTGTGCGGCGCGATGTCATTGGGCGAATTCAGCGGCTGGCCATTGTAGTTGTCGGCCAAGACCGTCATCGAGCCGTCAAGCTCCCAGCGCACCAGGCGGCGCAGGAAGTGCTGGGCGGAAATCTGCCGGCCCTGGAAATCGAACGTGTTGCCGTTGGAATTGAAGGACTGGCGGCGGAATTCTGTGACCTCGCCGGTTTCCCAGATATAGCGGTACTGAATGTCGGCGGAGACGTCGCTGAACACGACATACTGGCCTTCGCTGCTCCAGGCCGGGCCTTCCGCCCACAGAAAGCCGGTCTTGACGCGCTTGATCGAGGAATGGCCGATGAAAATGTCGTTGGCGCTGGGGTCCAGGATCAGGATGTCGGGATCGGGATAGGTGTTGGGCGGCGCATCCGGGCCATAGACGCGGCCGTTGAGGATCGAACTCGCCGGCGCGAATTGCGGCTTGCTCTGCGCAAACGCCAAAGTCGGCGCGGATGCGGCCGCGCCTACGAGCATCAAGCGGCGCGTCAAATCGAATGTCATGGAAAGCCTCCCAGCTGTTATGTTCTGGCAGGAAGGGGAGCCCGCGCGGGCGGGTGTGTCAACCCGGCGAAGCCCCTTGGATGTTCACCCGCAGCAGATAAATCGACTGGGTTGCAGCCATGAACAGATGGTCACGCTTGGGACCGGCAAAGCAGAGATTGGCGCAGCCTTCCGGCAGGCGGATGCGGCCGATCAGTTTGCCCGCGGAATTCCACACCGTGACACCGGCGTAGCCGAGCGGCGCGGCCGAACTGCACCAGATATTGCCGGCACGGTCGGGACGCATGCCATCGGGGCTGCAATGCACGCCGTCCACCATGCAATCGGTGAAGGGCCGCAGATTCGCAACCCGCGTGCCCTGCAAATCGCCCATCGAAATGCCGCCGCCGCGGATGACATAGACCTTGGTGTAGTCGGGCGAGAAGCAGATGCCATTGGGCGCAAGACCCTTTTCGAAAGGAACCGCGACCTCGACCTTGCCGTTTGGATCGACGCGATAGACATTCATCGGCAGCGATTGATGCATGCCACCGGCCTTGGAGATGCCCACGCCGGTGTTGCCGATACTGGGATCGCGCACCCCGCCGCCATTCATCGGCCCGTCGCCGTCATCGGGATGGCCTTCCGCCAGGTTGCCGCCGAACTGGGGATCGGTGAACCACACACTGCCGTCCTTGTGCGGCGCCAGATCGTTGGGCGAATTCAGCGGCGTGCCATTGTAGTTGTCGGCCAGCACGGTCATGGAGCCATCGGCTTCCCAGCGCACCACGCGGCGGAAGAAATCCTGGGTCGAAAGCTGGCGGCCCTGGAAATCGAAACTGTTGCCGTTGGTGGAGAAAGACGGACGGCGGAAGACGGTCACTTCGCCGGTCTCCCAGATATAGCGATAAAGCGTGTCGTTCTTGACGTCGCTGAAGATGGCGTATTGGCCAAGGCTGGACCAGGCGGGGCCTTCCGCCAGATGCAGGCCGGTATGAATGCGGCGGATCACTTCCTGGCCGATCAGAAGACCGTTGAACCCAGCTTCAACCTTGATGATGTCGGGATCGGGCGAAAAGGCCGGCGGGGCTCCGAGCGAAAAATCGCGCGGCGGATCGGTGATCACCGAGCGCGGCGTGCCCAATGCCGCTTTGACATCGGCGGCCCAAGATTGAGTCGTTGCGAATGTGGGCACGCTGACTGCGGCGCCCGCCAGCATCAGGCGGCGATTGAGTTTTGTCACGTATGTCCTCCCGGTTTTCTTGTTTTGTGGTCGAGCATCGAAGCCAGCACGTTGTCTGTCAATCACGGCCCATGATGTGGATGGGTTTGAAGCAGCCCAGGATCATGCGTTTGGCGTCAAAGGGAATGTCGCCGGTGATTTCCATGCGCGGGTCCTGGTGCATTTTTTCTTCCGCCGCATCCAGCGCATCCTTGCTGGGCCATATCTGCCAGGAGAAGACGATTTTTTCGTCATCTTTCGCGGCCACGGCGCGGCGGAAGTCGGTAGTCTGGCCGGTGGGAACATTGTCTTCCCAGGATTCGACCACTTCCAGGCAGCCATATTCCCGGAAGAAGGCCGAACTGGTTTGCGCCCATTTGCGATAGGCCTCCAGCCTGTCTGCAGGCACGGGAATGATGAAACCGGCGACGTACATGGTCGGCGCTCCATGGGAACTTTCGCCCCATAGCAGCGGGCATAAGCCGACCGGTCAAACCGGCCGGAATTTGACTTTTGGGCTGGCCGGGGCCTAAAACCCGCCCACTTTCCGGAAAGCCTCTAGGACTTTCCGGTCCCCCGCCCGGCGCGGGGGATCGACCCCAGGCAGCGCAGGTGCGCCCCCTGGGGCTTAAACGCTTGGAGTTATTGGTACTTTGTTTGAAAGCCTGCAATCCCGCCTAAGTGGCGTTTTCGACAAGCTTCGGGGCCGTGGCGCCCTGACCGAGGCCGATGTCGATGCCGCCCTGGGTGAAGTGCGCACCGCCCTGATCGAGGCGGACGTGGCGCTGCCAGTGGTGAGCGAATTCATCGCCAAGGTGCGTCCGCGCGCCATCGGTGAAAACGTGATCCGCTCGGTCACGCCCGGCCAGCAGGTGATCAAGATCGTCCATGACGTTCTGGTCGAGACCTTGGGCCAGGAGAATGAAAAGCTTTCCATCGGCTCGCCGCCCGCCCCCATCCTGATGGTGGGCTTGCAGGGCTCGGGCAAGACCACGACCTCGGCCAAGCTAGGCCTGCTGTTGCAGACCAGGGAAAAGAAGCGGGTGCTGATGGCCTCGCTGGACACCACGCGCCCCGCCGCCATGGAGCAGCTGCGCGTGCTGGGCGAGCAGGCGGGCGTCGCCACGCTTCCCATCGTTGCCGGCCAAGGCCCGCTCGACATCGCGCGGCGCGCCGTCGCGTCGGCCAAGGTCGGCGGCTATGACGTCGTGATCCTGGACACCGCCGGCCGCCAGCATGTCGACGAGCAGCTGATGGCCGAGGTCGCCAGCGTGAAGCAGATGGTGAACCCGCACGAAACCCTGCTGGTCGCCGATGCGCTGACCGGTCAGGACGCGGTCAACATCGCCAAGTCGTTCAACGACAGCGTCAAGATCAGCGGCATCATCCTCACCCGTGTCGATGGCGATGGCCGCGGCGGCGCCGCACTTTCCATGCGCAGCGTCACCGGCGCGCCGATCAAGTTCCTGGGCGCCGGCGAAAAGCTCGACGCGCTGGAGGCGTTCCATCCGGCGCGCGTCGCCAGCCGCATCCTCGACATGGGCGATGTGGTCAGCCTGGTCGAGAAGGCCAGCGAGACGCTGGACAAGGAAGAGGCGGAAAAACTCGCCGCCAAAATGAAAAAAGGTCAGTTCGATATGAACGACCTTTTCTCTCAGCTGGCCCAGATGAAGAAGCTGGGCGGCATGAAGGGCGTACTGGGCATGCTGCCGGGCGTGGGCAAGATCAAGGGCCAGCTGGATGCGGCGGGCCTGGATGACAGAATCCTCACCCGTCAGGAAGCCATCATCCAGTCCATGACCAGGAAAGAGCGCGCCGATCCGGACGTGATCAATGGCTCGCGCAGGAAGCGCATCGCCGCTGGCGCCGGTGTCGATGTCAGCGAGGTCAACAAACTCCTCAAAATGCACCGGCAGATGTCGGACATGATGAAGAAGATGGGCAAGGGCGGCCGCATGCCGCAAATGCCCGGCATGATGGGCGGAATGCCCGGTGGATTGCCGCCCGGAATTTTTCCGGGCCGGCGTTAAGTGAGGCTGTCATGCCCGCGCAAGCGGGCATCCAGCAAAAGTAAAATGGATTCCCGCTTTCGCGGGAATGACAATTAGAGAAAGGAAGTTCAAATGGCTCTTCGCATTCGTCTTGCCCGCGGCGGCACCAAGAAACGCCCGCACTACAACATCGTCATCGCCGACAGCCGCAATCCGCGCGACGGCCGCTTCATCCAGAAGATCGGCTTCTACAATCCGCTGCTGCCGTCGGATCATGCCGACCGCATCAAGCTGGACCTGGACGTGGCCAAGGAATGGATCGGCAAGGGCGCGGTGGCGTCCGATCGCGTCCACAAGATGCTGGCCAATGCCGGCGTGGTGAAGGCGCGCGTCCACAACAATCCGCAGAAGGCCCAGCCCAAGAAGAAGGCGCAGGAGCGCGCGGCCGCCGCTGCCAAGGCGTCGGCTTCGGGCGAAGCCGCTTCCTAAAGGTCCGGAGCGGTGGGCCGCGACGTCCTGCTTGCCGCCGTGATCGGCGCGCAAGGATTGAAGGGCGAGGTGAAAGCCAAGCTCTTCACCGACGCGCCCGATGCCTTGCCGCGTTATGGCGTCCTGCACACACGGGACGGGCGCAAACTCAAGATCACCGCCTATCGCCCCGCCAAAGCGGGCGAGGCGGTGATTGCGTTTGAGGGGGTCGGTGACCGCAACGCCGCCGAGGCGCTCAAGGGTACCGAACTGTTCGTCGATCGCGCCGCGTTGCCACAAGCCGGCGAAGACGAATTCTACCATGCCGATCTGATCGGGCTGGAGGCGCGCGACAGCGAGGGGCGCGTATTGGGCAAAGTCAGCGCCATCCAGAATTATGGCGCCAGCGACGTGATCGAGCTGTTGCGGACGGATGGCGATCATGTGCTGCTGGCCTTCAGCAAACAGACCGTGCCGGTGCTCAATATCGCGGCCGGCTATATCGTTGTGGCTGTGCCGGAAGACGATGAGGAGAATGATCATGTCGAATGATCATTCTCCTCATCGCCGAGCGGGGGTGGCGCTGAACTGATGACAAGTTGGCACGCAACCATTTTGACTCTCTTCCCGGATATGTTTCCTGGCCCCTTGGGCATTTCGCTGCCGGGCAAGGCGCTGGAGAGGAATCTCTGGTCTCTGGATGTCCGCGACATCCGCGATCATGGCCTGGGCAAGCACCGCACCGTGGACGACACACCCGCCGGCGGCGGCCCGGGCATGGTGATGCGTGCCGATGTGGCGGCGGCGGCAATCGACGCGGTCGAACGCAATGGCCGTCCGCTGATCTATCTGTCACCCCGGGGCAAACCGCTCGACCAGGCGCGGGTGAGGGACCTGGCCGCGGGTCCTGGCGCCATCCTGCTCTGTGGCCGCTTTGAGGGCCTGGACCAGCGGGTGATCGAAGCCCGCCAGATCGAGGAAGTCTCCCTGGGCGATTTCGTGCTGGCTGGGGGCGAAATCGCCGCCATGGCCCTGATCGAGGCGTCTGTCCGGCTGATCCCCGGCGTGCTGGGTGACCACGCCTCCACCACCGAGGAAAGCTTTACCGCAGGCTTGCTGGAATACTCCCAATATACCCGCCCCCAGAGCTTCGAGGACCGGCCCATTCCGGATGTCTTAACCCAAGGGAATCATTCGGAAATCGCGAAATTCCGGCTGGGCCAGGCGCAAAGCCTGACCAGGACCCGGCGTCCCGACCTCTGGACCCTCTATGAAAAGAAGAAACCTTAGGCTATACGCGCCCGCTCAATTCCCGTTTTTTGTGCCCGGAGACTGACGAAAATGAACCTGTTGCAAGAGCTCGAAGCCGAGCAGATGAAGGCCGTCCGGGCCAAGGCGCATCCCGATTTCCGTCCCGGCGACACGCTGAAGGTCAACGTCAAGGTGGTGGACGTCACCTATGACGAGAAGGCCAAGCAGAACAAGACGCGCGAACGCCTGCAGGCCTTTGAAGGCGTGTGCATCGCCCGCCAGGGCGCCGGCCTGAACGAGAGCTTCACCGTGCGCAAGGTCTCCTATGGCGAAGGCGTGGAACGCGTCTTCCCGGTCTATTCGCCGCTGGTGGATTCGGTGGTGGTGGTGCGCAAGGGCAAGGTGCGGCGCGCCAAGCTCTATTATCTGCGCGGCCGCACCGGCAAGTCCGCCCGCATCAGCGAGCGCACCGACAGCGTTGTCGAGGCCCAGGGCTCCGACGCCGCCTAAAGTCGCATAAAACAGCTGTAAATCGGGCCGCGCGGGCACCTCTCGCGCGGCCCGATTGCTTTTGGGGGTTCAAAAAAGCCCGGTTTTTCAGGCTTTTCCGGTGCATAAGCCGAAAATGCCCCAATTTCTTGCGTTTTTTTGACCCTCACCCCCTTTATCTTGCGGGAAATGCCGTAAAATCGGGCGCATCGTTGATTCGTTAAAGAGGGAGAATCCCAAATGGCTACGGCCGCAAAAGCAAAAGTCGAGACAGTTTCCACCCGTCAGCTCGCCAGCCAGCTGGCCGAGAAGCATGAACTCTCCCAGAAAGCCGCCAACGCGATCCTGGAAGACACCATCGGTCTGATCACCAAGCATCTGAAGAAGGGTGCGCGCATCCGTCTGAACGGTCTGGGCATCCTGGTGGTGCGCAAACGCGGTCCGCGCATGGGCCGCAACCCCGCCACCGGCGAAGCCATCAAGATCAAGGCGTCGAAGAAGGTTGCGTTCCGCGCCTCCAAGGAACTGAAGGAAGCCATCTAAGCTTCCGGTTTTCCAAGAGAAAGTAAAGGCCGGGCCGCATCTTCTGCGCCCGGCCTTTTCTTTGCGTCTTTCGTCCGGCGGCGATTCTGTCGCCTTGCCCGCCCGCCTCCGGGCAGGCTAGGTAAGCGCCGCGAAATTTTTTCGGACGGGGACCTTCATGGCGCGCAAGAAAATCGCTCTCATCGGTGGCGGACAAATCGGCGGCACGCTGGCGCATCTGGTGGCGCTGAAGGAGCTGGGCGATGTGGTGATCTTCGACATCGCCGAGGGGCTCCCCCAGGGCAAGGCGCTGGATCTGTCCCAGTCCGGTCCGGTGGACGGCTTCAATGCCAAGCTCAAGGGCACCAACGATTATGCCGACATCAAGGGTGCCGATGTGGTGATCGTCACCGCCGGCGTGCCGCGCAAGCCCGGCATGAGCCGCGACGATCTTCTGGGCATCAACCTGAAAGTCATGTCGGCGGTGGGCGACGGCATCAAGGCCAATTGCCCGAACGCCTTCATCATCTGCATCACCAATCCGCTGGATGCGATGGTGTGGGCGCTGCAGAAATTCTCCGGCGTGCCGCACGCCAAGATCGTGGGCATGGCCGGCGTGCTGGATTCCGCCCGCTTTCGCCACTTCCTGGCCGACGAACTGAACGTGTCGGTAGAAGATGTTTCCGCCTTCGTGCTGGGCGGCCATGGCGACACCATGGTGCCGATGCCGCGCTTTTCCACCGTGGCCGGCATTGCGCTGCCCGAACTGGTGAAAATGGGCTGGATCAAACAGGACCGTCTGGACCAGATCGTGGACCGGACCCGCAATGGCGGTGCGGAAATCGTCGGCCTGCTCAAGACCGGTTCGGCCTATTACGCCCCGGCTACCTCGGCCGTCGCCATGGCGGAAAGTTATCTCAAGGACCAGAAGCGTGTGCTGCCCTGCGCGGTGTATGTCAACGGCGCCTATGGCATCACGGACCTCTATGTCGGCCTGCCGGTGGTGATCGGCGAGGCGGGCGTGGAGCGGGTCGTGGAGCTGGATCTGACCGGCGACGAAAAGGCCGGCCTCGCCAAGTCGTCCGACGCCGTAAAGGGCCTGATCGATGCCTGCAAGAAGCTGGAACCGCGCCTGACCTGAGCGCCGCCGCTTAATTGAAGCCGTAAGACAACAGCAGGCCGACACCGAGATCGGGGCTGCCTGCGGACAGTCCGACCGTGCTATAGCCGGTCAGGGTGATCCTGTCGTCGCGCACCCAGCTTAGCGATCCGAACAATTCCTGCCCGGCCTCGACCTGGGGCGCATTGGCGCTGTCGAAATCATAAGAGGCGACGGCCACGAGGTTCTCGTTGAGCTCCAGGCTGGTGCCTGCCGACACCGACGTGGTGTTGTAGAGGGTGAAGCCCGACGGACGGCCCTGATCGAGATAGCCGACGGTGACGAAGGGCGTCCAGATTCCGAACTGGCGGGACACGTCAATGCTGGCGCCGAAATCGGTCTGGCCGGTCGAAAGCCTGCGGCTGGTCGGCCCGGTGGGCGCCTTCACCACGCCGCTGACGCGCACTTCGAAATCGTCCAGGACCGCCGGCGGAATGACATAGGAGACGCCAAGATCGAGGTCGCCCCAGCCGGTGCGCACGTCGGGTACCACGGAGGCGCGCCGGTTGATGAGGATGGGATTTCCCGACGCATCGAACACGACCAGGCCGCGCCCGGAAATGCGCATATAGGGGATGCTGGCGGTGAATTTGAGATTGCCGTCCGACAGGCTCAAGGTGGAAAGCCCCAGCAGGACGTTGGTGTTCTGCTGGGTACCATAGTCGCCATTGGTATTGGTGACGCCGAGATTGCCGGTCAGTCTCCAGTTCGGCAACAGACTGTCGTCCTGGGCGCGGGCGCTTTGGGCGCCGAGCGCCAGCAGCGCCAGTATGGCTGCGCTGAAAAACATTGGGTTTGCGCGAAGCATCGGTCGCCTCAATTGCGTTGGCGCGCACGGATGGCGTCGCGCGCTCTGTTGGCGGGTGAATCCGTGATCGAATTTTGCAGATGGATGACCTGGCTGTTCGCGCCGGCCGCGAGCGTGAATTTCACATCGTCAAAGGATGGCTTGCTGAGAAAGGGTTTGGCGTCCTGGGAAAATCCGAAGGGCTCCAGCGGCAGCCCCATCCAGGTCGTGTCCATCTTGTTGTTGGCGTTGACGTCCTGGAACGCCTCAATGGCATAAATGCCCGGCGCAACGCCGTGCAAGGTGACGACGGTTTCGCCGCCGATGGCGGGCACGTCCGCCGAGGCGATCGGTTTGGAATTGTCGTCGGGATAAAGGGCGGCGTCATAGAGGCCGAGCCGCAGCACACCGCCGGCCGGCAGGACATTTTCCACACGGATGGTGAGGTCTGCTGCCAGCGCCTCAGTCCCCGACAGGGCCCCCGCGACGGCAAACAGGACCCAGAATCTGGACCACGTCATTGGTGTATGCGCATTTCCACAGCAGTTTGCGGGACTATTGCATGTGTCACCAAACACAGGAAGGCTGGTAGCAGCCATGCGCTTCGCCGCCTGTTGTTTTCAGGTCCTGCATGTTAAAGCGCTGACCTCCCATGCTTGGCATTCCCCCTTCGACCGTTTATCGCGACCGCGATCTCTATTTCTTCGTCACCTCGCGCTTCATCGCCACCCTGGCCATTCAGGTCCAGTCGGTTGCGATCGGCTGGCAGATTTACGACATGGAGCGCACGCCGCTGGCGCTGGGGCTGGTGGGCTTGTGCCAGTTCCTGCCCATGTTCCTGCTCACCTTGCCGGCGGGCGACATCACAGACCGCTTCAACCAGCGCCGGGTCTATAGTCTGGCGGCCGCGCTGCAGGCGAGCTGCAGCGTCCTGTTCCTGCTGCTCAGCATTTTCAGGCCCCACACGGCCTGGATGTATTACGTGGTGCTGGTCCTATTCGGCTCGGCGCGCGGCTTTGCCGGCCCGTCCGGTTCTTCGCTGCTGCCATTCCTGGTGCCGCAGGAACGCATCTCCAAATCGATGGCGTTCAGCTCGTCTTTCTTCACCGCTGCCACCATTTCGGGGCCGGCGCTGGGCGGCTTTCTCTATGCGCTGGGTCCGGTGCATGTCTATTCGCTCTGCATCACCGGTTTTGTCGGCGCGGCCCTGATCGTGTCGCGGCTGGGCGGGCGCCGGTTTGTGCCCGAACAGACGCAGGCCAGCCGCTATGAACGGGTGGCGGAAGGCGTGAAATTCGTGCGCTCGCGGCCGGTGGTGCTGGGCGCGATTTCGCTGGATCTGTTCGCGGTTCTGCTGGGCGGGGCCACCGCCTTGCTCCCCATTTATGCGCGCGACATCCTGCATGTGGGGCCGCTGGGCTTTGGCTTCCTGCGCAGCGCGCCGGCCGCAGGCGCCTTTTCCATGGCCTTCTTCCTGACCCACTGGCCGATTAAGAAACGCGTCGGCGACAAGATGTTTGGCGCGGTGGCCCTGTTTGGCATCGCCACCATCGTGTTCGGGCTGTCCGTGTGGTATCCGCTCTCGCTGCTGGCGCTGTTCGTGCTGGGCGCGTCCGACATGGTGAGCGTGAATATCCGCAGCTCGCTGATCCAGCTGTCCACCCCCGATGTCATGCGCGGCCGTGTCTCAGCGGTCTCGATGCTGTTCATTGGTGCGTCCAACGAGCTGGGCGAATTTGAATCTGGCACCACCGCGGCGTTGATGGGCACGGTGCCCGCCGTGGTGGCAGGCGGCATTGGTACGCTGCTGGTGGTGGCACTGTGGATGAAGCTGTTCCCGCCGCTACGTCACGTGAACAAGTTCGCCGACGTGAGCGTACCGGTCGCTTAGCGTCCCGATTCCGAAATTCGTATTATCCCGATATCAATTCCGGACGAATTTCGGAATCGAAAGGACGCTAGGAATTATTGAATCCTAGTGTCGCTTTGGTTTCGAAGTTCGCTATGGCGCTCGATATCGATGATATGGCGAACTTCGAAACCGCGACACTAGGCTTTCACGTAGACGTCCACTCGGTCAGCGGGCCCCGTATCGTCGGCGCCGCCCATGGCGCGTACATCGATGCGGTCGGCCGCGACGCCGTCGTCAATCAGCACCTGACGGATGGACAGGGCGCGCTTCAGCGACAGACGCCGGGCATCCGATCCCTTGTCGCCCTTGGTGCCGCCAAAGGCCTGTAATTCGACCCGGGCATTGGGGCTGGACATGGCAGCGTTCAGGTCGCTGGCCAGGAACTTGATCGCCCCGAGCGCGCCTTGCGCCGGATCGGGCGCGTCCTTGGCGAACAGGATCACGCTGCGCTTGGTCAGGTTCTCTTTGCCGGTGACGGGGCCGGCGGGCGCGGTCCGGGGCGGTGGCGGCGCGGCGGATGCCTGCTGCTGCGGGTGATTGCCGAACACATTGCTGAGATCGGGGCCGCTAAAGGGCGAGGCCGAGGCGTTCGGCCCAGGCGCGGGCGCCGGAGCCGGTTGCGGCGCCGGTCTGGGCGCCGCGCTGGCGACCCGCTGCTTGGGCTTAGGTTTGGGCGCGGCTTCGCTGGCGGCTGCCACCACATGGTGCTTTGTGGGCATATGCAGACGGATGGGGCCGCCGCGGTCACCGGGATTGAGCAGGGGCGGCACGATGCGGGAATATTCGCCGCCGGGATAAAGCAGAACACCGCCGCCGGGCGGCACGGGATTGACCTGGACTTCCTGGCCGGTGACCACCTGCGCCAAGCTCGCGCCCGTGAGGGCCAGCGAAAAGCCAGCCACAATCGCCGATAGTGACGTGAGACGCATGGAATCCGACAGTTCGAAAAGAGCCCTGGGCCATAGCCTAGCGGTAATCTAACACTTTGCAACCATTACCCAAATGCCGCACATTCCGGCCCCGCCCGTAAAGGTTTACGCCATGAAAACAAAAGCCGCTGTCGCCTATGCCGCAGGCAAGCCCCTGGTGATCGAGGAGGTGGATCTGGAAGGGCCAAAGGCCGGGGAGGTGCTGGTGGAAATCAAGGCTACCGGGGTTTGCCATACCGATGAATTCACTCGTTCCGGGGCCGATCCGGAAGGCCTGTTCCCGGTCATTTTCGGCCATGAGGGTGCCGGGGTGGTGGTGGACGTCGGGCCGGGGGTGACGTCGCTGAAGAAAGGCGACCATGTCATCCCGCTCTACACGCCGGAATGCCGCCAGTGCAAAAGCTGCACCTCCCACAAGACCAATCTGTGCACCTCGATCCGCGCCACCCAGGGGCAGGGCGTGATGCCGGACGGCACCTCGCGTTTCTCGATCGGGGGCCAGAAGGTTCACCATTACATGGGCTGTTCGACCTTCTCCAACCACACCGTGCTGCCCGAAATCGCGCTGGCCAAAATCCGCGACGACGCGCCCTTCGACAAGGTTTGCTACATCGGCTGCGGCGTCACCACCGGCATAGGTGCTGTGATCAACACCGCCAAGGTCGAGCCGGGCGCCAATGTGGTGGTATTCGGGCTGGGCGGCATTGGGCTGAATGTCATTCAGGGCGCGCGCATGGCGGGCGCGAACATGATCGTGGGCGTGGATATCAATCCCGCGCGTGAGGCCCTGGCGCGGTCTTTCGGCATGACGCATTTCGTCAATCCCAAAGAGGTGAAAGGCGATCTGGTGCCCTATCTGGTCGAACTGACCAAGGGTGGCGCCGATTACAGCTTCGAATGCGTGGGCAATGTGGAGCTGATGCGCCAGGCCCTGGAATGCTGCCATCGCGGCTGGGGCGAAAGCATCATCATCGGGGTTGCGGGCGCGGGCCAGGAGATCAAGACGCGCCCCTTCCAGCTGGTGACGGGCCGGGTGTGGAAGGGCACAGCGTTCGGCGGGGTGCGGGGCAGGACGCAGGTGCCGCAGATCGTGGACTGGTACATGGAGGGCAAGATCAGCATCGATCCGCTGATCACCCACAAGCTGCCCCTGAACCGCATCAACGAGGCTTTCGACCTGATGCATTCGGGCGAATCCATACGAACGGTCATTGAATTCTGAGGAAATTGGCAGCACGTTAGCGCTAACGGGTGCGTGACGCCCGATGGGGAGGATTTCATGCGTGTCGTTCTGTTTGCGGCGCTGGCCGCTTTGGCGGTTTCGCCGGTACTTATTTCCTCTTCTTGGGCGCAATCGCTGGAGCCGCCGCCCCCGCCGCCAGGTGCCAATGTGCCGGACTGGGCGCTGCCGCAATCGGCCGCGCACAAGCAGGTGCCGCCGCCCGCGGACTTCCACCGTGCTTCGGTGACCTCCGACACGCCGATCGGCCAGTTCGATGCCCAGACCGATGTCGGCGGCGCACTGGCGCCGGGCAGCGCCAGTTATGATCCGGCGTCCAAGACCTACACCATCAATTCCGCCGGCTATAACATCTGGTACCAGCGCGACGAGTTTCGCTATCTGTGGAAGAAGATGTCGGGCGATGTCTCGCTGGCGGCGACCGTCAACTGGCCCAACATCAATGATTTCCATGACCGCAAGGTGGTGCTGATCTTCCGCGACAGCCTGGATGACGACAGCCGCCAGATCATGGCGGCCCAGCATGGCAATGGCATGGTGCATATCTCCTGGCGGCCCGAAAAAGGCAGCCAGATGACGGACGTGGAATACCGCTCCGCGCGCCAGCCCAAGCTGGGCACCGACGAGAAAGGTCCGCAGACCTTCCATCCCACCCGTATCGGCATCGAGAAAAAGGGCGACCAGTTCCAGCTCTACATCAGCTGGCAGGGTGAGGCGCTGCATCCCGAAGGCGCGCCCGTGACGTTCAAGACCAATGGGCCGGTCTATGTCGGCATCGGCTTTACCTCGCACCTGGCGGCGAATGTGCTGACCGCCAAGGTTGCCGATGTGGTGGTGGAAAATGCCGTCGGTCAGGTTCGCTAGCCTCGCGCTGGTTCTGTCGGCCACGGCAGCGCTGGCGCAAACGCCTGGCGTGGTGGTGCCTGCCCCTGTTGTTCCAGATTGGGCGCTTCCGGATTCACCCACCCACAAGCAAGTTGCACCGCCGCCGGATTTCCATCGTGATCCGATCACGGTCAACAAGCCCATCGGCATCTTCGACAACCAGACCGACGTGGGCGCGGCGCTGGCGCCGGGTGATGCCAGCTATGACTCAGCTGATCACAGCTACACCATCACCTCGGCCGGCTATAACATCTGGTACACCCGCGACGAGTTTCGCTATCTGTGGAAGAAGATGTCGGGCGATGTCTCGCTGGCGGCAACCATCACTTTTCCCGATCCCAATGGCTTTGGCGACCGCAAGGCGGCGCTGGTAATCCGCCAAGGGCTCAATGACGATTCCACCGAGGCGCTGGTGGCCCAGCATGGCGCCGGCATGGTGCATCTGGCGCGGCGCGAGATACAGAACACCCGCATCAAGGACATGGAATATCGCGTCGGTTCGCGCGGCGGGTTGCCGGGCGGGGCGACGCCCGACAGCCTTGTGACCTTGCGCGCGGGCCGCATCGGCATCGAGAAAAAGGGCGATGTGTTCCAGCTCTGGATCAGCTGGCAGGGCGAGCCCATGCATCCTGAAGGCGCGCCGGTCACCTTGCACCTGCAGGCGCCCTTCTATGTCGGGATCGGCTTCACCTCGCACCTGGCCGCGACCCTGTCGGCGGCGAAGCTGAGCGATGTGGTGCTGGAGAACCGGTCGGGTGCTGTGCGCTAACGCTGTCATGCCCGCGGAAGCGGGCATCCAACTTTTTATCCGGCGGCAATTGCCCGAAGTTGGATTCCCGCTTGCGCGGGAATGACAATCAGGACGCCTTCACGCCCTTCAGCAGCTTTAGAAGCTGCGGGTGCAGGTTTTCATTGGCCGCCAGCACCGTGCCCTGGGTCAGCATTTCGCCGCCGCCGCGCAGGTCGGTGATCATGCCGCCCGCCTCGCGCAGCAGCACGATGCCCGCCGCGATGTCCCAGGCCTGCAGGGAATGCTCCCAGAAGCCGTCAAAGCGGCCGGCCGCGACGTAAGCCAGATCGAGCGAGGCCGAACCGAAGCGGCGGATGCCTGCGGTCACATTCATCACCGCAGCCATCTCGGCGCTGGCGCGCGCATGGCCTTCCTTGCCCAGAAAGGGCAGGCCGGTGGCGATTACCGACGGCGCCAGTTCCTTGCGGGCGGCGACGCGCAGCCGCTTGTTGTTGTGATAGGCGCCATGGCCCTTCTCGGCAGTGTAGAGGTCATCGGTCACCGGATTGTAGATCACGCCCGACACCATCTGGCCATCGCGCTCCAGCCCGATGGAAATGGCGAAATGCGGAATGCCGTGCATGAAGTTGGTGGTGCCGTCGATCGGATCGATGATGAAACGGTGGCTCTTGTCGGCGCCGGCGATTGCGCCGCCTTCCTCGCCCAGGAAACCGTAGCCGGGACGTGCCTTGGACAATTCCTCGATCAGGATCTTTTCGGTGCGCTTGTCGGCACTGGTGACGAAATCGGCGGGGCCCTTCATCGAGATCTGGAGATTCTCCAGCTCGTTGAAGTCGCGGATCAGGGGGCGGCCGGCTTTGCGCGCGGCCGCGATCATCACGTTCAATGCGGGTGAAGTATAAGCCATTATTCGGCCCGCCGAATGTAGGAACCATCTTCGGTGGCGACGATGATCTTCTCGCCCGCGCTGACGAAGGGCGGCACCTGGATCTTCATGCCATTGTCCAGCACCGCGCTTTTGTAGGACGGCGCGGCAGTACCGCCCTTCATCACCGGATCGGCCTCGGCAACCGTCAGGATCACCTGCACCGGCAGTTTGATGCCGATGGGCTTGCCGTCATACAGCTGCACCAGGGTCTTCATCCCGTCCCGCAGGAAGCGGGCCTGATCCTCGCCCACGAAATCCACTGCCAGCTCGATCTGGTCATAGGTTTCCATGTCCATGAAGGTCAGCATGTCGCCATTGGCGAACAGGAACTGGAAGTCCTTCTTGTCCAGGATGGCTTCGTCCACCGCTTCGTCCGAGCGGAAGCGCTGGTTGAGCTTGGTGCCGCTGGTGACGTTCTTGAGTTCGACCTGATTGTAGGCGCCGCCCTTGCCGGGCTTCACCTTCTGAGTCTTGACCGCGATCCACAGCCTGCCGTCGTAATTGATCAGGGTGCCGGGGCTGATTTCGTTGCCTGTGATCTTGGCCATGGTTTTTAAAGCCTCCGGGGGCGGGCGTATGGACGGTTCGCGGGTTCAAACAGCGCTCAAATAGCGAAGCGATAGCGCGTCAAATAAGAGCGGGCGGGTTCTAGCAATTCAGAAGCAGTAATGCCAGCAGGAATAGCCCGCGCCCAGGGTCAGATAGACCAGCAGCGCGGTAACCAACAAGGCGGCGATATCGGCACAGCGCGGCCCCTTGGGGCGGAAAAAGCCCAGCATCCAGGCCAGCCCCAACAGCGTGCCCGCGGGCACCGCCACAAAGGGGATGTACCAATAGGCTTGGAAGGCCAGCGAGGTCGAAAACAGCCGGTTATGAATTTGGTCGATGGCAAGATTGACCGCATAGGCGACAAAGACGCCGCAGAAAAGGAAGAGCAAAAAGCGCTCTCTCATGCGACCCAAACTTTCATGTGAAGAGGGCGTTGAAGGCGCGCACGGCAGCTTCCGCGCCGTCCGGATGCTCCCACACCCCGGCCGAGACGGCGAGGAAGTCCGCGCCCGCATCCACCAGTGTGCGCGCATTGGCGACCGTGATGCCACCGATGGCGACGCAAGGAATCACCATTATCTCGTTCCACCATTGCACCAGTTCGGGCGCGGCCTGGGTCTTGGGTTCTTTGGTTTGGGTGGCGAAGAAGGCGCCGAAGGCGACATAGTCGGCGCCGGCCTCGGCCGCATCCATCGCCAGATGGCGGCTGTCATGGCAGGTGACGCCGACAATGCCGTCGGGAAGGGCGGTGCGTGCCGAGGTATAGCTCGCATCCTCCTGGCCGATATGGACGCCGTCGCAGCCCAGCTCGGCGGCAAGGTCAGGCCGGTCGTTCAGGATGAAGGCGGTGCCATAGGCCTGCACCACGGGGCGCAGGGTATCCACGGCGCGGCGAATCTCGTCGTCACTGACATGCTTGAGGCGCAGCTGGAACGATGCCACGTCACCGCCCTTGAGCGCTTCCTTCAGCGGACCCAAAAAATTCGCCGCCGAGAGCTTCGGCGGCGAAATCAGGTAGAGGCGGCAATCAGTCATTCTCGCCCCGAATCCCAGCGGAGGGGGTAATCAAGCGACCTTCTCTTCCGCTTCGCTCCATTTGCCCAGTGCGGCCAGCGAATTCATCGCGGCACGATGGGCAAAGGCAGCCTGGCCCTTGGCGACATTCTCGGCCTTGCCGGACCATGCTTTCTGGGGTGCGGCCTGCAGCGCGCGGCCATAGGAGAAGGTCAGCGCCCAGGGCAGGCCGCCAAGCGCATTCATGGCCGACAGATGGGCGGTGGCTTCCTCGTCCGACTGGCCGCCCGACAAAAAGGCGATGCCCGGCACCGCCGACGGCACGCGTTGCTTGAGCACCTTCACGGTGCGTTGGGCAACTTCGGCGACGGAATTCTGCGTCGCGCACTTCTTGCCCGGCACGATCATGTTGGGCTTGAGGATCATGCCTTCCAGCGCCACATCGGCGACGAACAGCGCCTCGAACACTTCCGACAGCACCCAACTGGTCACATCCTCGCAGCGCTGGATGTCATGGTCGCCATCCATCAGCACTTCCGGCTCCACGATCGGGACAATGCCGTTTTCCTGGGCCAGCGCCGCATAGCGCGCCAGCGCCTGGGCGTTGGCGTTGATGCAGTTGTAGGTGGGAATGCTGGCCGAAATGTCGATCACCGCGCGCCATTTGGCGAAGCGCGCGCCCAGTCTGTGATACTCCTGGAAGCGGCCGCGCAGGCCGTCGAGGCCTTCGGTGGTGGTTTCGCCTGGCGACAGCGCCAGCGGCTTGGCGCCTTCATCCACCTTGATGCCGGGGATCGCGCCGGCCGCTTCAATCAGCGACACCAGGGGCGTGCCGTCCTTGGCTTTCTGGCGAATGGTCTCGTCGAACAGGATGACGCCGCCGATATGTTCGCGCATCGCCTTGCCGGTGCGGAACAGCAGCTCGCGATAGTCGCGGCGGTTTTCCTCGGTGTTCGCAACGCCGATCTTGTCGAACCGCTTCTGGATGGTGCCGGTGGATTCGTCGGCGGCCAGAATGCCCTTGCCGGGCGCCACCATCTTCCTGGCGATTGCGTTCAGTTCGTCCAGATTCATCGTCATTCCCTTATTTCGTGTTCAGCGCCTCGACGCCCGGCAGGGTCTTTCCTTCCAGCCATTCCAGGAAGGCCCCGCCTGCGGTCGAGACGTATGTAAAATCCTGTTCCACACCGGCATGGGCCAGGGCTGCGACCGTGTCGCCGCCACCCGCCACCGACAGTAGCTGGCCGCTGCGGCTCAGGCTTGCGACCATTTGTGCCGCTGACACTGTGCCGCGGTCGAAGGGCGGGGTTTCGAACGCGCCCAGCGGGCCGTTCCATACCACGGTGCGGGTTCCGTTCAGCTGCTTCTGGAATTCGGCGATGGATTTGTCGCCGACATCCAGCACCATTTCGTCGGCGCCGATGTCCGAGACCGCGACGGTGCGGTGGGCCGCGCCCGCCTTGAATTCCTTGGCCACCACCACATCGATGGGCAACAGGATGGCCGCGCCGGATTCGGTGGCCATGTAGATCACCTTGCGCGCCGTCTCCAGATGGTCGGCTTCATACAGCGACTTGCCGACCGCGATGCCTTGCGCCGCAAAAAATGTGTTGGCCATGGCGCCGCCGATCACCAAGGTCTCGACCCGCTTCACCAGATTTTCCAAGAGTTCGATCTTGGTGGAGACTTTCGCCCCGCCTACTACCGCCAGCAGCGGGCGCGCAGGCTTGCCAAGCGCTTTTTCCAGATGGATCAGTTCGGCCTGCATGGAACGGCCCGCCGCATTGGGCAGAAGCCGCGCCACGCCTTCGGTGGAGGCATGGGCGCGGTGCGCGGCGGAAAAGGCATCGTTGACGAAGATGTCGCCCAGCGCGGCGAGCTCTTTGGCCATCGCCGGATCGTTTTCTTCCTCGCCCTTGTGGAAGCGGGTGTTCTCCAAGAGCAGCACCTGGCCGTCATTCAGCGCTGCGACGGCGGCTTGCGCCACCGGCCCGATGCAGTCATCGGCGAAGGCGACGGGACGGCCGATTTCCTGCGCCAGCGGTGCTGCCAGCGGCTTGAGCGACATGGATGGCACCACCTTGCCCTTGGGCCGGTCGAAATGGCTGAGCACGATGACGCGCGCGCCTTTTTCCGCCAGTTCCTTGATGGTGGGCGCCTGGCGCACGATGCGCAGCGTATCGGTCACCTTGCCATCGGCCATCGGCACGTTCAGGTCGGCGCGCACCAGGACGCGCTTTCCCTTCACATCCAGATCGTCGAGGGTGCGAAAGGCCATCTTAGATGAGTTTTCCCATCGCCACGGCAGTGTCGGCCATGCGGTTGGAGAAGCCCCATTCATTGTCGTACCAGCTCATCACCGACACAAAGGTGCCATCCATCACCTTGGTCTGGTCCAGCGCGAAGCTGGACGAGGCGGGATGATGGTTGAAGTCGACTGACACCAGCTTGTCGTGCACCACATCCAGGATACCCTTCAGCGGGCCAAGGGCCGCGCCCTTGATGGCATCGTTGATCTCCTGAACACTGGTGGCGCGCTTGGCGCAGAACTTCAAATCCACCAGCGAGACATTCGGCGTCGGCACGCGCACCGACACGCCGTCCAGCTTGCCTTTCAGTTCCGGCAGCACCAGGCCCACCGCCTTGGCGGCGCCGGTCGAGGTCGGGATCATCGACAAAGCGGCGGCGCGGCCGCGATAGAGGTCCTTGTGCATCTGGTCCAGGGTCGGCTGGTCGTTGGTGTAGCTGTGGATAGTGGTCATCATGCCGCGCTCGATGCCGACGGTGTCGTTCAGCACCTTGGCCACCGGCACCAGGCAGTTGGTGGTGCAGGATGCATTGGACACGACCAGATGATCCTTGCTCAATTTGTCGTGATTGACGCCATAGACCACGGTGATGTCGGCGCCATCGCAGGGCGCGGAGACCAGCACGCGCTTGGCCCCGGCGGCGAGATGGGCGGCTGCCTTTTCCCTGGTGGCGAAGATGCCGGTGCATTCCAGGGCGATGTCGACGTCCAACTCCTTGTGCGGCAGCTCGGCCGGGTTCTTGATCGCGGTCACCTTCATCTTGTGGCCGGCGGCGATCATAAACTCGCCATCCACGCTCACCTGGGCGGGGAAGCGGCCATGCACGCTGTCATAGCGCAGCAGATGGGCGTTGGTTTCCACCGGCCCCAGATCGTTGACGCCCACGACCTCGATGTCGCGGCGTCCCGATTCCACGATCGCCCGCAGGACGAGACGGCCGATGCGGCCGAAGCCGTTGATTGCAACCCGAAGTGCCATTTGCGAAATCTCCGTTGCATGACCGGATGCGCACGCGCCCGGTCATGTCTTGAGTGACCTATTTCAAAAGTTTCTTGGCTGCGGCCACTGCCGCGTCCGCAGTAATACCGAATTTGGCGTAGACGTCCTTGTAGGGGCCGCTGGCGCCGAAGCTGTGCATGCCGACAAAAGCGCCGCCCTCACCCAGAAGCTCCGAACCGATATAGCGGTCCCAGCCTTCGCGCACCGCCGCTTCGATCGCGACCTTGACCGTGCCCGGGCCCAGAACCTTGCGGCGATACTCTTGCGGCTGTTGCTCGAACAGCGACCAGCTCGGCATGGAAACGACGCGCGAGGGAATGCCTTCGGCGGCGAGCTTGGCGCGGGCTTCCACCGCCAGGCTGACTTCGGTGCCGGTGGCCAGGAAGGTAACCCTGGCATTGGCGTCACCTTCCAGTTCATAGGCGCCCTTGGCCGACAGGTTCTCGCTCACATGATTGACGCGAAGTGTGGGCACATCCTGGCGTGAGAAGGCGATCAGGCTGGGGCGGTTGGCGCTGTTGATGGCCAGATCCCAGCATTCCGCGGTTTCCACGCCGTCGGCGGGACGCATCACCAGCAGGTCCGGAATGGCGCGCAAGGCGGCCAGATGCTCGACCGGCTGGTGGGTGGGGCCGTCTTCGCCCACGCCGATGGAATCATGCGTCATCACAAAGACCACGCGGATGCCCATCAGCGCGGCCAGGCGAATGGAGGGGCGGCAGTAATCGCTGAACACCAGGAAGGTGCCGCCGTAAGGAATGATGCCGCCATGCAGCGCCATGCCGTTCATCGCCGCGGCCATGCCATGCTCGCGGATGCCGTAATGGACATAGCGGCCGTTGAAATTGCCGGGGCTGATTTCCATCAGGCCCTTGGTCCTGGTGTTGTTCGACGGCGTCAGGTCGGCAGAGCCGCCGATGGTGTTCTGCAGTTCGCCATTGATGACGTCCAGCGCCTTCTCCGACATCTTGCGGGTGCCGGCCTTGGGCTTTTCCGCCGACAGATGTTCCTTGAGCTTGACCAATGCGGGCGACAGGGACGCAGGAATGACGTCATTGACGGTGTCGTCGAATTCCTTGGCCCTTTTGCTGGCGGACTTGCGCGCGGCCCAGGCGTCATAGTCCTTGGCGCCGGTCTTACCGATCGCGCGCCACTGGTTCAGGATATCGTCCGGCACCACGAACGGCTCATAGGGCCAATCCAGTTCCTTGCGCGTGCCCGCGACCACGTCGGCGCCGGGCGCGTCGCTATGCGCCTTCTGGGTGCCCTCGCGCCCGGGCATGCCGAAGCCGATGATGGTGCGGCAGGCAATCAGCACAGGACGGTCGGCATCTTGCGCCTTCTGCAGGGCGCGAAAAATGTCGGCAGCGTCATGGCCGTCGCAACTATCCACGGTCCAGCCTTCGGCCTTGAAGCGCTCCAGCTGATCGGTGTGCGAGGACAGCGACAGTGCCCCGTCAATGGTGATGTTGTTTTCATCCCACAGCACGATCAGGTTGGAGAGCTTCAGATTACCGGCCAGCCCGATGGCCTCATGGCTGATGCCTTCCATCAGATCGCCGTCCGAGGCGATGACATAGGTCTTGTGGTTCACCAGTTCGTCGCCGAGGCGGGCGTTGAGGATACGCTCGGCCAGCGCCATGCCCACGGCATTGGCGATGCCCTGGCCGAGCGGGCCGGTGGTGGTCTCGATGCCGGGCAGATGGCCATATTCGGGATGGCCGGCGGTGGGGCTGCCCACTTTGCGGAAATGCTTGAGGTCATCGATGGTGATTTTGGGATAGCCGGTCAGCCAGAGCAGGGAATACAGCAGCATCGAGCCATGGCCGGCCGACAGCACAAAGCGGTCGCGGTCGGCCCAGTCCGGCTGGCCGGGATCAAATTTCAGGAAGCGGGAAAAGAGGACGGTGGCGACATCGGCCATCCCCATCGGCAGGCCCGGATGGCCGGATTTCGCGGTTTCCACGGCATCCACGGAAAGCATGCGGATGGCGTTGGCGAGACGGCGCACGGCGTGCTGGTCAGGAATGGCCTGATCGGGCAGGGTCATATGGGTTTCCCGGCTTAATGGTGGGTGCCCTTAGCGAGCGGTTGGCGCCCCCGTCAAGGGCGGGGGACATGCCGGAAACGCGTATCGGTTGACCCGATTTCCCGTCCCAGTGCCGCGGGTCCGGAATTCGCAATCTCTCGATATCGCTAATTGGCGAATTTCGGACCCGAAACGGCACTGGATTCAACGATTTCTCTCGCGCCTGCGCACCCGCAATCCGCCAATCGCCCGATAGTGAATTCTTGCGGATTGCGGAATCGCGGCGCGAGAGCCTAAGGTCTTGGTGGAATTGAGCGTTGAGGTGCGCATGAGCCGGCTGGATTTGGCGCAGGACCGTTTTCGGGCTGCCCTCGAAGCCCTTGAAAACGCCACCGGATCGGTGGGCGAAAGCCTGGATCAGGCCGCCAAATTGCCCGAACGCGTCGCCGAACTGGAATCGGAGCGCGAAACGCTTCTGGCGCGGATCGCCGAGCTGGAAGACGAACTGGCAGCCCTGTCTGGTCTGACCGAAGAAGTCGAAGGCCGGCTGGATGGCGCCATCGGTGAAATCCACGCCGTGTTGGCGAGGTAACCATGCCGCTGGTCAATGTCATGGTGAACAACCGCGCCTACACCATCGCCTGCGATGAGGGCGAGGAAGCCCATCTCAAGGAACTGGCGGCGCATGTCGATGAAAAGGCGCGCGAGGTGCTGGCTTCGGTGGGGCAGGTGGGCGACGCCCGCATGCTGCTGATGGCCGCACTTCTGATCGCCGACGAGCATAACGAGCTGGCCGCCAAGGTGGTGGCGGGGGCGCAGGCCGCAACCGCAAGTTCCGGCGAGAAACAGACCCTGCATTTGCGCGCCGAACAGGCCGAAAGCGACGCCGCCGATGTCCTGGAAAGCGCTGCGAAGCGGCTCGAAGACATTGCCGCGCGGCTTGCGCACGCCTAGGCCGGGATCTTTTTGGTCGTGGGTTCGTCGCGCGTGCTCACGTGCGTTAAGCACGCTCCGCCCGGCGCTCCTGCCCACGCCCCAAAATCTCTCCGGCCTGCGCTTCCATCCGGGGTGCCCAAGGCTTACATTGGAGATGGACGGATACTGCCTCGTGCGTCAGGTTGCGATGCCCAGGGGCCTTAATTGTACTCATCGGGAGTTGTCCCTGCCTGGGATCGTGGTCCCGGGCACACGACGCCCACCTGCACTTGCAGGCCCATGAGATCCAATACCAACGGCGAATGCGGTTCCGTCCACTTTTTTATGACCCCCTCCGTCTTCAGCTTACTCTCGGTGCGCTTTGCGCACCTCGAACGCTGAAGCCACCTCCCCCTCTTGTGCGCTTACACGCACGAAGGGGAGGCGGGTCTTGGCTTGCGGTGGCCATCCCTTGGCACAATATCACGCCATGACTTCGAAACTGGAACTTCGCCGCATCGCGCGGGAGCGCCGCAAGACGCTGGCCGATTCCGGTTTCGCCTTGGCGATCACGCCCTATGCCGAAGACTTGCCGGTGAGCCCCGGCATGATTGTCGGCGGCTATCACGCCCGGCCGGAGGAAGCCGATCCGTCACTGCTTCTGGCGCGTCTGGTCGAGCTGGGGTGTCAGGTCGCGTTTCCACGGGTGACCGCCAGGGACCAGCCACTGGAATTCCATCACGTCCCCGACGGCGATGCGCTGGAGCCCGGCAGCTTCGGCATTCCCGAGCCGCTCAGCCATTGGCCCAGGGCCCGGCCCGACTTGTTGCTGGTGCCGCTTTTGGCATTCGACGCGGACGGCCACCGCCTGGGTTACGGCGGCGGCTTTTATGACCGCACCCTGGCGCTTTTGAATGTGGCCGCCATCGGCATCGCCTATGCCGGGCAGGAAGTCGCCTCGCTTCCACATGACAGTCATGACGCAAAACTGGACGCGGTGCTGACCGAACGCGGCCTTACCAGATTCCGGGGATAAGCCGGAAGCGCACCCGCGCCATGTAATCGGCATAGCCAGGCAGGCCGCGTTTCAGTGTCTGTTCTTCCATGACGGCGCGGGGCAGCAGGCCCGCGACGAACAGTGGCGCCAGCGCCAGCCCCAGCCACGATCCCAGAAGCAGCGGCATGCCGAACAGATAGAGGAGTGCCATCGCATACATCGGATGGCGGACGACCGCATAAGGCCCGGTGTCGATCACGCGCTGCTCGCGCTCGGACTGGATCCGCACCACCGGCGCGGCAAAACTGTTTTCCCGGAACACCCGCATGACGCCGGCAAAGCCGCCGACCACCAGGGCTGCGCCCGCCAGGTTCAGCCATACCGGCATGTCCGAGAAGCGCCAGGCCTGCGTATCGCGGCCCATCATCCACAGCCAGCCGATCCAGATGCCGGCAAAAGCCAGCAGGAACAGCCGGTCCCACCAGGGCTGGCCTTTCTGGCTGAGCCCGCCCAGCCGGGCCGCCAGCAGGCCGGGATCGCGCCAAAGCAATTCCACACCGAACCACACGCTGCCCAGAAGATAGATGCCCAGGAACGCCCAGCCCTGCGGCCAGGCCCAGTTGCCGCTCGCGCCCAGCAGCAACAGCGCCATGATCACCAGCCAGAGGCCGGCCTGCAGACACAGGCGCAACACCAATTTTCCCGATGCATTCCCTGATGCATTCTCTGACGCAATCTTTGGGCGCATGTCGCGGCCTTTGTGCTAAGAGACGGCATGAACATTCTCTTCCTCGGCGACATCATCGGCAAGCCGGGCCGCGACGTGGTGACGGCGGAACTGTCCCGCCTGCGCCGCCATCTCAAGCTCGATCTGGTGATCGCCAATGGCGAGAATGCCGCCGGCGGCTTCGGCCTGACCCGCGCCATCGCGGAAGAATTCTTCGCCTGCGGTGTCGATGTGATCACCACCGGCAATCATTGGGCCGACCAGAAGGAAATCCTCACCTATATTGAAGCCGAGGATCGCGTGTTGCGGCCGGCGAATTATCCCAAAGGCACGCCGGGCAAGGGTGCCAATCTCTTTTCGACACCGGCCGGCAGTGTGCTGGTGATCAACGCCATGGGCCGGGTGTTCATGGATGCGCTGGATGATCCCTTTGCCGCGGTGGACCGCGAACTCAACGCCTGTCCGCTGGGCGAAGGCGCCGACGCCATTGTGGTGGACATGCATGCCGAGGCGACATCCGAGAAAATGGCGATGGGCCATTTCTGCGACGGCCGCGCCAGCCTGGTGGTGGGAACGCATCAGCATGTGCCCACCGCCGATGCGCAGATCTTTCCCGGCGGCACCGCCTTCCAGGCCGATGCCGGGGCCTGCGCCGATTATGATTCCGTGATCGGCATGGACAAGGCCGAGCCGGTGCAGCGCTTCACCCGCAAGATGTCGAGCCAGCGGTATTTTCCGGCGACGGGTCCAGCGACCTTGTGCGCGGTGTTTGTGCAGACCGGGCCCAAGGGCCTGGCCAGCCGCATCGAGCCGGTGCGTGTTGGCGGCCGGCTGAAGCCGTCCTTGCCGGAACTTTGATCCGCGGACCTTGGTTGAAACAGCCGCGCACGTCACCATCTTTGCCGGTATCGAAGAACACGAACGCTTTTTGGTCTGACCATGCTGCCAGCTGTCTTTGTTTCCCATGGCGCGCCGACCTTGCCGTTCGACGATGTGCCGGCGCGCGATTTTCTGCGTGGTCTGGGCGGGCAGCTGGGACGTCCGCGCGCGGTTTTGGCAGTGTCGGCGCATTGGGATACGGACGCGCCCGCGACCAATGCGGTGCCTTCCAATGACACCATTCATGACTTCTACGGTTTCCCGCGGCCGCTTTACGATCTGCGTTATGCCGCACCGGGTGATGCCCTGCTGGCGCGCGAGGTGAGCGGACTGCTCAGCGGTTTTGGCGCGAAGACCGACACCATGCGCGGGCTGGATCATGGCGCCTGGGTGCCGCTGATGCTGATGTATCCGGATGCGGACATTCCGGTGGTACAATTGTCGGTGCAAAGCGACAAAGGCGCGGCCCATCACGTCGCGCTGGGCCGTGCGCTGGCGGGGTTGCGCCAGGACAATGTGCTGGTGCTGGGCTCAGGCGGCTTTGTCCATAACCTGCGCCAGATTGCGCCGCCGGGATCGCCGGAAGCGCCATGGTCGAAGGATTTCGCCGGCTGGATGCACGACCGGCTGATGGAAAGCAATGATACGGCACTGGCCGACTATCGGACGCGCGCACCGCAAGCGCGCATGGCGCACCCGACCGACGAACATCTGATGCCTTTGCTGGTGGCGTATGGCGCGGGCGGCCACGCCGAACGGCTGCACAGCAGCACGACCTTTGGGTCTCTCAGGATGGACGCCTACAGCTTTAGCTAGGCGCGCACGGCCTTCACCGCCCGCCAGCCTGCAATCAGGAAAGCGATCAGCACCACGCCCTGCACCGCGCCGAAAATGGGACCGGCCGGGGGAATGGCGGGCGCCAGCGCATGCAGCGCCGGCACCTTGATGAAGGACTGGATCACCAGCACAAAGGCATTGAGATACAGCGCCAGTGTCGCGGTGATCACATAAGCGGTGCGCCAGCGCCCGGCCAGATGCTTGCCGTAAAGCGCAAACAGCGCCACCGCCAGCACGATCAGCGAGATGGCGCCCACCACCATGCCCGGGGTGATGGTGGTGTTGTGAAACAGAAAGCCGGTGACGCTGGTCAGGACCGTCAGGCCCAGGAAGATGCCGGTCAGGGTGACGGGGGTGCGGCCCTTCAGCATGGCCGCCAGCACCGGCAGGCCGGTCAGGATGGCGGCCAGGCTGATGGCCAGATGCACAAGGGTCAGGGGGTCCGTGGCGAGCTGGGTCATGGCGGCTTTCCGGAAATGGGGTTTGGAAAAATAGGGGCGGAAAACAGGGGCATCCTGCCTTTCGCCCATTAGGCTTGGGAAGAGGTTAGGCTTGAAAAGAGGAGGGTGGCCCTAGTATCTGAGCCACCGCAAAGGATAAGCGACCATGGCCGGCCACAGTCAGTTCAAGAACATCATGTTCCGCAAGGGCAAGCAGGACAAGGAGCGCTCCAAGCTCTTTGCCAAGCTCTCCCGCGAGATCACCGTGGCGGCCAAATCGGGCATGCCCGACCCAGCGCACAACCCCAGGCTTCGCACGGCCATCATCGCCGCCAAGGCGGAGTCCATGCCCAAGGACAATATCGAGCGCGCCATCACCAAGGCGACCGGCGGCACCGGCGAGAATTACGACGAGATCCGCTATGAGGGCCGCGGACCGGGCGGTGTGGCGCTGATCGTGGAAGCCATGACCGACAACCGCAACCGCACTAGCGCCGATGTGCGCGCCGCTTTCTCCAAATATGGCGGAGCGATGGGCGAGACCGGCTCGGTCAGTTTCATGTTCGATCATGTCGGCGTCATCACCTATCCGGCCGCCAGGGGCAGCGAGGATGCGATGCTGGAAGCGGCATTGGAAACCGGCGCAAGTGAATGTGTCTCCTCCGCCGACGCCCATGAATTCCTCGCCAGCATGGAAGATTTCGCCACTGTGCGTGATGCGCTGGAAGCCAGGCTGGGCGCGCCCGCCAGCGCCGCTATTGAGTGGCGGCCGCAGAATTTTGTGGCCGTGGCCGATGAGGCGGGCGAGACGCTGATGAAGCTGGTGGAGATTCTGGACGACCATGACGACGTGCAGAGCGTTTACGGCAATTACGAATTCTCAGACGCGCTGATGGCCAAGCTGGCGGAATAATCCGCCAACAGTTCAAGGGGGATGTGATGCATCGAGTCAGTCCACCGGTAAAAGTTTCTGTCAGGCGCAATGGCTTCCGCGTCAGGATGATCGAACGGCTCAAGTTTGAAGCCGGCCCCGAGATCGCGGGCTGGGTGAACTATCACAGCAAAGTATGCCCGCTGTTCAAAGATCCCAACGGCGGCCTGTTTCTGAATGAAGACGGCTGGGCCTCCACCCGGCCCTATCCGCTGACCAAGGCCGGCGATGACTACCGCAAGTCGGGTGGTGGTTTTCGCTTCTAAAGTGGATCAAGCTCTAGGAAAGCCCCGAACATAACGGGTACAAAGGGCCGATGAGCCTTGCGATTCGCATCATGGGTCTTGATCCGGGCCTCTCCGCCATGGGCTGGGGCGTGATCGAGATGTCGGGCACGCGGCTGTCGCATATTGCTCATGGCGTGATCGTTACCAAACCTGCCAGCGGACTGGGCGTGCGGCTGATGATCCTGCACCGCGAACTCACGGTCATCATCCAGAACCACGGCCCCACATCCATCGCGGTGGAACAGGCCTTTGTGGCGCGCGATCCGCAGGCCGCGCTGAAAATCGGCCATGCCCGCGCCGTGGCGCTGCTGGCGGCGGCGCAGGCAGGCCTTGAGATCGCCGAATATGCCCCCAACCACATCAAGAAATGCGTGGTGGGCGCCGGCCATGCCGGCAAGGAGCAGGTGCAGTTCATGGTCAAACGGCTGCTTCCCGCCTGCGGTGTCACCCAGGCCGACGCCGCCGACGCGCTGGCCGCGGCCATCGCCCATGCGCATACCGCCGGGAGCCGCGCCCGCATGGTGGTAGGATGATCGGCAAGCTCACCGGCACCGTGGATTCGATTGCCGATGACACGGTGATCCTGGATGTGCATGGCGTCGGCTATCTGGTGCAGTGCCCGGTCTCGACCCTGGCGCGTCTGTCGGTGGGTGCGCCCGCCAGCCTGATGATCGAGATGAAAGTCAGCGAAGACGCCATCAAGCTTTATGGCTTTGGCTCGGCCGAGGAACGCGAATGGTTCCGGCTGTTGCAGACGGTGCAGAATGTGGGCTCCAAGGTGGCGCTGTCGGTGTTGTCCACGCTAAACCCGCGTGAGCTGCAGCGGGCGCTGGCGCTCGGTGACAAGGCGATGATCGGCCGCGCCTCCGGCGTGGGACCAAAACTTGCATTGCGCATCGCCACCGAACTGAAAGACAAGGCGGCTTCCATGTTGGTTGGGGGGATGATGCTGCGTGGCGAGGACGATGCGGTGGTGGTGGCGCATGCCCCACGCGGGCCGGAAAGCGATGCGGTGTCTGCGCTGATCCATCTCGGCTATTCCGACGCCCGCGCCGCCGAGGCGGTGGCACGTGCGGCACAAGCGCTGGGCGAGCACACCGAAGCGGGTGCGTTGATCCGTGAGGCGTTGAAGGGGATGGCGAGATGAGCGAGAAGCGTCTCGTCACCCCGGAACGCAGCGAAGACGACACGCTGGAAGCATCTTTGCGTCCCAAGCGGCTGGCGGATTTCGTCGGCCAGCAACAGGCGCGCGAGAATCTGTCGGTCTTCATCGATGCCGCCAAGGCCCGCGCCGAGGCGCTGGACCATGTGCTGTTCTATGGGCCGCCCGGTCTGGGCAAGACCACCCTGGCCCAGATCGTGGCGCGCGAGCTGGGGGTGAATTTTCGCTCGACCTCGGGGCCGGTGCTGGCCAAGGCGGGCGATCTGGCCGCCATCCTGACCAATCTGGAACCGCGCGACGTTCTGTTTATCGATGAAATTCATCGCCTCAATCCCGCGGTGGAGGAAATCCTCTATCCCGCGATGGAAGACTATGAACTCGATCTGGTGATCGGGGAGGGGCCGGCGGCACGTTCGGTCAAGATCCAGCTCGCGCCGTTCACGCTTGTCGGCGCCACCACCCGCTCCGGCCTGATCACCACGCCCCTGCGCGACCGCTTCGGCATTCCGGTGCGGCTGAATTTCTATACGCCCGACGAGTTGCTCTCGATTGTCGAGCGCGGCGCCCGGGTGCTGGGCTTCACACTCACCAAAGATGGCGCGCGCGAGATCGCCGCCCGCTCGCGTGGCACCCCGCGTATCTCGGGCCGTCTGCTCAAGCGGGTGCGCGACTTTGCGATGATCGCAAAACATTCACCCGTGGATGCCAAGATCGCCGATGCCGCGCTGACCCGGCTGGAAGTGGACGCGCGCGGTCTTGATGCGTTCGACCGGCGTTATCTGACTCTCATTGCGCAGAATTTCGGCGGCGGTCCGGTCGGGATCGAGACCATTGCCGCCGCCCTGGGCGAGGCGCGTGACGCGATTGAAGAGATTGTGGAGCCGTATCTGATGCAGCAGGGCTTTGTGCAGCGCACCCCGCGTGGCCGCATCCTGGCATCGGGGGCCTATAGCCATCTGGGCCTGCCCGCGCCCGCCCAGAGCCCGGCGCAGACCGGTCTTTTTCCGGACGGCGGCGATGACTGACGGCGGGAGCGGAAATTGGGCGTTAAAGGGTCTGGGGTATCTGGATGGAAAGATTCACGTCTTGCCCATCAGCATCTATTACGAGGACACGGATCTTTCCGGCGTGGTCTATCACGCCAATTACCTGCGTTTCATGGAACGCGGCCGCACCGAATTCTTCCGCATGGCGGGGATTTCCAAAATGGCCGGGCTGGAAGATGACGAACCGACCGCCTGGGCCATCCGCTCCATTCAGGTGGAGTATCTGCGTCCGGCGCGGCTGGATGACCAGATCGAGGTGCGTACCCGGCTGATCGGCCTGTCGGGCGCGCGCATGAAAGCGGTCCAGTCCGTGACCTGCGGCCAAACGCTGCTGGTTCAGGGACGGATCGAAGCCTGTATCACCACGTTAACGGGCAAGCCGCGACGGCTGCCCCAAAACGTACAAGAGACCCTTGCGCCTTTCCTGACCCCAGAAGAGACTTGAATTTATTTGTCAAATTTCGGCCAAGATCGGCGCGCATGAGCCCCTGCCGCCCGATCGGCGATAAAAGGTTTTTCAATGATCAAATACGCCGCTGCCGTCCTTTTCCTGGTCCTTGCCGCGCTGCTTGTTCCCGCCGGACTTTCACCGGCCGCCGCCCAGGCGCCCCAGAGCGGCCCGATCGCGGCGCCGGTGGGCCCTGCCGCCCGGTCCGTGTCACTGGCGCCGCCGCCGGGCGCGTCCGCCAGCAGCAGCGGCTTCCTGGGCGATGCGTCGGCCAATTTTTCCATCGTCTCCATGTTCATGCACTCCGACTATGTCGTGCAAGCGGTGATGATCCTTCTGCTGCTGGCCTCGCTCTGGTCCTGGACCATCATCTTCAACAAGCTGGTGACCTTGTCGGGGCTCAAGCGCAAGGCGCGCAAGTTCGACAAACTGTTCTGGTCGGGCCAGTCGCTGGACGAGCTTTACCAGCAATATGCCGCCCGCAACGACCATCCCCTGGCCGCGATGTTCATCGCAGGGCTTCGTGAGTGGCGGCGCGGTTTTGAAAGCCCGTTGGGCCTGCGCGAATCCGCCATCCCCGGCATCAAGGAGCGCATCGACAAGGCGATGAGCGTCACCATCCTGCGCGAGACCGATGGCATCGAAAAGCAGCTGGGGATGCTGGCCACCATCGGCTCGGTCTCGCCCTTTGTCGGCCTGTTCGGCACGGTGTGGGGCATCATGAACAGCTTCTCGGCCATCGCCGCGCGCCATGACACCACGCTTGCGGTGGTGGCGCCGGGCATTTCCGAAGCCCTGTTCACCACCGCCATGGGCCTTCTGGCCGCGATTCCGGCGGTCATCTTCTACAACCGCTTTGTTGCCGAGATCGGCCGCTATGTGAATTCGCTGGACGCCTTCGCGGATGAATTCTCCGCCATCCTGTCGCGCCAGCTTGACGAGAAAGCGCAGCGCTGATGGCTGCCGGCATCCAACATACCAGTGCACGCGGGCGCGGACGGATGCGCCGCCGCGCCATGGCCGAGATCAACGTCACGCCCTTCGTGGACGTGATGCTGGTGCTTCTGATCGTCTTCATGGTGACCGCACCCCTTCTGACCGTGGGTGTGCCGGTGGATCTGCCCAAGACGAAGGCGCCGGCGCTGGGCCAAGATCGCGAGCCGCTGTCGGTCACCATCAAGCGTGACGGCACCATCTTCCTGCAGAAGGAGCCGATCCCTCAGGAACAGCTGGTGGACCGGCTGAAGGCCATTGCCGCCAATGGCTATGACCAGCGCATCTTCGTGCGCGGCGACACCCAGGCCAACTACGGCAAGGTGATGGAAGTGATGGGCATTCTTGCCGCCGCGGGATTCACCCATATCGGGCTCGTAACCGATGTCGTCACCCCAAAGCCCAACGCGCAATAAGGTGGCGGCGCAGACCGCCTTCCGCCGCAAGCGCCCCACCACCGAGCGCGGGCCGCGCTTTGGCGTGGTCGGATCGGTCCTGTTTCACGGACTGATCTTTGCGGCGGTGCTGTTCACCTTCCACCACAATTTCGACACACCGCAGGACAGTCACGTCGTGCCGGTGGATCTGGTGACCATCGCCGACAAGACCAATGTCGCCGCCCAGGCGCCACCCACCCCGTCCGCGCCGGAAAAGATCAACATCCCGCCATCGCCGCTCACCCCGCCGCCCGAGCCTGACATGCAGGATGTCGAGCCCGCGCCGGAGCCGCCGGTACCCGATTTCAAGATCGCCAAGGAAAAGCCGGTGGACGAAAAGCCGCCGGTGGAGACCAAGAAGCAGCAGCAACAGGATTTCAACGACCTGCTCAACAAGCTGACGACACCGGACAAGCCGGCCAAGACAGCCAAGGCCGGGCCGCGGGTGGTGCAGGCGGTGGGATTGGGAAATGCCATGGCGGCGAACCTGGCGGACATCATGCGAAGCGCGATCAGGCCGTGCTGGAGCCTCAATGCGGTCGTTGCACCTAACCCAACTGATATGATTGTGAATTTCGACCTTGTGCTCAATCCGGATGGAACCGTTGGCAGCCTGGCGCTGACGCGGGAGTCACAGATCAAGGCCGCCACAAATCCCTATACCCAGGCATCGGCAGCAGCGGCTAGCCGCGCCATTTATGGCTGCCAGCCGTACCGGTTGCCGGCCAATCAGTTCAATCTATGGCATGAGACGACGTTAAATTTCGATCCGCGCCAGATGATGGAACAATAAAGCGGCTGCCATGTTGGAGCCATGTTGATGACGTTCAATATTCGCTGGAGACCCGGCATGAAGAAATTTTGGATCCTGTTGGCCGCATTGGCGGCCTTTGCCGCCGCCTCTATGCCGGCCAGTGCCGCCCTGCAGGTGGACGTCAATCAGGGCAACTTCCAGCCCTTGCCGATCGCCGTTCCCGATTTTATCCCTGGCACCCCCAATGACGCCCAGATGGGCGCCAATATCGCCGGTGTGGTGCGCGCCGATCTGGAGCGCTCCGGCCTGTTCCGCCCGCTGGACCAGAAGGGTTTCACCGAGCACTTCACCAACGTCAACACCGTGCCCAATTTCCCCAGCTGGCGCGCCATCAATGCGCAAGGCCTAGTCACTGGCGAGGTGACCCAGCAGCCCGATGGGCGGCTGCGTGTCGATTTCCGGTTGTGGGATATCTCCGGTGAAACCCAGATGGACGGCAAATCCTTCACCACCACGCCCGAAAGCTGGCGCCGCATCGCCCATATGGTGTCCGACGCCATCTATGAGCGCATCACCGGCGACAAGGGCTATTTCGATACCCGCATCGTCTTCATTTCCGAATCGGGACCGGCGCTGAAGCGGGTGAAGCGCCTGGCGATCATGGACGAGGACGGCTTCAACCCGATCTTTCTCACCCATGGCGACTACATGGTGCTGACGCCGCGCTTCAATCCGACCGCCCAGATGATCGCCTATTTGTCGTATATCGGCGGCAAGCCCAGGATTTATCTGTTCGACATCGAGACCGGCAAACCGGAAGTGCTGGGCAATTTTCCCAATATGACGTTTTCTCCACGGTTCTCACCCGACGGCAATCAGGTCGTGCTCACGCTGGAGACCGCGGGCAATTCGGATATCTATCTGATGGACCTTCGCACCCGCGCCATAAAGCGGCTGACCACCGATCCGGCGATCGACACCGCTCCCAGCTTCTCACCGGACGGCCGCCAGATTGCGTTCGAATCCGACCGCGGCGGATCGAAGCAGATCTATGTCATGAATGCGGACGGCTCCGGCCAGCATCGCATCAGTTTCAGCCCGGGCGAGAACGGCACCCCGGTGTGGAGCCCGCGCGGCGATCTGTTGGCCTTCACCAAGGAGCAGGGCGCCCATTTCACCATCGGGGTGATGCGTCCCGATGGTTCGGGCGAGCATATGCTCACCAATGCCTATCATGACGAAGGCCCCACCTGGGCGCCCAATGGCCGGGTCATGATGTTCACGCGCGAGGCGCCCGGGGGGCGCGGTTCACAGATATGGTCGATCGATGTTACCGGTCGCAATGAAAGGCGGGTTCTCACGCCCGGTGATGCCTCCGATCCGGCATGGTCGCCCTTGATCCAGTAGGGCGGTTTTCCTAGAATTGGTCTAATTTCGAACGCATTGTTTGGTTCTTTTTTAGACTGAGTGCGTTTATTCGTTTTAGGTGCGTCTTTGAATTCATAAAGCGTAGGCGCCGCCGCACCGCGGTCTTCGCTGCCAGGAGATTCCAGTCATGACCACATTTTCGCGTTCCCTGAAATTCGCGTGCCTGTCCGCCGCCCTGATTTTGGGCGCCTGCACGCACAAGCAGGAAGCCGTCCAGACCGCGCCGCCGCCGGTCGCCCCGCCGCCGCAGCAGTCGGCGCCCGCGCCCGTGACCTCCAGCATCATGCCGGGCAGCGCCGAAGACTTCCGCGTCAATGTCGGCGATACCGTCCATTTCGCGCTGAACCAATACAATGTCGAGGACAGCGACAAGGCCGTCCTTGGACGCCAAGCCGCCTGGCTCGCCCGGTACCCATCCGTGCGCGTGACCGTCGAGGGCCATTGTGACGAACGCGGCACCCGCGAATACAACCTGGCACTGGGCGCGCGCCGCGCCAATGCGGTGAAGGAGTATCTGGTCAGCCAGGGTGTCTCCACCGGCCGTCTTGAGACCATCTCCTACGGCAAGGAACGTCCGATCTGCACCGACTCCAATGAGGCATGCTGGGCGCAGAATCGCCGTGGCGTGACCACCATCACCGGCGGCGCCAATTCGTAACTTGCGTTAGTCTTCGAAAGGGGCGCGGGATAAAATCCGCGCCCCTTTTTTGCTTTAAAGGCTCGGTAGAAAGTCATGATGATCAAACAGCGGCTTCTGGTTTCGGTTCTGGCCTTCGCCATGATGGCGGCGCCGCTTTCGGCGAACGCCCAGATCTTTGGTCCCAGCGACGAGGAAAAGGCGCGTGAGGCAGCCCAGGACCAGGGCCTCAAGGATATCAAGGACCTGCAGGACAAGACCCAGGCGCAGGACGCCCGCATCAAGAGCCTGGAAGATAAGGTCCAGGGCCTGACCGACAGCCTCAGCCAGGCCACCGGCACCAATGAAGAGCTCGGCCACCAGATCCAGCAGCAGAACGACAAGATCGACCGGATGCAGAAGGATTTTGCCTTCCGGCTGTGCCAGCTTTCGGCCCAGCAGCTGGGCGCCGGCGACTCCATGAATTGCGCGGGCGGTGGTGCGCCCGCCGGCGGCCAGATTGCGCCCCAGCCCTATTCCCAGATGCAGGGTAGCCTGACTCCGGGCCAGTCGCTGCCGCCGATCAACGCCACCGGCAATGGCCAGGCGGGCTTTGTTACCGCGCCGCCGCCGCCCGACGACGGCGTGCAGCGTGGCCGTCCGCCGGGCGTGCTGGGCACTTTGCCTATGGGATCGGGACCAGCGGCCAATGCAAGCGGCGCCGTCCCGCCGGCCGGCTCTCCCCAATACGACCAGGCGATGAACCTGATGCGCCGCGCCCAGTATGACGAGGCCGCGGCGTCCTTCCGCGCCTATGCCGATGCCAATCCGGGCGACCAGCTCGCGCCCCAAGCGATCTATTGGGTGGCCAATATCAGCTTCATCCGCCAGGACTATGCCACTGCCGCCCGCACCTTTGCGGAAGTGATCAAGAAATATCCCAAGTCACAGCCGGCGTCCGAAGCTATGCTCAAGCTCGCCCAGTCCTTCATGGCGATGGGCCAGAAATCCGAAGGCTGCACCACGCTTGGCCTCATCAAGACGAAATATCCGGACGCCGCTCCGCAAACCCTCACCCAGGCGGCGACCTTACGCAAAACGGCCTGCACCAAATAGGCTTGCGGAAAAATTCGCCAGCGCCATGGCGGGGCATGACGCGCCCTACGCGGTCGCGGTGTCGGGTGGCAGTGATTCCCTTGCCCTGATGCATCTGCTGGCCGCACTTGCGCGGGCGGCGAAACAGGCTTTGCCGGTGGTGCTGACGGTGGACCATGGCCTGCGCAAGGCCTCCAGCGATGACGCGCGTCAGGTCGTGCGCTGGGCGAAAAAGGCCGGACTGAAAGCGCATGTCCTCATCTGGCGGGGCAAAAAACCCAAATCCGGCATCGAGGCCCTGGCGCGCGAGGCCCGCTATCGTCTGATGGGCGCGTGGATGGTCAAGCACGGTGTCACTACCCTGTTCGTGGGTCACACCGAAGACGACCAGGCCGAAACCTTCCTGCTCAGGCTGGCGCGTGGCAGTGGGCTCGATGGGCTGTCGGCCATGCGCGCGCACGCGCCCTGGCCGGTTGCGGACTTTGACGGTCTTGCCGTGGCGCGGCCGCTTCTGGGCTTTGGCCGCGCCGAGCTGCGTGATCATCTTGGTGCGCTGGGCCAGGCGTGGCTGGACGATCCCATGAACGAGGATTTGGCCTTCGACCGGGTCAAATTGCGCCGGGCGCGGGCGGCGCTGGAAGAGGCGGGGCTTTCGGCTGCGCGGATTGCGCAGGCCGCCAGCCATCTGGCGCGCGCGAGAGAGAGCCTGGAGCTTCTCACCGAGGCGGTGATGGAGCGCGCGGTGCGTTTTGGCGGCCGGGGCGTGCTTCTGGACCCGGAGGCGCTGGCGGCGGCGCCGCGTGAACTGGGTCTTCGGGCGCTGGCCTCGGTGCTGATGGCGGTCTCCGGCCACGCCTATCGCCCGCGCTTTGATTCCCTGGAGCGGCTGTTCGACGCGCTGGAGCGGACCGGCGCGCGCACCAGCGCCACCCTCCATGGCTGTCACATCGGTCCGGCGGGCACCGATTTTGCCCCTTTTTCCCTTCTGGTGCGGCGCGAAGGCCCCAGAAAAGCCTAGGGAAAACGAAGGGTTCCGGCTTGGCCGGGTCCGGGCCCAACCTTTGTGCGGTTGCGGCAGGCCGCCAAAACTCTTAACGTTTTGATGGCTGGCAATACGCTACAACCGTCCTATCTAATGGGGGCGGGAGAGTCTGCCCGCGGGTGGCCCCGGCATGATCCCGGCATGATGAAGAGGACGGCCTTTGAATAATCTGAGAAATCTGGCGCTTTGGATCGTCATCGCGCTGCTGCTGGTGTTCCTGTTCAACCTGTTCCAGGGCACGGGCCAGCACACGCCCGCCTCCACCATCACCTATTCGCGCTTTAACGAGCTGGTGGTGCAGAACCAGATCAAGAAGCTCACCTTCCAGGGCGATTCTGTGAAGGGCGAGATGACATCCGGTCAGCCCTTCATCACCACCGTGCCCAACAACGACACCACCCTGTGGCCGACCTTGAAGGCCCACAATGTCGACACCACCGTGTCGCCGGCCGATGACGGCATGCCGTCCTTGCTCGCCATCTTCATCAACTGGTTCCCCATGCTGCTGATCTTCGGCGTGTGGGTGTTCTTCCTGCGCCAGATGCAGTCGGGCGGCGGCAAGGCGATGGGCTTCGGCAAGTCGCGCGCCAAACTTCTGACCGAGCGCCAGGGCCGAGTGACGTTTGAAGACGTCGCCGGCGTGGACGAGGCCAAGGAGGATCTGAAGGAGATCGTCGACTTCCTGCGCGACCCGCAGAAATTCCAGCGCCTTGGCGGCCGTATCCCCAAGGGCGTGCTGCTGGTCGGCCCGCCGGGCACCGGCAAGACCCTGCTGGCGCGCGCCATCGCGGGCGAGGCCAATGTGCCCTTCTTCACCATCTCGGGCTCCGACTTTGTCGAGATGTTCGTGGGTGTCGGCGCAAGCCGCGTGCGCGACATGTTCGAGCAGGCCAAGAAGAACAGCCCTTGCATCGTGTTCATCGATGAAATCGACGCGGTCGGCCGCCATCGCGGTGCCGGTCTGGGCGGCGGCAATGACGAACGCGAGCAGACGCTGAACCAGCTGCTGGTGGAGATGGACGGCTTCGAAGCCAATGAAAGCGTGATCCTGATCGCGGCCACCAACCGCCCCGACGTGCTGGATCCCGCGCTGCTGCGCCCGGGTCGTTTCGACCGCCATGTCGTGGTGCCGAACCCCGATCTGGCCGGCCGCGAGAAGATTTTGCGCGTGCATCTGCGCAAGGTGCCGCTGGCGCCCGATGTCGACCCGCGCACCATTGCGCGCGGCACGCCCGGTTTCTCCGGCGCCGATCTGGCCAATCTGGTCAATGAAGGCGCGCTGCTGGCGGCCCGCCGCGGCAAGCGCGTTGTCACCATGAGCGAGCTGGAAGACGCCAAGGACAAGGTGATGATGGGTGCGGAACGCCGCTCCCTGGCGATGAGCGACGAGGAAAAGAAGCTCACCGCCTATCACGAAGGCGGCCACGCCATCGTGGCGCTGCATGTCATCGGCTCCGACCCGATCCACAAGGCCACCATCATTCCGCGCGGCCGCGCGCTGGGCATGGTGATGCGCCTGCCGGAACGCGATCAGCTGTCGCTGACCCGCCAGAAGATGCTGGCCGATCTGTGCGTCGCCTTTGGCGGCCGCATCGCCGAGGAACTGGTGTTCGGCCACGAGAAGGTCACCACCGGCGCCCAGAGCGACATTGAGCAGGCGACCCGCATGGCGCGCGCCATGGTCACCCGCTTCGGCATGTCCGACAGCCTGGGGCCCATCGCCTATGCCGAGAACCAGGAAGAAGTCTTCCTGGGGCACAGCGTGTCGCGCACCCAGAATATCTCGGAAGCCACGGCGCAGAAGATCGACTCGGAAATCCACCGCATCATCGATGAGTGCTTTATCAAGGCGAAGCAGATCCTGACCGAACACCAGAGCGACCTGAACGTGCTGGCACGCGGGTTGCTGGAATATGAAACCCTGACCGGCGACGAGATCGTGGCGCTGCTCAAGGGCATTCCCCCGGTTCGCACCCCGTATGAAGACCCGGTGGTTCCCAGCCGTGGCGAAGGCACCAGCGTGCCGGCGGCGGGCAAGCCCCGTTCGGCGGGGCCTGGGCCGATCATCACCCCGGAACCACAACCCCGATAGTAACAAAAGATATGGTCACAAAAGGGCGGCCTTGTGCCGCCCTTTTCTTTTGTCCGGGACTGGCCCTTTACTGCGGCCTCGCATGAAAATCCTCGGCATCCTCAATATCACCAGCGACAGTTTCTCCGACGGCGGCAAATACCTGGAGCCGGGCGCCGCAATCTTCCACGCCCGCGCCATGGCCGAGAGCGGCGCCGACATCATCGACATTGGCGCGGCATCGTCGCACCCCGATGCCTCGCCGGTCACGCCCGAACGCGAGATCGCGCGCCTGGCCGCCGTGATCCCGGCGCTGAAGGAAAAGGGTCTACCGCTCTCGATCGACACCTTCGCGCCGGACGTGCAGCGCTGGGCGCTGGCACAGGGAATCGACTATCTCAACGACATCCACGGTTTTCCCGATGCCGCGCTTTATCCGGACTTGGCGCGGTCGAACGTGAAGCTGATCGTGATGCACGCGGTACAGGAACGCGGTGTCGCGGTTCGCACCGAAGTGCCTTCAGCCGAAATCTTCGACCGCATAATCCGCTTTTTCGATGCGCGCGTGGTTGCGCTGAGTGATGCCGGGATTGCACGCGAGCGTCTGATTCTGGATCCCGGCATGGGCCAGTTCCTGGGGACCGATCCAGAGAACTCCCTGATCGTTTTGCGGCGGCTGCCGGAGCTGAAGGCCCGCTACGGCCTGCCGCTTCTGGTGTCGCTGTCGCGCAAGGGGTTCTTGCGCAAACTCGTCAACCGGCCGCCCTTGGAAGCGGGCGCCGCCAGCCTGGCGGCGGAACTGTTCGCCGAGGCCAATGGGGCCGATTACATCAGGACGCACGCGCCCGGACCATTGAAAGACGGCCTTAAGGTGCTGAAAACGATAGAAAAAGAGCAGCATTAACTCCCTTTCGCCAGGGAATATGCTAAAAGGCGCTGTTCTCAGGACCCCATCCATGACCCGCAAATATTTCGGCACCGACGGCATCCGCGGCCGCACCAACACCGCCAAGCTCACGCCTGAAGTAGCGATGAAGGCGGGCATGGCGGCGGGCCGCATCTTCACCCGCGGCGAACATCGCCACCGGGTGGTGATCGGCAAGGATACGCGCCTGTCGGGCTATATGATCGAAAGCGCGCTGGTCTCCGGCTTCACCGCCGTGGGCATGGATGTGTTCCAGTTCGGCCCGCTGCCCACTCCCGCCGTCGCCATGCTGACGCGCTCCTTGCGCGCCGACCTGGGTGTGATGATCACCGCCTCGCACAATCTGTTCGAGGACAATGGCATCAAGTTTTTCGGTCCTGACGGCCAGAAACTGTCCGACGAGGTGGAAACCGAGATCGAAGCGCTGATGGCCGCAGGGCTCGAACAGGGGCTGGCGCCGTCGGCCCAGATCGGCCGCGCCAAGCGCATCGACGACAGCCAGGCGCGCTATATCGAATTCGCCAAGCGCACCTTCCCGCGCAATCTGCGCCTCGAAGGCCTGCGCATCGTGATCGATTGCGCCAATGGCGCCGCCTACAAGGTTGCGCCCGAAGTGTTGTGGGAACTGGGCGCCGATATCGTGACCATGGGTGTTACGCCCAACGGCACCAACATCAATCTGGATTGCGGTTCGACCGAGCCGGCCGCCATGTGCAACAAGGTGCGCGAAGTGCGCGCCGATTTCGGCATCGCGCTGGATGGCGACGCCGACCGGGTGGTGATGGCTGATGAACATGGCCGCATCATCGATGGCGACCAGATCCTGGCCCTGATCGCCAAAAGCTGGTCGAAAGGCGACAAGCTCAAGGGCGGCGGCGTGGTCGGCACGGTGATGTCCAATGCCGGGCTCGACCGTTTTCTCAAGACTCTGAAGCTATCGCTGGCGCGTTCGGCGGTGGGCGACCGCTATGTGCTGGAAGAGATGGCCAGGGGCGGCTTCAATGTCGGTGGCGAACAGTCCGGCCATATCATCCTGTCGGACTTCTCCACCACCGGCGACGGGTTGATCGCGGCGCTGCAGGTGCTGGCGGTGCTGGCGCAAGAGGGAAAGCCGGCGTCCGAGGCAGCCCATCTGTTCGAGCCGCTGCCCCAGGTGCTGGAAAATGTGCGCTTCAAGAAGGGGTCGCCGCTGGAGGATGAAAAGGTCAAATCCAGCATCGAGGCCGCCAACGTCAGGCTGGGCGCCTCGGGCCGCGTGCTGGTGCGCAAGTCGGGCACCGAACCGCTGATCCGCGTGATGGCGGAAGGCGAGGACGAAAAAGTCGTGCGCGCCGTGGTGCGCCAGATCGCATCCGCGATTGAAGAGGTGGCCGCCTGACCAAGGCGGACACCGCGGCGATGGCAACCCCTAGGCTCCTCGTCATTGCTGGGTCCGACTCCTCTGGCGGAGCGGGAATCCAGGCCGACCTCAAGACCGCCCAGGCCTTTGGCGTCTATGCCCAGACCGCGGTGACCGCCGTCACGGTGCAGGACACCAAAGGCGTTACCCATGTCCATCCCGTACCGGCGGAGATCGTTGCCGCGCAGATCAATGCGGCGCTGCGCGATATCGGCGCCGATGTGATCAAGATCGGCATGCTGGCCACCGCCGAGATCGTGACCGCCGTGGCCGACATACTGGAAACCAACGATATTCCGCTGGTGCTGGACACGGTGCTGCTGTCGTCCAGCGGCGCGCCGCTGCTGGATGAAACCGGCATCGCCATTCTCAAGAAGCGGCTGATCCGCAGAAGCCGGCTGGTGACGCCCAATCTGCCGGAAGCCGAGGCGCTGACCGGCATATATCCCCGGAGCGAGCACCGGCTGCGCAATGCCGCCATGGTGTTCAAGATGCTGGGCAATGAAGCCGTGCTGTTCAAGGGCGGCCATGGCGAGGGCGAGAAGGTCTGCGACACGCTGTGGACCGACGGCGCGTTCATTGCCTTTGAGGCCCCGCGCCAAGATACGCCCCACACCCATGGCACGGGCTGTACGCTGGCCACTGCCATCGCTTGCGGCCTGGCACAGAACCGCAACCTTCGGGACGCGGTCGCCCGCGCCCACACCTATGTGCAGCAGGCGATCAAGACCGCGCCGGGGCTTGGGCAGGGTCATGGACCTTTAAATCATGCCTAGCGCCCGCTAGCCGGTAACGCGCTTTCCCAGTAGCCTTTCGCCGTCAAAGCCCCGGCCACAGGGGCGACGGGAGGACCACATGTCCGATACAGAATCCAACACACCGTCGCGGCGGGACGCGATCCAGCAGATTGCCGTGGGCGCAAGCCTGGCCGGCGCCACGCCCGTGCTGGCGCAAAACCCGCGGCCCAATTCCACACCACAGGATTTCCTGCGGCTGCAGAAAGAGCTTTCCAACTGGAACCGCTGGGGCGCGGATGACCAGATGGGCGCGGTCAACCTGATCACACCGGACAAGCGCAAGGCCGCGCTGCATACGGTGAAGGAAGGGGTTTCCTTTTCCATGGCGCGCAATGCCGAGATCAAGGAGGCGGTGGACAATCCCGTGCCGATCGTGCGCAAGACCACGCGCACCGGCGCCAGCGTCTCCAAGGCCGGCATTGCCTCGACCAGCGACACGTTTTTCATTTCCTATCATGGCATGGCGCACACCCACATGGATTCGCTGTGCCATTTTGTCTATGACGGCAAGATCTATAACGGCTACTCCTCCGACACGGTCGGCGAGGAGGGCGCGGCCAAAAACAGCATCCTCAATTTCAAGAATGGCATCATGACCCGCGGGGTGCTGATGGACATGGCGCGCTACAAGGGCGTGGACTGGCTGGAGCCCGGCACGCCGATCTATCCCGAAGACCTGGAAGGCTGGGAGAAGAAGGCGGGCGTGAAGGTCCAGCCCGGCGATGTGATGATCGTGCGCACCGGGCGCTGGGCCCGGCGTGATGCGCTGGGGCCGTGGCCGCCGACCCAGCTCGCCGGCCTGCACATGAGCTGCGCGCCCTGGATGCACGCGCGCGACGTGGCGATCATTGGCGGCGATGATGCCCAGGACGTGCTGCCGTCACAGGTTGCCGGCATATCCCAGCCGATACACGAGCTCTGCATTGTGGTCATGGGCATGCCGATCTTCGACAATCTGGACCTGGAGCTGGTCAGCCGCGAGGCCGAGAAGCGCAAGCGCTGGGACTTCCTGGTCACGGCCTCGCCCGCCGCAGTGCCGGGCGCCACCGGATCGGTACTCAATCCGATCGCGACCTTCTGAGAGGGTCCATGCCCCAAATGCTGCCGCGCCAGGCCGCTTTTCGCACCGATTACCGCGAGCGCATTTCGCCGGCCTATCTGGGCTGGATGCATGTGGCGCTGATCTTCGTGCTGGGCGCGGCCGCGATCTGGGTCTGCGCGCGGCAAATCACGCGGCCGGCCTGGTATGAATGGCTGGTCATCCCGCTGGCTTTCTGTCTGTCGAATGTCTTTGAATGGTGGATTCACAAATATGTGATGCACCGGCCGGTGAAGGGCCTGATGGGCATCTACAGCCGCCACACCCTGGCGCATCACGAATTTTTCACTGATGCCGAGCCCAGTTTCGACAACACCCGCGACTTCCGCATCGTCTTCTTTCCGCCTTATGCGCTGGTCGCGTTCATGACTTTGTCGCTGGTGCCCGCCTTCATCCTGAACCGGCTGGGGTTTGCCGATGCGGGCTGGCTGCTGTTGCTCACCAACACCGCGCTCTATCTGAATTACGAGCTGTTTCATTATTGCTGCCACGTGAAAGACGACAGTGTCGTGCGCCACATTCCGCTGGTGAACTCCATTCGGCGCCATCACATCGCGCACCACAATCGCGAAATCATGATGGCGCGCAATTTCAACCTGACCTATCCGGTGGGGGATTGGTTCTTCGGCACGTCCGATCTGAAGTGTGGACTTTTGAAACATATCTTCAACGGCTATGACACCAGCAAGGTGCGTGACAACCTGGCAAAAGGCGCGCCATGACTACGCCGCGTGTCCGCGTCACCACCGGCAACGCCAGTCTGGTCGGCGGCATTGTGGTCGGTACTGCCAGCATGGTGTTATGGCTGGCGGTGACGCATGAGCTTGGGTTTCACGGCATGGTGACCATCGGCGCGGGCCTTGTGGTTTCCGCCGCCGCTGGCATCTGGACTCGACTGGCCGATCTTTGATTTCGCAATTGCAATCACAAAGGGGTTTGAAATGAGAATTCACGCAGTCGCCGCTTCGGTTTTCGCCGCCACGTTGCTGGCAACTTCAATCGTCTCATCGGGGGCATGGGCACAGACATCCTTGCGCAACCTGCCGGCGGAAGGGTTCAAGTATCTGTCGGCCAAGGACGTGGATGCTCTGACCGACAAGCCCGGTCCCGGCGCGCATACGGCATTCCCGGTTGATCACGAGAATTACTATGTCGAATATGCCCAGCGCAGCGACCAGGGCAATGAGCCGGAAGTCCATACCCACTGGACCCATTACATCCATGTGCTGTCGGGCGAAGCGACGTTGATCTATGGCGGCACGGTGTCCAATGCCAAGGAAACCTCACCCGGCCAGATCCGCGGCAGCGCCATTGTGGGTGGCACCACGATGACCGTGCGTACCGGCGACTTCCTGCAGATCCCGGCCGGCATGCCGCATGAGTTCCTTCCGGGTGCGGGCGTGAAATTCCACTATGTGGTGTTCAACACACGGGTGTGAGGCCCGATCGGCGAGCAGGTCCTGAGAATTTACCTGCCGCGCGCGGCCACGACGGCCCTGGGAAAATCGATGCTTGCCGATTCGCTGCTCATCTCGTGACCACCCACGATAAAGACCGGTGTCTGAAAAGCGCGGATGCCGCGCGCCAGGTTGAAATTGGCGATGATCTCGTCGGTAATCGCCGGGCTGGTCATATCGCGACGCAGGCGGACCAGGTCCAGGCCTGAAGCTTTGGCCATGTCGAAAATGTCGGATTCCAGCAACTGCCCGCGAAAATTCATCATCGCCTGGTGGAAGGGCCTGTATTTGCCTTGGGCGACCGAGGCCAGCGCCGCCCTTGTGGCGATCATAGACTGCGGCGTCAGGATGGGAAACTCCTTCAGCACCAGCTTCACCTTGCGGTCGGATTTGAGCAGCGCTTCCAGCCGGGGCTCGACCGCCTTGCAATAAGGGCAGGCGTAATCGAAGAACTCCACGATCACCACGTCGCCGGCGGGATTGCCCAGCACGGGCGATGACGGCGCGTTGTTCAACGCCTCAGCTCTGGCGGCGATGCGCTGGTTGACATCCTGCTGCTGCTGATCCACCAGCCTGCGGGCATAGGCCTGTTCGATTCTCGCTTTGTCGGTGGGCTCTGCGGTGGCGCCCAGGGGCGCGGCCAGCAGGATCAGGGCGGCGAGAAAGGCGCGCATCAACGGTCCACAAACGGGTCTTGCACCATGATGGTGTCGTCGCGGTCGGGGCTGGTGGAAAGCAATATCACCGGCGCGCCGATCAGCTCTTCTACCCGGCGCACATATTTGATGGCATTGGCGGGAAGCTGGGCCCAGCTGCGCGCGCCTTGGGTGGTTTCCTTCCAGCCGTCCAAGGTCTCGTACACCGGTACGAGACGCGCCTGCAGATTGGCGTCGGCGGGCAGGTAATCCAGAACCTGGCCGTCGAGCTTGTAACCGGTGCAGACCTTGATCTCGTCAAAACCGTCCAGCACGTCGAGTTTGGTCAGGCAGATGCCGTCCACCCCGCCGGTAACGCAGGTCTGGCGCACCAGCACGGCGTCGAACCAGCCGCAGCGGCGCTTCCTGCCCGTGACGGTGCCGAATTCATGGCCGCGCTCGCCCAGCTTTTCGCCGATGGCGTCTTTCAGCTCGGTGGGGAAGGGGCCTTCGCCCACCCGCGTGGTGTAGCTCTTCACAATGCCCAGCACCGTGCCGATGGCGCGCGGTGACACGCCCGCGCCGGCCGCGGCCTGACCTGCCACGGTGTTGGACGAGGTGACAAAGGGATAGGTGCCGTGGTCGATGTCCAGCAGCACCGCCTGCGCGCCTTCGAACAGCACGCGCTTGCCGGCCTTGCGGGCCCCGTCCAGTTCACGCCAGGACGAGCCCAGGAAGGGCGCGATCTTGGGCGCGATCTCGTTCAGCGATTTGAGCAGCGCGGCCGCATCGACTTCCGGTGCGCCGAAACCCTTGCGCAGCACATTGTGATGGGCGAGCAGCCGCTCGATCTTGGCCGCAAGCGTGGCCGGATCCTTCAGGTCGATGGCGCGGATGGCGCGGCGGCCGACCTTGTCTTCGTAAGCCGGCCCAATGCCGCGCTTGGTCGTGCCCAGCTTCTGGGACGCGGCTTCCTCACGCAGTGCATCCAGTTCCCAATGCAATGGCAAGACCAGCACGGCATTCTCGGCCAAGACCAGAATGTCGGGCGTCACCTTGAGGCCGGCGGCGCCAACCTTGGCGATCTCCTCCAGCAGCGACCAAGGGTTCACCACCACGCCGTTTCCGATGATGGAGCGCTTGCCCTGTACAACACCCGAAGGCAGCAGCGACAGCTTGTAGGTCTTGTCGCCCACCACGATGGTATGGCCGGCATTGTTGCCGCCCTGGAACCTGACCACCATGTCGGCGCGGTTCGACAGCCAGTCGATGATCTTGCCTTTGCCTTCGTCGCCCCACTGGGCGCCGATCACCGTGACGTTGGACATGCGTTATTCCCGTACCCTGATGACGCCATATGATTTGGTGGCGAACTTCAACAGCCCGCAAGAGAACGGGCACGGTGGCCGCTTATAGCAGGTGCCGGCCCCCGCGTAAGGGACTATCCGCCGCAGGTAAGTGGCCCAACGCCGTCTAAACTCTAGTAAAAGACGCCGTATTCCACGGTGATGATCTCGCCCGAGCCCTGGTCGATCAGGAGCGCGTCATCGCCGTAGCGGACCCAGACCGCGCCATAGGGCGGCGGCGGCAGGCCGAAATCCACATAGTCCATCAGCCAGTAATTACGCGCCCAGAAGAAGGCGGGCAGGGTTTCGCCGAACACCCAATGGTGCGAATACCAGCCCTGTGGGCGTTGATAGGCGCCGGCATGGAAGTGGCGCTGCGCCGTGACATTCTGGTGGAAATCCACAAAGCCGTGGAAGTCGTGACGCGCTCCACCGTTGCCGCCGGCGCCGCCGTGATTGCTGCCTTGGCCCGGGCGGGCGGCCATGTTGGGGCCGCCGCCATTGGGACCACGCGTGTAGGCGGGATTGGTCCGACGCGCGGGTTGGCTGGCGGCGCCCCCGTTGGGGCCGCGGCTGAAGGCGGGCGCGGCATTGTTGGCTGGAGCATTCGTGGTCATGGCCGCGCGGCCGGAATTGCCGCCATTGGGACCACGGTTGAAGCCACTGCCGGACTGGGGATGCGGTGCGCCCCCGCCATGCGGCGCCTGGGGCGCGGGCCCGCCGCCATGCGGGGCCGGGGGTGCGCCGCCGCCACCATGACCGGGGCCATGATCACGATCGGGTTGAGCAAGGGCGGGAAGGCTGAAAAGGGCAATAGCAGCGGCAGAAATCAGCAATTTTCGCATAATCGATGTCCTGAAAATGGCTAGGAGATAACCGACCCGCGCGGTTTAAGTTCCCTTGATCCTCGCACGTCCCTATGGTCCCGTCATGGGCGATTTTTCCATCCGCGCAGCGCGTGCGTCCGATTCGCATCTCATTGTTTCGCTGCTGCGGGAGCTGGCGGAGTACGAAAATCTGCTGGACCGCTTTTCGCTGACCGAAGAACTGGTGCGGCGCGACATGCTGGGCCAGGCCTGTTGCACCGACCTGGCCTTTGTTGGGCACGAGCCCGCCGGCATCGCCACCTGGTTCTGGAGCTACAACAGCTTTCGACCGGCGCGCGCGCTGTACGTGGAAGATCTGTATGTCCGCCCGGATTTTCGCGGGCGCGGGCTGGGCCGCCAGTTGCTGACGCTATTAGCAGGCAAGGCGCACGAAGCTGGCGGTTATCTGCAATGGCAGGTGCTGGACTGGAACGCGCCCTCGATCGAATTCTACAAAAGTTTGGGCGCGGTGCTGATGCCGGAATGGGTCAATTGCCGCCTGCAGGGCGAGGCGCTGAAACGCTTTCTGGCGCCGGAGAAAAATCCATGAGCGAGATCGTGCTGGTGCTGGCGGTGGCCGAGAATGGCGTCATCGGCAAGGATGGCGGCATTCCCTGGCACATCTCCGAGGACATGAAGCGCTTCAAGGCGCTGACCTTGGGCCATACCGTGGTGATGGGGCGAAAGACCTGGGACAGCCTGCCGAGGAAGCCCTTGCCCGGTCGCGTCAATATGGTGGTGACACGCCAGAAGGACTGGCATGCAGAGGGTGCGACGACGGCATCTTCACTGGGCCAGGCGACGTCGGGCACGTCGGGGGTGGTGATGGTGATCGGCGGCGCGGAAATTTATGAGCGCGCTCTGCCGCTGGCGTCGCGCATCGAGCTGACCGAAGTGCATCGTGCCTTCGAAGGCGATGCGCATTTCACTTTCGACCGCAGTGGCTGGCATGAAACCACGCGCGAGGACCATGTCACGCCGGACGGTCTCAGCTACAGCTATGTGACGCTCACTCGATGATGATTTGGGGGGCGGGCTTTGACGCGGTTTCGAGAGACACCGCAACCTTCTTCGCCAATTCCAGAAACGCCTGGGCTTCCGGCCCGTCGGGCGCCGAGACACTGACCGGCTGACCGGCGTCCGATGTTTCGCGGATCAGCGGCACCAGCGGGATTTCGCCCAGGAAAGGCACGCCCAGCTCTTGCGCTGTCTCGCGCGCGCCGCCATGGCCGAAAATGGCGTGGCTGGAACCGCAATCGGGGCAGGTGAACATGGACATGTTCTCGACCACGCCCAGGATCGGCACCTGGGTCTTGTTGAACATGGTGATGCCCTTCCTGGCATCGATCAGGGCGATGTCCTGGGGGGTGGAGACGATCACCGCGCCTTTCAGCGGCACCCGCTGAGCAATGGTAAGCTGGGCGTCGCCGGTGCCCGGCGGCATGTCCAGCACCAGCACGTCCAGCGGCGCCCACGCCACGTCGCTCAGCATCTGCGACAGCGCGCTCTGCACCATCGGTCCGCGCCAGATCATGGCTTCGTCTTCCTTGACCAGGAAACCGATGCTCATGGTCTTGATGCCATGGCGTTCGATTGGGAGAAGCGTGTGACCGTCGCTGCCCGGCTTTTCGGTGATGGCCAGCAGGCGCGGCAGCGACGGGCCGTAGATATCGGCATCCAGCAGCCCGACTTTCAGGCCCAGCCGCGCCAGCGACAGCGCCAGATTGACCGCGACGGTGGACTTGCCCACGCCGCCCTTGCCGCTGGCCACCGCGATGATGTTCTTGACCCCGGGAATGCCGGCTGGCGCCGGCGGCGGCTGGCGGTTCACCGCCGGCTTGGGCTGCTCATGATGATGATCGTGATGGTGATGCTCGTGCCCGGGCTCATGACCGGATCGGGGATGGTCATCATGGGCGGTCAGCACGGCGGTGACGGATTTCACGCCTTTCACGCCCAAGACCATCGCCTCGCAGATTTTCCGCAGCGGTTCGGATTTCGGTCCCTGGCCCGGTGCCACTTCCAGCACAAAGCCGATATGGCCGTCCTTGACCACCAGGCCCTGGATCATGTCCTGCTGCACCACGGTGCGCCCGCTCACGGGATCGAGCACCTGGTCGAGCGCCTTCAGCACATCGTCGCGTAATGTTGTCATGGGCGCCACGATATAGCTCCCGCTTGCCTGAAATCCTAGTAGGACGAGACTGAGCCTGCGGCATGGGCGATCTCGTTGCCCAGATCCTGCAACGGGCCCAGAGGCTGCTTGCGGTCATCCAGATTTTCGGCGCGCAGCGTGCCGGAGAAGACCTTGTGCACCACGCGGCCATTCATCACCAAAGGCGTCACATCCACCGACCAGCGGGTGGTGCGGGTGACGCGCTCAAAGCCCAGCAGGTCGGGCACCAGCGCCCCCAGCCGCTTGGCCGAGGTATGGCTGGGGTGAAAGACATAGCCGGTGCAATAGAGCTGGGCACGGATGCAGGCCTGCACCGCGGCGTCCAGATGGTCCCAGCGCAGGCCGGGCGCCTGCATGAAGCGGGTTTCGACATCCACATAGGACAGCACATCGACATTGGCGGTCTTGGGATCAAAACCCAGATTGGGCAAATCCTGGGCATTGGTCATGCCTGGCACGATCCGGTCGAAGGAATCCACCACCTGGTCATAGGTCTGGAAGGGGCTGGCATTCTGGATCTGCTGGTCGGGCAGAAGGCCGCCGCAGCCGGCAAGCACCGTCAGACTGGTGCCGAAGATCAGCACCAGCCAGAGCAGGCCCAGCAATTTACTATGGGCGGTCAGGCGTTTCATGGGCTTGCCCCTTCAAGTCCCGTGCCTTGGACCGTGTGTGGCGTCTGCGTCCTGCGCATGAAAAAACCGCGCAGGTTGCGGCTTTAACCTGTTTACCGGGCGGTTTGCTGCCTAAACTGTCTCCGATTCCCGCCCCTCACGTTCCCAGGAACGAACAAATGCGTGCCTTCTCCTTGCCCCGCGCCCTTTTTGGATGTGCCATTTTGGTGCTGGCCGTTTTGGCGGCCCCGATGAGCGCAAGCGCCCGGCCGGCTCCGGACTCCTTCGCCGATCTCGCCAACAAGCTGTTGCCGACGGTGGTCAACATCTCCACCAGCCAGACCCTGAAGGCGCCGCCGCAAGGCGCGATGCCGGACCTGCCGCCGGGTTCGCCGCTGGAAGACCTGTTCAAGAATTTCCTCGGGCCGCGCTCCAACGCGCCGCGTCATGTCACCTCGCTGGGCTCGGGCTTCATCATCGATCCGTCGGGCTACATCGTCACCAACAACCATGTGATCGAAGACAGCGACCAGATCACGGTTTCCCTGCAGGACGGCACCCAGATGCCGGCGCGGGTGGTGGGTCGCGACGTCAAGACGGACCTGGCGCTCTTGAAGGTGGCGCCTGCCAAGCCTTTGCCGGCCACCCATTTCGGCGACAGCGACAAGGCGCGCATCGGTGACTGGGTGATCGCGATCGGCGATCCCTTCGGCATCGGCTCGACGGTGACGGCGGGCATCGTCTCGGCGCGCAACCGCAATATCAATGCCGGGCCCTATGACGATTTCATCCAGACCGATGCGGCGATCAACCGCGGCAATTCCGGCGGCCCGCTGTTCGACATGGACGGCAATGTCATCGGCATCAATTCACAGATCTATACGCCGTCGGGCGGCAGCGTCGGCATCGGCTTTTCCATTCCCTCCAATCTGGCGCGCGAAGTGGTCGGGCAGTTGCGCCAGTTCGGCATGGCGCGGCGCGGCTGGATCGGGGTGCGCATCCAGCAGGTGACGGCGGAAATCGCGGAAGGTTTGAGCCTTCCCACCACGCAAGGAGCGCTGGTGTCGGATGTGACCCATGGCGGGCCGGCGGCGCAGGCCGGGTTGGTCAATGGCGATTTGATCACCGGCTTTGACGGCAAGCCGGTCCCCGACGACCGCGCCCTGCCGCGCATCGTGGCCGACACGCCGATTGGCAAGACAGTGAACATCGATGTGCTGCGCAAGGGCAGGAAGCAGACCTTGCGCATTACGGTCCAGAAGCTGGCCGACGACAACAAGCCGGACAAGCCGGTGAAAGCGCCGCCGGCGCCCAAGAACCAGTCCAAGCTGTCCCAGCTCGGTCTGACACTTGGGATGCTGGACGGCGGCGCGCGGGCCAAGTTCAAGATCGGTGGCGGTGTGCAGGGTGTGGTGGTGTCGTCCGTCGATCCGGGAAGTTCGGCGGCGGAAAAGAATCTGCGGCCCGGCGATGTGATTGTGGAAGTGGGGGGGCAGGCGATGAAGACGCCGGACGATGTTTCCAAACATATCGACGCAGACGTGAAAGAGGGCAAGAAGTCCGCATTGCTGCTGATCAATCGCGACGGCGATATCACTTACGTCGGATTGCGGTTGAACTAGAGTCCAAAAAGTTAATTACCCCCATCCGTCGCAGCGCAGCTCAGGTCAGCTCCGCCGACACTTCGCTGCGACACCTTCCCCCTTCCTGGCGCTGCGCGCCGAAGGGGGAAGGAAGCTGGTGGATGCTGACGGTCGCGCCGCGGAATGCGGCGCTCGAGTTCATTCGCAGCGAACGATCTCGTCGTCGCTGTAGCCCTGCAGATAGAGCAGAGCGGTGAGGTCGTTGTGGTTGATGGCAGCGCCCGCTGCGGCCGCCACCACCGGTTTGGCATGATAAGCGACACCGAGTCCCGCCTTCTGGATCATGGCGAGATCGTTGGCGCCGTCGCCCACCGCCATGCTCTCCGCGAAATCGATGCCCAGCCGCGTCACCGCCTCTTCCAGCGCTTGAAGCTTGGCGGCGCGGCCCAGGATGGGCGTGCCCACTTCGCCGGTCAGCCTTTCGCCGTCATCCAGCAAGGTGTTGCCGCGTTCGACATGGAAACCGGCGGCCTCAGCCACCCGCTGGGTGAAATAGCCGAAGCCGCCCGAGACCAGCATGGTGTGGGCACCATTGGCGCGCATGGTGGCAAGCAGGGATTTGGCGCCGGGATTGAGGCGCACCCGCTCGACATAGGTTTTTTCCAGCGCGTCCAGTTTCAGGCCCTTCAGCATGCCGACGCGTTCGCGCAAGGCGGCTTCGAATTCCAGTTCGCCGCGCATGGCGCGCTCGGTGATGGCGGCGATCTGGGGTTTGAGCCCTGCCATGTCCGCCAGCTCGTCCAGGCATTCGACATTGATGATGGTGGAATCCATGTCGGCCACCAGCAGCTTCTTGCGCCGGCTGATGGTCGAAACCAGATTGATGTCGAGTTCCAACCCTTCAGCGCGCGCGCGCGCCTCAGCCAGCGTCTCGCATTCGGCCACCGGCAGGTCGAAGGCATGCCCCGGCGACAGGATTTTCGCCGGTCCATTGTCCAGGCCGCGCAAGACGCCCGGCTCGGCGCCCTTGCCGATGACATTCAGAACAAACATTGTTGAGCCATGAAATTCGACGCCGTGCTTATTGCAGGACCGACCGCCAGCGGCAAGTCAGCCGCGGCGCTGGAACTGGCCGAGGACATCGGCGGCGTAGTGATCAATGCCGATTCCATGCAGGTCTACCGCGAGGCGCCAATCCTGACGGCCCAGCCGTCGGCAGAAGACAGGGCGCGCGCGCCGCATCTGCTCTACGGCCATGTCAGTGCGCGGGAGGTCTATTCGGTCGGGCGCTGGCGTGACGATGCGGCCAAGGCATTGGATGAAGCGCGTGCCATGGGCCGCGTGCCCATTTTCGCCGGCGGCACCGGCATGTATTTCATGGCGCTGACCGATGGACTGTCCCACATTCCCGCCACACCGGACGAAGTGCGCGACACGGCGCGCGCGCTCCTGGACGACATCGGCGTGGAAGCGCTGCATGCCAGGCTTGCGGAACGCGATCCGCTGACAGCCTCCAAACTGCGTCCCAGCGATCCGCAGCGTGTGCTGCGCGCCTATGAGGTTTTGGAATCCACCGGCCGGTCCTTGGCGCAATGGCAGGAGGCACCGGGTGAGCCGGTGCTGAAGGACGCGCGCCTGGCCGCGTTTGTGCTGGACCCGTCGCGCGACACTAGGCGCGCTCGGATTGCCGAAAGGTTCGAGAAAATGCTGGAGGCGGGTGCCCTGGACGAAGCCCGTGCGCTGGAAGGCCTTGACCCGAGCCTGCCGGCCGCCAAGCTGTTGGGATTGCGCCCGCTTCAGGCGCTGGCCAAGGGAACTTTGACCAGGGGAGAAGCGCTGGACGGCGCCATCACGGCGACGCGGCAATTTGCCAAGCGCCAAATGACGTGGTTTCGCCACCGGATGCCACATTATATCTGGTATGACCCCTATATTAGCAATTTAATTACACAATTCAGGCATATTTCTGCATGAAATTGCTTGACGCCGCGATGCAGCATCTTTAGGTTCCCGCGCCATGTTGAATTCGCTCGTACTTACCCGGCCGCTAGTCTTCCGAAGCTGACGCTTCTTGGGGGACATGGCGGCCATGCGGACAAGGGGCGGAAACGCCCCTTTATCTTTGGTGCGATTGCGAGCATTGGAAATTCGAGGGACGGACGATGGACAAGGACGACACATTGACGCGAGAGGCGGCCCAAACCGCGGCCGAAACCATGACCGGCGCGCAGATGGTGGTCCGCGCCCTCAAGGACCAGGGCGTCACCCACATCTTCGGTTATCCCGGCGGCGCGGTGCTGCCGATCTATGACGCCCTCTTCAAGGTCGAAGGCATCGAGCATGTTCTGGTGCGCCACGAACAGGGCGCGGCCCATGCCGCCGAAGGCTATGCCCGTTCCACCGGCAAGCCCGGCGTCGTGCTGGTCACGTCTGGTCCCGGCGCCACCAATGCCGTCACCGGCCTGACCGATGCGCTGATGGATTCCATCCCGCTGGTCGTGCTGACCGGCCAGGTGCCCACGCATCTGATCGGCACGGACGCCTTCCAGGAATGCGATACCGTCGGCATCACCCGGCCCTGCACCAAGCACAATTGGCTGGTGAAGGACGTCAACGATCTGAGCCGCGTCCTGCATGAGGCGTTCGAGATCGCCACCAATGGCCGGCCCGGTCCGGTGGTTGTCGATATTCCCAAGGACGTCCAGTTCCAGAACGGCAGCTATCACGGGCCGCAGGCGATTCATCACCGCACCTATCGCCCCAAGACCGATCCCGACACTGCCTCCATCGTCAAGCTGGTGGAGATGATGGCGGCCGCGGAAAGGCCGGTGTTCTATACCGGCGGCGGCATCATCAATTCCGGGCCGGAAGCCTCAAAGCTGCTGCGCGAGCTGGTGGACCTGACTGGCTTTCCCATCACCTCGACCCTGATGGGGCTAGGTGCGTTTCCGGCCTCGCGCCCCGAATGGCTGGGCATGCTGGGCATGCACGGCACCTGGGAAGCCAATCACGTCATGCATGACTGCGACCTGATGATCAATCTGGGCGCGCGCTTCGACGACCGCTGCACCGGCAAGGTCAGCGCCTTTTCGCCGGGGTCGAAGAAGGTTCACATCGACATCGACGCCTCGCAGATCAACAAGATCGTGCGCGTCGATCTGGGTATTGTGTCGGATGCGACCAAGGCGCTGCGCGAGATCATCCGCTTCTGGAAGGCGCAGAAGCACCAGGTCCAGGCCGACGCGCTGAAGGCCTGGTGGAAGCAGATCGATCAATGGCGGACCAAGAAGTCGCTGGCCTACCGGAATTCTGACACGATCATCAAGCCGCAATATGCCATCGACCGGCTGTATGAACTGACCAAGCATCGCAAGGACGTCTTCATCACCACCGAAGTCGGCCAGCACCAGATGTGGGCGGCGCAGCGCTTCCACTTCGAACAGCCCAATCACTGGATGACCTCCGGCGGGCTGGGCACCATGGGCTATGGCCTCCCCGCAGCGGTGGGTGTGCAGATGGCGCACCCCGATGCCTTGGTCATCGACATCGCCGGCGAGGCCAGCGTGCAGATGACCATGCAGGAAATGTCGACGGCAGTTCAGTACAACCTGCCGATCAAGATCTTCATCCTGAACAACGAATATATGGGCATGGTGCGCCAGTGGCAGGAGATCCTGCATGGCGGGCGCTATTCCCATTCCTATTCCGAGGCGCTGCCCGATTTCGTGAAGATGGCGGAAGCGTTCGGCTGTGTCGGCCTGCGCGCCACCAAGCCGTCGGAGATGGACGACAAGATCAAGGAAATGCTCAGCGTCAAAAAGCCGGTGCTGTTCGATGTGCGCGTCGATCCGGCGGAGAACTGCTATCCCATGATCCCGAGCGGTGCGGCGCATAACGAGATGCTGCTGTCGCCCGATGACGGCGGCGAGATCAGTGACGCCGGAAAGATGCTGGTCTGAGATGCACGATACAAAAGTGAAGCTTTCGGACGCGATCGAGCGTCACACCCTCACTGTGCTGGTGGATAACGAAGCCGGCGTGCTGGCGCGGGTGGTGGGCCTGTTCTCCGGCCGCGGTTACAATATCGAAAGCCTGACGGTGGCCGAGGTCGATCCGATGGCGCGCACCAGCCGCATCACCATTGTCACCTCGGGCACGCCCGCGGTGATCGAACAGATCGAGACCCAGCTGCGCCGCTTGGTGCCCACCCACAAGGTCACCAACTGGTCCAGCCAGAAGGCCGGCATCGAGCGTGAAATGGCGCTGATCAAGGTGGCGGGCAGCGGCGAGAAGCGGGTCGAAGCGCTGCGCATGGCGGACGCTTTCCGCGCCCGGCCCGTGGACACCACCCATTCCAGTTTTGTGTTCGAGATCACCGGGGCGCCGGCCAAGATCGACAGTTTCGTCGAGCTGATGCGGCCGCTAGGATTGGTCGAAGTCTCACGTACCGGGGTCGCTGCCATCAGCCGTGGCCCCGAGGCGATGTAAATCAACCGTTTCCATAAAACCTCCAGGAGTGGACTTATGCGCGTCTATTATGATCGGGATGCCGATCTCAATCTGATCAAGAACAAGAAGGTCGCCGTCATCGGTTTCGGTAGCCAGGGTCATGCCCATGCCCAGAACATGCGCGATAGCGGCGTCAAGGATCTCGTGATCGCCGTGCGCCCGGGCGCCAGCGCCAAGAAGGCGGAAGCCGCCGGCTTCAAGGTGATGGGCGTTGCCGAAGCCGCCAAATGGGCCGATGTGATGATGATGGCCACGCCGGATGAGCTGCAGGCCGACATCTGGAAGAACGAACTGAAGGACAACATGAAGCAGGGCGCGGCGCTGCTGTTCGCCCACGGCTTCAATGTCCATTTCAAGCTGATCGAACCGCGCCCCGACCTGGACGTGCTGATGGTCGCCCCCAAGGGCCCCGGCCATACCGTGCGCGGCGAATATCTCAAGGGCGGCGGCGTGCCCAGCCTGATCGCGGTGCATCAGGATGCATCCGGCAATGCCCATGACCTGGGCCTGTCCTATGCCAGTGCCATCGGTGGCGGCCGCGCCGGCATCATCGAGACCAATTTCAAGGAAGAATGCGAAACCGACCTGTTCGGCGAGCAGGTCGTGTTGTGCGGCGGCCTGGTCGAGCTGATTCGCGGCGGCTTTGAAACCCTGGTCGAGGCGGGTTATGCGCCGGAGATGGCCTATTTCGAATGCCTGCATGAAGTGAAGCTGATCGTCGATTTGATCTATGAAGGCGGCATCGCCAACATGAACTACTCCATCTCCAACACCGCGGAGTATGGCGAGTATGTCACCGGCCCGCGCATCATTACGTCTGAGACCAAGGCGGAGATGAAGCGCGTGCTGGCCGATATCCAGCAGGGCAAATTCGCCCGCGACTGGGTGCTGGAGAACAAGGCCGGCCAGGCCTCCTTCAAGGCCACCCGTGCGCTGGGCGATTCCCATCAGATCGAGGAAGTGGGCGCCAAGCTGCGTGCGATGATGCCCTGGATTGCCAAGAACAAACTGGTGGATACCGCGAAGAACTGACATCGCGCCCAGCGCGATGTCATCCCCGGCGAGGCGCGGCCAGCGCCGAGGGAAGGGGATCCAGGTGTCGCCATTGATTGGTGTTGAGACCTGGGTTCCCTTCCCCTCGCATTGCAGGAGCAATGCTCGGCCGGGAATGACAAGGGGAGTGCCATGACCGAGCGCCCGCCCATTCCTCACCCGCCTTATGAAGGCGGCTGTTTGTGCGGGGCGGTGCGCTACCGGCTTGAGGCGCGGCCGCAGACCATGACCGCCTGCCACTGCGACGCCTGCAAGAAGATGTCGGGCGGCAGCAATCTTCTGGTCATCACCGCGCCGCGCGAGGCCTTTCACCACCTGTCGGGCGAGGTGGCGCGCTTCCGCCGCACCGCCGACAGCGGGCGCCAGAGCGATGTGGTGCGCTGTGCTGCCTGCGGCACGCGGCTGTGGCATGAGCCCCAGGCATTTCCCATTGTGACGCTCGCGGCCGGCACCCTGGACAATCCCTACTGGGTTGTGCCCGCCACTCATATCTGGATCGACAAGGCCTTGCCCGGCACCCTGATGCATGACGACGCCGTCAAGCTGGCGGGTCAGCCCGCGCGCGATGTCCAGATCGCAGCCTTCCGTTCGCTCTATGGAGACGGCGCATGAAGCCGGGAACGCCGCTGTCGCCGGCGGCCATCAAGGTGATGCTGCTTGGCTCGGGCGAACTGGGCAAGGAAGTGGTGATCGAGCTGCAGCGCCTGGGCGTGGAGACCATCGCGGTGGATCGTTATGCCGACGCCCCGGCCCAGCAGGTCGCCCATCGCGCCCATGTCATCGACATGACCGATGCCAAAGCCTTGCGCGCGGTGGTGGAACAGGAGCGGCCGCATTTCCTGGTACCGGAAATCGAGGCGCTGGCGACCGATGAGCTGGTGCGGATCGAGGCCGATGGGCTTTGCACGGTGATCCCGACCGCGCGCGCCGCCCATATCACCATGAACCGCGAGCGCATCCGGGTGCTGGCGGCGGAAGAACTCAAGCTGCCGGTTTCGCCGTACGCTTTTGCGTCCTCGCTGGAGGAATTGCGAGGCGCCTGCGCCCGGATCGGCTTTCCCTGTTTTGTGAAGCCGGTGATGTCGTCCTCCGGCAAGGGCCAGTCGCGGTTGAAATCCGCAGACGAGGTTCAAGCCGCCTGGGAAAAGGCGCTGTCTGCGGGCCGCGTGCGCGAGGCGCGTGTGATCGTGGAAGGCGAGATCACGTTCGATTTTGAAATCACCCAGCTCACCTTGCGCGCCGCCGATGGTACCCATTTCTGCGAACCCATCGGCCATGTCCAGAAAGATGGCGATTACATCGAAAGCTGGCAGCCGCAGGCGATGAGCGATGCCGCCAAAACAAAGGCCCGCGACATAGCGGCGAAGGTCACCGGTGCGCTGGGCGGGCTGGGCATCTTTGGCGTGGAACTGTTCGTGAAGGGCGATGAGGTGTGGTTTTCGGAAGTCTCGCCCCGGCCGCATGACACCGGACTTGTGACATTGGTTTCCCAATTCCAGTCGGAGTTCGCGCTGCACGCTCGCGCCATTCTGGGGCTGCCGGTCTCCACCGAAATGGTTTCGCCCGGCGCCTCCGCGGTGATCTATGGCGGGGTGGATGCCGGCGCGCTTGTCTTCGAAGGCGTGGCCGACGCGCTTGCAGTGCCAGGCGTGGACCTGCGCCTGTTCGGCAAGCCGGAGTCTTTTGTGAAGCGCCGCATGGGTGTGGCACTTGCCCGCGCCGCAACCACCGATGAGGCCCGCGCCCGCGCCAAACGCGCGGCGGGTGCCGTGAAACCAGTTGTTTACCGGTCACATTAACTTCACATTTTTTGCCTGTTTGCCGGGCAACGGGTTAACCGTCCACATACGCGCGCTCCCTAGTGTCCCCGCACGGGAAGTTGGGAAAGTTCATCATGACGGGGCAGGGCGAGGATCTGACGGCGGGCATGCTGGCGGCCCGCACGCCGCCGCTCACTGAAGCCACCACCTGCGGCGAGGTGTACGATTGGTTTGTCGCCCATCCCGCCGTCCCCGCCGCCGCCATTCTGGACAGCCAGAGCGGCGCGGTGCTGGGCCTGATCAACCGCTTCATCTTCTTTGCCAAATACGCCAAGCAGTACATTCCCGAACTGTTCAGCCGCAAATCCATCCTCAAGCTGGCCAACCAGGCGCCGCTGATTGTCGATGCCGATGTGCGGCTGGCCGATCTGGGCGCCACCCTGCTGGTGGAAAATCCCGACGCCCTGATCGAATGTTTTGTGGTGACGCGGCGCGGGCGTTATCTGGGCGTGGGCACCGGCGAGGCGCTGCTGACCGGCAAGGTCAAGCTGCTGCAGGCGCGTGAGGAGGAAATGTCGCGCGCATTGAAGGCGGAAACCCGCGCGAATGCCGCCAAGAGCGACTTCCTGGCGTTGATGAGCCATGAACTGCGTACGCCGCTGAACGCCATCATCGGTTTTTCCGAAGTGCTGGGCACCGAGATGATGGGGCCGCTGGGCCATCCCCGCTACCGCGAATATGCCAATGACGTGCATGGCGCGGGCAAGCATCTGCTGGCGCTGATCAATGACATTCTGGATCTGTCCAAAGCGGCGGCCGGCAAATTCGATCTGGCCTGCGAGGAGATTTCGCCGTCCGACATCGTCACCGAATGCCTGCGCCTGACGCGCGGCAAGGCGCATGAGGGGGGCTTGCGGCTGACATCCGACATGGCGCCAGGCCTGCCCAACCTGGTGGTGGACCGGCTGCGCTTCAAGCAGGCGCTGCTCAATCTCTGCTCCAACGCCATCAAGTTCACTCCGCCCGGCGGCGCCGTGCATGTCAGCGCGCATCAGGCCGGCGACGACAGCTTTGTGCTGACGGTGCGCGACACCGGCATCGGCATGTCGCCGGAACAGATTCCCGTGGCGCTGGAGCCGTTCCGCCAGGTGGCGTCCCCCTTTGCCCGAAACGCCGAAGGCACCGGTTTGGGACTGGCCTTGGTCAAGTCGCTGATCGAATGCCATGACGGGCGGCTGGAGATCGAAAGCGCCCTCAAGAAGGGCACTACGGTCAGGCTGATCCTGCCGCCGTCACGCACAGTGAGACGCCGTACGGCACTGTCGGCCTGAGGCCTCCAGCAGCGAAGCGCCAAGTCCTCAATTGGACGGCCATCAATTAAGTCGGGTTCTCCAGGCTAAATAGAGCCGTGCCATCGTCGTAAGAAAATAATTCGCCAAATCGGGCCCACGACACCACCGTCTTCAGCGTTTCTTCCGCCGCATCTTCCGCCATATGGTCTTCCAGTTCGTCCAGGAAGCGGGTCTTGGGCGCGCTGTGGCTGGCGCGTTCGTCCAGAACCTTCTTGATGTGCGCGGCCAGCGGCACATTGCTCATCAGGGCGCGGGAGAAGATTTCCTTGCGCTCGTTCAGTTCGCCGTCGGCAAAACGCTTGCCCATATGGGTGAGCTTGATGTCGCCGCCTTCCACATCGGCCAGCCTGAGAAGCTGCATGGCTTCGGCCACTGGAAACAGTTCGTCCACTTCCAGTTCCTGCTCATAGGCGACGTCGGGAAGGTCGGCCTTGCCTTCATAAGGGGCTGCGGCCAGCGCCTCGATCAGGCCCGAAATCTGGTTGGGCGAGACATGATGCAGCGGCATTTCGATTGCGGTGCCTTGCGACTGCTGCTGGCGCATGCGCTCCACCCGTCGTGCGGTCATTTCGACATAGATGCGGTCGACATAATCCTCGAACTGGGTCGAGGTGCGCTCGCGCGGCTGGGGCAAGTCGATCTTGATCTCCGAGGCCACGCGCCCGGGATTGGACGAGAACAACAGCACGCGGTCGCACATCAGCACCGCTTCCTCGATATTGTGGGTCACCAGGATGATGCCCTTGATCGGCAGCTTGCCGTTGCCCCACAGCTCCACCAGGTCGGTACGCAGGTTCTCGGCCGTGAGGACGTCCAGCGCGCTGAAGGGCTCATCCATCAGAAGAATGCTGGGATGCACCACCACGGCGCGGGCAAAGCCCACGCGCTGGCGCATGCCGCCCGACAGCTCGCGCGGATAGGCGCTTTCGTAGCCGTCCAGGCCGATCAGATCGATCGCGGCCAGCGCCCGCTCGCGCATTTCGCGCGGCGGCAAATTCAGGGCTTCCAGCCCCAGCTGCACATTCTCCAGCACGGTGAGCCAGGGAAACAGCGCAAAGCTCTGGAACACCATGGCCACGCCCTGCACCGGGCCCTGGATGGGCGTGCCCATATAGGACAGATGGCCGCCTTGCGGCTGCGACAGGCCGGCGATCAGGCGAAGGAGTGTGGACTTGCCGGAGCCGGAGCGGCCCAGAAGGCCGACAATCTCGCCCTCCTTGAGGGTCAGATTGACGTCATCCAGGACCAGCAATTCCTCGCCGCCACCGCGCGGGAAGGTGCGGCGCACATGTTCGATGTTCAGAAGCTCTGCCATGTCGTCCTCACGTTAGGCGGAATTTGCGTTCGGCGTACCAGTAAAGCGGGCGCCATAATATGCGGTTCACCACCAGCACGAAAAAGCTCATGACAATGGTGCCCAGCAACACATGGTGGAAATCGCCCGCCGTCATGGCGTCCGAGATATAGGCCCCCAATCCGTGGGCACGCAGCGTGGTCTTGCCCCAGCTCGCCACCTCGGCCAGGACGCTGGCGTTCCAGGCGCCGCCCGATGCGGTGATGGCGCCGGTGACATAGAAGGGAAAAACGCCGGGCAGCGCGACCTTTCTCCACCATAGCCAGCCATGGACGCCGAAATTCTCGGCCGCGTCACGCAATTCCTGCGGCACGGTGCTGGCGCCGGCGATGACATTGAACAGGATGTACCACTGGGTACCCAGTACGATCAGCGGCGACAGCCAGATGTCGGGGTTGGCGTTCCAGAACACGATCAGCGACACCGCCAGGGGAAACAGCAGATTGTTGGGGAAGGCAGCCAGGAACTGGGCCACCGGCTGCACGATGGCGGTGAGCTTGGGTCGCAGCCCCACATAGATGCCGATCGGCGTCCACACCAGGCTGGCGATCGCAATCAGCACCATTACCCGCACCAGGGTGATGAAGCCGTAGCCCACCGCGGTCGCGGCGTCGTTCCAGCTGAAATTGGCCTCCAGGAAAAAAACTGCGATACGCCAGGCAGCAAGGGCGCCCAGAACCGCCAGCAGCGTGTACCAGATGATGTCGGCCAGGCGGCTGTCGACCTCGCGCACGGCCGCCTTCAGGCCGAAGCTGGGCGGATGCCAGTAATAGGACCAGCGCATCATCTGCTCGAACGGCGTTGTCAGCACATCCAGCAGGCGGGAGCGGCGATAGACGGTCAGCGCCCAGGACTGGGGCGCTTCCTCCGAGGGCTCACTGGAGACGCGGAAGCGGTCGGCCCAGGCCACCAGCGGACGGAACAGAAGCTGGTCATAGATCAGGATCACCAGCAGCATCGCCAGGATGGCTTCGAAGATGGCGGGCAGGTTCTGCTGGGCGATGGCGACCGCGATCCAGCTGCCGATGCCCGGCAGGGCGATATTGGTCTTGCCCACGCTGATGGCCTCGGACGCGGTGACGAAGAACCAGCCGCCCGACATGCTCATCATCATGTTCCAGATCAGGGACGGCATGGCGAAGGGGGCCTCGATCCGCCAGAAGCGCGCCCAGCTGTTGAGGCCGAACATGCGGCCGGCTTCCTGCAGCTCCGGCGGCACGGTGCGAAGCGACTGGTAGAAGCTGAAGGCCATGTTCCAGGCCTGGCCGGTGAAGATGACGAAGACGCAGGCCAGCTCAGCGCCCAGGATCCGGCCGGGCGACAGCGACAGAAACCAGACGATGGTGAGCGACAGGAAGGACAGGATCGGGATGGACTGCAGGATGTCCAGCAGCGGCACCAGCAAAGTTCCGGCCCGGGGGTTCTTTGCCGCCCAGGTGGCATAGCTGAAGGTGAAGGCCAGCGACACCCCAAGCGCGATCAGCATGCGCAGCGAGGTGCGCAGCGCATAGCCCGGCAGATCCCAGGGATTGAGCTTCAGGTAATCGCCGGAGATCGAACTGAGCGGATGCACCAGAAAGCGGCTGACTTCGGCAAAAGCGACCAGGAATCCCAGTACGAGAATGGCGGCCAGGACGTCCCAGCGGCTGGGAAGCAGGCGGCGAGCCTCAATCGAGACGGGCGGCAGGATTTTCATGGCCGGTTGCCTCGAGGGCGGGTCTGAAAAGAGTGGTTATCTGCCTGCCCGGATAGGCGGGTTCGCGGAAACTGGCAACCACTTTGAAGCGATAAGGCAATGTCTCGAAGGCGTGATACGGCATGGCGTCAATTGAACCGGATTTGACGGCGGTCCCGTGACGGTCCGCCACGAACCAAGTCGTTGTTTACACTGTAAATTTAATCGGCAAGACCGGGCCAAGTTTTCCGACTCTACGCAGTAGTGGCTATTGCGCCGCTGCACAAAATCAGCGTAAAACCGCGCAATCGCGGGGAAAAACGGTGGATTATCCGCTGGTTAGCCGCCGCGCGGCGTATCGTAATTTTCACGGGCGGAACGGCGACAGGTCAATGACGCAAGGCGTGACAAGCATGCAAGCGAAGGGTGGCATTTCCACTCACGCTTCTGCGCGCGCCCACACTCAGCCCCGTCCTTCCCTCGGTTCTTCGCACGCGCTTCTTCTTCTTAGCTGCCCCTAGGCATCGCTTCGATGCGCGAATGGTTCGTGCGTCCGGTGTTTAGGGGATCAACGCAAAAGGAGAATCGAAGCCGCACCTTGCGGCGAACAGAAGGACTTATGTCATGACCACCAAGATAGCCGAGACGACGCCGATTCAAATCTTCGACACCACCCTGCGCGATGGCGAGCAGTCGCCGGGTGCTGCCATGACGCATGAAGAAAAGCTCCAGATCGCGGAACTGCTGGACGAGATGGGCGTCGACATCATCGAAGCCGGCTTTCCCATTTCATCGCAGGGCGACTTCCGCGCGGTGCAGGAGATCAGCAAGATCGTCAAGCGCGCCAGCGTTTGCGGCCTCGCGCGCGCCGGTTTCAAGGATATCGACCGGGCCGGCGAAGCGCTGAAAGGCGCTTTCCGGCCGCGCATCCACACCTTCATTTCCACCAGCCCCGTCCATATGAAGCACAAGCTCAATATGGGCGAAAATGCTGTGCTGGAAGCGATTGGCGCCTCGGTCACCCGGGCCCGCAACTTCACCAGCGAAGTGGAATGGTCGGGAGAAGATGCCACCCGCACGGTGCCCGATTTCCTGTGCAAATGCGTGGAAGTTGCTATCCATTCCGGCGCCACCGTGATCAATGTACCTGATACGGTGGGCTATTCCACGCCACAGGAATATTTCGACATCATCAAGATGCTGCGCACCCGCGTGCCCAATGCCGACAAGGTGGTCTTCTCCACCCATGTCCATAACGATCTGGGCCTGGCGGTGGCCAACTCGCTGGCCGGTGTGCTGGCCGGCGCGCGCCAGGTGGAATGCACCATCAACGGCATCGGCGAGCGCGCCGGCAATGCCGCGCTGGAAGAGATCGTAATGGCGCTGAAGGTGAGGAAGGATATCATGCCCTTCACCACCGGCATCAACACCACGCTGCTCAACCGTGCCTCCAAGCTGGTATCGAACGTCACCGGCTTTCCGGTCCAGTACAACAAGGCGATCGTGGGCAAGAACGCCTTCAGCCATGAGAGCGGCATCCATCAGGACGGCATGCTCAAGAATGTCGAGACCTACGAGATCATGCGGCCCGAGGATGTGGGGGTGAATTCCACCTCGCTGATGCTGGGCAAGCTCTCCGGCCGGCACGCCTTCCGCGACAAGCTGGAAAACATGGGCTATGTGCTGGAGGCGGAAGCCTTTGAAGACGCCTTCAAGCGTTTCAAGGACCTGGCTGACAAGAAGAAGCACGTCTTCGACGAGGACATTGCCGCCCTGGTCGATGACGAGGTCATGCGCGGCCAGGACGTCCTCACCATCAAGGCGCTCAGGGTGGAATCGGGCACTGGCATCATCCCGGTGGCGTCGCTGACCATGGACGCCCAGGGCACGGTCAAAAGCGTCACCACCTCGGGCGACGGTCCGGTGGACGCCATCTTCATGGCGATCCGCGAGGCCTATCCCCATACCGCGACCTTGCAGCTGTTCCAGATCAGCGCCGTGACCGAGGGCACCGACGCCCAGGCCCAGGTCAGCGTGCGTCTGGAAGAAGACGGGCGTACCGTCACCGGCAAGGCGTCCGACACCGACACCATGGTGGCTGCGGCCTATGCCTATGTGAATGCGCTCAACAAACTGCTGGTCAAGCGCCAGAAACAGGCGCCGGAGCCGCTCGCCGTCGCAAAATGAGACATAAATGAACTGGCCGGCCCCCGGGATGAGCGCCCCGGGCCGGTTTTACCAGGAACGGCGCTTGCAGATTTTGGTTTGGCTTTCCAGCTTAGGGATACAGGTTAAGCATGTTCGGCAGTCTTCTTGGCGCGCTTTCGAGCGACATGGCCATCGATCTTGGGACGGCGAATACGCTGGTCTATGTCAAAGGGCGCGGCATCGTGCTCAATGAACCCAGCGTGGTCGCCACCATCACCACCCGCGGCGGCAAGAAATCCGTTCGCGCCGTCGGCAATGACGCCAAGATGATGCTGGGGCGAACCCCCGGCAATATCGAAGCCATCCGCCCGATGCGCGACGGCGTGATCGCCGACTTCGAAGTGGCGGAAGAGATGATCAAGCACTTCATCCGCAAGGTGCACAATCGCCGCTCCTTCGCCAATCCCATGATCATCGTCTGCGTGCCTTCGGGCTCGACCGCGGTGGAGCGCCGCGCCATTCAGGAATCGGCTTTGTCCGCCGGCGCCCGCCGCGTCTTTCTGATCGAGGAGCCCATGGCGGCGGCGATCGGTGCTGGCCTTCCGGTCAGCGAACCCACCGGCTCCATGGTGGTCGACATCGGCGGCGGCACCACCGAAGTGGCCGTGCTGTCCTTGGGCGGCATTGTTTATTCGCGCAGTGTGCGCGTGGGCGGCGACAAGATGGACGAGGCGATCATCGCCTATATCCGCCGCCACCAGAATCTGCTGATCGGCGAAGCCTCCAGCGAGCGCATCAAGAAGGAGATCGGCTCCGCGGCGCTCCCGATGGACGGCAATGGCGTGACCATGGAAATCAAGGGCCGCGACCTGCTGAACGGCGTGCCGAAGGAAATCACCATCACCCAGCGCCATATCGCCGAGGCCCTGGCCGAACCGGTGGGCGCCATCGTCGAAGCCGTGAAAGTGGCGCTGGAAGCCACCCCGCCGGAACTGGCCGCCGACATCGTAGACAAGGGCATCGTTCTGACCGGCGGCGGCTCGCTGCTCGCCAATCTGGACCAGGTTCTGCGGGATGAAACCGGGCTGCCCGTCTCCATCGCCGATGACCCGCTCTCCTGTGTCGCATTGGGCACCGGGCGGGTTCTGGAAAACACCAAGGGTATGCGCCACGTCCTGTCCACCGCCTTCTGACATGCGCGGTTAGGAGCCGCGTCCACCAATGGCAAACGCCTGGAAGATCGCCCGCAAAGGCAATCCTCAGCTCCCGCTGGTCATCGTCATCGCGCTTGCGGTGGTCCTGGTGCTGCTGGGCAAGGCGCAATCGGGGCTGTTCGACAAGGCGCGTGCCCATGTCACCGACATGATGGCGCCGGTGCTGGAAAAGGTGCGCGCCCCCGTGGCGGGTTTCGACCGCTGGATGGGGTCGATCACCGAAATCTTCTCGGTCTATGAGCAGAACCTGAAGCTCAAGGAAGAGAATGCCCGCCTGCGCCAGTGGCGCAATGTCGCCATCGTGCTGGAAGGACGGGTGGGGCGCTATCAGCAGCTGCTGCATGCGGTGCCCGATCCCAAGATGAATGCGGTGCTGGCCAAGGTGATCGGCCGCGCCAACCGGCCTTTCCTTGAGACCATGATCCTGGATGCGGGCCGCGAGGATCACGCCTTGCCGGGCCAGGCCGTGGTGGATCCGCGCGGCATGATCGGGCGCATCTATCTGACCGGCAGCCGTACCAGCTGGGTGATCCTGCTCACCGACCTCAATAGCCGCATTCCCGTCACCGTCGCGCCGGGCAACATCCAGGCGATCATGGCCGGCGACAACAGCCCGATGCCCAGCCTGGACATGGTCTCCCACACCGTCGCGCTGCATGCGGGTGACCAGGTCACCAGCTCCGGTGACGGCGGGCTTCTGCCGGCGGGTCTTCCCATCGGCACCGTGGTCGCCGATGGCCAGGGTGGCTTCCGTGTGTCGCTTCTTTCCGATGCCTCCGCCGCCCAGGACGTCGAAATCCTGAACTTCTCCAAACCGCCTGAAACCCCGCCCGCCAACGCGCAGCTGCCCGTGGAAGCCGCCGGCCTCAAGCCGGAAGCGCCGCCGCCTGCGCCCGTAGCCGCTGCCACGCCGCTGCCTTTGCCGGCCAAACCCAAACCCGTTGCCCCGCCCAAGCCGGAAACCGCTACGGCGGCCCCGCCAGGTGAGCCGGAAGACGTGGACCGCTAGCCATGGCCAGTCTGGAGCGCGCCGGCACGCCCACCCGCATCCGCGTCCTGATTGTGCTCACGCCGCTCTTGTGCGGCCTGATCTGCAGCGTGTTGACCAATATTCCCGTATCGCTGCTGGGCGGGCTGGTGCCGCCGCCGCTTCTGGCGCTGGTGCCGGTCTATTTCTGGTGCCTGGTGCGTCCCGACCTGATGACGCCTGCCGCGGCGCTGGCGATCGGCTTTGCCGAAGACCTGCTGTCGGGCGGGCCGCCCGGGGTCTGGACCCTTTCTTTTGTGCTGACCTATGCCCTGGTGGCGCGCTATCGCGACAGCTTTGCCGGGCTTTCGGGCCTGGCGGCGGTTGTCGGCTTCTCCGTGGCCGCAACCTTTGCCTGTGCGATGGGCTACCTCATCGTGGCGGCACTGGCGTTTATCACCCCCGGCGCCCATTTCCCGCCCATTGGCTCTAGTGTCAGCCAGCTGGCGATGACCGTGCTGTTCTATGCCCCCGCGGTCTTGGTGGTGGGCTGGCTGCATCATAGACTGGTCGGTGCGTCGCGAGGCGATGTCTGATGCCGCTGTTCGATAAAAAGGACAAAAGCCGTTATGCCACCTTCACCCGGCGCTCGCTGGGCCTGGGTGGCGGCATGGCGGCGGTGTTCGCGGTCCTGGCCGGGCGGCTCTATCAGCTCCAGATCCGCGACGGCGACCAGTATATGGTCGAGGCCGAGGACAATCGCGTCTCCGAACGCCTGATCGCGCCGCCGCGCGGACGCATCATGGACCGGTTCGGCGTGGAGCTGGCCAACAGCCGGCGCAACTATCGCGTGCTGCTGGTCAGCGAGCAGGCGACCGAAGGCGTGTCCGAGGCGCTGGACACCATCGGCAAGGTCATCTTGCTGGGCGACCAGCAGAAGAGGCGCATCCTGCACGACATCGCCATGAACAAGAAGTTCGTGCCGGTGCCGGTGGCGGAGAATCTGACCTGGGAGGAATTCTCCCGCGTCAACCTGCATCTGCCCTATCTGCCCGGCATCCAGTGCGATGTGGGCGAGACCCGCGACTATCCTTTCGGGCCGGAGCTGGTCCATATCCTGGGCTATGTCGCTTCGGTGTCGCCACAGGAAGCCGAGCATGACGACGATCCGCTGCTGAGCCTGCCGGGCATGCGCATCGGCAAACGCGGCATCGAAAAGCAGTTCGACAAGCAAATCCGCGGCCGCGCGGGCGCATCCCGCGTCGAGGTCAATGCCTATGGCCGCATCATCCGCGAACTGGGCAAGGACCCCGGCGAGCCGGGCGAGGATGTCTATCTCACCATCGACCGCGAGCTGCAGCGTTTCGCCGATCAGTGCCTGAGCGGAGAAAGCGCTGCCTGTGTGGTGATGGACGCGGCCAATGGCGATGTCCTGGCGCTTTCCTCCACGCCCGGTTTCGATCCCAACTGGTTCAATGTCGGACTGACCGGCCCTGAGTGGCATGACCTGACCACCGACGATCACAAGCCGCTGCTCAACAAGGCCATCGCTGGCACCTATCCGCCCGGCTCTACCTTCAAGACTGCGATGGCGCTGGCGGCGGTGGACAACGGGATGGAGGATATCGCCGTCGATTGCACCGGTTCGATGCGGCTCGGCGACCACACTTTCTACTGCGATGCGTGGAGGATCGGCGGCCATGGCCATGTCAACCTCACACGCGGCATCCAAGTCTCCTGCGACATCTACTTCTACGAAGTGGCGCGGCGGCTGGGAATCGACAAGATGGCCGAGGCCGCCCATGCCTTGGGACTGGGTTCGCCAACCGGCATCGAGTTGCCCGGCGAAGTCGGCGGCCTCATCCCAACCCGCGCCTGGAAAATGGCGCGGTTCGGCGTTTCATGGCAGCAGGGCGATACGCTCAGCGCGGGCATCGGCCAAGGCTATGTCGCGGCGACGCCGCTACAGCTCTGCCAGCAGGCCGCGCGGCTCGCGACCGGCAAGGCGGTTTCGCCGCGGTTGACCCATCAGGTCGGTGCCGCGCTCCAGTCCCATCCGCTCCCCGCGTCGCTGCCCTTCTCGGACAAGGCATTCGCCATGGTGCGCCAGGGCATGGGCATGGCCGTCAACGTGCCGGGCGGCACGGCCTATGGCTCGCGCATCCTGCAGCCGGGCTTCGAGATGGCGGGCAAGACCGGCACGGCGCAGGTGCGTCGCATCACCAGGGAAGAACGGCAAAGCGGCCTGACGCCCCAGAGCAAGCTGCCCTGGGCGCAGCGCGAGCATGCCTTGTTCATTGCCTTCGCGCCGCTCGATAATCCGCGCTACGCCGTTTCGATCGTCCTCGAGCATGGCGGCAACGCGCACACCGAGCCACAGGTGAAGTTCGCGCGCGACATCCTTACCTTCGCCCAGACGCGCGACACGCTGGGCAGGCCCACCGCCTATCCGCTGATCAATTCGGCCGCCGCGGCGCCGCAGAAGCAGGCCGACGCCGCGCCGGTTCAGCAGGCGGCCCGGAAGGTTGCAAAGGCAGCTGACTGATGGCGCTGAGAGCTTATGCCGCCGCCAAGCGCACTTTGTCCACGGCCGACAAGCTGCTGGAAGTGAACTGGGGTCTGGTCTTGCTGATCATGCTGATCGGCTGCGCCGGAATCGCCATGCTCTATTCGGTGGCGGGCGGGCAGTTCCATCCCTGGGCGCTGAAACAGATCGGGCACTTCACCGTGGGCCTCTTGGTGCTGCTGGCCGCATCGATGATCGACATACGGGTGTGGATGTCGCTGGCCTACCCGGCCTATGGTCTGGCCTTGCTGCTGCTGGTGGCCGTGGATGTGGCCGGTCATGTCGGTCTGGGTGCCCAGCGCTGGATCATGCTGGGGCCGCTGGAGCTGCAGCCGTCGGAACTGATGAAAGTGTCGCTGGTGCTGGCGTTGTCGCGCTTCCTGCATGGCAAGAGCATCGAGGAAGTCTCCAAGCCGCTGCCGCTGGCCATCGGGCTGGCCATGATCGCGATTCCCGCGGTGTTCGTGATCCTGCAGCCCAATCTGGGCACCACCTTGATCATCGTGATGGACGGCTGCTCGCTTCTGTTCCTTGCCGGCCTTTCCTGGTGGTGGATCGCGCCCACACTTGGCGCGGTGGCTGCGGCAGTGCCACTGACCTGGCGCTTTGTGCTGCACGACTATCAGAAGGCGCGGGTCCAGACGTTCCTCGATCCGGAATCCGATGCGCTGGGCAAGGGCTGGAACATCACCCAGGCCAAGATCGCCATCGGCTCGGGCGGGGTGGCAGGCAAGGGCTTCCTGCAGGGCACCCAAAGCCGCCTCAACTTCCTGCCGGAAAGCCAGACCGACTTCATCTGGACCAGCTTCTGCGAGGAGTTCGGCTTTGTCGGCGCACTGGCCTTGCTGGTGCTGTTCGCGGTGGTGATCTTCTATGGCGTGCAGACGGCGATGAGTGCGCGCAGCCAGTTCGGGCGCCTGCTGGCCATGGGCGTGATCCTGAACTTCTTCTTCTACATTATGGTCAACGGGCTGATGGTGATGGGCCTGATCCCGGTGGTGGGCATTCCCATGCCGCTGCTCTCATATGGCGGCTCGGCCATGCTGACGGTGATGTTCGGTTTTGGCCTGTTGATGAGCGTTCATATCCACCGCCAGGTCGAGATTCCGCGACATTCCGGCGGCATCATCTGATCCCCAAATTTCACCCACAGAGGTTCCGCCCGGCTTTGTAGACAGGGGGGTATCCCTCTGTTATGAGGCGCGTCCGCGAGGGCAAACCCAGACCCTCGGATGGTACGGGTGATTAGCTCAGTTGGTAGAGCAGCTGACTCTTAATCAGCGGGTCGTAGGTTCGATCCCTACATCACCCACCATTAACTTGCTGAAAAATAACAGGAAATTCTGGACCGTCATGGCGTTGCTGGCCATGGCTTTGCCTGCGACCGCGCGGGGACCCGACTGGGCGCCGTATGGCGGCGAGGGCGGGCGGCGGTTTTCCAGCCTGTCCCAGATCACCCGCGCCAATGTCGGCAAGCTCCAGCAGGCCTGGCGCTTCGACATGGCCGAAGCCGGCGATCCCCAGACCCATCCACTCGCCATTGATGGCGTGGTCTATGCCTATACCCCCACCCTGGACACCATTGCGCTGGATGGCGCCACCGGAAAGCTGATCTGGCGCTTCCATTCGGGCGTGAAAGCGGGCGGCCCGCAGCGTGGCGTTGCCATGTGGCGGCACGGCAGGGAACGGCGGCTGTTCGCCAATGCCGGCAGTTATCTCTATGCGCTCGATCCGGCCACCGGAAAGCCGCTGACGGACTTTGGTGACGGCGGCCGTATCGACCTGCGCGAGGGGCTGGACCGCGATCCAAACAAGATCAGCGTGGCCCTGACCGGGCCGGGCCTGATCTGGCGCGACATGATCGTGATGGGCTTTCGCACGGCGGAAAGCGCACCGGCCGCGCCCGGCGACATCCGCGCCTTTGATGTGCATACCGGCAAGCAGCGCTGGGTGTTCCACACCATTCCCCATCCGGGCCAGCCGGGCTACGAGACCTGGCCGGCCGACTACTGGAAGACCGGCGGCGCGGCCAACAACTGGCCCGGCATGGTGCTGGATGAAAAGCATCACCTGATCTTCGCGCCCACCGGTTCGGCGGTCAGCGACTTCTATGGCTATGACCGCATCGGCGACGATCTTTATGCCAACACCCTGCTGGCGCTGGATGCCAATACCGGAAAGCTCAAATGGCATTTCCAGGGCATGCATCACGATGTGCTGGACCGCGATTTCCCCTCGCCGCCGGTGCTGCTGACGGTCCGGCACGACGGCAAGCAAGTGGAAGCGGTGGCCCAGGCGACCAAGCAGGGCTATCTGTTTGTGCTCGACCGGCTGACCGGCGAGCCGTTGTTTCCGGTCAGTGAGATGGCTGTGGCGCAATCGGATGTGCCCGGCGAGAAGACGTCTGCGACCCAGCCGGTGCCGGCCTTGCCCGCGCCTTACACGCGCCAGCGGCTGAGCGAGGGTCTGCTGACCAATCGCACGCCGGTGGCGCATCAATGGGCGCTCGATCAGTTTCGCAGCTTCAATCATGGCGGGCCTTTCACGCCGCTACGCGTGGGTCAGCAGACGGTGGTGTTTCCCGGCTATGACGGCGGCGCGGAATGGGGCGGTCAGGCGGCCGACGCCAAACACGGCATTCTTTATCTCAATGCCAATGACGTGGCCTGGACCGGAAGCCTGGCCAACGGGGCGGCCGTGACCAGCCTTGGCGCGCGGCTCTATCAGGATAATTGCTCGGCCTGTCATGGACCCGACCGCAAGGGCGCGCCGCCGGCTTTCCCGTCGCTGGCCGACAGCAGTCTGACAGACGGACAGATGGCGGCGACCATCCGTGCCGGGCGCGGCCGCATGCCTGCCTTCAACCTGGCCGACGACGCCATGACGGCGCTGCTGGGATATGTCAGAAGCGGCGAAGACAAGGAGATGGCGTCCGCCACGCCCGTCGAAGATGCCGCCCATCCGCCTTATCGTTTCACCGGTTATCGCAAGTTCCTCGATCCCGACGGCTATCCCGCCGTGGCGCCGCCCTGGGGCACACTCAGCGCCATCGACCTCAACAGCGGCAGTTATTTGTGGCGCATTCCCCTGGGCGAATATCCCGCGCTGGCCGACAAGAGTACGGGCTCGGAAAACTATGGCGGCCCCATTCTCACCGCGGGCGGGGTGCTATTCATTGCCGCCACGCTCTATGACAAGAAGATCCGCGCCTTTGATCCGCGCGACGGCAGGCTGTTGTGGGACGCGACCCTGCCATATGCCGGCAATGCCACGCCCATCACCTATATGGCCAAGGGCCGTCAATATGTGCTGATCCAGGCCGACAATGCCCGCGACCGCAAATCGCCGCAGGGTGCGGCCTATGTCGCCTTCGCGCTGCCGCTGCGCTAGGCTTTCCCCAAAATAACGGGAGGGGCCGATGACATTCGACCGGCGCGATTTTCTGGCGATCAGTTCGGCGGCGGCCGCCGCCGTGTCCCTGCCGGTGGAGGCCGAGACCGCGGCCCATGTCCCCTGGCATCAGAAGATACGCCGCGTCGGCCAGGTCAACATGACCGAGCATGATCCGGCGGTGATGAACATCACCGAATGGGCGGATTATTGGGCCAGCCTGAAAGTGGATGCGGTGCAGGTCTCCATCACCGGCATTCTTGCTTATTACCCGTCCAAGGTGCCGCAGTTCCGCCCAGCCAAGTTTCTGGGCGGCCGCGATTTCGCGGGCGAGTGCATCGCCGCCCTGAAACAGCGCGGCATCCGCGCCATCGCCCGCTTCAGCCCCGACCTCAACTGGCGCGAAGTGCTGGAAGCCAAGCCCGAATGGTTCAAGCGCGACCGCGACGGCAATCCGGTTGCCAGCAAGGAAGAGCCGGAGCTGTTTGAGACCTGCACCTTCACCACCTATTTCACCGAACACATGCCCGCCATCATGCGCGAGGTGAACAGCCGCTATCCGGTGGACGCCTTCTATACCAATGGCTGGCCGCCGATCGGGCGCATGCCGGAATGCTACTGCGCCGCCTGCAAGAACCTGCCGCATTACGACACGGTGGAGTATTGGGACATCTTCACCAAACGCGCGCTGGAGCTATGGGCACTGTGGGACGGCATCGCCAAGGAGAAGAGCCCCGACAATCTCTATTTCGGCAATATGGGCGGCGCCATCGCTTCCAGCGCCAACATGAAGTCGCTGCAGAAGCTGGCCTACTGGTACAATTGCGACAACCAGGGCCGCGGCGGCGGCTTCGAGCCGGTATGGGGCGCCAGTCTTCAGGGGCGGGTGTGCGACGCCATGATGAACGGCCGCACCGCGACCAATGTCACCGGTTCCTACACCACCGGTGCCTTCCGCTGGCGCAACATCCACAAGTCCACCGAAGAAGCCCAGATGTGGATGAACGAGACCGTCGCCAGCGGTATGGTGCCCTGGTACCACTTCATCGGGGCCGAAGAAGGCTTGGGCGCCGACCGCCGCTGGCAGGAGCCGGGGCGCGAGTATTTCAACTGGCTGGCCAAGCACGATCGACATTTCACCACCAAAGGCACCATTGCCGACATGGCGGTGGTGATGGGCCAGCGCACCCAGCGCTTCTACAAGCCTGTGGGTCCCGGTGACGCCATGGCCAATATTCACGGGCTTTACCAAGCGCTGTTGGAGGGCCGCTTCATTTTCGACTTCCTCCATGAAGAAGACCTGACGACCGACAAGGTGAAAAAGTACACGACCCTGATCCTGCCCAACATCGCGCTGTTGAGTGACGCGGAATGCGCCGCGCTCGAGAGGTTTGTCTCGGGTGGCGGTTCGGTGATGGCCTCGTTCGAGACCGGGCTTTATGATGATCGCAACGTCAAGCGCGCCGAGTTGGGCATCGCCAGCCTGTTCGACATCAAGACACTGGGTCCGCACCAGACGCGGGTGGGCAATGGCTTCATGGCGCGGATCGAGCGGCAACATCCATTGCTGGAAGGTTTCAGCAACACCGACTGGCTGCCGGGTGCGCAATATCTGCTCCCGCTGGCGCCGGTCAGTGATCCGGTGCTGACTGTGATCCCGCCCTTCGTGAATTATCCGCCGGAGCTAGCCTATCCGCCGGTGGCCAAGACCGATCAGCCCGCGGTGGTGGTGAGGGAGATAGGTGCAAGCCGGCTGGTCTATTTCCCCAGCGACATCGAGCGTACCGCCTGGATGACCGGCAATACCGATCTGGCGCGGCTGCTGCAGAATGCGGTGCGCTGGGTCTCGCATGGCAGCCAGCCTGTCACGGTGGCAGGCAAGGGCCTGGTCGAGAGTTTCGCCTGGCAGACGCAGGCCGGTTATGCCGTGCATCTGCTGAACTATACCAACCCGGCGGCCTTCAAGGGTTATTTCCGCGAATATTATCCGATCGGCGAACAGCAGGTCAGTATAGCGGTCAATGGCAGGGTTTTGCGGGTCGAGCTGCTGCGGGCGGGGCAGGACATTCCGTTCCGCGATACCGGCGGGCGCATCGAATTCACCGTGCCATCGGTGCTGGACTATGAAGTGGCGGCGCTGCATACCGCGTGACCATGAAGCAGGCACTGATCACAGGCGGGGCGCGGGGCATCGGTTTTGGTATTGCCGAGGCGATGCTCAAGGCCGGCTATGGCGTCACCGTTACCGGGCTTTCGGCGGAAGAAGTGGCCGGCGTGCCCGTGCGCGAGAACCTGAAAGCGGTGCGGCTGAACGTCACCAGCGACACAGAAGTGGCCGCTTGCATCGGCGCCATTTCGCGCCTGGACGCGCTGGTGAATTGTGCCGGCATGGTGCTGCGCGATGGTAAGGAATTCACCATTGCGGGCTTTCAAAAGGTGATCGACGTGAATCTCACCGGCACTATGCGGATGTGCTTAGGTGCCAAGCCGCTGCTGGACCAGCAGGGTGGCGCGATCGTCAATATTGCCTCGGTCTGGTCCTTCTTCGGCGGGCCGCTGGTGCCGGCCTATACCGCTTCCAAAGGTGGGGTGGCGCAGTTGACCAAATCGCTGGCGGTGGCCTGGGCGCCCGCCATCCGCGTCAATGCGGTGGCGCCGGGCTGGATCGAAACCGAACTCACCAAAGCTGCCTGGCAGGATCCCGCCCGCGCCGGCGCCATTGTCGACCGCACGCCCTTCGGGCGTTGGGGCCAGCCAAATGATATCGGCGGCGCGGTCGTGTTTCTGTGTTCGGAAAGCGCCGGCTTCATCACCGGCACGGTGCTGCCGGTAGATGGCGGCTACACAGCCAAGTAAAACAGGAAAGACATGGCTCAAGACAATTCCCGCATTCCTTATCGCCATCCCCAGCCCAAAGAATCCCCGCCCGAGCTGGTGATCCCCTCCGTCATTCCCGATGACGAGCGGGTCTGGGTGCCGCAGGGCGAGAATGTCTGGTTTCGGCCTTTGTGCCTCTGTGCCTCGCGCGGCTACTGGATGAACCTGCTCAAGGTGCGCAAGTCGGGCGTGCTGTCGCGTCATCGTCATCCCCAGCCCGTGCACGGCTATGTCATCAAGGGCCGCTGGCGCTACCTGGAGCATGACTGGGTGGCGCAGGAAGGCGGCTATGTCTATGAGGCGCCCGGCGAGACCCACACCCTGGTGGTGGATGAAGACGTGGAAGAGATGATCACTTTGTTCCAGGTGAATGGCGTGATGATCTATGTCGATCCCGATGGCGGCGTGCTGGGTTACGAGGACGTCTTCACCAAGATCGCGCTCTGCCGCGCCCATTACGAAAAAGTGGGCTTGGGCGCCGGTTACGTGGATCAGTTCATCCGCTAGCGCTGCGCTAGTTTCGCATAGACCGCTTCGATCTCGCGGGCGAAACGCGGCGTATCGAACAATGGCGCCGTAGCGCGGTTTGCAGCCAGTTTTGTCTTGAGCGCCTTAAGCCTTTCAGGATCCGTCGCCAGCGCCACCGCCATCGCTTCATAGGCGTCCGGCGTCTGGGTTATCAATTCGGGCAATCCCACCGCATGGAGCAGACTGGCCGCGACACGGCCCGCAAAGCAGCCTTGCGCGCAGGTCAGCACCGGCAGCCCCGTCCATAGCGCGTCGGCCGCGGTGGCATGGGCATTGTAAGGCAGGATGTCCAGGAACAGCCCGGCCAGACCATGGCGGGCCAGATGCACCTCCGCCGGCGCATGTCCGGCAAAGACCAGGCGCTGTGGCGCGATACCGTGCCGCGATGCGGCCGCCTTGAGATTGGCGATGGCCTTTTCCTCGGGCCGCCGCAGCCACAGCACGCTTCCCGGTACCCGCGCCAGGATGCGCATCCAGCGTGCGAAGCTTTCGGCGCCCAGCTTCATCACATGATGAAAGCCGCAGAAGACAAAACTTTCCTCGGGCAGCCCCTCCTGGGCGCGGCTGGGGCATTCGCCGATGATGCGGGTGGTGTCGGTGACAAAGAAGCTGTTCGGCAGATGTTCCAGTTTTTCGCTGAAGGCGCCCGCGTCGGGCGCCACGATGCGGTCGGCGATCATTGTGTCGATGAACCGCGCGCCGCTGGTGCCGGCATAGCCCAGCCAGCTCGCCTGCACCGGTGCAGGCCGGCGGCGCAGAATGTCCAGACTGCCGCGTTGGGTGTGGCCGTTCAGTTCGACCAGAACATCGATTTCCTGCGCCCGGATGAACGCCGCGCTTTGTTTTGCCGGTTGTCCCAACAGATCATGGAAACGGTCGAAGCCGGCCTTCAATCGCCGGCGCAAGGCGCTTGCGTCATCGGGACCGGTGGAAAAAGCGATGACCTCGAACCGCGTGCGGTCATGGCATTCGATCAGTTGGGCAATCTGCGCACCCACGGGATGCTCGCCCAGATCGGACGAGATATAGCCCAGCCGGATGCGGTCATGCTGAAAGTGTTCGCCCTGCCAGAGCGGCGGCAGATCGGGATAGCGTTCGGCCACGATGTTGCGCGCGGCCTGAAGCTGCAGCATCTCATCGCCATTCAGCGACAGCAGCATCATGGGCGGCACGCTTTCACCCGCCGCCACCAGCGCGGGCAGGGTGGCCGCGATGGCGTCGGCGCTGGCCCAGTCGCAATCCTTCAGCACCGTCATGATTTTCAGATGCAGAAGGTTGCTCTTGAGGGCATGACGCGTGGGTTCCAGCCGCAGCGCCTGTTCCAGGTCGGCCTGCGCGGCCGGATAGTCCTTTTTCTCGTCCCACAGCAAAAGCCCGCGGTTTTGCAAGGCCTCGGTGAAATCCGGTTCCAGCGACAGCGCGCGATTGAAGCTGTCCAGCGCCTCGTCGATCCGCGACAGCACGCGCAGCAGGGCGCCGCGTCCATTCCAGGCTTCGGCATTGCCGGGATCGCCCGCCAGCACGGCCTCGTAGTCCGTCAGCGCCGCTTCATGGCGGCCCAGCGCGCGCAGGGCGCTGGCACGGCCGAGGCGCGCGGGCAGAAGAAGGCCCGGCCTGAGCGCCAGGGCGCGATCCTGTGCGCTCAGGGCTTCCTCAAACCGCGATTGGCCCTGCAAGGCCAGGCCATAATGCATCCAGGCGGCCGGATCACCAGAATTGAGCGCCAGCGCCCGCCCGATCAGCTCGACGGCCTCGGCGCTGTCGCCCTGTTCCAGCCGGACGACACCCAGCAGATAGAGCGCCGGAAAAACGCGCGGGTCGATTTCCAGCACCTGGCGATAAAGCCGCTCGGCCTCCGCCGGTTTGCCCTGTTGATGCAGAGCCACGGCCTGGCGTCCCAAGATATGGATGTCCCGGGTCTCCACGGCCGGCTCAGTCCTGCGCCTTGACGGCGAAGCCTGAAGGCTTTTCACCGGCCAGCCAGCGCTCCCACATCTTGGTGTAGGCGGCTTCGATGTTCTTGCGGAAGCGGTCGGTGTCGAACAGCGCGGTCTTGCTTTTGTTTTTCGCCAGCTTGTCGCGCACTTTTTTCAGCGCCTTGGGATCGCTGGCCAGCTTGACTGCCAGCGCCTCGAACTCCTCGGCGCTGTCGGTCACCAGTTCGCAAAGACCGATGGCGCCAAGCAGGCTGGCGGCGACCCGGCCGGGAAAGGTGGTACCTTTGCGGGTGATCAGCGGCACGCCCGCCCACAGCGCGTCGCTGCCGGTGGTGTGGGCGTTATAGGGCAGCCCATCCAGGAACAGATCGGCCAGTTGCAGGCGCGCCAGATGTTCGTCGGTGGGCAGTTCGGGGGCGAAGATCAGCCGGTCCGCCGCGACGCCGCGTACCTGCGCCTCACGGCGCAGATTGTCGGCAAAAGGCGCGGCGCTTTCCAGAAGCCACAATACGCTGCCGTCCGTCTGTTTGAGGATGCGCATCCAGCTGTCGAATGTCTCGGGCGTCAGCTTGTAAGCGGTGTTGAAGCTGCAGAAGACGATTGTCTTCTCCGGCAGCCCCACCTCGGTGCGCGACGGTGCTTTGGCCATCGGGCGGCCCCGGTCATCATTGGCCTGATAGGAGCCCGGCAGATACACCACCTGTTCGTCATAGAAATTCTGCTCGGCCGGCGGGATCACCACCTTGTCGGCAATGATGTAATCGATATAGGGCGCCCCCAGGGTGGCGGGAAAGCCCAGATAGTTGACCTGGATGGGGGCGGGACGGCGCGCGAAAATGCCCATACGGGCGCCTCCGAAATAGCCATTCAGATTGACCAGGATGTCGATGCGCGCATCGCGGATGACGTCCGCGGCCAGTTCATCGGAAACGCCCAGAATGCTGATCCAGCGGTCAAAGGCCTTTTCCAGGCGCGCCCGCATCGGGCTTTGGTCGCTGGCGCCGGCATCCAGCGCCACGATCTCGAATTTCTCCCGGTCGTGACGTTCATAAAGGCCCGCCATCAGGATCGCGGTGGCCTGTTGGTGGAATTCGGCGGAGACATAGCCGATCCGGATTTTCGCACTGTTCTTGCGCGCGGCGGGATCGTGCGGGCGGCCCGGAATTTCCGGATATTTGTATTGCGCCCAGATGCGCGAGCAGGCCTGTGCGTCGGCAGGGGTCTCGGCGATCGCCTGGAAGTTGAAAGGCTGCACGGCACGCCTGCCAGCGCGCACCAGTTCTTCGAGCTCGGCCTTGCGGGCGGAAAAGTCATGCCAGTCGGCGCTGTACATGCGCACATGCAGGACTTCGCCGCGGCCGTACGGATAGTCAGGCTCCAACTTCAGCGCCTGTTCCACATCGGCCATGCCGGCGTCATGCTGCTTGAGCGCCCAATAGGCGTAGCCGCGATTGATCAGCGCCTCGACATAGGCAGGGCGGGCCTGAAGCGCGGCGCTGTAGGAATTGATGGCCTCGTCGAACAGCTTCATGTCGCGCAGCACATTGCCATGGCTGTTCATGGCCACGGCATTGTTGGGCTCAAGCGTCAGCACCGTCTCGAAGCTGGCGCGGGCTTCTTCATGCTGCTCCATGTCGCGCAGCACCAGGCCGCGATTGCCCCAGGCCTCGGCGAAGCCCGGCTCTAACGTCAGCGCCCGCTCATAGCTCGCCAGCGCCTCGTTGAAGCGCTTGAGGTTCCACAGCGCCACGCCGCGGTTGTTCAGCATCTCGGCATTGTCCTGATAGGCGGCCATCACCGCATCGAACATTGCCAGCGCATCGGCGGCGCGTTCCAGGTCGAGCAGCACCACGCCGCGATTGTACATCGCCTCGATGAAATCGGGCTTGAGCGCCAGCGCCCGGTCGTAGTCGGCGAGCGCTTCGGCCGGCCGGCCGAGCGCGCGCCGGGCCAGGCCGCGATGATTCAGCGCCACCACATTGCTGGGCTGCATGGCGAGCAGCCGGTCATAGCCGGCCAGCGCATCGTCGAAGCGCCGCATCGCCGCCAGCGCCACGGCGCGGTTGACCTGGGCCGCGGCCATCTCCGGCTGAATCACCAGCGCGCGGTCGTAAGCCTCCACCGCGATCTCGAAGCGCCGCAGGTCGGAGAGGGCGACGCCGCGGTTGTAGAGCGCTTCCGCCACATTGGGGTGCATTGCCAGCACGCGATCGAATGCCGCGAGTGCCTCATCCGGCTTGCCCGCCGCGCGCAGCGCCATGCCGTAGTTCATCAGCGCGCCGGTCTCGTTGGGCGAAATTCCCACCGCCTGCGCGAGAAAGGCGCAGGCTTCGTCAGAGCGGCCCTGCTGCAGCCGCATCAGTCCCATATAATAGTGTGGCCCGAACAGGCCCGGTTCGGCATTCAGGATCTGGACGTACAACGCCTCGGCCCGCGCCAGATCGCCCTGACGGTGGAATGCGACCGCCCGATCGGCCATGGCCTTGAGATCCAGAACTTCCATGTCCGTCTTTTCCCTGTTCTTCTTGTCCGGTCTCAGACGCCGGGAGCGGCGGCTTGCGCTACCGCCAGCGCCGTCATGTTGACAATACCGCGGGCGGTGACCGATGGCACCATCACATGCACCGGCTTGGAAACGCCGAGCAGCAGGGGGCCGACCAACAGGCCTTCGGTGGCGGCCGAAAGCAGGGTGAGCGCGATATTGGCCGCATCCAGGGTCGGCATGACCATAAGATTGGCCGAGCCGGTCAGGGGGCTGTTGGAGACGACGCGCGCACGCAGGTGTTCGCTCAGCGCGGCGTCGGCATGCATTTCCCCGTCCAGCTCGAAGTCGGGTTCGGAGGCGCGCAGCAAGGACAGCGCCTTCCTCATCTTGATGGCGCTGGGCGAGTGGGAGGTGCCAAAGCTGGAATGCGACAGCAGCGCGGCCTTGGGCGCGAGGCCGAAGCGGCGCACGGTCTTGGCCGCCAGATGGGTCATCTCCGCGATCTGCTCGGCGGTCGGATCGACATTGACATGGGTGTCGCAGAAGAACAGCGCGCCATTGGGCAGGATAAGCGCGGACAGCGAATAAAGCCGGCTGACGCCGCGCTGGCGCGGAATGATGGGCAGGATGTTGGTGAGCTGGCGCGTCCAGTCGCCCAGCCCGCCGCACAGCGCGGCGTCCACTTCGCCGGCATCCAGCAGCATGGCGGCGGCGATGCCGTGGCGGGTGGCAAGCCAGCGGGCGGCGGATTCCGGCTGCACGCCGCGGCGTTCGACCATGCGCTGATAGCGCGCGGTCAGGGGAGCGAAGAATTCCTTGTCGCTTAGCGGATCAAGGATGCGCGCGTCCTTGTTGAAATCGAGCCGCAGCCCCAGCTGCTTGGTCTTTTCCAGGATCACGTCGCGCCGGCCGATCAGGGTGGGATGGGCCAGGCCCTCATCCACCACCGTCTGCACCGCACGCAGCACCCGGTCTTCCTCGCCTTCGGCATAGGCCACGCGGCGCGGGTTCTGCCGTGCAACCTCGAATACCGGGCGCATCAGCTGGCCGGAACGGTAGACGAACTTCTCCAGCTCGCTCAGATAGGCGTCGAAATCCGCGATCGGCCGGCGCGCCACACCCGATTCCATGGCGGCGCGCGCCACGGCCGGCGCGATATGCAGGATCAGCCTGGGATCGAAGGGCTTGGGGATGATCGAATCGGGGCCAAAGCCGGTGGTGGCGCCGCCATAGGCATTGGCGACCACATCGCTGGCCTCGACACGGGCCAGAGCGGCGATGGCTTCCACCGCCGCCACCTTCATCGGCTCATTGATGGTGGTGGCGTCCACGTCCAGCGCGCCCCGGAAGACGAAGGGAAAGCACAGGACATTGTTGACCTGGTTGACATAGTCGCTGCGCCCAGTGGCGATGATGGCGTCGGGGCGCGCCGCCTTGGCCATTTCGGGCAGGATCTCGGGATCGGGATTGGCCAGGGCCAGGATCAGCGGCTTCTTGGCCATCTGCGGCAGCCATTCGGGCTTCAGGACATTGGGCGCGGACAGTCCCAGGAACACGTCGGCGCCTACCAGCACCTCGCCCAGGGTGCGGGCATCGGTCTTGCGGGCATAGCGCGCCATGTTGGGCGGCATGTCGTCGCCCCGGTCCTTGTGGACCACGCCCTTGATGTCGGTCAGCGTGATGTTGTCCACCGGCAGGCCCATTGCCACCAGCAGATCGACACAGGCGAGCGCGGCCGCGCCCGCGCCGCTGGTTACCAGCTTCACATCCGACAGTGTCTTGCCCTGCAAGACCAGGCCATTCCTGATGGCGGCGGCGCAGACGATGGCGGTGCCATGCTGGTCATCATGGAAGACCGGAATCTTCATGCGCTCGCGCAGCTTCTTCTCGATGATGAAGCATTCCGGCGCCTTGATGTCTTCCAGGTTGATGCCGCCGAAGGTCGGCTCCAGCGCCGCCACGATGTCGACAAAACGGTCGATGTCATGCTCGTCCACTTCCAGGTCGAAGACATCGATCCCGGCGAACTTCTTGAACAGGACGGCCTTGCCCTCCATCACCGGCTTGGACGCCAGCGCCCCGATATTGCCCAGGCCCAGCACCGCGGTGCCGTTGGTGATCACCGCGACCAGGTTGCCGCGGGCGGTATATTCGCGCGCGCACGACGGATCGGCGGCGATAGCCTCGCAGGGGGCGGCCACGCCGGGGGAATAGGCCAGCGCCAGATCGCGCTGGTTGGCCATGCGCTTGGTGGCTTCCACCGACAGTTTGCCCGGCCGGGGGCTGCGGTGATAGGCCAGCGCGGCCTTACGAAAATCCTCGTCCATGAAAGCCGCAACCTGCCCCAGAAAATCGGGGTCAATTGACAGGGGGAGGGGCGTAAAATCAATGCTTTTTGCGCACCCACGGACACGACAATTTGCCGGAACCGTGACAGCCAGGCCGCGTTGACGGAAAGACCCTTCCGCGGGGGCGGTTTACGGCCATATTCAGGACGTTACATTGAGCGGATACGCCGTCCGCGCGCAGGAGATTTGATGCAGATCGGGATTATCGGATTGGGCCGCATGGGGGCGAATATCGCCCGGCGGTTGATGAAGCATGGCCACCAGGTGGTCGGCTATGACGCCAACCCCGCGTCGGTAAAGGGGCTCGAGGGGGCGATCGGGGCCAGCTCGCTGGAAGACATGGTCTCCAAGCTTGCGGCCCCGCGTCACATCTGGGTGATGCTGCCAGCCGGCAAGATCACCGAAGACACCATCGCCAAGCTGGGTGCGCTGCTGTCGCAAGACGATTGCGTCATCGATGGCGGCAACACCTATTTCAAGGACGATATCCGCCGGGCCCATGCGCTGGCGGGCAAGGGCGTCGTCTACCTGGATGTGGGAACGTCTGGCGGGGTGTGGGGCCTGGAGCGCGGCTTCTGCATGATGATCGGCGGCGACAAGAAGGTGGTCGACAGGCTGGATCCCATCTTCAAGGCGCTGGCGCCCGGCGCGGGCACCATCGAAAAGACGCCGGGCCGCGAGAAGGCCGACCCACGCGTCACCGAGGGCTATATGCATGTGGGGGAGGCGGGCTCGGGCCATTTCGTCAAGATGGTCCATAACGGCATCGAATACGGGTTGATGCAGGCCTTTGCCGAGGGCTTCGACATCATGCGCGGCCGCGCCAGCGACAAGCTGCCGCAAGATGAACGCTTCGACATCAATGTCGCCGATGTCGCCGAGGTGTGGCGGCGCGGCAGTGTGGTCGCGTCCTGGCTGCTGGATCTGACGGCGATCGCGCTGGCCAAATCCGGCGACCTCAAGGAATTCAGCGGCAAGGTGGATGACAGCGGCGAAGGCCGCTGGACCGTCGAAGCGGCGGTGGATGAGGCAATCGCCGCGCCGGCCATCACCGCGGCGCTGTTCGCCCGGTTTCGTTCGCGCAGCGACAACACCTTTGGCGAAAAACTGCTGTCGGCCATGCGCAAGGAATTTGGCGGCCATGTCGAAGGCGCGGTCGAGAAAAAGCCCGGGGGTGGCTAAAAATGAGCATGTTGTCCCACAAGACGCCGCCGCCGCCTTGCGCCATCGTGATCTTCGGCGCCAATGGCGATCTCACCAAAAGGCTGATCATTCCCGCGCTCTACAATCTGGCGCGCACCAAGCTGTTGCCGAAAAGCCTGGCGCTGGTGGGCGTGGATCACAACAAAAAGAGCAGTGAGGAATGGAGCGGTCAGCTCAAGGATTTTCTCGGCCAGGTTCTTTCCAAGAACAATGAAGAAGTGGACGAAGGGCTGTGGCAGCAGGTCGCCCGCTCGATGACCTTCCTCAGCGGAGATTTCGAGAAGCCCGACACCTATGCCCGGCTCAAGGATCAGCTGGCCGAACTGGATGAGAAGGAATCGCTGGGTGGCAATGTGCTGTTCTATATGGCGGTGGCCGACCGTTTCTTCGCCACCATTGCCGGCAAGCTGGGCGAGGCGGGGCTGGTCGATGCGGCGGCCAAGGGCTTTCGCCGCCTGATCGTGGAAAAGCCTTTCGGCCATGATCTGGCGTCGGCCAAGGCGCTGAATGCCTGTCTGCTGAAATATCTGAAGGAAGAACAGATCTATCGCATCGACCACTTCCTGGGGAAGGAAACGGTGCAGAACATCATGGCGCTGCGCTTCGCCAACGGGCTGTTCGAGCCGATCTGGAACCGCGACCGCATCGACCATATCCAGATCACGGTGGCGGAATCCATCGGGGTCGAGACCCGTGGCAAGTTCTATGAAGCTACCGGCGCGTTGCGCGACATGATCCCCAATCATTTGTTCCAGCTGGTCGCCATGGTGGCGATGGAGCCCCCGGTCTCCTTCGATGCAGAGGATATCCGCGCCAAGAAGGCGGAAATGTTCCGTGCCATCCAGCCGCTCGCCCTGACCGACGTGGTGCGCGGCCAGTATGATGCCGGCATGGCGCAGGGCGAGCAGGTAGCAGCCTATCGCCGCGAGACCAATGTCGCGCCCGAGTCCAATATCGAAACCTATGTCGCTATGCGGCTGAAGATCGACAATTGGCGCTGGGCGGGCGTGCCTTTCTATCTGCGCACCGGCAAGCGGCTGAACATCCGTTCCAGCGAGATCGCCATCCGCTTCAAGCAGGCGCCTTATGCCCTGTTCCGCGACACGCCGGTCGATGAACTGGATGCCGACTGGCTGATCCTGCGCATCCAGCCCGATGAAGGCATCCGCCTGCGCTTCAATGCCAAGCGGCCTGGACCGGCCATGACCTTGGAAAGCGTGTCGATGCGCTTTAATTATAAGGACTATTTCCACCAGGCGCCGGCGGTGGGTTACGAGACACTGATCTATGACTGCCTGATCGGTGACGCGACGCTGTTCCAGCGCGCCGACCAGGTGGAAGCGGCCTGGGGCCTGGTCGAGCCGGTGCTGAAAGGCTGGCAGGACACCAATCCGCGGCATTTCCCCAACTATGCGGCGGGCAGCGAAGGTCCCATCGCGGCCAACGATCTGTTGGCCAAAGATGGCCGCTCCTGGCGCGCCATCCGCATTCTGGGCGGCAAATGAACGGTATTGCCGGCACCGTGGAAGTGGTGAAAGACGCGGGCGCGCTGGCGGCGCGCGCGGCCGCAATCATCGCCGGCCGCCTGAAGGTCGCGCACTATCCGTTCCGCCTGTTGTTGTCGGGCGGCTCGACGCCGCGCGCCACCTATCAGCTCCTGGCAAAGATGGACCTGGACTGGGATTGCGCCGAACTGTTTTTCGGTGACGAACGCTTTGTGCCGCCGGATCATCCGGATTCCAATTATCGCATGGTGCGCGAAAGCCTGCTGGCCGGCGGCAAGGTCCAGCCACGCAAACTGCTGGCCATTCCCACGGACGGTTCGCCTGAAAGCGCGGCCGCCCGCTATGACGAAACCCTGCGCCAGCAATATGGCGCGGGCACGCTGGAAGCCGGCGTGCCGCTGTTTCATCTCACCCTGCTGGGGCTGGGCGATGACGGCCATACTGCTTCGCTCCTGCCGGGCCAGCCCGTGTTGGAAGAGCGCACCCGCTGGGCCGCGGCGGTGCCGCAGGGGCGCTGCGAACCGCGCATTACGGTGACGTATCCTGCGCTGGATTCCAGTGAACTGATCCTCTTTCTAGTGTCGGGCACGGCCAAGCGCGACGCCCTGGCCCAGGCGCGCGGCGGCGCCTTGCCGGCGGGAGGGATCAAACCGCAGGGTGAAGTGTTGTGGCTGGTAGACAGGGCAGCAGCTGGGGAGGACGACCAGGGCTACGGATTTTGAGGGTTTATGGCCGCGCGGATCGAAGATTACGCCATGATCGGGGATTGCCGCACGGCGGCAATCATCTGCCACAATGGTTCAATCGACTGGTTCTGTGTCCCGCGCTTTGATTCCGAAGCCGTCTTCGCCGCCCTGCTGGGCACCAAGGACAATGGCCGCTGGCTGATCGAGCCGGCGGCAAAGACATTCAAGTCCAGCCGCCAGTATCGCGGCGACAGCCTGATCCTGGAGACCATCTTCACCACCGCCACCGGCAAGGCACGGGTGACCGATTTCATGCCGCCCGGCACACCGGAAAGCTGCATCGTGCGCATCGTCGAGGCACTGGAAGGCCGTGTCGACATGCGCACCGAACTGGTGATGCGCTTCGACTATGGCGTGACCGTACCCTGGGTGTCGCGGCGCGACACCCGCACCATGACGGCGGTGGCGGGGCCGCATTTGCTCACCTTCCGCACCCGTGCCGAAGTCCACGGCGAGAACATGGTTTCGGTGGTCGACTTTACGGTGAAGAAGGGTGCGACCTATGCCTTTGTGCTGGCCTATGGCCAGTCCTTCGGGCCGCTGCCGCAGTCGATCGATTCTTTCATCGCCCTGGAGGAGACCGAACGCTATTGGCAGCGCTGGGCTTCCATTTGCAAGGCCAAGGGCAAGTGGCGCAACGCCGTCATGCGCTCGCTCCTGACGCTCAAGGGCCTGTCCTACGCGCCGACGGGCGGCATCGTCGCCGCCGTCACCACCTCGCTGCCGGAAAAGATCGGCAGCACCCGCAACTGGGATTATCGCTATTGCTGGCTCCGGGACGCCACCTTCACCCTGCTTGCCTTCCTCAATGCCGGCTACACCGAAGAAGCCCAGGTGTGGCAGGAATGGCTGATGCGGGTGATCGCGGGCGCGCCCGACCAGATCCAGACCATGTACAATGTGCTGGGTGAGAAGCGGCTGACCGAGATTGAGCTGCCCCTGTTGCCGGGCTATGAGAATTCGCGCCCCGTGCGCATCGGCAATGCCGCCCACACCCAGCTGCAGCTGGATATCTATGGCGAACTGGCGGATGTGGGCGCGCAGGCACGTGCCGGCGGGTTGCCCGGTCCGTCGCGTGGCAAGGAGCTGCGCGCCGTCTTCATGGGACATCTGGAAAATATCTGGAGCCTGCCGGACGAAGGCATCTGGGAAATCCGAGGCGCTCCGCAGCATTTCGTCTATTCCAAGGTGATGACCTGGGTGGCGTTTGACCGGGCCTCGCGCGGGCCTGAGTCCACGTCCCAGCAGAAGGCACACTGGAAGAAGATGGCGCGCCGCATCCATGCCGACATCTGCAAGAACGGCGTGGACGCGAAGCGCGGCTGTTTTGTGCAGTATTACGGCTCAGACCAGATGGATGCGAGCCTGCTGCTGCTGCCGCTGGTGGGATTTCTGCCGCCTTCCGATTCCCGCATCAAAAAGACGGTGCGCCAGATCGAGCAGCGGCTGATCCACAAGGGACTGGTGCAGCGCTATGAGACCACCACGGGTGTGGACGGACTGCCGCCGGGCGAGGGCGCGTTCCTGGCCTGCAGTTTCTGGCTGGTCGACAACTATACCCTGATGGGCCGGCGCAAGGACGCGCTCAGGCTGTTCAACCGGTTGAGACGGCTGGCCAATGACGTGGGCCTTTATGCCGAGGAATATGATCCGGATGCCCGGCGCATGCTGGGCAATTTCCCCCAGGCCTTTTCCCATGTCGCCTTGATCAATGCGGCGTTGAACCTGATGATGAGTGAGAAGAACACCAGAAGGACCCGCCCCCTTGCCCGCCGCACCTAAACGCATTCTCTGTATCGATGTCGGCGGTTCAGGCCTGAAGGCGGCGGTGATCTCGCCGCGGGGAAAATATCTGGTCAAGCGCCACCGCATCAAAACCCCCAAGCACAGAAAGCCGCGCCAGATCGTCAAGGTGCTGGCCGATCTGGTGGCGCCGATGGGCGGCTTCGATCGTGTCACCATCGGCTTTCCCGGTGTGGTGAAGAACGGCAACGTCATCAGCGCGCCGCATTTCGGCACAAGCGACTGGAAGGGTTTCGATCTGGCGGCTGCCATGCGCAAGAAGCTCGGCAAGCCGGTCAAGCTGCTCAACGATGCCGATGTGCAGGGCCTGGCGGTGATCGAGGGCAAGGGGCTCGAGCTGGTCTGCACCCTGGGCACCGGTTTCGGCACGGCCTGGTTTCGGGACGGCGAATTGATGCCGCACATGGATCTGGCGCATTTGGTGATGCGCAAGAAGGATGATTTCGACATCTATGCCGGCGACAAGACCCGGCGCAAAATCGGCAATCATCACTGGAGCCGGCGGATCAGGAAACTGATCGGCGTGCTGGAAACGGTGTTTGCCTATGACCGGCTTTATCTGGGCGGCGGCAACAGCAGTTGTGTCGAGTTCAAGCTGCCCCGTAATGTGGCCATCGTCTCCAATGATGCTGGCATGGAAGGAGGAGCTTTCGCCTGGAAAAAAGGGACAACGAAAAATACCAGGTAGTTCCCTCCGTATCACTTTACTGCACGAACGCTCAGTGCGTTAATTGGAATCTGCACAGCGAGAGTGCCCGCAGGGCCTGCCCGAGTTGTGCATGAAGCGGGGCGGTTGCCTGGTCCCGTCACAAAACGCGCGGCTGAATCCCGGGAACCCGTTGAGCTGCCTGTGCGTTTCGATCCCATTGGATCGAAGCCCATTTTGATTTTCCATTTTGGAATATGGGGCGCGCGTGCAAAGCGACGGAAAGCCTTGAATGATGCCGCCTGTCAGTGCGAATACGGCCCTGTTTCTAGACATCGACGGAACTTTGCTCGATATGGCGCGCACGCCGGACCGGGTGAAGGTGCCGCAGGATTTGCTCAAGGCGCTGGAACGGCTGTCAGGCGAATTGTCGGGGGCCTTCGCCTTTGTCAGCGGTCGCTCGCTGGAAAGCATCGACAAGCTGTTTTCGCCGTTTCGGCCCGCAGCGATCGGGGCTCACGGCGGCGAGATCCGTGGGGTTGATGGTATGGTGGCGCGCACGCCCGCGCTGCCGGATTCGGTGCGGGAGATTTTCACCGGTCTGGCCAAGAATATTCCCGGACTTTTGCTGGAAGACAAAAAGTGCGCCCTGGCGCTGCACTACCGGCTGGCGCCGGAAGCCCGCCCGGTCCTGACCTCGGCGATGGAGAAACACGCCAAACTGTTCGAGGCCGCCAAGATTCACATTTTGCATGGCAAGTCGGTGATCGAAGCCAGGCCCTTGGGCGTGGACAAGGGCACCGCGGTGGTGGCGCTCGCAAAACAAAAGCCATTCGCCGGGCGCGCCATCCTGTTTGGCGGTGACGACACCACCGATCTGGATGTCTTTCGCATTCTGCCCGATCTGGGCGGGCGCGGCTTTTCGGTGGGGCGGCACTTTCCCGGCGCCGAGCATGTGTTCGAAACGCCCCGCGCCGTGCGCCAGTGGCTGACCCGGACTGCCGAAGCGGGTGTGCGATGACCGGACCACTTGATCTTGCCGTGGTCGGCAATGGTTGCATCGCGGCCCTGGTGGATACCCATGCCCGTCTGGTGTGGTGGTGCTTTCCCCGCTTTGACAGCGATCCTGTTTTCAGCCGCCTGATCGCGGGCGATGAGGAAAAGGGTTTTTGCGACGTGGTGCTGGACCGAAAGGTCCATGCCCAATCGGAATATCAGCGCAACACCGCCTGTGTGGTCACGCATCTCACCGCCGAGGATGGCGCGCAGATCCGCATCACCGATTTCGCCCCGCGGCTGCGCAATTTCGACCGGCTGCTGCGCCCGCCCCAGCTGATGCGCATCATCGAGCCGGTGTCGGGCCTGCCGCGCGTCACCATCCGGGTGAGGCCTACCCAATTCTACGGCACTCCGGTCAAGCGCCAGGTGACGGGCTCAAGCCATATCACCTATGGCGAACCGCCGCTGATCCGGCTGACCAGCGACGCGCCGCTGTCCTATATCCAGAAGGAAACGGCCTTTGCGCTGACCAGGCCGCTGCATCTGGTGTTCGGACCCGACGAACCCTTCATGGGCGATATTTCGTCTACCGTGCGCGATTTCCATGAGCGCACAGCTGGCTATTGGCGCGAATGGGTGCGCCGGCTTTCCATTGCCTATGAATGGCAGGAGGCCAGCATCCGTGCCGCGATCACCCTCAAGCTCACCAGCTTCGAGGAGACCGGCGGTATTGTTGCCGCACTCACCACCTCGCTGCCCGAGGCCCCGCACTCAGGCCGCAACTGGGACTACCGCTATTGCTGGCTCAGGGACGCCTATTTTGTGGTGAAGGCGCTGAACGCCATCGGCGCCACCCGCGCCATGGAGCAGTATATCGCCTATATCCTCTCCATCGCCGGCAATGCCGATACGCTGGCGCCCTGTTACGGCATCGTGCCCAGCGACGATCTCACCGAATGGATTGCGCCGGACCTCAAGGGCTTTGAAGGCCATGGTCCGGTGCGCGTCGGCAATGCGGCGGTCAGCCAGGTGCAGCATGACGCCTATGGCAGCGTAATCCTGGCGGCGACGCCCATGTTTTTCGACAAGCGCCTGCCACAGCCCGGCAATGAGAGCCTGTTCCACCTGTTGGAAAAGCTTGCCGGCAAATGCGTGGAGCTGGCGCTGGAGCCCGATGCCGGCATCTGGGAGTTTCGCGGGCGCAAGCGCATTCACACCCATTCCGGCGCCATGTGCTGGGCGGGCATCAGCCGGACCGCCGCTATCGCCGCGCGGCTGGGGCTTCAGGATCGCGCGCATCACTGGCAACAGCTGAGTGACAAAATCGGTGAAACCCTGCTCAAGCGGGTGTGGAACGAAAAGCGCCAGGCCTTTGCCGCCGCCGAAGGCATTGACGACATGGATGCCAGTGTTCTGCTGTTGCCGGAGCTGGGCCTGATCGATGCCCATGATCCCCGTTTCGCCTCCACGGTGGCGGCGATCGAAAAAGATCTGGTGCGCGGCCGCCATGTCATGCGCTATGCGGCGGAAGACGATTTTGGCCTGCCGGAGACGGAGTTTCTGGTCTGCCGCTTCTGGCTGGTGGATGCGTTGGCGGCATTGGGCCGGCGCGAGGAAGCGCGCGAGCGCTATCAGGATGCGCTCGCCTTGCGCAATAGCTACGGCCTGCTGGCGGAAGACATTCATCCCCAGACCCGGGCGCTGTGGGGCAATTTTCCCCAAACCTATTCTATGGCCGGGGTGATCCTGTCGGCCATGCGGCTCAGTCAAAGCTGGGAGGACCGGTATTGGCGCGCATCTTCCTGATCTCTAACCGGGTCGCGATCCCAAGGTCCGGCACCCATCCGGGCGGGCTGGAAGTGGCGCTGAAGGCCACGCTCCACAATCACACCTGCGTGTGGCTGGGCTGGAGCGGCGATGTCAACGCGCATCCGCAGACCCGCACCATTGTGCGGGGCAAGAACAGCTATGTCGTCACCGACCTCAAGCCCGAGGACTTTGACGAATATTACAACGGCTTCGCCAACCGGGTGCTATGGCCAATCTTCCATTACCGGCTGGACCTGGCGGAATTCTCGCGCCGCGATCTTTCGGGCTATCTCAGGGTCAACGACCATTTCGCCGACGAACTGGTCAAGGTGCTTGAGCCGGACGATATCGTCTGGGTGCATGATTATCACCTGATTCCGCTGGCCAAGGCGTTGCGCGCGCGGGGGCTGCACAACCGCATCGGCTTCTTCCTGCACATTCCGCTGCCGCCGCCGGAAATCCTCACCGCCATGCCCAATCACGAGACTTTGATTCCGTCCCTGAGCGATTATGACCTGGTGGGCTTCCAGACCGATGGTGATGCCGCCAATTTCGCGCGCTATCTCGCCAAGGAATTGGGCACGCCATCTCACCTCTCGCTCCGGCTGGGAACGGGGGATCGCGCCATGCGCATCGGCACCTTCCCGGTGGGCATCGAGACGCGCAACTTCACCCGAATGGCACGCCGCGCGGTCAAGACCAGCTTCGTCCAGCAGGTGGCGAATTCCATTTCCGGTGTGCTGATGATCGGCGTCGACCGGCTGGACTATTCCAAGGGCATCACGCTCAGGCTTGAGGCCTACGAGCGCTTCCTGGCCGCGCATCCTGAGTGGCACGGCAAGATCACCTATCTGCAGATCACACCCAAGAGCCGCAGTCAGATCAAGGAATATGCCGAGATGGAGGCGGCGGTGAACAGCGCCGCCGGGCGCATCAACGGCACCTATAGCGAGGCGGACTGGGCGCCGGTGCGCTATGTCAACCGCCCCTACAGCCGCACGGCGCTGGCAGGCATGTACCGCGCCGCGCATGTGGGGCTGGTGACGCCCATGCGCGATGGCATGAATCTGGTGGCCAAGGAATATGTCGCCGCCCAGGACCCGGAGGATCCCGGTGTGCTGATCCTGTCTCGCTTTGCCGGCGCGGCGGATGAATTCCGCGAGGCGCTGCTGGTCAATCCCTATGACCCCGACGCCGTGGGGGCCGCGATGGCGCGGGCGGTGGCGATGCCCCTGGATGAGCGCAAGGCGCGTCACCGCGAGCTTTATGCCGCGCTGCTGCGCAACGATATTTCCAGATGGGGTGACAAATTCCTCAAGGCGCTGGGGCCGCAGGACCGCAAGCGCGAGGAAGCGCTGCGCACCTTCATGGACGATCCCTTCAAAGCAGCGGCTGTAACTGACCCAGGGCGCCCGCCAGCAGCACGACAATAATACCGATCGCGAGTTCGCGCGTCGCGTTGCGCCCGATAGCGTTTTCCTCGCCCTTCGGCATCCATTTGAAACGATTGGACGCGGCCAGCCACAGCATCGCCGCCACCAGGGCCAGCTTGGCGCCGAGTACCTCCAGATAGAGCGTCGATGGCGCGCCCTTGCCGCCCAGCAGAACCTGGGCAGCGTTGATCAGCCCGGTCATCACCAGCAGCAGTACCGCGATCATCGCCCAGTCCGAAAACAGCGACAGCGCCAGCAGCAGATTGGGTTCCTTGCGCCGGAACAGGGCGACCAGCACCACCAGCCCGCCAATCCAGAAGCCGGCGGTCAACAGATGGGTTGCGTCCAGAAGCGTCCCAATGGCGGTGAAGCCGGCAGGACTGGCCAGCGCCGCATGGCTGGTGGCGGCGGGCAGGGCCAGTGCGACGCCCGCGGGCAGCGCCATCCATTTGGCCCTACGCCAGAACAGCAGCAGCGCCATGACAATCAGTGCCGCCAGCCGGACCAGGAAAAGCTGTCCGAACAAGGTGCCGGTGAGGGTTGTCATCAGAACCTGGGCGTTCAGGGCGTCGGCCATCTGGGCGGCGGCCAGACCCAGCCACAGGCACCCCGCCAGCGATGCCACAAGCAGGGCTGCCCAGCGCAGCCACCAATGGCGCAGCGGCACGATCACCGGAAGCTTTGCGCGCAGCAGGGCGCCGAAGGCCGCGTCCCCGAACAACAGCATGAGCGCCGCGTAATAGACGCCGCGCGACAAAGCCTGGATCACGGGATGACCGTGAAACCGAAGCTGCCGGTCAGGCGGTGGGTGTCCTGGCCGACGCTGTGCCAGCTCACTTTGTAGGCGCCGGGTTTCAAGGTCAGCGGCAAAAGCGTGATGGTGTCGCTGCCCACAGATTTCGATACCGGCACGGTCTTTCCCGCGGCGTCGGTCAGGGTGGCGGAGCTGAAGCTGGGCTCCAGACTTTCGGAGAAATGCAGTTTGATCGTTCCCGGCGACTTGATCTTGGCATTGGCGGCGGGGTCGGAGCTGACCAGCCTGGCATGCGCGAAGGCCGGCGTCGCCAGCAGCAGTCCCAGCAAAATGAGTCTTTTCATCAAACCTCCAGTTTCAACGCCGCTATCGCCAGTGCGATCCAGCCGGCGATGAAGGCTGCGCCGCCGAACGGGATCATGAACACAAAAGAGCCGGTAAACGCTCTGAGATAAAGGCCGCCGCTGAAGAGCACGATGCCAGCCAAAAACAGGCTGGCCGCGATGGTGGCGCAAGGCCTGGCTTTGCCCCGGCCGGCCAGGGCGGCAAGACCCATGGCCAGGGCATGCGACAGCTGATAACTCGCACCCAGGCGGATATCGATGTCCGCAGCCCCTGCCAGACCCCGGGCATGGGCTGCAGCTGCGCCCGCGATCACCGCCAGTGCCCCGTTTATCGCAGCAAGGAACAGCCATTTTTTCATGGCCCTGTTTATAGACAGCCGGCTCGCGCTTTGCGAGGTTCGCGCGTCTGGAGAATGTGTAATGCCTGAATTCGCGACCGCGCCGGATGGCACGGCCCTGGCCTTTGAACGGCATGGCGAGGGGCCGGCCATTGTGCTGGTGCACGGCTTCGGCTCCAGTCGGATGCAGAACTGGAAATCCACGGGCTGGTATGGCGGTCTCACCGAGGCGGGCTTTGCCATCGTGGCGATGGATTGCCGGGGGCATGGCGACAGCGGCAAGCCGCACGGCCCGGGGTCTTACGACCATGACCGCATGGCCGGCGACGTGACGGCGGTGATGGATGCTTGCGGCCTGAACCAGGCCCTGATCCTGGGCTATTCCATGGGCGGGTTCATCGGGTTGCGGTTGTTGGCGGCACATCCTGAGCGCGTGGACAGGCTGGCCATTGCGGGCGTGGGTGCGAACTATCTGAAGGATGGCATTACATCTCCCGCCGCTCGGTCTGTGCTGGCGGATGCGCTGCTGGTGGAAGACAAAAGCAGCATTACCGATCCGCGCGCCCAAATGTTTCGGGCTTTTGCCGACCAGCCCGGCAAGGACCGCATCGCGCTGGCCGCCTGCATGCGCGCCATGTCGCCACGGCTGCCGGCTGAAACCCTGTCGCAATTGCAACGGCCGATCTTGGTGGTGGACGGCAGCGAGGACGACACCGCCGGCGCGGCAGACCCTCTTGCCGCGACGTTCCCTGATGGCCGCGCAGTGACGATCGATGGCCGCGATCACATGTCTGCGGTGGGTGACCGGCGCACGCGCCAAGCCGTGATCGACTTCTTCCGCTAGTGTCCTCGATTCCGAAATTCGTACAACTTATTGATTCCTAGTGTCGTTCGGTTTCGCAGTTCGCATAGAGATTGATATCGATACAGGGCGAACTGCGAAACCGCGACACTGGGGGAACTTATCCCTTCGTACAGTCGTTTCCCATGTACACGCTGCATGGCGTGGTGCCGCATTTTTGCCGTGATGCGATAATTAGTCAGTGTACTGAGTATATCATTTGAAGGGGCATTGGAAAGGAGCATCCAATGCGTGAATTACAAAGGCCCGTACGGTTTGGTACTGAAAAAGCCATTGGTTTTCCGCGACCTGCCGCTATTTTCGAAATCGCTCGTGCGTCCGATTCATCCGTGGACGACGGCGCGAGGTCGGGGGCGCTGCTGCGCATTTGTGGGCTGGCAAAATGTTAGAAGCGCATGCACGCGTCGGGATCCGCAACCGGCTATTGCAGAAAATCAATCTCGAAGACTGGGATCTGATCGGCCCGCATCTGGAAAGCGTGGCGCTGAAGGATCGTCACGTCATCGAGGTTCCCACCAAGCCGATCACCCATGCCTATTTTCTGGAAATCGGGGTTGCTTCGGTGGTCGCAGTCGATGCCGAAGATCATCGCATCGAAGTCGGCGTCATCGGCTATGAAGGCGTCACCGGCGTGCCGCTGATCATGGGCGACAACCGGGCCCAGCACTCCACCTATATGCAGATCGGCGGCAGCGGCCATCGCATCGCCGCGGAGGCGCTGTGTTCGGCCATCGGCAAAAGCGAAACCCTGCGCAGCCTGATGCTGAAATCGGCGCAGGGCTTCATGATCCAGACGGCGCACACAGCCCTCGCCAATGGCCGCGCCAAGCTGGAACAGCGCTTGGCGCGCTGGCTGCTGATGGCGCATGACCGTATGACCAGCGATGCGGTGCCGCTGACCCATGAATTCCTGGCGGTCATGCTGGGGGTGCGCCGTGCCGGCGTCACGGTGGCAATTCATGGCTTTGAGCGGCGTGGGCTGGTGACGACCCGCCGTCGCCAGCTCACTCTGGTCAATCGCGCGGGCATCGAGCAGATCGCCGGCAGTTTCTATGGCACGCCGGAAACCGAGCTGAAGCGCCTCTTAAGCGACAAATAAGACTCGCTTTTTTCGCCGCTCGCATGGTTTTGTCCCGCCATGCTGCCCGCAAAATTCCAGGACTGGTTCGCGTCCCGCGGCTGGAGTGCGCGCGCCCATCAGCTGGCTCTGGTGGCGCATGCGGAAAAGGGCGAAAGCGTGCTGCTGGTGGCGCCGACCGGCGGCGGCAAGACCCTGGCCGGCTTTCTGCCCACGCTGATTGACCTTGCCGGCTTTTCTGATTTGACCGCTCCGCGGCCGGGGCCAAAACGCGCGCGCAAGCGCGGTCTCCACACGCTCTATATCTCGCCGCTCAAGGCGCTGGCGGTGGACGTGGCGCGCAATCTGGATGCGCCGATCCGCGAGATGGATCTGCCGGTGACGGTGGAGACCCGCACCGGCGATACCTCGGCCGCGCGGCGCCAGCGCCAGCATTACAGCCCGCCCGACATATTGCTCACCACGCCCGAGCAATTGTCGCTGCTGCTGGCGCATCCGCGAAGCGGCCGGCTGTTTGAAAGCCTGCGCGCCGTGGTGCTGGACGAACTGCATGCGCTTTACAATTCCAAGCGTGGCGATCTTCTGGCGCTGGGACTGACCCGTTTGCAGATCCTGGCGCCGGGCCATCGCCGCATCGGCCTGTCCGCCACGGTCAAGGACCCCGCGCCGTTGCGGCGTTTCCTGATGCCCCAGCCCATGGCGGGAGAAAGCCTGTCGGAAATCGTCATCGCCCAGGGCGGTGCGAAACCACAGATCGAGATCAGCACATCGGATTCTCATGTGCCCTGGTCGGGCCACCTGGCGCGCCATGCCATGACCGATGTGATGGCGGCGATCCAGACTTCGAAGACCGCCCTGGTCTTCGTCAACACCCGCAGCCAGGCCGAGCGCACTTTTCAGGAATTGTGGACCATCAACGATGCCAATCTGCCGATCGCCTTGCATCACGGCAGCCTGGCGCTGGAACAGCGCCGCAAGGTGGAAGCCGCCATGGCCAAGGGCAGTCTGCGCGCGGTGGTCTGCACCTCGACGTTGGATCTGGGCATCGACTGGGGCGCGGTGGACAAGGTGATCTGTATCGGTGCGCCCAAGGGCGCGGCGCGCCTGGTGCAGCGCATCGGCCGCGCCAATCACCGGCTGGACGAGCCCAGCGCCGCCTTGCTGGTGCCGGCCAACCGGTTCGAGGTGCTGGAATGCACCGCCGCGCGCGATGCCGTGCTGGCGGGTGAGCTGGATGGCGAGCGCCTGAAGGCCGGCGCGCTGGATGTGCTGGCCCAGCATGTGCTGGGCACCGCCTGCGCCGCGCCATTTGATACGGACATCCTGTTCGCGGAAGTGCGTGCGTCGTCGTCCTATCATCATCTCACGCGCAAGGACTTTGACGCGGTGGTCGATTTCGTCGCCACCGGCGGTTACGCGCTGCGTGCCTATGACCGCTATGCGCGGCTGCGTCGCACCGACGACGGGCGCTGGCGCCTGGCGCATCCGCGGCTGGCGCAGGAATACCGCCTCAACGCCGGGGTAATCGTGGAAGACCCGATGGTGGAGATCAGGCTGCAAAGCAAGGGCCGGCCCGCGGGCGCGGGTGGCCGCAAGCTGGGCGAGCTGGAAGAATATTTTGTCGAACAGCTTTCGCCCGGCGACACTTTTGTCTTCGCCGGCGATGTGCTGCGTTTCGAGGGCTTGCGCGAAACCGGCGCCTTTGTCACCAGGACCAAAGACCCGCAAGCCCAAATCCCGAGCTACAATGGCGGCAAGTTTCCGCTCTCCACTTTCCTGGCCCAGCGCGTGCGCGAAATGGTCAGCGCACCGGGCGACTGGCACAAGCTGCCCGAACCCGTGCAGGAATGGCTCAAGATTCAGGAGTGGCGCAGCTTCATTCCCAAACCCGGCCAGTTGCTGGTCGAGACATTTCCCCGCGCCAGCCGGCATTATCTGGTCTGTTATCCCTTCGAGGGACGGCTGGCGCACCAGACCTTGGGCATGCTGCTCACCCGCCGGCTGGAGCGCGCAAAACATCATCCGATCGGCTTCATCGCCAATGAATATGCCCTGGCTGTTTGGGCCGCCAAAGATATGGGCGATGTGGACATGGACGCGCTGTTCGATCAGGATATGCTGGGCGACGATCTGGATTCCTGGCTTGCTGAATCCAATCTTTACAAGCGGACCTTCCGCAATTGCGCCATCATCGCCGGCCTGATCCAGCGCCGGTTCCCGGGCAAGGAAAAGACCGGCCGGCAGGTGACCTTCTCTTCAGACCTTATTTACGATGTTCTCAGGAGTCATGAGCCCGACCACATACTCTTGCGCGCTACCTATCAGGATGCAGGAACCGGGCTTTTGGACATTGCCCGGCTGGGAGACATGTTGGCACGGGTCAAGAAACGGATCGTGATGCGACGGCTCTCACGGGTGTCGCCGCTGGCGGTGCCGGCGCTGCTGGAAATTTCGCGCGAAATGGTTGCGGGCGCGGTGGACGAGGCTATTCTGCACGAGAATGAAGACGCGCTGATACGGGATGCAATGCGTGTTGACTGATTCTTCCAACAGTGCCCAAACCAGCGATGTCCTGATCAGCGTGAACGGCGAGGATTTGCTGCTCGACGCTTGCGGCGCGGCCTTCGCTAAAGCCCATTCTACGCTTGTCTTTGCCGACCTGCATTTCGAAAAGGGCAGCGCCTATGCCCGCACCCGCCAGTTCCTGCCGCCTTATGACACTGCCGATACGCTGGGACGCATGGCTTCAGCCATGGCTCGTCACCAGCCGGCACGGGTGATCGCGCTGGGTGATTCCTTTCACGATGGCGGCGCGAGTGAGCGGCTGGGAACCGAGGAACGCGCCCAGCTCGAAGCCATGACCAGTGCCGCGCAATTCGTCTGGATCGCGGGCAATCACGATCCCGATCCGCCGGCATGGCTGGGTGGCGAGGTCGCTGTCAGCATTCGGCTGGGCGGGCTCACCTTTCGCCATGCCCCGCTTGCGGCGTTTGAGCCGGGCGAAGTGGCGGGGCATTTGCACCCTTGCGCCAGTGTCTCCAAATGGGGCCGCAGCGTGCGCCGGCGCTGTTTTGTCTCGGACGGCCTTCGGCTCATCCTGCCGTCCTTTGGCGCCTATACCGGCGGGCTGGATGTCCGCGATGACGCCATTGCCGCGCTGTTCGCGGGGCCGTTCCACGCCTATATGCTGGGTAATGCCCGGGTCTATGCGATTGCCCGGCGTGTCGCCGTCTAATTTAAGTCGGGCGCTGCAACAGCACCGATGAAATCCAGCCCAGCAGCATGGCCATCAGCACACAGGCCAATCCGTAGGCGAACGGCGCGTCGTGTGCGGCGTTGAACAGCCGCCGCTCCAGCCCGCTGGCATCCACGAACAGAGGCGTGGACTGGGCGCTGATCATCTGGCCGCCCCGGAACAGATAGACTTCGACATTGTACTGGCCCCGCGTGACGCCGGCCGGCACCGGTACCCGGGTCGAGAACAAAGTCTCGCTGTAGAAATCGATGCTGCCGGGGCTTTCGGCGTAAAGGCCTGACTTCTCGAGATGGCGGATCACCGCCTGGCGGAAGGGCTCAGGATCGTGATGGCTGCCGATGGCCGCGGGCTTGAGCTGCTGCAGCCCGATGCCGTAGCGGGCTAGCGTGTCACGCGACGCGATGCGCGATACCGGCTGGCTCGACGCCAGATAGTAATAGGCCGGCAGGCCCTCGAAATGCGCCGCGTCGCGGTTCACCCACACGCCGGCCACCCGGTCGCGGCGGCGCACCGTCATCGGCTCGTCAGGGCCACGCACCACCACCACCACGTCGCGGCCTTGCGCGTTCTGCGCCCGCTCGATGGCGCCGAACACCACGATCTGGGTGCCGGTATAGTTGGAGGTGATCTGGATGATGTCTTGGCTGATGCCCGAGACCAGATCCTCGGCCCTGGCGGGCAGCGCCATCAGCAGCAGCAACGCCAGCAACGCCCGTCTCATGGCGTCTCCAACGACATGGAATAGACATCGGCAGGGCGCGCCACCAGCTCCCAGGCAAGACCGGCGCCCACCGCCAGCACGACCAGCGCCAGCAGCAGACGCAGCTGTTCGCCGCGCAGTTTGGCGCCGGCGCGCACGCCCAGCTGCGCACCGACCACGCCGCCGATGACCAGAAGGCCGGCCAGAATGATGTCCACGGCATAGTTGCTGGTGGCCTGCAGCACGGTGGTGATGGCGGTCACCGCGATGATCTGCACCAGCGAGGTGCCCATCACCACATTGGTGGGCATGCGCAAGATATAGATCATCGCCGGCACGATGATGAAGCCGCCGCCGATGCCCATGATGGCGCTGAGCGCACCCACCACAAAGCCGATCACCAGAGGCGGGATCACGCTGATATAGAGGCGTGACTGGCGGAAGCGCATCTTGAAGGGCAGGGCCTGGATCCAGCCGCGATTGACCGGACGCCGGCTGACGGGGACGCCGCTGCGATAGGCCCGCAAACTGGCCAGGCTTTCGCGCAGCATCAATGTGCCGATGGTGCCCAGCATCAGCACATAGGTCAGCGCCACGATCAGATCCATCTGGCCCTGGCGCCGCATCAGCGCTACCAGCCACACGCCGCACAGCGTGCCGACAATGCCGCCCGCCAGCATCACGCCCGCCATGGTGAAGTCGATGGCGCGCTTCTTCCACTGCGCCAGCGCCCCCGACATGGAGGATGCGGTGATATGGCTGAGCGTGGTGGCGACCGCGACCGTAGAAGGAATGCCGGTGAAGACCAGCAGCGGCGTCATCAGGAAGCCGCCGCCGACTCCGAACATGCCGGAGAGAAAACCCACCACAAGCCCCAGCGCGACGATGATCAGCCAGTTGACTGACATCTCGGCGACGGGAAGGTAGATCTCCATGGCGCAACTTCTGAACACCGCATGAAGCGCGGCAGATTGCAGCCGACCATGCGCGCGCGGGCGCGATGGGTCAACCCGTCATGCTTTGTTGTTCAGGGAAATCAGTTGCCCAGATCGGCCGCTTCGGGCGGCACATTGGCCGAACGGTTCAGCGGTGTGGCGTGGAACGTGGCGGCCGATTTGTTGGCGGCGGCCTTGTCGGCATCGCTCAACTGGCTCTGCAGCGTGTTCATGCGCTGTTTGGATTCGGAATCGCCCGCAGCCGCCGCGATGGAATACCATTTGTAGGCATCCAGCAGGCTCTGCGGTACGCCGTCTCCGCGTTCATACAGCACGGCCAGATTGAACTGAGAATCCGACAATCCCAGGGCGGCGGCCTTGGCGAACCAACGCGTGGCTTCCGCCATGTTCTTCTTGCCGCCGTTGGCGCCGCCGGCATAGGACACCGCCAGATTGTGCATCGCCTTGCGATTGCCCTGATTGGCGGCCATCTCGTACCAGTGCGCGGCCTTGGCGGGATCAGCCTGAACGCCCTGGCCGCGCTCATACAGCGTGCCGAGGCGATACTGTGCCACCGCCTGGCCCTTCTCGGCCGCTTCGCTGAGGAATTTGACGGCGTTCGGCAGATCGACCGGCGCACCGTCCGTGCCGTCCAGCGCACGCAGACCCAGAATGGTGAGCGCGATCGGATTGCCGGCATTGACCAGCTGGATCACCTTGTCGGCAGTGCCCGGCTTGGTGCCATCGGGCACCGGATTGACGGGGGCGTTACGCACATCGCGCTGCTTCAGCGGCATGGCGGTGCGCGGGGGATTGTCCTGCGCATCGGGCTCCGAACGCTGGGTGTCGTAATTCTTTTCGTCGCCCTGCTGCTGGCCGCCAGGCTGATTGCCAGCTTGGGGCGCGACCACAAACTGGGTGTCGTTGCTGTCGGGCGGCGAGGGCACCGAATAGGTGGGACCATTGGTGGTCGCGGGATGGGTGGTGGGCGCCGCCGCGACATCGGGCTGCTTGGCATGCTGGCTCAGCACCAGCGCTGCGGCCGCGGCCGCGGCCACGACGACCAGCATGGCGACCAGCGCGGGCAGCAGATAGCGGGGCTTGGCTTTCTCTTCGCCTTCGGTTGCGGCGTCCTTGCCCCAGCGGAAGGCGGAGAAGCGGCCACGGCGTTCGCTTTCGGCTTTTTCGGACGCAGCGCGCGCCGAGCGGCGGGCCTGGGCGAGAAAATTCTCCGGCTCTGGCGCATCGGCGAAGACGTCGGCGAATTCCGGCGGCGGTGCGAAAGGATCGGGGGCTTCCTGCGGAATGTCGAAGGTGAAGCCGTGCGGCGTAGTGGGCGCAAACGCGTCCATGGCTTCGCTGGCATAGCTGGACGAGGGCTCCGGCACGATGTCCGCCACGGGCGGCGGCGGCTCGGCATAGGGCGGGGGCTCGAACGGCGACTGCTGCGGCGAGGGCTGGGGCGTGGCTTGCGCGCTGAAATGGGTCTTGGGTGCTTCGTAAGGCGGCGGCTCGACCGGGCGCAGAACCTTGGTGCGCAGTTCGACCAGCAGGTCGTTATGTTCTCTTTCCAGCGCGTCCAGGCGATAGGACATGGCCTGCAGGCCGGCGTCGAACGCTTCGGTGGGATTGTATTTCTCCATCCGGTCGGCCATGCCGCTGACCGAACGCTCGATGCCGTCCATCCGGCGCTCGAATTCTGCGTCGGGCAGGCGCATCTCGAGCCGGGCGATGGAATCTTCCAGACGGTGCAGCGTCTCTTCGTGCTGGGCCGAGCGCTTCTGGTTCTCGACCTGGTCGGCGGCGCGCTGGTTGGCGCTGACCTCGATCTTTTCCAGCGCAAGGTCCAGCGCATTGGTGTTGAACTGGGCCGTCTTCTCGACCGAGGACAGGCGGGTGTCGAGCGCCTGGTCGATCGCTTGCAGCCGGGTGCCTATCGCGTGCTCGCTGGCGTCGATGCGCCTGTCCAGCGCCTTGTCGGTTTCTTCGGAATCGACACGGGCCTGGCCGACACGCCCGGCAAGCTGCTCCAGGTTGGAGGTCAGCGTCAGCACCTGGCTGGCGGAGTTGTTGGCGGTGGCGGTGATCTGGTCGGCCAGCCGCGACAGGCCCTGATGCAGCGCCTTGACCGCATCCTTGATGCCGTCATTGGCGGCCGACCGCTCCAGCCGTTCCAGCCGCTCGTTCAGCGCCATCACATTCAGGCCCAGCTGGTCGAAGACCTGGGCCTGTTCGCGGGCGGCGATATTCATTTCCTGGGTGGTGCGCGAGATCACCCGGTTGGATTCGCCGTGGCTGCGCTCGCTGGAATCCAGCCGGCGGCTGAGGCCGCGAAGCTGGTCCTCGATGCGGCGCCAGGCGTCGTTCGATTCGTTCTCGCTGCGCCCGACCCGGGCCATCATGTCTTCCGTGTCGCGGCGGCTCGCGGCCGAGGGCGGCAGGCCCCAGCTGTCCAGGGTGGCGCCGGTGGGCGCGCGGTTTTCATAAGGCATGGGGGCGAGCTCCTCGTCCATGCCGGAAAAGCTTCGTAGAATCCGGCGGGTAAGCCATTCCCCGACCGACAGGCCTTCCCGGCGGGCAGCTGCACGCGCTGCTTCCCGCGCCTCTGGCGGGATGCCTGCCACATTCCATGGAAGCTCTGCGCGCATTTCGACTCACTGGCACCGCATACCCGCTACAGAAAGTACCGGGGGCCACATATAGTGTAAAGGAATGTTGACCAAACGAGCGGCGATCCGGACTAACCTGAGCTTACTCATGCACAAATAGTTGGGACGTTTTGCTTAGCCCCTGGTGAATCAGCCCGTCGATTCTAAGCTTATTGTCCACCTTCGATGCCGCGCAGGCGCAAAGGATCGCTTGGCGGCTTAGGTGGAGGCGCGCTGGCCGCGGCCGGGCTGGCCCAGGTGGTGACGGCGCTGGCGGGGCCTTCGGGCTTGGGCGGCGGCAGGCCCATGTCTGTGGAAAACAGCACCGCGACATAGACCGTGTCGCCGTTCACCGCCGCGCCCACCCCCGCATGGTCGTAATCGGCGAAGGCCATATTGTCCCGGTGGGGCGGGCTTTTGAGCCATTCATCCAGGAAGCGGCGGGCGAAATCCTCGACCGTCACCCCGCTTTGCTTTGTGTAATGCTGGGCGGCGAGATTTTCCCCCAGAAGACCCTGCCATTTGGCGTCTTCCTTCATCAGGAGCGAGGCGCTGGTCGCCCCGTCCGGTCCCTGATGGGCGAGATAGTTTTTTTCCGCCATGTCGCTGGCGCGCGCTCGTGCCACCCGGGAAAGTTCCGCATCGGCGGCCAGCGGCCGGGCTTTGGGGTCGAGCTTCAGACGTTCCTCTTCCACCAGGGCCGAGATGCGCATTTCCAGCGCGCCCATCTGTGTCTTGGGGTCGGGCGGCGGGGGTGGGCCCGCCGGGACTTCGGCGCAGGCCGAAAGCAGCAGCGCGGCGATGAGAAGAACTGCGGGGCGAATCATGGTCCGGGCGAGAGTATCTCGAACAGTCCCGCCGCACCCATGCCGCCGCCGATGCACATGGTGACCACGCCCAGTTTTGCCCTGCGCCGCTGGCCCTCGATCAGGATATGGCCGGTCAGCCGCGCCCCGGTCATGCCATAGGGATGGCCGATGGAGATGGCGCCACCATTCACATTGGTCTTCGCGGGATCGAGCCCCAGTCTGTCCATGCAATAGAGGGTCTGGCTGGCGAAGGCTTCGTTCAGTTCCCACAGATCGATGTCATCCGCCTTGAGGCCGTGACGCTCGAGCAGGCGCGGCACCGCCTTGACGGGGCCGATGCCCATTTCATCCGGCTCGACACCGGCCACCGCGAAACCCCGGAAAATGCCCAGCGGCTTCAGGTTCTTTTTCGCCGCCATGTCGTCACTCATGACCACGCAGGCGGACGCGCCGTCGGCAAACTGCGAGGCATTGCCGGCGGTGATGTATTTGCCAGCTGCCACCTGCTGGCCGCCGGCGTGCACCGGCTTGAGCGCGGCAAGGCCTTCCAGGGTGGTGTCGGCGCGGTTGCACTCGTCGTGATCGACCGTGACATCGGCCATGCTTTCGGCGCCGCTGGCCTTGTCGATCTTCTTCATTTTGGTGGCGAGCGCCACGATCTCGTCCTTGTACTTGCCGGACGTCTGGGCCGCGGCGGTGCGCTGCTGGCTCTGCAGTGCATATTCGTCCTGGCGCTCGCGGCTGATGCCATAACGGTCCGCCACGATCTCGGCGGTCTCGATCATGGTCATCCACAGCGCCGGCTTGACGGCCAGCAGATGTTCTTCGGTGAAATTCTTCAGATTGATGCCGCCCATCTGCACCAGCGAGATGGATTCCACGCCCGCACCCACCGCGATGTCTGTGCCGTCGGCCATGATCTGCTGCGCCGCCATGGCGATGGCATTCAACCCGCTGGAGCAGTAGCGGTTGATGGTGACGCCGGAGGTTGAAACCGGGCAGCCCGCCCAGATCGCGCTTTCGCGGGCGATGTTGTTGCCGGTGGCGCCTTCGGGAAAGCCGCAGCCCATGAAGACGTCTTCGACCTCGCCAGGATCAATGCCGGCCCGTGCGATCGCGTGCTTGATCGCATGGCCGCCCATCACCGCGCCATGGGTCTGGTTGAGGCCGCCGCGCACCGACTTGGCGAGGCCGGTTCTTGCCGTGGAAACAATGACGGCCTGTCTCATATCGTCTGGCGCATGCGAAAGTTCCCGTAGGGCTTGCGCCCGACCCTAGCCGTTCAGGCGTTTGGCTGCCAGAGCGGGGTAGCGCAGGGTGAACGTAATGGCCAGGCCCAGCGCAATCACACTGACCGCGATACTGACATAAAGCGGCAGCCGCGGATCGAAGGCCACCGCGCCATCGGCCAGCGTCATGGCCAGGAAGGCCGCGGTCCATGCGATGGACACCAGATAATTGACCTTGCGGAACAAGGCGGGCGGCCATCCCGCCTCACGCGGATCGAGCCGCGCATATTCCACCGAGAAGGGGCGCTTGAGAACCAGTGTTGCCCCCAGCAGCAAAAACAGGACGGCTTCGGCGATGAAACGCACCAGTGCCAGCGACAGGTTGGGATCCAAAAAGCCGCGTCCCAGCGCCAGAGCGGCAAACAGCATAAGGCTGCCGGCATCCAGCAGCCTCAGCGACGGGCTTTCGACAAAGTCGCGGATGGTGACGACAAAGGCCGCAGCGAAAGCCACCCACAGTGCCAGATCGGCCGAAAGGCGCGACAGGAATGCAAACAGGATGAACGGTGCGAAACCGATGACCAGATTCATTCTGTCCTCAACGTCCTAAAAGAACGGGGCGCGGTGTTGTTTCCGCGCCCCGTCATTCCTAAAACGCCGTTACTGCGCGGCGGCAGTGGCAGGGGCAGGATTCGCCTTGGACTTGACGAAATAGGTCCACAACCGGATCACGCGCGCGCTGGCGGCATTGGACTGGTTGATGCCAGCGAAGGTCGTGGCCGCGTCGGCATACTTGCCTTGGGCTGCCTGCGCCATGCCGACCAGCATGTCGGGCTCGGTGGGATCGGCGGCGCCGCCCTTGGTCTTGGCCGCACGCCCCAGATTTTCGGCGTCGCTGAACATACCATAGCCATAGGCCGCTTCGCCGGTCTTCACATTGTACTGACCGTTCTGCTTGGTGCCGGCCGCGATCTGGGCGGCGAAGGTCTTCTTGTCGGAATCGGCCTTGGCGTCAGCGGGCGGGAAGCCGGTGCCGCCCAGCTTTTCGGCCTGCACCGCATCGCCGTATAGGCCTTCCTTGCTGGCGGTCGAACCGATCAGCGAGGCGTCGGAAGCCGAGAGCTTGCCGGCGTGCAGGATCATCAGGCGGCCCATATAGATATAATCGATGTCGCGCATGCCCTTGGTGGTCAGCGCCACACCCATGAGCTGGTCCCAGTCGTCGGGGTCGTTGTAGTTGGAGACCGAGATTTCCAGCGTCTGCTGGGCGCCGGCCTGGTCATTCAGCTTGACCTGCGCCGACATCATCACGCTCAGGTCGCTGCGGTCGGGCTTCTTGCCGGCGGCTTTGGCGGCGTCCATGTTCTTCTGGGCAAGCGCGGCGGCTCCGGCATAGTCGCCGCCGTCATAGAGTGCCTGCGCGATCGTCGCCATGTCGGAAGCGGACGGCGGCGGCGTGGCGGCCTCATACAGCTTGGCGTATTTGATGGCCTTGTCATAGTGCTTGGCCCGCATCGCCAGCTGCAGCGCCGCGCGATAGACCGAACTCTTGTCGGTGTCGGGGATGGCCGCGGGATCGATGTCGCCAGCGGCTTCGGCATCCACATCCGCGGCGTCGAGGTCATTCATTCCCAGATGAATGCTCATCGAAAACCGGTGGATCATCAGATCGTCGTAGGGCGTGCGGTCGGAAACCTTGTTCGCGTCGGCGATCGCGGCCAGGGCCGTCGGATAATCCTTGGCGTTGTTCGCGGTCTGGGCCGCGCCCAGCGCCGTGCGCACACCCTTGGTGATTGGCGGAGGCTTGGGGGCATCGGCTTTCGGCTGGGCCCAGGCGCCACCCGTCGCCGCGCCAAGCAGAAGGCCCGCCGTCAGGGTGGCGAGGAGGTATTTGCTGGTCATGAAACTTGTCCCTTTGTGATGCGGCCGGTCGGCCACCGAAGAAGCCCTGTTGGGTGTCCTATTGTGAGCGGATTTGCAACTTTACTGTGGCGAAGCGCTGTTTCCAATAAGGCTGGACGTACCACAATGTTGCACCGCAACAAGCTCTAGCGGAGCGGGCCGGTGATGCCGTAAAGACTTGTTTACCAGGCGCTGGCAGCTTGGATATTGGCCTTTTCGGGCGGCGGCAATGGCGCAAGATCTCTTTCGGCTGGATGGCAAAATTGCCTTTGTTTCGGGCAGCCGTGGCCATCTGGGTTCGGCCATGGCGCGGGCGCTGGCCGGCGCAGGCGCCCATGTGATCGTCAATGGCCGTGATACCCAGGCCTTGGCGCGGTTCGCCGCCGGTCTGTCCGCGCAAGGTTTCTCGGTCGAGGCGGCGGCGTTCGACGCCCATGACGTCGCGGCCATCCGTGACTATTTCGGCCAGCGCAAACGCCTGGACGTGCTGGTCAACAATATCGGCTTCATGCAGGCGAAGTCCTTCGCCGATCTGGCGCCACAGGATTTCGCCGCCACCTATGGTGCAACGGTGGGGACGGCGTTTGAAACCGTACGTGCGGCGCTTCCTGCGCTGAAGGCCGCGGTGGCGGCGGATGGCGATGCCAGCGTGATCAATGTCTCCTCCATGTATGGCCGGGTCGCGCCCGATGGCGGGCTCTATGACCGGCGCGAGCAGCAGAGCCCGTTCCACTATGGTCCCGCCAAGGCGGGGCTTGAGCAGCTCACCCGCCATCTTGCCGCCGAGCTGGGGCCTTCGGGGATCCGCGTCAACACGCTGGTGCCTGGCGCTTTCCCTGAGCCCGGCAAGATGCCGGCGGGGCTTGAACCACGTCTGGCGGCCAGGACCATGCTGGGGCGCATCGGCGAGGCCGGCGAGATCGCCGGGCCGTTGCTCTTTCTGGCCGCACCGGCTTCAACTTACATGACCGGCGCGAGCCTGGTTGTTGACGGCGGCTGGACCGCGTGGTGACTCAGCCAAGCTTGAGTTAAGGAATGCGAATGGCGTTTCTGTCCTCGTTCCGTACCGGCCAGCAGACGATCTATCCCGAAGAGCTGCATGAGCGGCTCAAGAGTTTCGCGCTGCTGGAAAATGTGGGCGACGCGGCGTTGCGCAATCTTTTGTCCGAGGCCAACTGGTTCGCGCTGCCGGGCGGCACGCTCCTGGAACGCGGCGGTGAGAACAATGCCGCCCTGTTCCTGGTGGTGACCGGAAGCCTGGGCGTCTTTGTCGAGAACGAACAGGGCAAGCGCCAGATGGTGGCGCACGTCCCGGCGGGTGAAACCGTGGGCGAGATGTCCATCATCGCCGGCTCCAGCAATCACAGCGCCCAGCTGGTGGCGTTGCGCGATACCGAATTGCTGCGCATTTCGCCGGCCGGCTATGAGGCGCTGATCGAGCGTCATCCCCGGGTGATGATCAATCTGATGCAGATGCTGGTGAAGCGGCTCAAGGACGCCAATCGCGGCCGCTCCGCCGCGTCCCGGCCCAAGACCTTCGCCATCGTGCCCCTGCAGGAGGGCTTGAGCGAGGTGCCCATCGCGCAGCGCCTGGCCAATGCACTGGCCGGCATGGGCTGCCGCGCCGCGGTGCTGGATGCGAATGCGTCCGACCAGACGGCGGAATGGTTCAACAGTTTTGAGGCGGCGCACGATCTCGTTTTCTATCGCGGCGATGCGCCCGACAGCCCCTGGACGCAGTTGTGCCTGCGCCAGGCCGACCGCATTTTTCTTCTTGCACGCGCCAACCAGCCCTTGCCGCTGGCGCCGCTCAGCCTGCCGGCCTTCAAGGCGCGGGCCTCGGGGCCGCCCGATCTTCTGTTGTTGCATCCCGACGGCGCCAGCGCCGTGCTGCCGGATCATTTCTCGGTCCGTAGCGGGCTGTTCCGCTCCCATCATCATCTGCGCGCCGGCCATCAGGCCGATGTCGCGCGAGTGGCGCGCTTCATGGCGGGGCGCGCCGTGGGCCTGGTGCTGGCGGGCGGCGGGGCGCGCGGCTTTGCCCATATCGGTGTCATCAAGGCGCTGAAGGAAGCGGGCGTGCCCTTCGACCAGCTGGGCGGCACCAGCATGGGCGCGATCATCGCCGCGGGCCTGGCGCGGGAATGGGGTCATGAGGAAATGCGCGAGCGCATGTACGCGGCATTCGTCGCCGACAATCCGCTATCCGATTTCACCCTGCCGCTGATCGCGCTGGTGCGCGGCAAGAAGGTCAGCGCCCGGCTGCAAGAGCATTTCGGCGATATCTCGATCGAGGAATTGCCGCTGCCCTTTTTCGCGGTGTCATCGGATCTGACCACGGGACGCATCCATATCCACCGCGACGGCGAGCTGTGGCGGGCGCTGCGCGCCAGCGTGGCGCTGCCCGGCATTCTGCCGCCGGTCACCCATCATGGGCATCTCTTGGTGGATGGCGGGGTGATGAATAATTTGCCGGTGGATGTGATGCGCGAACAGGCGGGCGGGGCGGGCCCCATCATCGCCTGCGACATCACCGGCGAAATCGACCTGCAGGCCCAGGACAGCCGCTATGGCGAACGGCCCTGGTGGTGGCTTCTGGGCCAGCGCATGCGCGGCAATCCCTCGATCATTTCCATCCTGATGCGCTCGGGCACAGTGGGCTCGGAAGCCCAGCGCCGCATCGTGCGCGAGCAGTGCGATTATCTGATCGAGCCGCTGATGCCGGACATCCAGTTGCGCGACTGGCAGAAGTTCGATCGCGCGATCCAGGAAGGCTACAATACCGCGCGCACCTGCATCGACAAGAACGGCATTCCGCTTACGCACGTGATGGGCGATGGGCCCGGCATGCCGCTGCCCCACCTGATGGTGGCGACCTAGATCGAATTGTCGGGCGTGGCGTTGCCGGTGCCTGGCATCTCCTGATGCTTCATCAGATCATAACGCCGCCCGTCCGGTCCGGTCAGGATTGCGCCGTCCAGTGTGGGCGATCCGAATGTGGAATGATGTTCGGTGATGGCGAGATGACCTTCGCCCTTGGGTCCCTCCAGGATCACCTCATAGCTGTCCCTGGCCAGGCCCGGCATCCAGGAGAAGACATTCCCTTCAACGCCGGTGATCACCGGATCCTGCCCCAGCACCTGCTGGGTCATGCCGTCATGGCGCACCAGATCCGCCGCAAGCCGGTAGGCCGGATTGTGGCGCCAGCCTTCCCACAGGTACCAGGCGCCATAGCCGGCGGCGAGGATGGGCGGAACTGTCACGATCAGCACCAGGATAAGGCAACCCATCAGGCAGCCGTTGCGGCGCGGCGGATATTGCGGCGGGGAAACCAGGGTCATGGCGTCATCACAACACAGGCTTTAGATTGGTGCCAGAGGTAGCCGCGTTGGCGGGAGCCAGAGCGGCAACATAAGAGAAACATATGCCGATTGACTACGACGACATGATGCAGTCCGGCGCGACCGGCCTGCGCGCGGCTTACGACGAAAAGGACGTGATGCTCTATGCCCTGGGCGTGGGCATGGGCCGCGATCCGCTGGACGAGCATGAACTGCCATTCGTCTATGAAAACAATGGGCTGAAAGTGGTTCCCACCTTCGCCAGCGTCATCAATCGCGGCGAGGCGCCGCCCGAACGCCAGCGCATGCCGCAAAAGTCCGAAATCAATTTCGCGCTTGTGGTGGATGGCGAGCGCCGCATCACCGTGCACAAGCCTCTGCCGCCCAGATGCGATGTTGTGGCGGAAGAGCGCTATCTCGACATCCTGGACAAGGGTGAAGGCAAGGGCGCGGTCTTGATCCAGGAGCGGGTGGTGCGTGAGGCCAAAAGCAACGACAAGCTTTTCACCATCGTCTCATCCATCTTCGCGCGCGGTGACGGCGGCTTTGGCGGTCACGCCCAGGGCGGTCCCGAATTGCACCCGATCCCCGAACGTGCCCCGGATCTGGTGAAGGAATGCGATACAAGACCCGATCAGGCGTTTCTCTATGCCCTGTCGGGTGACCGCAATCCGCTGCACCGCGATCCTGCGTTTGCGAAGATGGTTGGTTTCCCGCGCCCAATCCTGCATGGGCTTTGCTCTTACGGCACGGCCTGCCGCGCGGTGCTTTCGACTGTGGCCCAATATCAGCCCGAACGGATCAAACAGTTCGACGTGCGCTTCTCCAAGCCGGTCTTCCCCGGCGAGAGTCTGGTGGTGGAGCTGTGGCAGGACGGCGGGGTGATTTCCTATCGTGCCAGCGTGAAGGAGCGGCCGGGTACGGTGGTTCTCAACAATGGACTCTGCCAGCTTGCTTGAAGACCCGATCGAAGCCGCCGAAGCGCTGATCGCGCAAGGCCATGCGGTTCAGGCGGCACACGATTTGCGCGCCCGTCTGCAATCGGGGCGCGGCGGATTGCTGGCGCGGCTCACCCTGATCAAGGCGCTGCTCGCGGCGGGCGATACCACCGCCGCGCTGGCGGAGGCGCGCGAAGCCGTCTCGCTCAATTCCCATGTCGCGCCTGCGGTGCTGGCGCTGGGTGAGGCGCTGCTGGCGGCCGATCTGCTGCCCACCGCGATCGCGGAATTTCAGCGGGCGCTGAGACTCGATCCCGCTCTGGCGCGCGCCCGCGAACTGCTGGCGGCGGCGTGGCTGAAGGCCGGCGAGGCCGACAAGGCGCTGGAGGCCCTGGCCGAACTGGACGAACCACCCGCCGAAATAGTCACAGGCGCGCAGGCGATCAAGACCGCGCAGCGCTCAGATCCCGGCTACGTCCGCCATCTCTTCGATCAATTCTCGACCGACTACGACAGCCGCATGATCGGCCAGCTCGGGTATGCCGCGCCGCAGATTCTGCTGGACCTGGCGGCCTTGGTGATGCCGGGCGTCGGAGCGTCGGCGCGAGCCGGAGCGACCATAAAAGGCAAGCTTTCGATCCTCGATCTCGGTTGCGGCACCGGCCTGGCAGGGGCGGCTTTCCGGCGGCAGGCCGCCCGGCTGGACGGTATCGATCTGTCGCCCGCCATGGTCGAAAAAGCTGGCGCGAGAAATATTTATGACAATCTGGCTGTTGCCGATCTGGAGGCCGCACTTTCTGCGCCCGGATCCGCTTACGACCTGATCCTGGCGGCCGACACGCTCGTATATCTGGGTGATTTGGCAACTGTGTTTGAGGCCGCCCATGCCCGCCTCCATCCGGATGGTTTCTTTCTTTTCACCGTGGAAAAGGCGGACGCAGCCGGATTCGAACTTGGTCCCAAGCGCCGCTGGCGTCACACCGAGGGCTATTTGCGAGATCTTGCGCGACGCACCGGTTTCCAGGTCGCAGGCCTTGTGGCCGCAACGCCACGCCATGAGGCAGGCCAGCCCGTCCCCGGCTTTGCCGTCGCCCTGGCACGCTGACAGACAGCATCTTTTTGGCAATCCGAGCGTTCTCACACCCAGCAAGGAGGCGTGGGATTCCCGCAACATGGTAGCACTCGATAACCAAGCTTTTTTCGGCAGCCGGGTTCCGCGTTTCAAGCTGACCTTGGGGCCGCTGGTTGGCGGCATCGGCTTGGGATCGCTCCTGCTGGTGGCTGGCGCCATCGCGCTGCGAGGCTTTGCCGAAAACGGTTTCCGGCTTGGCAGTCAGCTGGGCTGGCGTTACGCCTCTTTCATCTTCTTCCTGGCCCTGGTCGCGGGTCCCTTGTGCCGCACCGTCGCGCGCTTCTTTCCCGGCCTGCCGGTACCCGAAAGCCTGAGCCGTAAGCTGGTCTGGGGTTTCTGCCTCAGTTACGGCATCTATCTGCTGTCGGTCTTCGTCCCCAACGTCATCCGTCCGTCCGCCGGCGCCGCCCTGATGGTGCTGTTCGGCGGTGGTGCTGTTCTGGTGATGGCTGTGACGGCCGCTCCACTGGCGCGGCTGGGGCGGGCGCCCATCATTGCCGACAAGACCCGTCGGGTTCTGCTGAGTCTCTCCGCGATCTATTTCTGGCTGTGCTATTCGCTGATGGCGCTGGCGCGCATTGCCGGCCCGCATCGGCCTGACGATTATTACGGCCTCAGTCTGTGCCTGATGGTGGTGGGCTTGCTGGCGCGTTACGCCGACCGCTGGCTCGTGCCCAAAGAGCAGGCAATCAAGGACGCCATCACCGTCTGAAATCCCGCTGTAAGTTTTGCGGCGAATTTGCGGCGCCTTTCTGTACCAACTTGGGCCATCAACAAACTGGCGCCGCTTCCGGAAGCCATGCGAGACTTGCGCGGTTCAAAAGGAACTCGCGCGTGCGCTCAGCCCTTGCGGTTGCGATATTGCTGTCGGTTTTTGCGCTCCTGCCGGTGAAGGCGGGTCTGGCGCAGGATGCCTGCGTCGAGCCGCAGCCGCCCGCGCCGGTGGATGGCGCGCAGTTGAACGAAGACCAGATGCGCGCCGCCAACGACGCCGCGAGAAATTTCATGGCGCAGTCGGATGTCTTCCGGGCCTGTCTGGCGAATGCGGTGGATGCCGCCAAAACCCAGGCCGCCGCCGACGGCAAGCCGCTCGATCCCGCCCTGGAAGGCGCCGCCAGGGCCAAAGCCGACGCCAACCAGAAGCTGAAGGAGCGGGTGGGGACAGAGATCAGCACCGCCATCAGCGTCTACAAGCAGACCCACCTGAAATAGGGCCGTCTGGCTTGGTCGCCAACCTCACGGTGATTCCTTTTGCCGCGCCTCGGTGCGCGCGAATCACGTATCATGCCCGCCATGGCTGAGGCGGCGGTTCGTATTCCCAAAGAACGGCGTCAGCGCGATGCCTCGAGGGCGGCGTCGCGGACCGCCATTCTGGATGCCGCCCGGCGCGTGGCGGCCCGCACAGGCGCCCGCGATCTTTCCTTGCGCGGGGTTGCGGCTGAAGCCGGGTTCGCGCCGGCCGCGCTGTACGGCTATTTCCGCAACAAGGACGAACTGCTGCTGGCGCTGGCCGCTGACGATCTGACCGCGCTGGCGCGGGTGATGCGGGGCAGCGGCGTGGGCCTGGCGGGCGCGGGCACCGCGGCGCTGGAATTGCTCCGTGGGGCCGAAACCATGGCCGCGGCCAGCGCAGCCCTGACCGGCGCGCCCTCGGACAACAGCAAGACCAATGAGGCCGAGCGGCTGTTCAACGGCCGGCTGATTGCGGCGCTGAAGGCGCTGTCGGATGTCAGCGGCCTTCCTTCCGACAGCCGCGAAAGCCAGTGCGATGTGGTGCTGGTGGCGGCGTCGCTGGTGGGGCTGGCGCTGTTGGCGCGGTCGGGCCGGCTTCAGGCGCTGGGCTTTGCGCCGGAAGAGATGATCGCCCGTCTCGATGGCCGGTTCCGCGGCGCCTGATCCTTCTCACTGCGCGTAGTGGATTTCCATGACGAATGTCCGTTGCGGAAACGGATGGAACACGAAGTATTTGTCGCCATTGATGTTGTCCACACCGGCCGAGAGGGTCCAGTTCTGGTCCACCCGATAGCGAACGCGCGTGTCGAACACGAAATAGCCGGCGAAGCCCTGATAGGTCTGTGAGACGGGATCGCTGTTGTCGATGGTGCCAAAGCTGCGGTCGCTATAGCGCGCCCCCAAGGTGAAGGCCCAGACGTCGTTCGGCCGCCAGGTGGCCAGGGCATTGGCGCGCAGGACCGGAAGCTGCGGAATGCGCTTGTTCACGGCATTCGCGAAGGCACTGTCGCGAACGATGCGGCCATCCACCGCGGTGAGGTTGCCCGACAGTTCCAGGCCAGAGACGAAAGCATCATTCTGGTCCGCGATTAGTTCGATGCCCCGCGCCCGCGTCCGATCCACATTCTGCACGAAGCTGAACAGGGTATTGGAGCCCGGCACCAGCGGCGCGGACTGGAACAGCAGCGCGTCGGAAATGTTCTCCTGAAAGAAGGAGATGCGCAGCAGGCCATTGTCTGTCTTGCGCTGGGCCGCCAGTTCGTAGCTGTCGGCATGTTCCGGCTTCAGATTCGGATTGGGCACCGTCAAAGTCGTGCCGGTGGTGATCGCCTGATAAAGTTCGGTCACCGTGGGCATGCGCATGGCCTCGCCCCAGGAGCCGGTCAGCGACCAGCGGTCCGAAACCTGCCAGGCCAGCGACGCCTTGGGCGAGAAGCTGCTGGAGCTGACCCGCGGCTGGATCGTGTTCAGCGCCGGCGAAGCGGAGAAGTTGGTCCCGTCATAGGCGCGCCAGTCCTCATGGCGTACACCCAGCGCCAGCTTGATGTCCGGCAGCAGGGTCCAGATATCCTGTGCCCATTGCGCATCGGTGAAGGTGCGGCCTTGCGCTGAATTCACCACCGTACCCAGCCCGCCCTGGACCCAGTCGGTGAGGTTGTTGCGTACCTGCGCAAAGGTCTCCGCATCGCGGTGCACGCCGAAAGACAATTCATTGTCTGCCCAGCCGCGCCAGGCGCCATCGGCGTCCAGCGTGTACCAGCCGGTACCGTTCATGCGGTTCACCTGGCCGGCGCCGCCGGTGAAAGCAGCCGGCAGCGCCGCTGTCGGCGTGCGCTGTTTGTCGTTGAGATAATTGTAATCGCTGGCGATCAGCTCCCAGACGAAATCGCCGCTGTCGGCGGAATTCAGGGTCAGGGCCTGGGCCAGCTGGGTCTGCTGGTAATTGTAGATGGTGTTTGAAAAAGTGCTGGCGGCGATGTTGTAGTTATAGCCGGCCAGGCTGACGTTGCCGGTATAGACCGGATTGCCGCTCGCATCGTGCAGATAGCTTTTCGCCCCGGCGTCGTCATTCTGGTGGAACAGGCTGGCGACATAGGAAAGCTGCCATTGGTTGGGCAGGTCATAGGCCAATTTCAGCGTGTCGGTGTCTTCGACCTGATGTTCGATGCTGGTGGCGCCGATCACCGCGATGGCCGCGGCCGTGCGGTTGAGGTCGCCGGTCGCGCCAAAAACCGGCGTGCCGGCCGTGCTCGTGGTCGCGGGCTGGGTCAGGGTGGCAAAGCCCAGCGGCTGGGCAAAGTCGTCCAGGTGATTGGCCGACAACCGCCAGCTGAAGGCGCCGGTGCGGTCGCCGACCCCGCCCGAGACTTGCCAGCTGCTTGCGTCGCTATCGGTGGAATATTTGTCGAAGGGCTCCAGGGTGCCGACCGCATCGCCATAAAGCTCGAAATGGTCGGGCATGCGGGTGGTGATATTGATGGTCACGCCGATGGAATTGCCGGCGTCGCGCGCCGCGAAGGGGCCATAGAGCACATCGATGCGGCTGACATCCTGCGGCGCCACCACGCCGAAATGTGGACTGGCGCTCGAGTTGTTGTTGCCGATGGGAGACGAGATCAGCACCCCGTCCATGAAGATCAGGTTGCGGGCCGAGGCGCCCACGCCGGAGGTGCGGGTGGCGAGCGGGTCCTGCACATCGCCTTCATGGCGTTTTCGCACCAAGAGCGATGGCGCATATTCCAGCATGTCCTCGGTATTGACGGTGTTGATCTGCTCCATCGCCTTGGCGGCGGTCACCTGCACATCGGGCGCGGAGGGATCGGCGCTGGTGCGTTCGCCATTGACCACGACATATTCCGGCTGAAGACCGCTTCCGATGGGCTGCGCGCTGGCGGGCAGGGCGGCGCCAAAAGCAAACAGTGCCAGAACGGATGATTGCGCCACAAGGCGCGTCGAATTGCACATGGGGTTCCCCGAAAGTCGAATGAGCGAATGCACCGGACATGCCGGCGCGTTCAGACAGGCTCAGACGAAGTGGGGCGGGGCGCGGGGGGACTGCGGCGTGAAACGCGCCGCGACGGTTCCCGCATAGACGCGGTCGGTCGCCGCGGCAAAGGCATGGAAAGCGGGCAGGGTCAGTTGCGGTGCATCAGGTATGGACGCCAGATGCGGGGCGGCGGCAAAGGGGCATTCCTCATGCGAAGAGTTACTGTCCTTGTTGCCGTCTTTCGCGGGCTGGTGGGTGCCTGCATCCACGGAGCAGATGGTCAGGCCATGGGCAGCCGGCATCCAGCCCATGGGCAGCAGCGCGCGGGCGATCAGGGCGATGATCGCCAGGTGACGCGCGATGCGGAAAATTCCCTGCATAGGGGGATTTTCCTCCCGTCTATGCCCCCAGTCAATGCGTCAGAAGTGCCCGGTGCATAAAGCAGTACAGAGTTAGTGAAACGGTCCTGATTTTACGGGACCGGGCTGAAACGGCTCAACGCGTTAATTGGAATCTGCAGGGCGACGGCGCGCGAAGCGCAACGCCGGAGCCCTGCATTAAATGGTAATGCCGCCATCCACGATGAAATTCTGGCCGGTGGCGTATTTGGAATCGTCGCTGGCCAGCCACAGGACAATGCTGGCGATTTCCTCGGCCGTGCCGATCCGGCCCAGGGGTTGGCGGGCGGTGAAGGCCTTGCGGGCGGCTTCATAATCGCCGGTGTCCTTCAGCCGCTGCTGCAGCGAAGGCGAATCCACGGTGCCGGGACACACCGTGTTGCAGCGGATGGCCTTGGTGACAAAATCCGCGGCCACCGACTTGGTCAGGCCGATCACGGCGGCTTTGCTGGCGCCATAGATGCAGCGGTTGGGAATGCCCTTGATGGAACCGGCCACCGACGCGACATTGATGATGGATCCGCCGCCGCCTTCGATCATCGCGGGCAGGAAGGCCTTGATCATCCGGGCCATGGCGTAGACGTTGATCTGGAACGATTTATCCCACTGGGCGTCGTCGTTATCCAGGATGGTGCCGTTCTCGACAAAGCCGGCGCAGTTGAACAGCACGTCCAGCTTGCCGGTCTTTTTCGCCAGCGCTGAGATGGCGGCGCCGTCGGTCACGTCCAGTTGCGCTTTCTCGCACGCCAGCCCGTCCAGACCCTTCAGGTCGCGGTCGGTGGCGATCACGTGCGCGCCTTCCGACAAAAACAGTTCGGCGCTGGCCCGCCCGATACCGGCCGCGGCACCGGTGATCAGCGCAATCTTTCCCTCAAGCTTCCTGGACATGTGCTTTGCTTTCCGTGATTTCTGGATGGTCGCTGAAGGCCGAGGGCCTCAGGAGCGGGGGCCATAATGGGGCAAGGGCTGGCCCAATTCCAGTGCGCCCAGGTCGGGCGCATTGCCGCTATAGCCATCGGTGACATTGGGGATCACCGCGCCCTTGTCCACCGCCGCGGAACCGGGTTTGAGCCGGAAATCCAGGTCCTTGGCGTCATAGAGCTTCTGAATCGTCTTCATGTCCTTGGCGTCCAGCATCGGCACATGCACGAACACGTCATAGTCCAGCAGCACCGAATGGGTATCCTGATGGGTTTCGGCGCTGTACTGGGCCAGGCTCGCATAGCGGCGCGTCACCAGATACTTGTCGGGCGGGGTCTGGACGCCATCGGCGGCGGCCAGCAGGTCGCGGAAATCCTGCGCGACGCCAAACGGCGGCGAGCTCCATTCAAAACTTTCTGCCACGCCCGGATTGACGCGGAAGCCGTTGTAATCCGACGAGGTGTAGTTGGTGTAGGTATTCACCGTGAAGATGGCGGGCTGGACATTTTCGCCCAGCATCAGATTGTTCATCCAGTGGCTGTTGGAGGTGGTGCGGATGGCCGTCTCGGACAGGATGGTGTTGTTGAGAAAGATCATGCCGGGCGCGCCGTTGCTGGTGCGGGTCGAGCCGCCGGGCGCGTGATAGATGATATTCCGGATCCAATAAATCGGTCCGCCGATCGCCGGCTGATTGCACATGGGATGCGATGCCGAGTTCAGCATCATGTTGCGCATCACCCGAACATTGTGCATCGAGCCGTCGATCTCGAACGCATTGTCGTGAAAGTTGGTCATGTAGTTGTTGTAGTAGTCGATCGCCACGGGGCGCAGATGCCAGTCCTTGCGCGGCGGATAATAAGGACCGGTCGCGGCGGTGGGATCGGGTGTGTTGCCGTCGGGATTGCCGTAAGTCTCCACATCGATGCCGTCATGGAAATTGGCGACATAATTATAGGCGATGACGTGACCCGAGCCGTACACGCGCACGGCGGTATAGGAATCCAGTAGCGGCGGGAATTTCGCGCCATTGGCGGCGGCCAGCGTTTTCCACGGCTCGCCGACCCAGCCTTCCAGCCGGCCCGGAGTGTCGCGGCCGATGAATGTATTGTCGGCGATATAGAAATTGCTGGAGCCGGCGAAATTGGTGAAGATGCCCAGATTGATGTCTTCAAAGCGGCAATGCTTCACCGTCAGGCCCACCGCGCCGGACTGGAACTGGGTGCCGGCCCAGATGGCGATCTGGGTATTCTTGAACGTCAGGCCCTCGAAATAATTGTAATTGGCGCCTTTCACATTGAAGAGATTGAAATTGCCGCCGCCGTCAAAGATCACCTCGCCGTCGCCGGCTGCCTTGATCACAATGGGCTTTTCCGGGGTGCCGCTGCCGAACAGGTAGTAGGTGCCTTCCACCGGCGTGGTGGAATTGATGCTGCGGTCGCCGGTATAGAATTCCGGGTGATAGCGATAGGTGCCTGCGTGCACCAGGATGGTGTCGCCCGCTTTCACCCGCGGCCGGCCGCCGGTCTGGGTGTCGCCGCCGCCGCAATAATAGTTGTAGGCGCACATCAGGTCGTTGAACGAACCGGGCTCTTTCGGGCCTTTCCAGTCGCGCGGATAGACGTGATAGACATGGCCGCCTGCCGCGGGCATGGGCTCGGCGCGGGTTTTCACCGTCACCGTCCTGACCGCGCCGCCGCCATCGGGATCGCTGAGCGTCAGCCGCACCTCATAAGCGGTGTTTTCCTCAAGGTCGAGAATGGAGCCGGCAAACATGTTGGGCATCTCGACATTGAAGACGCCTTCGCCCTGATAGACCCGCTCATGCTGAAGCCGCAGCAGCGGCATCGCGCTCTTCCACGCCGTGTCGCCCTTCTTGCGATAGGCGACATCCACCCGCGCATTGCGGTTGTCGTCGCCCTTGATCACCCATTCAAAGCCCAGATTGATCAGGGTCGGCGGATCGATCACGAGTTCGCCCGCCTTCACCGTGTTGACGGGCGCCGCATGGGCCGCAGTGGCGGCGAACAGGCATGCAAACAGCGTTAGCATAATGCGCTTGATGGACATCCCCGCCCCTTATCTTGTTTGCGCCGCAGTATAACGTTCCAGCAGAGGCTTTCCATGCCATGCCTTTGACGAAAGCCCCGGATTACGCTTTGTTGGTCTCAACTAGTGAGGCGCGTACGACGCCCACCGAACAGGGGCCGCCGCCAGCGGCGAGGGAGCGTCTATGTCGCACAGGATCCGCTATCTGCTGATCATGCTGATCTTTGTGGTCAGCGCGGTGGTCTATATCGACCGCAGCAACATGTCGATTGCGGGGCTCTACCTCGCCAAGGACTATCACATCGGCAAGATCCAGCTGGGCTGGCTGCAAAGCGCTTTCCTGCTGGGTTATGCCTTCTTCCAGATTCCCGCCGGCTGGGTGGTAGGCAAATTGGGTCCGCACAAGACGCTGACCATCGGCCTGATCTGGTGGAGCCTGCTGACGGCGCTGACCGCGCTGGTGCCGCCTGGCATGGCGGGTGCGCTGTGGGTGCTGATCGGGGTGCGCTTCGTCCTGGGCCTGGGCGAGTCGGTGGCCTATCCGTCGTCCAACCAGTTCATCGCCGCCTGGTTTCCCACCCAGGAACGCGGCAAGGCCAATGGCTGGGTGTTCGGCGGCGTGGGTTTGGGCTCGGGCCTGGCACCGCCGCTGGTCGCCGCCATCATCTATGGTTACGGCTGGCCGGCGGCTTTCTATTTCTCGTCCGTCATCGGGCTGGTGATCTGTGCGGTCTGGTATTTCGCCGCCCGCGACACGCCGGCCGAACATCCCAAGGTCACGCCGCAGGAACTGGCGCACATCAAGGCGGGCCTTCCCGTCAAGATGGAAGGTCCCATGCCGCCGGTGCCATGGGGCAAGATCTTCTCCAGCCGCGATGTGTGGATGGTGACCATTGCCTATGTCGCCTTCGGCTATGTCGCCTTCATCTTCCACACCTGGTTCTTCCCGTATGTGAAGGACGGATTGGGACTGGACATGAAGAAGAGCGCGCTGCTCTCGATGCTGCCCTTCATCGCCATGACCTCCTGCTGTCTCTTGGGCGGGGTGTTCAGCGACTGGCTGGTCAAGCACAAGGGACAGTATGTCGGGCGCAGCCTCTATGGCGCCTTCACCCTGTTTCTGACCTGCGTGCTGCTGCTGTTGGGCGGCAATGCGCATGATCCCTATGTCGCGATCGTGATTTTGGCGCTGGCCGCGGGCGCGCTGTATCTGGGCCAGGCGACCTATTGGGCGGTGGGCGCGGATTTCGGCGGGCCCTATAGCGGCATCGTTTCCGGGCTGCTCAACATGGGCGGCCAGATCGCGGGTGCAATCACGGCCTCGGCCACACCCTGGTTCGCGGTGAAATATGGCTGGTCGATGGCCTTCTATGTCGCGGCCGGCGTGTCGTTCGTCTGCGGCTTTGCCTGGTTCCTGGTGGACCCCAACAAGCGGCTCCAGCCCGAATATGAAAAAGTCATCGCCTAGAGCGGGGTAAGTCCCGCGGCTGCGATCCCGGCCAGCGCCGCGATTTCATCATTGTCCGACGTGTCGCCGGTGACGCCGACGGCGCCGATTGCGACGCCGTCGGGGCCCTTGACGATCACCCCGCCCGCCACCGGGATCAGGCCACCCGCCGTCAAATGACCCAGCGAGGCGATAAAGCTGGGCCGCTCCGCCGCCATCTCGCCGATGCGGCGTGAATTGACACCCAGGGCGAGTGCGCCCGCGGCCTTGCCGCGCGCGATGTCCAGCCTGAGGAATGAGGTGCCGTCCTGGCGCTGGAAGGCGATGACATGGCCGCCTGCATCGACCACCACACAGGACAGCGGCTTCATGCTCGCCTCCTTGCCCTTGGCGAAACTGGCGCTGATGATGGTGTTGGCCTTGTCCAGGCTGATGCGGAAATCGCTCATGAGCGGGGTCTTTCTATGTCGTCTCGTATACAGACTGGCTGAAAAAGCCGGTCGGGGAAAGGCATGAGACATGCTATCTCTCGCCGCATGAGCGCAGCGCGCAAGACGCAGATCGTGGTGGTTGGCGGCGGGGCGGCCGGGCTGGAGCTGGCCACTCGGCTGGGCGCTCATTTCGGGCGCGAGAATTTCGACATCATTCTGGTCGAGAAAAACCGCACCCACATCTGGAAGCCGCTGCTGCATGAGGTGGCCGCCGGCGCACTGGACGCCAATCTGGACGAGGTCGGCTATCGCAGCCATGGCCATGCCTGGGGCTATCGCTTCTTCTACGGCAGCATGGAAGGCGTGGACCGCGACAGCCGCCATGTGCTGATCGCGCCTATCCTGGATGAGGACGGCGCCGAGATCATGGGCCGCCACCGTATCCGCTATGATTATCTGGTGCTGGCGGTCGGCTCGCTGAGCAATGATTTCGGCACCAAGGGCGTGGCGCAGTATTGCATCTTCCTGGATTCACGCGCCCAGGCCGATCGTTTCCGTACCAAGCTGCTCAATCATTGCCTGCGGGTGTCGCGCACCCTGGTGCAGAATCCGGATGCCGACGCGACCGTGACGGTGGATATTGTGGGCGGCGGCGCCACCGGCGTCGAACTGGCAGCTGAGCTCTACAATGCCGCGGTGGCGTTGCGCCACTATGGCCTGGAAGTGTTCGACGAAAGCCGGATGAAGGTGACGATCATCGAAGCCGGCCCGCGCATTCTGCCCATGCTGCCCGAAAAACTGGCCGAGGCTGCGCACAAGGAATTGGAAGCCCTGGGTGTCCGTGTGGCGACGGGTGAGCAGGTGGTGGAAGCCACCAGCGAAGGCATGATCACCAAATCGGGCGAGCTGATAAAAGCCGATCTGAAAGTATGGGCGGCCGGTGTGAAGGGCCCCGACCTGCTGGCGGGACTGGGGCTCGAGGTCACCCGCAGCAACCAGCTGGTGGTCAAACCGACCTTGCAGACCACGCTTGACGACCGCATCTTCGCCATCGGCGACTGCGCCTGGTTTGTGCCCAAAGGCGAAACGCGGCCCGTGCCGCCCCGCGCCCAGGCCGCGCACCAGATGGCGTCGACCGCCTTTCACAATATCCGTGCCCTGATCCGGCAGAAGCCGCTGGCCGATTTCGTCTATCGCGATCATGGCTCGCTGGTGTCGCTCAGCCATTTTTCCACCGTGGGCTCGTTGATGGGAAATCTGGTGGGCGGGCGCATGGCGATCGAGGGCCGGGTGGCGCGCTTCGTCTATCTCTCGCTCTATCGCATGCATCTGATCGCTATCCACGGCTGGCTCAAGGGCATGGCGCTGATCGCGGTCGGCCATGTCAACCAGATCATCCGACCCAGGTTGAAGCTGCACTGAGAGGAGCTGTTCGCCAAAGGCGAACGAAAATGCCCAGTGGGCATTTTCGAGCGACGAGCGCCGCGAGTTTGGGCGAGCGGCATTGCAATTTTGCAGGTTCGGGCTAAGTACACGCAATGAATCAATCTTTGCTGGACCAGGCGGTCGCCTTTCATGCGCGCGGCGCGCTTGCCGAAGCGGAACCGCTTTATCGCCAGGTCCTGGCCGCCGATCCCGACAATGCCGTGGTGTTGATCAACTGGGGCCACACGCTGAACGGACTGCGCCAGTTTGAGCCGGCGCTGGCCGCCTATGACCGGGCGCTGGCGCTCGACCCCAGCCAGAGTTTTCTGGATCTCATCCGCGGCGATGTCCTGCAATGGTTGTTGCGCTATGACGAAGCGCTGGCGGCTTATGACCGTTTCCTGGGGCATGAGCCTGAGCTGGCCGAAGCCTGGAACAGCCGGGGGCTTGCCTTGCAGTGCCTGGGACGGCTGGAGGAGGCGCTGCAATCGTATCGGCGCGCAGAGATTTTGAATCCCGAATTCGCGGCGGCGCGGCTCAACCGCGGACTCTGTCATCTTTTGATGCAGGATTTCGCGCAGGGTCTGCCGCTTTACGAATGGCGCAAGCGGATGCCGCAGCCGATGGAGGCGCGAAGCTATGCACAACCGCTGTGGACGGGCGCTGAAGATATTCGGGGCCGCACCCTGTTCGCCTATGTCGAACAGGGGCTGGGCGACACGATCCAGTTCTATCGCTATGTCTCGTTCGCGTTGGCGCGGCGCGCCAGAGTCATTCTTTCGGTGCCCGATCCGCTGAAGGCATTGTTGAAGACTGCTGCGCCCGCGGTCGAGCTGATCGGTTGGGGACAAACACCGGCCCAATTCGATTTTCACATGCCGCTGGCCAGCATCCCGTTGGCGGTCGGCATGCGGGCCGATACCATTCCCGTACCGGACCATTATCTGTCGGCCCAGCCGGATCGCCTGGCGCGTTGGAAATCCGTCATCGGCGCCCATGGCTTTCGCATCGGCATCGCCTGGCAGGGCAAAGAAGAAATCCGGGGGCTGGAAGGAAAATCCTTTCCGCTTGCAACGCTGGCGAGAATCGCGGCCCTGCCGGACGTGCGGCTGATCAGCCTGCAGAAAGGCGACGGGACTGAGCAGCTCAATCATCTGCCGGCCGTCATGGCGGTCGCAACGTATGAATTTGATGAAGGCCCGAATGCTTTTCTCGATACCGCGGCGATGATGATGGCTTGTGATCTTGTGATCACCGCCGACACCGCACCCGCGCATCTGGCCGGTGCGTTGGGCGTGCCGACATGGGTCGCGCTCAAGCATGTGCCGGACTGGCGCTGGTTTATGGACCGCAATGACAGTCCCTGGTACCCGAGCGTGAAGCTGTTCCGTCAGCCGGAAGCGCGCGACTGGGAGCGTGTGTTCGACCGGATGGCCGCCGAACTTACTTCGCGTAGGTCCTGACCAGGTCGTAGAGATAGTCGCGCGCCTCATACAGCACGCGCACGCGAATGCGCTCGTTCAACCCATGGAAACGGCTGCCATCGGGATCCAGGAACATGGCGGTGAAGCCATAGGTGGGAATGCCCGTCGGGGTCATGAAGGAGGCGTCAGTGGCGCCGATCTCCAGCTGCGGAATCACCGGCACGCCCGGCCAGCGTTTGGCGGCTTCGGCAACAATCGGTTTCATGATCGCGTCTGTCAGCGGCGGCGTGACATTGGCCTCGCTGCGCGCGGCCTGCGCGGTAATCTTGATCTGGGGATCGGCGACCAGTTCCGCCAGCCTGTCATGCACGGCTTGCGCGCTGGTGCCGGGGAATATGCGGCAATTGACATTGGCTGTGACATGCTGGGGCAGCGCATTGGTGGCGTGGCCGCCATTGATCAAGGTCACCACACAGGTGGTGCGCATGGCGGCGTTGTATTTGGGATCGGTCGCCAGCACCGACGCCGCCTTGGCGTCGCCCGGATCGCGCGCAAACGCCGCCATCGCCTGGCCCATCGCGCCCGGGGTGAGCGGCGCCATGCGGGCGAAATATTCCCGCGAGGCGTCGGTGGTCTGGACCGGGAAATCATAGGCATTGATCTTGAGCAGCCCCGCCGCCAGCCGGTCGATGGCATTGTCCTTCACCGGGCGCATGGAATGGCCGCCCGGATTGGTCACCTCCAGCACATAATTCTGCGAGGATTTCTCACCGGCATTGATACCCAGCGCGATGCGCTTGCCGCTGTCATCTAGCGAACCCCAGCCGCCTTCGGTGAGGCCAAATTCCGCGTCGATCAGGTCACGCTGATGGCTGGCCAGATACTGCGCCCCATTGAAGGCGCCGTTGGTTTCCTCGCCACAGGTCAGCGCCAGCTTGAGCGGACGGCGATGGGCGACATGGTCGGTCTTGAAGTGGACCATGGTGTCGACCCACACTGCGGCGACGGATTTGTCGTCGGCGGTGCCGCGGCCATAGAAATAGCCGTCTTCTTCCACCAGGGTGAAGGGATCGCGCGTCCAGTCCTCGCGCTTGGCCTCCACCACGTCGATATGCGCCAGGAGCAGGATCGCTTTGGCCTTGGGGTCGCTGCCCGGCAACACGGCAACCAGCCCGCCTTCCTTGGGGTGGTCCGGCGCCGCGAACAGATACAGGTCGCTGTCGGAATAGCCGGCCACTTTCAGCCGCGCCGCCATGCGTTCGGCCGCCAGGGTGCAGCTTCCCGCTGACAGGGAGGTATTGGTCTCCACCAGTTCCTTGTAGAGGCCGCGAAAGGCCAGCTGGTCGGGCCTCAGGTCTTGTGCGCCGGCCGGCAGCATCCCCAACGCGGCCATTGCCGCCAACGCCCATTTGCGCATGAAATCCCCCAGACCCGCGCCGGCCTGTTGGCTTATGCCTATTGCCTGGCGCCTGTTTATGGCAACAAAACTAGGCCGGTAACCGCCGGATGGTCCATCCCGGAATTGGGCGAAAATGTCGTCGAGCCTGCGCTTTGCCGCCAACCTGTCATGGCTGTTCCTGGAATGGCCGTTCCTCGACCGCTTTGCCGCCGCCGCCGATGCCGGCTTCACCGCGGTCGAATATCTGTTTCCCTATGACCATGCGCCCGGTGACATCGCAGCACAGCTCGCCCGCTGCAATCTGAAACAGGTTCTGTTCAATCTGCCGCCAGGGGATTTTGCCGCCGGCGAGCGGGGGCTGGCGGGGCTGGTTGGCCGCGAACAGGAATTCCGCGCCTCGGTGGAAACCGCGCTCAACTATGCCCGTGCCACCGCCACGCCGCGTCTGCATCTGATGGCGGGGATCGCCGAGGGCGGGGAGGCGATCGCCGCCTATCAGGACGCACTGAAATTCGCCTGCGAGGCGGCGGCGGCGCATGGCATCGAGATCTTGATCGAACCGATCAATGGCCGCGACATTCCCGGCTATCTGATGAATGATTTCGGCCTGGCGGAATGGCTGATCAGTGAATCAAAGCTGCCAAACCTCAGGCTGCAGTTCGACATCTACCACCGCCAGATCTTGCATGGCGATGTCACCCGCGGACTGGAGTTGCTCTTGCCCATTACCGGCCATATCCAGATCGCGTCGGTGCCGGCGCGCCATGAACCCACCACCGGCGAGCTGGATGACGCACGTGTGTTCGAGACACTGATACGGCTGGGCTATGGCGGCCATATCGGCTGCGAATACCGCCCTGTCAATGGCACGCTGGCGGGGCTGAGCTGGATCAGACCTTTTCTCTAGCCAGCGGCGGCAAGGGTTCGACCTTGCCCACCACGAACAGATAGGACAGCGCGCCCACCACGCAGAGCCCGCCCGCTGTTGCCAATGGCACCAGGAACGAGCCCTTGGTGATCGCCAGCATCACCCCGGTGAAGGTGCTGATCATGATGCCCGCCAGGTTGCCGGCGAAATTCTGAATGCCGCCCATGGAAGCGACATGGCCCGGGGTGGGCGCCATCTCGCTTACCACCGTCCAGGTATTGGCGCCGGCGAAGGACAGGCTGGCATAGGCCAGCGCGAACAGCGCCAAACACACATAGACACTGTCGACAAAGGCGGAGACGCCGATGGACGATGCCACCAGCATGCCGCCAACCAGGCAGGTCTTGCGCGCCTTGGTGGCGCTCCAGCCCATCTTGAGCAGCCGGTCAGACGTCCAGCCGCCCAGCCAGTTGCCGGCAATCGCCGACAGCGCCGGCGCCATGCCCAGCCCCGCGAACGACGTCAGCGAGAAGCCACGCGCCTGCAGCATGTAGCTGGGAAACCAGGTGATGAAGAAATAGATCGCGAAGTTCAGGCAGAACATACCGATCATCAGGCCCCAGACGGAGCGATAGCGGAAAAGATCGCTCCAGGAGATCTTGGTGGTGACTGCGACCGGCGCGGCGCGCTCCGCCAACAGCGCATCGACCTCGGCCGGCGCGATGGCGCGGTGGCGTTCCGGATCGCGATAGACAAACCACCACAACAGCACCCAGACGATGCCCAGTAAGCCCGTGACGATGAAGGCGCCGCGCCAGCCCACCATCACGATCAGCCAGGTCACCAACGGTATCGACAGCGCCGATCCCGCGGTCGAACCGCTGTTGAAGATGCTGCAGGCCACTCCCCGTTCGCGGCGGGGAAACCAGTTGAAGGCGACCTTGGTGAAGGATGGCAGGCTGGCGGCCTCGCCCACGCCCAGCATCAGGCGGGCGCCGATGAACTGCGAAATGCCGCGCGCGAAACCGGTGGCCATGGTGAACAGCGACCACCAGGCCACCGCCAGCGCCAGACTGAGGCGCACGCCGATGCGATCGATGATCCAGCCGGCGGGCAGCTGCATCGCCGCATAGGTCCAGAAGAAGGCGCTGAGCACCAGGCCCATGGCGGCGGCATCCAGCCCCAGCTCATGGCGTATGACGGGCGCGGCGATGGCCAGATTGGCGCGGTCGATGTAGCTGATCGCGTTGGCGATGAAGCACATCCAGATGATGAGCCAGCGTATCTTCGGCATCGGTCCCCCACTTTTTTATTATTATGTGCCCTGTCACATGCCATATGACCGCTTTCGCGGTTTTACGCGAATTTCTGCACCGCTTCCCACAAGCCGTTCAGATAGACCGCACCCAGCGCGCGGTCGTAAAGGCCATAGCCGGGCTTGCCGGTCTCGCCCCAGATCATGCGGCCATGGTCGGGGCGCGCATACCCTTCATAGCCGACATCGTGATAGGCCTTGACGATCGCCGCCATGTCGAGCGAGCCGCAATCGGACTTGTGGGCGGTCTCCTCGAAATCGCCGGCGTCATTGACCTTGACGTTGCGCAAGTGCGCGAAATGGATGCGGCCCATGCCGCCGAACTCGCGCACCAGCGCCTCGACATTGTTCTTGGGTCCGGCGCCCAGCGAGCCCGAACATAGCGTCAGGCCATTGGCATTGCTGTCCACGATCGCGGCCAGGCGGGCGAGGTCGTCGCGGTTCTTGACGATACGCGGCAAGCCGAAGATGGGGCGTGGCGGATCGTCAGGATGGATCGCCATCTTGATGTGGCTTTCCTCGGCCACCGGCACGATGGCTTTCAGGAAATAACCCAGATTGTCCCACATCTGCTCTTCGCCGATATCGGCATACTCGGCGAGCAGGCTTTTCAGTTCCTCAGGTCTATAGCTGGTGTCCCAGCCGGGCAGGGAGATCCCCTTGCTGATATCGATCTTTTCGATCTGCTTGGTGTCGAAGGCGAGTGTGGTCGATCCGTCGGGCAGCACTTTCTCTAGCGAGGTGCGGGTCCAGTCGAACACCGGCATGAAATTGTAGCAGATCACTTTCAGCCCGCACTGGCCCAGGTTGCGGATGGTCTGCTGGTAGTTGGCGATCAGCCGGTCGCGCGATGGCTTGCCCAGCTTGATGTCTTCGTGCACGGGGACCGACTCGATGACATCGAAGGCCATGCCATGGCTTTCGATCTTGGCCTTCAGCGCTCTGATGTTCTCGACCGGCCAGACTTCGCCCACCGGCACATCATAGATGGCAGAGACGATGCCGTGGATGCCGGGAATCTGGCGGATGTAAGCCAGCGACACCGGATCACTGTCACCATACCAGCGGAAAGACATTTTCATCGTGACGCTCCCTGAGTGGGCAAAGCTGTTATCGGAACCGGGCCCAATTAAAAAGTCTAAAGACAACGCCGCGGCCGGGCCATGGTAGGTTGCTGTCGATGGATCGGCGAAGTCAAATATCGGTCAAGCGGCTGCTTTGGCCCGTTCTGGCGGGCGTGTCGGTGCTGCTTTCGGGGTGCGGTTTCGAGGCGCCGGCGCCGCAGCGCACGCCGGCGCCCGCGGCCCCGTCCGTGCCCATTTCAACCCTGTCGGTGACGCTGACGGTTCCGCAAGGACAGCTTGCCCGTCTGCTCTCCAACATGACCGAATACCAGATCGCGGACCTCAAGAACCGGCCGGTCAAATGTGGTCCCCTGCAATGTCATCTCGATCTGCATGCCGATCGCACCGGGCCGCTTGCGGTCACGGTTGACAATGACACGCTGGGCATCCGCCTGCCGTTTGCGGCAAAGGCCGCAGTGTCGACATCCGGCTTTCTTTCGCTGCACGGCCAGGCGGAGGGACAGGGACTGGCCGTGGCGCATACCGGCGTGACGGTCTCGCCGGGCTTGCAGCTTCATTCCAACGCCGACGGCGCGGTCACGCTTGACAATGGACATCTGCGCATCGGTCCGCTGGTGACCAATATCGCGCAGCTCTGGAACGACAATCAGGAAAGCATCTCGCGGCCGTTGTGGCGCGCGATGGACAGAGAGATCGCGCGCCTGCCGCTGAAGCCGCGTGTGGCGCGGCTGTGGGCTGATGCGTTCAGGCCGATCAAGGTCGGCAAGTCGCCGGCCTCCTGGCTGGTGCTGCGGCCCCAGACGCTGGGTGTGTCCCGGCCGCGTCTCAGGGATGGCGCCATCACCCTGTCGCTGGCGCTGTCGGCGCGCGCGCAGGTGGTGGTGCGGGACGCGGCGCCTGACAATGCGCCCACGCCGCTTCCCGCCGCCCAAATCCTTGATACGCCGTCGCGGGACTTCTCTTTCAATGTGCCGCTAGTGCTTCCGTACGGCCAGGCATCTGAGCTGGCGCTGGCGTCCCTGAACCGGCGGCCGCCGAAAGCCGGCGGCATTACAGTCACCTTTTCGCGCCTGCAGATCCTGCCGTCGGGACGGGATGTGGTGGTGGCCACCCGCTTTTGCGCCGATCCGTCCTGGGATCCGTTCGGCTGGTTCGCCTCCTGCGGCGATGTCTATCTGCGCGGGGTGCCGGTGTTCGATCCGGCAGACAGGACCATCCGGGTTGACCGGCTTCACTATGACGTCACCAGCGCTAATCTGATGCTGAGCGCACTCAAATCCCTCGCCGGCGATGAACTCACGCGATTGCTTGAGACCCATCTGGTGTTCCATGAGGCAAACCAGATCGACCGTCTGCAAAACCAGATCACCCAGGTCCTGGCCCGGCCGCAGGGCCGCGAATTGTCGGTTACGGCCAAGGTGGAGTCCTTTGGCACGCCCGCCTTCACCTGGACGGCAGACGGATTTGTGGCGATCTTCTCGGCGAAGGGCCAGGTGTCTGCCAGTCTTGATCTCTAGGCCGGGATGACGTTGAGGAAAACGCCCGGCTCCGGCCGCACCGTCATCATCATGACCGGATGAGGAGCCGGCATCGCGGGAGTGAAGCGGAACTTCTGGACCAGCGTCGCCAGAATGATGCGCGCCTGCATCATGGCGAAGTCCGCACCCACACAGACGCGGGGGCCCGCGCCGAAGGGCAGATACTGATACCGGTTCAGGTGCCTGCGGTTCTCAGGCGCGAATCGGCCGGGATCAAATTTTTCCGGCTTCTCCCACCACATCTCATGGCGGTGCAGCGCCCAGATCGGCAGGAACACGATGTCATTGGGCTGAACGGTGCGGCCGCACAATTCGTCCTTCGCCAGCACGGCGCGGGCCAGAAGCCCCACAGGCGGATAAAGCCGCATGGCTTCTTCCAGCACCTGTTCGACCAGCGGCAAGGCCGCGAGATCATCGGGCCCGGCGGCGCGGCCGTTTAGTTGTGCAGTGACCTCGGCCCGCAGGCGCTCCTGCCATTCCTGCGCATGGGCCAGAAGATAAAGCGCCCAAGCCAGCGCCAGCGCGGTGGTCTCATGGCCGGCGACAATGAAGAACTGCATGTTATGGACCAGCTCTTCCGGCGTCATCTGCTGGCCAGTCTCCGGATCACGCGCGGCCAGCATGTGGTTCAGCAGATCATCGGCTGTGCCGCCCGCGGCCTCCTGGCGCCGCGCTTCGATTGCCGTGGCCACCATGTGGTGCATGGTATGCACGGACGTTGCCGCCAGAAGTTCGCCCGGCCGCGGGAACCATAGCGGGAAGCCCAGAAAATCCAGCAGCGAGGCGCGGCCGGCGGTCTGGAAATAGCGGGTGATCGCCGCACTGAAGGTTGTGGCATCGAAATGCTCGCGTCCCGACAGCGCCACATCGCAGATCACGTCGAAGGTCGCCGTCATCATTTGCGTCACCATCTCGGCGCGGCCGTTTGCGGCCAGGCGCTGGCAAGCGCGCTCGGCCGTCGCGGTCATGGCCGGCGCGAGCGCCACCACATTGCGATGGGTGAAGACGGGGGCAACCGCCTGGCGCTGCCATTTCCAGTCCGCGCCCTCGGCGTTGAACAGGCTGTTGCCGATGGCCGGGCGCAGCATCCGGCGCATGATCTCCGACTTGGGATAGTTGGCCAGATTGTCCAGCATCACCCGCTTCATGCCGCCGGGATCGGCCAGCATGTGCCAGCGCATCAGCATCTCGCCCGAGACCATGGGCTGGCGATAGGACAGCGCGGGAATGATCTCCAGCACATTGCGGCGGGCGACCAGCGCCGTCTCCAGCCGCGACAGGCGGCGGCGATGCACCGGCGCGCCGGCGGGAATGAAGTCTGTGTTCACCGCATGTCTCCCGGGCCGGTTTTGGCTACGCAGCCGCAGCAAAACAGACCCGATTTTGGCAGTTGGCAGTATCGGGGTAGATGTTACCTATTGCCAAAAACAAAAACGATCAGAAAGCAGACTTGGGGAGAAAACAGACAATGCTGATCCGCGTTGCCCTTGCCGTCCTGTTCCTGTCCGGCGCGGACGCCCTCGCGCAGGAAGACAGCGGTCCGCCGATGGGCAAGTCTCCCGGCTGGTTTTTGCAGAAGCCCGCATCGCGTCCCGCAGGCAGCGCGCGCCAGAAAGGCCGCGCCAATTTTGCCTCCCTGAACGGCGCGGGTGTGCCGGCCTGCACCCATTCGCCGGTCTGCGATCCCGCCAATGGCGGCTCGGCGGATCGCGGCGCACTGGCGCGGGTCCAGTGGCGCCAGACCATGGGTTACACCTTTTCCTATCCCTTCAAGATTTCGCCTGACGACAATGGGCCCTATCACAGCGGCGTGCCCGCGGTCGGCATCGATTCCAGGGACAATCTGTGGGTCTTCCAGCGCAACAGCGCCGGCCACCCGCAGCTGTTCAAATACGGGCCGGACCACAGGCTGATCCTGAGCGTGCCGGAAAGCGTGCTGGTGCACCAGGACAAGGCGCATGGCATGGCGGTGGACCCGTTCGACAATGTCTGGGTCGCCGACGGTGACGGCGCCACGGTCACAGAGCTTAACCCCGACGGCAAGCTGATCCGGGTCATTGGCGTCAAGCGTCATCGCGGCGATTGGGATGAAGCCAGGGGCCAGCGGATGTTGTGGCAGCCCATGATGATTGCCTTCTCGCCCAAGGGGGACGTGTTCATCAGCGAGGGCCATGCCAATGAGAGCCCCAACGACGCCGATTCGAGCGACCCCGCCAACAATATCGGTGCCGCGCGCGTCATCCATCTGGATCACGACGGCAAGTTCATCAACCAGTGGTTCGGCAACAGCGTCGGCCAGGGCAAGTTCAGCATGGCGCATGGCGTGGCGGTGGATCCCAGGAACGGCGATGTCTGGATCGGCGACCGCGAGCAGTATCGCCTGGTGGTCTACACCCACGACGGCCATTTCCGCCGCACCATCCAGATGCGCAACCTGATGTGCGCCATCGGGTTCGATCGCCACGGCAATCTTTGGGTATCCAGCGGCCAGGACGGCCAGCTGCTCAAGCTGGACCGTGACGGCACGGTCGTGGGTGCGGTGGGCAATGGGGCAGGCCGCGGTCCCGGCCAGGCCATCGAGACCACCTACATGGCCTGGGACAAGGCGGGCAATCTCTATACCGGCGACACCAGCGTGGCCCGGGTGACGAAATGGTCGCTGCCGAAAGATCGCTGATGGAACCGCCAAGATTCAACTAGGCACGGTTCCATCAGGAACGCCGGGCCTGCGATGACGTTTTTCAGTGGGTGAAGTTCACAGGAGCCCAACATGAACAGGATCCACAAAATCGCGCTGGCTACGGCGAGCGCTGCATTTCTCTGTCTGGGTATAGGCGGTGCCGTGGCGCAGAACGTCTCCGGCGGCGATCCCTATGCGCAGGGTTATGCGGCGGGCGCGTCCGCAAAGGAGCGCAACAGCTTCAGTGCGTTCGACCGCGGCTACAGGGCCGGCCAGTCGGATCAAATCAGCACCGATAGCCAGGCCGCCAGCACGCAGGCCTACAACAGCGGCTATCAGGCGGGCCTTGCCCAGGCCAACAGCGCCACACAGCAGGCGTATAATGAAGGCTATCAGAGCCGCGCCACGCAAGATCGCGATGCAGCCGCCCGGGCTTTCGACAATGGCTTTGATGCCGGCGCCTATCGGCGGGCGCGTGATGACGCGGATTATCCGTAGCCGCCCGCTTCAGCACGGTGATTGAAGACACAGAGCCCGCCGCGAAAGTGGCGGGCTCTTTTGCGTTCCGGGGCGCGGCTGGAGGCTGCCCGTCTGGTCTTGCCAAGGGCTGGGGGCGGGATAAACTCAGACAAATAACCGGGGAGGACCGGATGGCGTTCAAAGACGGCTTCAGCCGCAGACGTTTTTCCACTGCCGCGGCGTTTGTGCCGCTTGCCGCATTCGCCGGCAAGGCGCTGGCGCAGGGATCGCCGGGCCCTTCGCTGGCGGCGCCACCCACGGCAGGCGCCAGCAGCGTGCACCAGATCGTGGCGCATCTGGCGGGTGATCCTTTCGCCAGACCGATCAGCTTCCAGCGCAAGGATGTGGCGGCAAGGGTGAAACCATTTGCCTTGCAGGACGTGCGGCTGGGCGAGGGGTCGTTCCGCGAGCTCCATGCCGCCAATGCCGCCTATCTCAAGCGTCTGCCGCTCGACAGCCTGCTGCACAGTTTCCGCCTCAATGCCGGCATTCCTTCCCAAGCGGCTCCGCTGGGCGGCTGGGAAACCCCGACTGGCGAACTGCGCGGCCATTATGTCGGCCATTATCTGTCGGCCTGCGCGCTCGCCCATGCCGGCGCCGGCGATGCGGAATTGAAACGGCGCGGCGATGGGCTGGTCGCGGGCCTGGCCGAATGCCAGGACAGGCTGCAGCAGGGCGGTTATCTGTCCGCCTATCCGACCGAATTCTACGACCGGCTGCAGAAGGGCGAGGTCTATGTCTGGGCGCCCTTTTACACCATGCACAAGATGCTCGCCGGCCTTTACGACATGCACACCTTGGCCGGCAACCAGCAGGCGCTTGCCGTGATGACCGGCATGTGCGGCTGGGTCGACAGCTGGACGGCGCAATGGGACGAGGCCCATATGCAGCGCATTCTCAATGTCGAGTTCGGCGGCATGCAGGAAGCGCTCTACAATCTGGCCGCGCTCACCGGCGACGATCGCTGGGGGCGGGTGGGCGACCGTTTCACCAAGAAGGTCGTGTTCAATCCGCTGGCGTCCGCCAGCGATCAGCTGGCCGGACTGCACATGAACACCCATGTGCCCCAGATCATCGGGGCGGCGCGGCGCTATGAGATATCGGGCGACCATCGCTTTCACGACGTGGCGCATTTCTTCTGGCACACGATCGCCCAGCACCGCACCTACGCCACCGGCGGCGCGTCCAACCGCGAGAACTGGCTTTCCAATCCCTCGCGCCTGTCGGAGGAATATCGCGCGGCCGACAGCCATCAGGAATGCTGTTGCTCCTACAACATGATGAAGCTGACGCGGCATCTGTTCGGCTGGGATCCCGATGTCCGCTACATCGACTATTACGAGCGCAACCTGTTCAACCACCGGCTGGGCACCATCCGCGGCGACGGCATGAACCAGTATTTCCTGTCGTTGACGCCGGGCGCATGGCGAACCTATGGCGGGGAGACCGATACCTTCTGGTGCTGCAACGGCTCGGCCAGCGAGGAATACAACAAGCTCAGCGACACCATCTATTTCAACGACGGCCGCGATGTGTGGGTGAACCTGTTCCTGGACTCAAGCCTCGACTGGAAGGAACGCGGCATCCGCCTTTCCCAGAAGACGCGCTTTCCGCAAGAGGCGCACACCCGGCTTGTCATCGAACAGGCGCCGTCCGCGCCCTTCGCCGTCAATCTGCGCATTCCGTCCTGGACCACGGCGGACGCGCGCGTGTCGGTCGCGGGCAACGCGCTGGACGTTGCGCCCACGCCCGGCAGTTATCTGTGCATCCGGCGCAAATGGAAGGCAGGCGACAGCATCGTGCTGGAGATGCCGATGACTTTGCGCACCGAAGCCTTCGCCGATGATCCGTCGCTGCAGGCGGTCTTGTATGGGCCGCTGGTGCTGGCAGGCCAATTCCCGCTGGGCGACGTACCGATGCCGGCCGACAAGCCGCATGGTCCCAATGTGACGCAGGCTCCGATTTCCGTGCCGGCGCTGCCGGTTGCAGGCAAAGAGCCGCAGGCATGGCTGAAGCCGGAAAAAGGCTTTGCATGGCGCACCGACGGCATCGGCCATGACATTGTGTTCAAGCCTTTTTATCTCAGTCAGGAACGCTACGCGGTTTACTGGAATACGGTGTGACCGGCGGTCGATTTCTTGCACACAGGAGAATGCAGATGACGGCAAGCAGGATTGCGGCCTGGGCGCTGTGCCTGACGGTGGGGTTTTTCAGTCTTGCCATGGGGCAGGTGAAGAACAATGTGCCCGATGTCGTCCCTGGCGCGCGCGCTGTGACGGTCGAGCACATCAAGGTTCATGGCACAGCACTGGAAGGCAATCTGGAAGGCGATGCGGTGGACCGCGACGTGCTGGTGTTCCTGCCACCCGGCTATGGCGCCGACAGCACGCGCCGCTATCCGGTGGTTTATGCGTTGCACGGCTATTCCATCGGTGCGGAGCAATGGAGCCATGAAATCCATGTGCCCCAGACCATCGAGGGCGCGTTCGCCAAGGGTGCGCGGGAGATGATCGTGGTGCTGCCCGATTCCAAGACCCTACACAACGGCTCGATGTATTCCAGCTCCGCCACCACGGGCGATTTCGAGAATTTCATCGCCCATGACTTGGTCGCCTATATCGATGCGCATTATCGCACTATCCCTGAGCGCGAAAGCCGTGGCCTGGTGGGCCATTCGATGGGCGGGTATGGCGCGACCCGCATCGGCATGAAGCATGCCGATGTTTTTGGCAGTCTCTACATCATGAGCCCTTGTTGTCTGGCGCCGCGCATGGCGGGCGCGCTCAAGCCGGAGGACGAGGCGGCGCTGGCGGCGGTCAAGACGCCGGAAGATTCCGCCAAGCTGCCCTTTTTCACCCGGGCGCAACTGGCCTCGGCCGCCGCTTGGTCGCCCAACCCCGGCAAGCCGCCGTTGTATCTCGACCTGCCCATCGGGGATGATCGCGATGCGGTGCTGGCCAAATGGGCGGCCAATGCGCCGCTGGCCTTTGGCGATCAGTATGTGGCGAACCTGCGCCGCTATCACGCCATCGCGCTGGATGTGGGCGACCAGGATGGCCTGCGCACGGATACCGGCAAGCTGCATGAGTTGATGGACCATTATGGCATCGCCAACAGTTTCCAGGTCTATTCTGGCACCCACACCAGCAATGTCGCCTTCCGTTTCCAGGATTATGTAATGCCATTCTTCAGCAATTCGCTGTCTTTTGCCGCATCGCACTGAAGCTCCGGGCCCGGGACCGCCAGGGGCACGGTGTCCCCGGGGCATGGCTGGCGCATTTAGTTTTGCCGTTCTTCATAATACCATCGGCAAAGGGGACTTGAGGGTGGCTGTCGCTTGGACGTGAGGGCGCGCGATACATCTGCTGAAGCATTCCGCAAAAGGCCCGCGGTAGCCACCAAGCCGTGGCTGCTTGCGAATTTCATTTCCCTGCTGGCATGCCTGGCAGCGGCTGCCGTGGGCCTGGGTCTTACGCCGGGAATAGAAAAAAGCGCGGTGATCTGGCCGGGCTCGGGCGTGGCGCTGGCGGTGCTTCTGATTTTCGGCAATGGCGTGTGGCCGGGCATCCTGCTTGCCAATCTACTGGTGCTGATCGCTCTGGGCGTGCCCACAGCCGTGGTGCTGGCCACCTCCGGTGCCGCAACGGCCGGCCCGGCCATTGCGGTCTGGGCGTTGGGACGGCTCGGTGTGGATCTTTCGCTTCGCGGTGTGCGCGACGCGCTGCGCTTTGGCGTGATTTCGTGTCTGCAGGGGGCATTCGCGGCTCCGGTCGCCGGTGTCGCCCTGTTGGTTGGCTCGGGAACGCTTGCGGTTGCGCGAGCGGGGAATGTCTGGGCGGACTGGGCGATGGCGGACTGCGTTTCCGTATTGTCGGTGGCGCCCTTTCTGCTTTGGCTGTGCCGCCCGGATCGATCTGTGCGGGCGCGGTCGCAGGCGCTCGGATTCATGGCCAGCACGGCGATCCTGATTTTTGCCACGGCCTGGTGCTATTCGCTCAGCCCGCCCGTCGGCTACCCGATCCTGCTGGTGGTCATGCTGATTGCGGTTCGCTATTCCCAGCTTGAAGTTTCCATTGCCGTTCTGTGTGTGATTGCCATCGCGCTGTGTGAATCGACGTATCGCGACTGGCTGCCGTTTTCCGGTGCCGCCCCCACCCTTCTTCGCGTGATGGATTTTCTTGTCGTTCTCGGGGCCGGATCGCTGCTGCTGGGCAGCCTTGTAGCGGAGAGCCGGCTGAAGGACCGCCTGTTGTTGCGGGCAAACCAGGACCGACTCCGGCAGAGCGAAACCCGGTTTGAACTTGCCTTCCAGGCCTCCACGCAGGGCATGGCTGTCACCGCCCTGGATGGCAGATGGCTGCGCGTGAACGCCGCTTTGTGCCAGATTTTGGGTTACAGCGAAGCCGAATTGCTGAGTATGAACTTTCAGTCCATCACCCATCCCGAAGATCTTGGTTATGACCAGGAGGTGATGCGGGCCATGCTGGCGGGCGAGGCCGGCCGCCAGTTTGAGAAGCGCTACATCCACAAAAGCGGCAAGGTCATGGTCGTCCAGCTCAGCGTTTCGCTGGTGCGCGATGCCGCCGGCGCGCCCTTGAATCATGTTGTTCAGGTGATGGATATCACCGACCGCAAACGGGCGGAGGAGCTATGGCGCTTCGGGTTGGACAATGCTGGGGATGTCATGTGGGATTGGGACATCCCCGCCGGGACACTGGTGTTTTCCGGCAAGATCCGTGAGCTTCTGGACTGTCCGGACGAAGAGGTGCCGAAAACCGCGGATGCGTGGCGCGCACTGATCCACCCCGATGATGCGGCCCGGGCGAGGGACGAAACAGCGGCATTGCTGGAGCTGCCGCCCCGGCCCTATGCGCGCCAATATCGCGTCCGCTGTACGGGCGGCTCCTATAAATGGATTTACAGCCGGGGGCTGGTGATGTCGCGCGATCGTGACGATCGCCCGCTTCGCGCGGTTGGCACCATTGTCGACATCACCGACGTGCGAAACCTCCAGGAAAAGCTGCTTCAGACGGACAAGATGGCGGCATTGGGCCAGCTTACCGGCGGGGTTGCGCATGACGTGAACAACGATCTGGGCATCATCGTGGGGTCGGCCGAACTGATATATGAGCAGGCCGCTGCCGGTTCACGGGAAGCTGTTTTATCAACCCGCATCATCGCGACGGTCCAGCGCTGCCGCGATCTGGTGCGCCGCATGCTGGCATTTTCCCGGCAGGCCGACATCGCGCCGGAACCGCTGGAACTGGCCGGCTTTCTGAAGGGCTTCATCGAAACCCTGGGCCGTACCCTGGGATCGCATATCGCGATCCGTCTGCATGCCGCCCCCGCCGCGGTTCATTGGGTCAGTCTTGATCGCGGCATGCTGGAAAGCTGTTTGATAAACCTGTCCATCAATGCGCGCGACGCCATGCCGAACGGTGGCGTGCTGACCATGGCGCTAGATGCGCAACCCGGCGCGGCGCAGGAAGACGGCACGGTGCTGTTGACCGTGACAGACACCGGGACCGGGATGAGCGAAGCGGTGCGCCAGCGGCTGTTCGAACCGTTTTTTACCACCAAGCCGGCTGGTAGCGGTGTTGGGCTCGGGCTGGCCATGGTCTACGGATTCGTGCAGCAAAGCGGCGGCGGCATCGAGGTGGAAAGCAAACTCGGCATAGGTACCCGTTTTCTGCTGCGGTTCCCCGCTGCCGCGTTGCCCGAAGAGAAGGCGCCGAACCCTGGTCAACCGGCGGCGGCCGCAGGGGCCACGCGCACAATTCTGCTGGTGGATGACAACGATGCGTTGCGCGTGACACTGCGCGAGCAGCTTGCCGCGCTCAAATGCACGACCCATGAGGCGGCGACATTCGAGCAGGCCGTATGTGTTCTGCGCACCGTCGCGGACATAGATTTCATCATCTCAGATTTCGACCTGGGTGATGGGCCGGATGGCGTACAGCTCGCCCGCTGGGCGGATCAGAATGGCTATGGCGGCCCCGGCGCGCTCATTTCCGGTCACCCCAGACATTTCGCCGGACTGCCGGAGAACTGGCATGTCCTGCTGAAGCCGATCCAGCTGGCCGACCTGAAGAAACTGCTGTCGCCGGGCGTTGCGGCCGCCGCCAACGGTCAGCAGGCACGACCAGGCCTGTCCGGTTCGCCCCTTCACCCGGCCGGCTCTTTTGTGCCCGCCATCCTGGTGGTGGAGGACAATGACGACATGCGGTTTATTGCCGTCGAAATCCTGAAGCGTGGCGGCTACACAATTCTGGAAGCCGCCAATGCCGGGGAAGCGCTCGAAAAGCTTGAGCAGACGCCGGCGATCGTGCTGGTCTTGAGCGATCTGGGGCTGCCCGACATGCATGGCACACAATTGGCGCAGGAGATCAGGCGGCAGTATCCGCGTACCGGCGTTGCCCTGATGTCGGGAACACTCTCCTCTTCGGAGTTTTCGGATCAGGCGCCGCGGGCGGATGCAATCCTGCGAAAGCCCTTCACCGTCGAGAGTCTGACCAATTTCGTCAACGATGCGCTTGCCAGGGCTCCCGGTTAAGCCGTCGAAACCGGAAAACCTTGTCCCGTTATTTCGTGCTGAATTTGAAGACCGTCACTTCATGCATCGGCTTTTGTGGTGTCACCACCGTTGAATCGAAGTTGGGGTGATTGACCGCATCCAGATAGCCTTCGGTCTCAAAGCTCATGGCGTAGAAGTTGCGATAGATCTTGCCGCCCTTGCCTGTGACGGTGTTGGTGCCAATGCTGTCGCCATACACGACCATGCAGGGCTGGGTCGTGGACACATCCATCACAATGCCGGTGTGGGGATCGGTCATCCGCGCCGCCGGGCGCAGGGTGCCGGGCTTTCCGTTGATGACCATCTCCAGTTCAATGCCCTTGCGCATCGCGATCTGCGGCCAATCCGATGTACGCCTGTCGCCGACCCGCACGGGCTGGCGGAAATCGGCGGGCGTGCCGGCGACCGGCAATATCTCTCCCGTCACCAGATTGCCTTCGTCGGCGGGCGTGAAGCGGTCGGCGAAGACCTGCATCCTCTCGTCCGAGATATCGCCATTGCCTTCGCCCTGCAGCGCGAAATAGGCATGGTTGGTCAGGCTGGCGACGGTCGGCCGGTCGGAGGTGGCGCGATAGTCCAGCTTGAGCGCGTTGTCCCTGGTCACCGTATAGGTGATGGTGGTGGTCAGTTCGCCGGGAAAGCCGCCATCGCCATCGGGGCTGACCAGCGTCAGTGTCAGGCTGGGCTCAGGCTCGTCATGCATCTCAGCTTTCCACAGCTTGCGCTGGAAGCCCGCGGTGCCGCCATGGATGACGAAGGGTGCCGTGGGATCCTTTTTTTCCAGCTGATAAGTCTTGCCGTTCAGGGTGAAACTGCCGCCATGGCTGATGCGGCCGACATAGCGGCCCACCAGGGCGCCATAGAAGCCGTCCTTTTCGTAAGAGGCGAGGTCGTCGAAGCCGAGCTGGACATCGGTCTTGGTGCCCTGGGCGTTGGGCACATACAGGCTCACGATCCGGCCGCCATAGTTGGTGATGCGCGCCTCAAGCCCATGCGCGCCCTTCAGCGTGAAAAGACTGGCCTTTTCACCGCTCTGGGTGGTGCCCCAATCCTCGCCGCTGATGTTGCGCGCCTGGGCCGCGCCCAGGGTTAGAAGGGAAAGACACGCAACAGCGGTGACGATGCGAAATGCAGGCATGGGCATAGCTCCCTGAACCGGGCTCTTGATGGCCGGTCCTTCGACGCTAGCGCAAGTGCGGATGTGGCCGAAGTGTATTTTAGCGAGGCCCAGGGCTTATTTTATTGTGCGTGTGCGGTATCGTCGGCCGCCATGCGCTTCAACCTCAGCAAAAAATCCGTGGGCGGAGTATTCCTGCTGCTTGCCGTCCTCTCGCAGGCCGCCGATGCGCGGGTTGTGGCTCACGCGCCCGCCCGATCGCATAGCGCCAAACCGGCTCCGGTGCTGAGCGCCTGGCAGCAGGAACAGGCCATGACGCCGGCCCAGCTGATCCTGCGCTGGCAGCCCCTGGTGGCCAGGGCATCGCATCGGGCCGGCGTGCCGGTCGCCTGGATCAATGCGGTGATGCGGGTGGAAAGCGGCGGGCGGACCATGCTGACCGATACGCAGCCGATGGTTTCGTCAAAGGGGGCGCTGGGATTGATGCAGGTCCTGCCGCAAACCTATCAGGACATGCGGGCCCAATATAAGCTCGGCCCCAATCCGTTCGAGCCCAAGGACAATATCAGCGCCGGCGCCGGATATCTGCGCTGGCTGCGCGGCAAGTACGGATATCCCGCGATGTTCGCCGCCTACAATGCCGGGCCCGGGCAGCTTGATGACGTACTGGGCGGGCACAAGCCGTTGCCGGCGGAAACAAAATCCTACGTGGCGCGGGTGGCGGCGATATTGGGCCAGCCGTCCGATGGCGCTCTTATAGATGCAGCCAAATTCACGCGGCCCGATGGCACGCCGGTGCTGGTCGATCCTTTGGCGGTGAGCCGGGTCCGCCCTGCCGAGCCGGGGGAATATCCGGACGGCGTGCAGACGGTGCTGTCCATGGGACGGCTGACCCAAGGGGTGCGCGAAGATGCCGGCGTGGTCATGGCGGCGCTGCGCATACGCGGCGGCAAGGTATAGCCGGGCTCGCGGCTACACGAAGTTGGCCTTGACCGTCGTCTTGTTGATATCCGACAGCCTGGCGCATCCAGCCGCGGCGGCCGTCTGGACGAGTTCCTGCTGCAGAATCTCGATCAGGCGCTGGGCGCCGGCGGTGCCGAATGCCGCAAGGCCCCACCGCGTGGTGCGGCCGATCATGACGGCGTTGGCTCCCAGTGCGAGCGCCTTGAAGATGTCGGCGCCACGACGCACGCCACTGTCGAATATCACGGGAATTCGGCCGTTCACGGCAGCCACGATTTCCGGCAGGACCTCCAGCGTCGACGGACCATAGTCCATCGAGCGCCCGCCGTGATTTGACACGATGATCGCATCCGCGCCGTGCTCGATCGCCAGCCTGGCGTCTTGCGGATCCAGAATTCCTTTGATCACCAGCTTGCCTTTGATCATTTTCCGGACATCGTCGATATATTGCCATGTGTACCACAGGCGCCCGCCGTTGATCCGGTACCGCGCCGCACCGGTGAGCGCTCCACCTCCGGCACCCGCGCCAAACCCGCCCGTACGGGCAACGCGCCCGCCGAAATTGCGATCCTGCTGCGTACGTTCATAGTAAGACGCCTGCTGATCGATGGTGACGATGATGCCGCCCACGCCGGCATTCTGGTAGGTGTCCATCGATCGCTGGGTGGCGGCCAGATTCTCCAGCGGATAAAACTGTCCCCACAGCGTGCCGTCGGGTGCGGCTGGCGCGACCTTGGCCACCGGCGTGCTGGTGTTGATGCTCAGGATCATCAGCGTGTTCGAGGCCGCGGTTGCCGCCTTGAACATCCCGATTTCTCCATCCGGATGCAGGGGCGTCATCGCCGCTGTCGGCGCCACGATGATGGGAAATTTCATCTTCACGCCGAGCAACTCGGAGGAAAGATCGATCTGCGATGCTGGGACGGGGAGCCGCGCCGGCAGGATATCGACCCAATCGAACGCCTGGCGATTGCGCCGAAGCGTGAACTCCGACCCGTCGCCATGCGCCGTATAGTCATAGATCGGCAAGAGCACATTGCCGAAGAAGACGGGCTCGAAGTCGAAGGACGTCTGCATCTCCGCCAGGCTCAACACGCGGTGGTGCTCGCTGAGGGGGCGTGGGTCAGGCTGCGCCAGGGCCGCGGCAATGGGCGAGCCCGCCACAAGCCCCGCAACGCGGGCCAATGCGTTTCGCCGGGAAGGATTGATAAGCCAGGATTTCTCGATATCAGCCATGGTTGGTCCTCGCCGTGGGAAGAGGCGCATGAACGCGCACCAGGCTGGGGTCGACCGCCGCAAGCGATGGACGGCCACACATGCACATATATCGCGCCAGTTCGGTCTGCAGCATTTCGACGACCCCCTGCACGCCGTCGGCGCCATACGCCGCCAGGCCCCACATCACGGGCCGTCCGATCAACACGCCCTTCGCACCCAAAGCCAGCGCTTTCAGAATGTCCGTGCCACGGCGAAAACTGCCGTCGACGAGCACAGGTATCTGATCGCCAATGGCCTGAACGACCGGCGCGACCAGGAGCAGCGTGCCGGTGAGCGCCGCCGCATTGCCGCCGCGATAGTTCGACACCACCACGCCCTTGGCGCCGCGGGCGGCGGCTTCCTTGGCATCTTCCGGACGCGTGATGCCCTTCACAATCACCGGCAGAGACGTGCCCTTGACGATCGTCTCGACGGCGGCCCAATCGATGCGCGCCGAAGCTGGGGTCGCGGGCCCATTGGCGGAGGTGCCGGCGTTGACCGTCACGATCACCGCTTTGGCGTTGGCCGCACCTGCCTCAGCGAGCACGTCCTTCACGTTGGGGGCCTTCGCATAGACCTGCAGCCACAGCGGCGTCGTGGCGGCCTGGGCGATGGTCGCCAGGGGCACGCTGGCGTCGCTGCTCACGACCATTGCGGCCTTTGCCGCCGACGCCCCGCGTGCCATGGCGACCTCACCATCGGGGTGGAAGCGTTTCTGATCGGCAATCGGGCCAACGATGATCGGCGTGAAGTGCTCGTCGCCAAACAAGCTGCTGGTCAAGTCGAGATCCCGGGTGGGGACATTCATCCGCGGACGCAGGGTGATGCGATCGGTGACGGTCCGGTCGCTGCCCAGGATCGGGGCGACCTTCGCCGGTCCCAACACCAGACGCGCTTGCGGTTCGTACTCGAGCACATCCACAAGGTCCGATCGCGGGACCAGGACAGGCGGCGGCATGGGCACGCGAAGCGGCGCCGCGGCAGGCGCGCCAAGCGCGGGTACGCCCACCATGCTCGCGGCGGCGGTCGCCCCCATTACCCCGATGGCCTGGCGGCGCGAAGCCATTGCCGCAGGTGAGTTGGTGTTTTCGGCCACAATCGTCTTGTCGTCAGGCACTGTCATCGAAGCCCCCGTTCATGACGCAGAATAGAGCTGGCTGGGGCGGGAGGGGCAAGCCGTGGAAACAAAACGGTCCTGTGGACCGTTTTGCGCGGCGAGCGCCCGGAGCGCAAGCGACGGGCCCGGGATCCCGATTTTCGGCTGGTCCAGAATAGAGCTGGCTGTGGGCGCGGTACTGCTCCAACCGGTCTCCAGCGGAGATTCCCTGATAAACAAGGAAATTACAGGGAAAATCCGCTATTATGGCGCAAACGCCCCAAGAAGGAATCCCCTTCAGCACCTAAATTGGGTGCATGAGCGAAACGCATGTCATTTCGGCCCTCCGCGCCAAGCGCATAGAGATAGCCGCCCATGTCCACGATACGGAAAAGAAGCTGACGAAGCTAAGGGCCAGCCTCGCCAATCTGGACGCGGCCATGAACCTTCTAACGCCCGGCCACCCCGACGCTGTACCGCCCCGGCGCAGCTAAAGGCGAACCAAATACTTTGCCCGCAATGAGCTGCCGCGATTGACGTTGACCGCCCTACGCAAGGCCACAGGGCCGATTACAGCGGGTGAAATCGCCATGGGGGCGATCCGTGACAAGGGTCTCCTGTCCAGCGCCAAAGGGGCGGTAACGGAAATGGTGCTGGGGACACTACGGGGCCTTATGCGGCGGGATACGGCGGTCAAGACAGGCGCTAGCCGCAATGCACGATGGGCCATGCCATCCCAATAGTTGCCAGTGACAACTGGTTCAATTCTGGATTACCGAGAAAACCGGCAGTTAAATTCAATTTCTGTCAATTCTTTGAGCCTATCTTGCCCGGACCTTCAATACGGGATCAATCATGATTTTGCAGAGATTCCTCAAGGACGAATCGGGCGCTACAGCAATTGAATATGGCTTGATCGCCGCCCTGATCGCGGTTGTGATCATTACCGCCCTAACCACGGTCGGCACCAATGTCAGCACCGTGTTCAACAGCATATCGACCAACTTGAAATAGCCTAAAAATCACGTTGTCTTGACGTGCCGCTGCCAGCATCCGCCGAAATCCACGCTCGCCCCGCGCTTCATGGCGAGTTGAGCAACCGTGCGGACTTGTTCGCCGTTGGTGACGCGACGGTTATCCTCACGCCATGACGCCTCTTGCCCGTACCGCAGCAGATACGCGCCATAGAGTCTAAGCGCCAGTCGAACGAGCGATAGATCCTTCCGCGGGTTGGGCCCCCCGCGCCGAGCGCCAGCTAGCTCGCAACGAATGTCCGCTTTGCGCCAAAAGCGGACATTGGCGTTTGGCCCCTTGGACATGAAAAACCCGGCAGTGAGAGACCGACTGCCGGGTTGCCACCAACCAGCATTTCACTTCTAAGCTGGCTCCAATGAGCCTATACTGCGGCACAGACGGCCAAATCTATAAGCCGCCGAGGAAACGCCAAATGTCTCTCGGGTGGATCACCTTTGGGACTATTCTGTGTCTATTCGGCATGATCGCTCTGATGCCGCGATTTGACGGTAAGTGGGAGTAGATTTTCGCTGATATAGGCG
>Ga0182024_10000081_pt1 | contig 183825 bp, 197 predicted proteins | sample P32metaG_FD_120480 | JGI IMG/M metagenome (GOLD analysis project Ga0182024, IMG submission 120480) | Permafrost microbial communities from Stordalen Mire, Sweden - P3-2 metaG (Illumina Assembly) | ecosystem: Environmental > Terrestrial > Soil > Wetlands > Permafrost | place: Sweden: Stordalen...
AGAAGTACAACTTTGATGGCGACAACGTTCCGGTCATTCGCGGCAGCGCGCTCAATGCGCTCAACTGCGGATGCGGCAAGAACGACTGCCCGAACTGCAAACCGATCCTCGACTTGATGGACGCGGTGGACAGCTATGTGCCGCAGCCCGCGCGCGAAACCGAAAAGCCGTTCCTGATGCCGATCGAAGACGTGTTCTCGATCTCCGGCCGCGGCACCGTGGTGACCGGCCGTATCGAGAAGGGCAAGGTCAAGGTCGGCGAGGAAGTCGAAATCGTCGGCTTCAAGGACACCACCAAGACCGTGGTCACCGGCGTCGAAATGTTCCGCAAGATCCTCGACGAGGGTCAGGCGGGTGACAACGTCGGCGTGCTTCTGCGCGGCGTCAAGCGCGAGGATATCGAGCGTGGACAGGTGCTGGCGAAGCCCGGCAGTATCACGCCGCACACGACGTTCGAGGCATCCGCATATATCCTGACCAAGGACGAGGGCGGCCGGCATACGCCGTTCTTCACCGGCTATCGTCCGCAGTTCTACTTCCGCACCACCGACGTGACGGGCGTGCTGAGCCTGCCGGAGGGGACGGAAATGGTGATGCCCGGCGACAACATCAAGATTCAGGGTGAGCTGATCACCCCGGTCGCAATGGACGAGGGGCTGCGCTTCGCCATTCGCGAAGGCGGCCGCACCGTCGGCGCGGGCGTGGTTGCGAAGATCATTAAATAGATCTTTAAGTAGGATCTTTAGGCCGATCGATTTACGAATAGGGGAACGGGGGGTAGGAACGCGCACGCCTTAAGGTTTGGACGCGGCAAGGAAAGATGAACGAGAAGATACGCATTCGTCTTAAGGCGTACGATTATCGGCTGCTCGATCAGTCGGTGCGCGAAATCGTCGATACCATCAGACGCACCGGCGGCCGGGTGGCCGGGCCGATTCCGCTGCCGACTCGTATCGAACGCTTTTGCGTCAACCGCTCGCCCCATGTGGATAAGAAGTCGCGGGAGCATTTCGAGGTTCGCACCCATAAGCGGCTGCTCGATGTCCTCGAGCCGACTCAGCAGACTATCGACGCGCTGGGCAAACTCGATCTGGCGGCGGGCGTCGACGTCGAGATCAAACTTGAATAGCGGGCTCGAGTAGGCGGCGCGGGTAGAACTGTGATTAACGGATTAATCGGAAAAAAATTGGGCATGACCCAAGTCACCGACGCTGCGGGCAATGTGCTCGCTGTCACCGTCGTGGTGCTTGGGCCTTGCACCGTCACGCAGTTGAAGACCGAGCCGACTGACGGTTACGAAGCGGTCCAGGTCACCTTCGGCAAGAAGAAGCTGAGCCGCGTGAGCAGCGCGGCGCGCGGTCATTTTGCGAAGAGCGAAGTCGCGCCCGGAGTGAAGACGATCGAATTCGAGAAGCGTGGCGAGGGCGAGTTGAAACTCGGCCAGCCGATCGCAATCGCCGACGTGTTCAAGATCGGCGACAGCGTCGACGTGAGCGCCACCTCGAAAGGGCACGGCTTTCAGGGCGTCATCAAGCGCCATCACTTCGCCGGCTTTCCGGGCTCGCGCGGTACTCACGAATATTTCCGCCACGGCGGCTCGATCGGTAACCGCTCTTATCCCGGCCGCGTGCGCAAGGGGATGCGGATGGCGGGGCAGATGGGCAACGAGAAGGCCACAGTGTTGAATCTGAAAATCATCGACGTAATGCCCGAGGACAACGCGGTGCTGATTTCCGGCGCGGTGCCGGGCTCGGACGGCGCGATTGTGATCGTGCATCATGCGGCGCGCTCGAAGAATCGCGGATTGCAGGTGGCGGCAAATGCCTAAGGCATCGGCACAACATAGTCCGGTAAAAGTGCCGCTGTTTTCGGCCGGCCGCGAACGGATCGGGGACTTCGAGGTGGCGGGCGCGGTGTTCGGACGCGACGGCGACAACTCCTTGCTGCATGAAGCGGTGCGGATGCAGCTCGCGAATCGGCGGCGCGGAAACGCATCGACCAAGACGAAAGGCTTCATCTCCGGCGGCGGAAAAAAGCCGTGGCGTCAGAAGGGCACCGGCCGCGCGCGTGCGGGCTCCATCAGATCTCCGCTGTGGCGGCATGGCGGAACCATCTTCGGACCGCAGCCGCGCGACTATTCATACAAGATGCCGAAGAAGGCGTGGCGTCATGCGCTATGCCTCGCGCTCTCGGATCGAGCCAAGAACGGCAAGTTGGTAGTAGTCGAGTCGCTGGATCTGGCAGAGCCGAAGACCAAGGCGGCGCTCGCGTTCCTCGCCGCGTTGGGCGTCACGCATGCGCTGATCCTGGTCGGCGATGAAGACGCGAATTTTTTCCGGGCGGCGCGCAACCTCGCGAAGCATAAGGTGCTGCCCATCGTCGGCCTCAACGTTTATGACGTGCTCAATCACGAGGAAATCGTGATGACGACCAAGGCCGCCAAGCTCATCGAGGCGCGCCTTTCCGAGAAAGCCGAGAAAGCGCAAGTCGGAGCGGAGGCGTAACATCATGACGAACGATCAAGTCATTTTGTCGCCGCTGGTCACCGAGAAGAGCACGATGGCGACGGAGACCGCCAATCAGGTCGTGTTCCGCGTCCGTCACGAGGCGGGCAAGGACAAGATTCGCGGCGCCATCGAGGAGTTGTTCAAGGTGACGGTGGTAGCGGTCCGCACCAGCAACTACATGGGTAAGATGCGCCGCCGGGGTAAATCGAAAGGGCGGCAGCGAAACTGGAAGAAGGCCTATGTCACCCTCAAAGAGGGCGACAAGATCGAATTTTTCGAGGGGCTCTAGACGGGTGATTTTTCTTTTTTGTCATTCTGAAGCGAGCGTCAGCGAAGCTGAAGAATCTCGGACGCGCCTAAACGGCCGTCGTTACTTCAGCACGCGGACGCCACACGCTGATCGGCACTATGCGGGTGCTGAAGTGGCATTCGATTGTGAGTCGCTTCCGAGATTCTTCGGCGGCGCTGCGCTTGCCTCAGAATGACAGGAGCGGACTCGGGGCTTTAGGTAAGACAAGGAAAAAATAGCGGGACATCGCGATGGCAGTTATACAACTCAATCCCCGGACTCCGGGTCAGCGCTTCATGCAGATCGCTGACTTCTCGTCGCTCACCAAAAAGGAGCCCGAGAAGAGCCTGCTCGCACCGCTGACGAAGTCGGGCGGGCGCAACAACCGCGGCCGTATGACTTCGCGTCATCGCGGCGGTGGGCATAAGCGCCGGCTGCGCCTGATCGATTTCCGCCGCAACCATGACGGCATTGCCGGCACCGTCGCCGCGTTGGAATACGATCCGAATCGTTCCGCGAATCTCGCGCTCATCCATTATGCCGACGGGCTCAAGAGCTACATCCTCGCGCCCGAGGGTCTGAAGGTCGGCGACAAGCTTGAATCGGGCCCGAATGCTGATATCAAGCCGGGCAACGCGTTGCCGCTCAAGAGCATCCCGGTCGGCACCATCGTTCATGCGATCGAGATGAAGCCGGGTGCGGGCGCGCAACTTTCGCGCGGCGCGGGCACGCAGACTCAGCTGATGGCGAAAGAAGGCAAGATGGCGCTGTTGAAGCTGCCCTCGGGAGAGCAGCGGATGGTGCTCGCGGAATGCCGCGCGACTGTCGGGCAGGTCGGCAACATCGAGCATGAAAATATTTCGATCGGCAAGGCGGGACGCAGCCGCTGGCTCGGCAAACGCGGGCATGTGCGCGGCGTCGCGATGAATCCGGTTGACCATCCGCACGGTGGCGGCGAGGGCCGCTCCAAGGGCAATCATCCGCAGTCGCCGTGGGGACAGCCGGCCAAGGGTTACAAGACGCGCGGTCCCAAGAAGAGTTCCACCAAGTTCATCGTGAGCCGCCGTCCGAAGGGTAAGCGTTAAGCGGAGTTTAGGTAATGGCGAGGTCGCTGAAAAAAGGTCCGTTTGTCGATAAGCACGTGCTGAAGAAAGTCGAAGGCACCACCGCCGGCGAGCGGCGCATCATCAGGACCTGGTCGCGCCGTTCGATGATCACGCCCGACATGATCGGCGTCACCTTCGCGGTGCATAACGGGAACAAGTTCATCCCGGTGTACTGCACGGAAAATATGGTGGGGCATAAGCTCGGCGAGTTTTCACCGACGCGCGTCTTTCACGGTCATGCCGGCGATCGCAAGGGAGAAGTGAAGGGCACGGCGGCTCCAGCAGGCGGCGGCGCGGCGCCACCTCCGGCAGCGGCGGCAGCAGCGCCGAAGGCGCCGGCGGCACCCAAGGCATAGGGAATATTTTAGGGACAGCATGGAAGCCAAGGCGCATAGCCGGTTCATCCGGATTTCACCGCAGAAGCTGCGGCTCATCTGCGAGTTGATCGCGGGGCAGCGAGTCGACCGTGCGATCTCCATTTTGGAGTTCACCCCGAAAAAGGGCGCGCGCTTCGTGCGCAAGACCCTGATGTCGGCGGTGGCCAATGCGGTCGATCAGCAGAACGTCGATGAGGACAAACTTTTCGTCAAAAGCGCGATTGCGAATGCGGGTCCGACCTGGAAACGTTCGCTGCCGCGCGCGCATATGCATGCGACGCCGATTCTCAAACGCTCAAGTCATCTGACCGTGGTGGTGGACGAGCGCGCATCGTGAGGTCTTTTTAGATGGGGCAGAAATCACATCCGCGCGGGCTTCGGCTCGGAGTCATCGATACCTGGGATTCCCGGTGGTTCGCGACTAACGACTACGCGGCGTTGTTGCACGAGGATATCCGGCTGCGCGAGTTCATAAAGAAACGGCTTTATCACGCGGGCATTTCGAAAATCGAAATCGAACGGATGGCCAACAAGGCCAAGATCAACATTCATACGGCGCGGCCGGGAATCGTGATCGGAAAGAAGGGCGCCGAGATCGAAAAGCTCAAAATGGAAATCGGCAAGATGATGAAGGGCAAGGACACCTTCATCAACATCCACGAGGTGCGCCGGCCCGATCTCGATCCGCAACTGGTCGCCGAAAATATCGCGTTGCAGCTCGAGCGTCGCGTCGCGTTTCGCCGCGCCATGAAGGAAGCGGTTACGCGTGCGATGCGAATGGGCGCGCAGGGCGTCAAGGTGCACGTCGCGGGACGGCTCGGCGGTGCGGAAATCGCCCGCAGCGAATGGTATCGCGAGGGGCGCGTGCCATTGCAGACCTTGCGTGCGGATGTGGCTTATGGATTCGCCGAAGCGAAGACCACTTACGGCGTCATCGGCGTGAAGGTCTGGATATTCAGGGGTGAAGTGCTGACCCGGCGCGAAGAAGACGCGCGCCGCCTGGGTACTCCGGCGCAAGCGCAGAATTAGTAGTGGTACACGCCTATGATGCAACCGAAGAAAGTTAAGTATCGCAAAATTATGAAGGGTCGCGTCCGCGGCGCGGAAAACCGCGGCGTCGAGCTGGCCTTTGGCGATTATGGCCTCAAGAGCATCGAGACTTGCCGCATCGACACGCGCGCGCTCGAAGCGGCCCGTATCGCATTGACGCGGCACATCAAGCGCGGCGGCCGGGTATGGATTCGGGTGTTTCCGGATAAGCCGTTCACCAAGAAGCCGGCCGAAACCCGGATGGGCAAGGGCAAGGGCGCGCCCGAAGGATGGGTCGCATGCGTGCGGCCCGGGCGCATCCTGTTCGAGATGGAAGGCGTCGATCGAGCGACCGCGATTGAGGCGATGCGGCTGGCGGCGCATAAGCTGCCGGTGAAAACCATCGTGGTGACGCGTGAGGAGGGCAGCCTTGGAGCTTGACGAACTCAGGCAGATGGCGCCGGCCGACTTGCGCATCAAGGAAAAAGAGATGCGCGAGGAGCTGTTTCGGTTCCGCCTCAAGCTGCGGACCAATCAGCTGGAAAATCCGAGCAACTACAAAAAGTCGCGTCGCGAGTTGGCGCGGCTGCTCACTGTGATTCGGCAGAAAGAAGGGAAGCCCGGCAAGGCGGAGAAAGAGACGAGCAATGCGGCAGCGAATTAAGCGGCGCGAGGGGACCGTGGTCTCCGCCAAGATGACCAAGACAGTGGTGGTCCAAGTGGACCGCCTCGTGGAGCATCCGATTTACGGCAAGCGGATGAAGCAGCGTAGGCGCTTCATGGCGCATGATGAGCAAAGTCAGTGTGCGGAAGGCGATCGAGTGGCGATCATCGAGAGCCATCCGCTTTCGAAGAACAAGCGATGGCGCGTCAGCAGCATCATCACCAAGGCAGCGGGATAAAGAAGGCAAGAATCAACCATGGTGCAGATGCGAACCATTTTAGATGTCGCCGATAATTCCGGCGCGCGCAAAGTCCAATGCATCAAGGTGCTGGGCGGCTCGCGTCGGCGCTATGCGACTGTCGGAGACGTGATCGTGGTGGCGGTGAAGGAAGCGATTCCCAACGCCAAGGTGAAGAAGGGCGAGGTGTCGCGAGCCGTGATCGTGCGGACCGCCAAGGAGCTTAGCCGCGACGATGGTTCCTACATCCGCTTCGACGGCAACTCGGCGGTGCTGCTGGACAAGGAGCATGAGCCGATCGGGACGCGCATTTTTGGGCCGGTCGCGCGCGAGCTACGGGCGAAAAAGTTTTTGAAGATTATTTCACTCGCTCCGGAAGTACTCTGAGCGACGATGGCGATGCTGAAAGTTAAGATTAAAAAGAACGACATGGTCATGGTGGTGAAGGGCCGTGACCGCGGCAAGACCGGCAAGGTCATGCGCGTGATGCCGGAGGCCGGGCGCGTCGTGATCGAGCGCCTCAACATTGTGAAGCGTCATTCGAAGCCGCGCGGCGCCGCGAGTCCAGGCGGAATCGTCGAGAAGGAAGCGCCGCTGCGGATCGAGAACGTGATGATTTTTTGCGATCGCTGCAACGCGCCGGTGCGCGCGGGCTGGAAGCTCAACGCCGACGGCACCAAGTCGCGCATCTGCCGCCGTTGCGACGAAACTTTGGGGAACGACTAATGGCCGACAAAAGCGACAAGCCTGAAAAGCAAGCCAAGCGCCAAGATAAGGGTGACAAAGGCGATAAGAGCGGCGGCGCGAAGGCTCAGGGCGGCGAGAAACAGCAGCGCAAGAAGGGCGGCGCTCCACAAGAAGCGGCTGCTGCCGCGCCTGCGAAGCCGCGTGAGCCGGAGCCCAAGATTCCCGCGCGCATGCGGCTTAAGTACGAGGCCGACATCGTGCCGACCCTGATGCGCGAGCTGAAGATCGAAAACAAGATGCGGGTGCCGCGTCTGACCAAGATCGTCATCAACATGGGACTCGGCGAGGCGCGCGACAATATCAAGCTGCTCGAGGCGGCGGCGGAAGAGTTGACGGTGATCGCGGGCCAGAAGCCCATCATGACCAAGGCGCGCAAGGCGATTTCGAATTTCAAGTTGCGCGAGAACGTGCCGATCGGCGTGATGGTGACGCTGCGGCGCGAGCGGATGTGGGAATTTTTCGATCGCTTCGTCAACGTGGCGCTGCCGCGTGTGCGTGACTTCCACGGCATCAGCGAGAAGTCATTCGACGGGCGCGGAAATTATTCGCTGGGGCTACGCGAGCATACGATTTTCGCAGAGTTGAACCTCGACAAAATCGAGAAGGTAAAGGGTTTGACGATGACTTTCGGGACCACCGCGCGCAGCGACTTCGAAGGTCTGACGCTGCTGCGCACGTTGGGGATGCCGTTTAGAAACGCGGCTGGCGATCGCAGCACCGGGCAAGCCGCCGCGGCTTAGGAAAATTACAGGACTTTAGAAGATGGCGAAGAAATGCCTCAAGATCAAAGCGGTCCGGCCGCAGAAATTCTCAGCGCGCAAGTATAACCGCTGTCCGCTATGCGGGCGCGCGCGCGCATTCTATCGCCGCTTCAAAATGTGCCGGTTGTGCCTGCGCAAGTACGCGCTGCGCGGACAACTTCCCGGTGTGGTCAAGGCAAGCTGGTAGGTATAAGGGTTCTCATGTCGCAAACTGATCCAATCGCCGAACTGCTGACCCGAATTCGCAACGCCGCGCATGCGCGTCATACCGAACTCGAACTGACGTATTCGCGGATTCGCGAAGCGATCGCGAAGGTGCTGGTGGTGGAAGGATTTCTCGAAAGCGCCGAGACCGGCGGCGAGGGATTCAAGAAGACCATCAAGATTCGCGTGCGCTACTCGCCGTCGCGCGAGCCGGTGATGCAGGGTATCGAGCGCATTAGCCGCCCCAGCATCCGGCGTTATCGCGGCGCCGCCGAGCTCGGCAAGATTTCGCGCGGGATGGGTATCGAAGTGGTCACTACTCCACTCGGCGTGATGACCGGGCGCGAGGCGCGGCGTAAAAAAGTCGGCGGCGAAGTGCTCTTGCGGGTTTGGTAACAGAGGATTCGATAAGAAGATGTCGCGCATAGGCAGACAACCGGTCGTACTCGATAAGGGCGTAAAAGCCGTCGTCGCGGGCCGTACCGTCAAGGTCGAAGGCCCCAAGGGCAAGCTCGAGTTCGCGATGCCTGAGGGATATCAAGTCGAGATCGCCGACTCGCAGCTTTTGGTGAAGCGGCCCGGTGACAGCCAGGAACAGCGCTCCAAGCATGGGCTGGTGCGCAAGCTCATCGCCAACATGGCGACCGGGGTGAGCAAGGGTTTTACGCGGGTGCTCGAGATCAACGGCGTCGGCTACCGCGCCGAGGTCAAGGGAACCAACATCAACTTTCAGCTCGGCTATTCGCATCCGATCGTGTATCAGCTTCCGCCCGCGGTGACGGCGAAGGTCGAGCGTCAGGTGATCATCACGCTGGAGAGCGCCGATCGGCAGATGCTCGGCACGGTGGCAGCGCAGATTCGCGAGTTGCGTCCGCCCGAGCCGTACAAGGGAAAAGGAATCAAGTACTCCGACGAGACTATCCGTCGCAAGGCCGGCAAGGCTGCTGCGGGAGCCTCCGCGAGTTAAGGCATCTATATGGCTTTCAATCGAGCAATCAGCCGCGCGTCGCGGCAAAATCGGGTACGGCGCAAGGTGCGCGGATCCGATGCGACCCCGCGGCTCAGCATCTATCGATCGCTGCATCATATCTATGCGCAGGTCATTTCGGACGACAGCGGCAAGACGCTGGCGGCGGCCTCGACGCTGACGCCCGAATTGCGCGATTCTCTGAAGAGCAAGCGCAATGCGGATGCGGCCAAGAATGTCGGCAAGGCGATCGCCGAGAAGTGCCTCGCCAACGGAATCAAAGAAGTGATTTTCGATCGCAACGGCTTTCTCTATCACGGCAGGCTGAAAGCGCTGGCGGATGGGGCGCGTGAAGCGGGGCTAAAATTTTGATCGCAAGTCGGACGGACTGAGGCAATATCGGTGGCGCAACGCAACAATCGCAGTGGCAGCAGTAGTCGAATCGACCCGCAGGGTCTCGAAATAAAGGAAAAAGTCGTTCACATCAATCGCGTGGCGAAGGTTGTGAAGGGCGGACGCCGCTTCAGCTTCTCGGCGCTGGTGGTCGCGGGCGATCACAATGGGATGGTCGGGTTCGGCCTCGGCAAGGCCAACGAAGTTCCCGAGGCTATCCGCAAAGGCGTCGAGCGCGCGAAGAAAAGCCTGGTCCGGATTCCGCTGCGCGAGGGCACCATCCCGCATGAAGTGCTGGGGCATTTCGGCGCGGGCAAAGTGATCCTTAAGCCGGCGGCGGAAGGAACCGGAGTTATCGCGGCGGGCGGAGTTCGTGCGGTCGTCGAGTTGGCGGGCATTCGTAACATTCTGACCAAGCGGCTGGGATCGTCGAATCCGCACAATCTCGTAAAAGCGACGCTGCAGGGGCTCAGTCAGCTTCGCAGCATGGAAGAAATCGCGAAGGTTCGCGGACGCGCGCCTGAGCCGCAAGCCGCAGCTTAAAAGGGATTTGGGTAATGGCCGACGATATGATCAAAGTGCGCCTGGTCGGAAGTGTGATCAGCACCAAAAGAAGGGTGCGCGAAACGGTGCGCGGTCTCGGCCTGCGTAAGATCGGCAGCGAGAGTACGATCAAGCGAAGCCCGCAAGTCGAGGGCATGATTCGGCGCCTGAAGCACATAGTGGTCGAGGTCAAGGAGTAACGGCGTAGATGAATCTCAGTGACTTGAAACCGGCGGCCGGATCGACCACCAAGCATGTTCGCCGCGGACGCGGAATCGGCTCGGGTCTCGGTAAGACCTCGGGCCGCGGGCATAAGGGTAAAGGCGCGCGCAGCGGCGGTAATACGCCGCCGACTTACGAAGGCGGGCAGATGCCTTTGCAGCGTCGCGTGCCGAAGCGAGGATTTCGCCGCTTGCTGAAGAACAAGAAGCGGCGCGAGGAATTCGTCATCATCAACCTCAAGCAATTGGCGGAGTTTGCCGACGGCGCCACCGTCGATACCGCGGCACTGATCGGGAAAAACCTCGCCAAGCCCGGACTAAAGATCAAAATCCTCGGTGACGGGGATTTGAACCTTAAACTGAACGTGCGTGCCGATGCGTTCTCGCAAAGCGCACGCGATAAAATTGCCAAGGCGGGAGGCACGGCCGAGCTGATACAGCAAGCCGCCACGCAATAAATGCTTGAGGGTTTTTCAGGCGCCTCGCGCATCCCTGAGCTGCGCCGCCGGCTGGTTTTCACGGCCCTGATGCTGGCGGTGTATCGCATCGGAGTCGCGGTGCCGACGCCGGGCATCGACGGGCAGGCGCTCGCGTCGTTCTTCGATGCGGCGTCGGGCACGCTGTTCGGATGGGCGAACTTGTTCTCCGGCGGCGCGTTGGAGCGCTTCTCGATTTTCGCCCTCGGCATCATGCCGTATATCTCGGTCGCCATCATCCTGGACCTGCTCAAGGTTGCATGGCCTTACCTCGACGAACTCTACAAAGAGGGCGAGGCGGGGCGGCGCAAAATCACCCAGATGACGCGCTACTTCACGGTCGCGCTCGCGGTGGTGCAGGGCTCGATGATCGCCTACGGACTGGAGAGCATGCGCGCGCCTTCGGGAGCGCCGGTGGTGTACTCGCCGGGCATCGCGTTTATCGCGTTGACGGTTATCACCGTCACCGCAGGCGCGATGTTCGTGGTGTGGATCGGGGAGCAGATTACAGAGCGTGGAATCGGCAACGGTATCTCGCTGGTGATTATGGCGGGAATTGTGGCGCGGCTGCCGAGCGCGCTCAGCACCACGTTCCAGTTTGTGCGCGAAGGTGAAATGAGCATGTTCCTGCTTATCTTCATCCTTCTCGTGGCGGCCGGGGTTATTTTCGGCATCGTCTATATCGAGACCGCGCAGCGCCGGATTCCGATTCAGTACGCGCGCCGGATGCAGGGGCGCCGCGTTTACGGCGGTCAGAGCTCGCATCTGCCGCTGAAGATAAATTCCTCCGGCGTCATTCCGCCAATCTTCGCATCGTCGCTGCTCGTGTTCCCGGCGACCATTGGGACATTCGTTCCGGCGATGAAAAATTACGCCGCTTACCTGACGCCGGGCAGCTTCGTTTACGACCTCATCTACGTGGGGCTGATCGTGTTCTTTTGTTATTTTTATACCGCGGTCAGTTTCAATCCGGCCGATGTCGCGGACAACCTCAAGAAGTACGGCGGATTCATTCCCGGCATCCGGCCGGGGCGCTACACCGCGGAATATATCGATCGCGTGCTGACGCGAATCACCTTGGGCGGCGCCATCTACGTCAGCGCCGTATGCGTGTTGCCGACCATCCTCATCATGCGTTTTAACGTACCGTTCTACTTCGGCGGCACCGCGTTGCTGATCGTGGTGGGAGTAGCCATCGACACCATCGCTCAGATCGAGACTCATTTGCTGACGCGCAACTATGAGGGATTCATGAAGCGCGGACGAATCCCGTCGAGGGGGAATCGATAGATCCGTGCGATTGGTTCTGCTGGGCCCGCCGGGTGCGGGTAAAGGTACGCAAGCGCGAATGCTCGGCGAGCGTATTCATGCCCCGCAGATTGCCAGCGGTGACCTGCTCCGCGAAGCGGTGCGTGACAACACTCCGGTAGGCATCCAAGCCCGGAGCTACATGGATAAGGGGTCGCTGGTTCCCGACGAATTGGTGCTTAAGTTGATAGATGCGCGACTCGATCAGCCCGACGCGAAATCGGGATTCATCCTTGATGGATTTCCGCGCAGCGTTCCGCAGGCGGAAGCGCTGGCCGGAATGCTCAAGGATCGGGGCGAGCGGATATCAAAAGTAGTCGCGATAAATGTTCCGGAGGACGAATTGGTGAAGCGGATTTCCGGCCGCCGCACCTGCCGCAATTGCAACGAGATGTACCACGTCGTGTTCGATCCGCCGGCGAAACCCGGCATCTGCAACAAATGCGGCGGGGAGCTCTATCAGCGCGAGGATGATGACGAAGCTACCGTCCGACATCGCCTTCAGGTGTACAACAACGCCACCAAGCCGCTGCTCGACTATTACGGCAAAGCGGGGCTGCTCTCGCAGGTAGACGGGGTCGGTCCTTCGGAGGAAGTCCTCCATCGCATATTGGCGAAAATCGGCGACGGCGCCGGCGCGAAGGCGGCGAGCTAAATGATAACGCTGAAGACGCCCGACGAGCTTGCGATCATGCGGAAAGCATCGACCATCGTAGCGGAGATCCTCGAGGAACTCGCTGCCGCGGTGCGTCCAGGCGTGACCACCTTCGAACTCGACAAAATGGCGGAAGACTTGACCTACAAGAAGGGCGCAAAACCCGCCTTTAAGGGCTATCAGCCGGGCGACGTGCCTTATCCCAAGACCTTGTGCGTCTCGGTCAATGAGGAAATCGTCCATGGGATACCGTCGAGCCGCAAGCTGAAGCAGGGCGACATCGTGGGGCTCGATTTCGGCGTCGTGTACGAGGGTTTCTACGGCGATTCTGCCCGTACTGTTCCCGTCGGCAAGGTGCCTGAAAGCACCGAAAAGCTGCTGCGGGTGACGCGCGAAGCGCTCTATCGCGGTATCGAGCAGTGCCGCGACGGCAACCGTATCAGTGATATCGCCACGGCGGTGCAATGTCATGCTGAGGGCGCCGGATTCTCGGTGGTCGAAGAGTTCGCCGGCCATGGCATCGGCAGGCGTCTTCACGAAGAACCGCAGGTACCTAATTATTTCAGGCGCGGGATGCCGAATCCGCGCCTCAAGGCCGGGATGGTTATCGCCATCGAGCCGATGGTGAATGAGGGAACGGCGCGCTTGCGCATCCTCAAGGACGGGTGGACAGCGGTTACAGCAGACGGTAAACTATCTGCCCACTTCGAGCACTCGGTCGCGATTACCGACAATGGTCCGGAAATTCTGAGCGAGCTGGGCCATCACGTCTAAGGTGGACGATTATGTCTAAAGGCGACGCCATAGAAGTACAGGGGAGCGTGCAGGAAGCGCTGCCGAACGCGATGTTCCGCGTCACCCTCGAGAACGGCCACAAGGTGCTCGCGCACATCTCGGGAAAGATGCGCATGCACTACATCAAGATACTTCCCGGCGACAAAGTGACGGTAGAATTGTCGCCTTACGATTTGACCCGCGGAAGGATCACCTATCGGATGCGGTAGTCATCGGTTTCGGGTTGAAGGCAAGTTTAAGGATTTGAGCAATGAAGGTCCGCGCGTCGGTAAAAAAGATTTGCAAGAACTGCAAGGTGGTGCGCCGCCAGGGCGTGGTGCGCATCCTCTGCTCCAACCCGCGCCATAAGCAGCGCCAGGGCTAGGAGGTCCAAGGATGGCTCGTGTAGCTGGCATCGAATTGCCCAAGAACAAGCGCATGGATATCGCGCTCACCTATATCTACGGAATCGGCCGCACTGCGGCGACCAAGATCCTCGCCGAGGCCAAGGTCGACAGCGAGCGCAAGACCGACGACCTCTCCGCCGAGGAGCAGGTGCGGATCCGTAACGCGATCGATGCCGGGTACAAGGTCGAAGGTGATCTGCGCCGCGAAGTGCAACAGAGCATCAAGCGCCTGATGGATTTGGGATGTTACCGCGGATTGCGCCATCGCAAGGGATTGCCGGTGCGCGGTCAGCGTACCCATACCAATGCGCGCACTCGCAAAGGACCACGCAAGATCGTAGCGGGCAAGAAGACGGCGCCGCCCAAGTAAAGAAATCCTACTTCCTGTTCCCTTCTCTGAAGGGGAAGGGTTAGGGGTTAGGTTTAAAATAGATGGCTGACGAAAAAGAAACTAAAGAAGCTCCCAAGGCTGAGGCCCCCGCAAAAGCGCCTCGCGCCGAGCGAGCCCAAGGCGCGGGTGGTGGCGCTCCTGCTTCGGCAGGCGCGACGCCGGGAGCAGCAGGTGCAGCTCCGGCTCCACGCCGCGTGCGACGGACGCGCAGGTCGGTGCCCGAGGGCGTCGCGCACGTGCATGCGACGTTCAACAACACCATCGTGACGATTACCGATCAGCAGGGACTCGTCGTCGCATGGTCGAGTGCCGGCTCGGTCGGCTTCAAGGGCTCGCGCAAAGGCACTCCGTTCGCCGCGCAGATGGCGGCGGAAGCGTGTGCGCGCAAAGCCTCCGAAGTCGGGATGCGCAGCTGCGTGGTGCATGTGAAGGGACCGGGCGGCGGCCGCGAATCGGCGGTGCGCGCGCTGCAAGCCGCGGGACTGAACGTATTATCGATCAAAGACGTGACGCCGATTCCGCATAACGGATGCCGTCCGCCAAAACGGCGCCGCGTTTGAACGGAGCAAAGGACTAAAGCAAGGTGGCGAGAAACCTGGGTCCAGTATGCCGGCTATGCCGGCGCGAGGGGCTGAAGCTCTTCCTCAAGGGAGAGCGATGCTATTCGGACAAATGCGCGATCGAGCGCCGCAACTATCCGCCCGGCGCGCACGGGCAGTCGCGCACGCGTTTTTCCGAGTTCGCGATTCGGTTGCGTGAGAAGCAGAAGGTCAAGCGCATCTACCGGCTGCTGGAAAAGCAGTTCGCGCATTACTTCGAGGTTGCGGAGCGAATGCCCGGTATCACCGGCGAAAGCCTGCTGGTGCTGCTCGAGCGCCGGCTCGATAATGTAATCTATCGGCTTGGATTCGCCAGCTCGTTGTCGCAGGCGCGCCAGTTGGTTCGCCATGGCCATTTCGAGATCAACGGCAAGAAGGTCACGATTCCGTCGTACCTGGTGGCAGTTGGCGAGATGGTCAGTATCACCGAGAAGAGCCGCATCAAGAAGGTCATTGTGGAGGCGCTCGAGATGTCGCAGCGGCGTGGGGTGCCTCCGTGGATAGCGCTGGAGCGCGATCAGTTCCGCGGCGCCTTGCGTTCTTATCCGGCGCGCAGCGACCTGACGATGCCGATCAGCGAGAAGCTGATAGTCGAGCACTATTCGAGATAAAACGACGGCGGTGCCGCGGCGAAGAGGATGACCCTCAGGCCGCCGCGAAAATCCATCCCGTCCGAGAGTAATTAAAATATGCAAAATGATTGGCGTGATCTGATCAAACCGAAAGCAGTCGAGTTCGACGAGAAGGAATCCACTGCGACCTATGGCCGGTTCCTCGCGGAGCCGTTGGAGCGCGGCTATGGCACCACCATCGGCAATGCGCTGCGTCGCATCCTGCTCTCCTCGTTGCCCGGCTTCGCGATCACAGCCGTAAGGATCAAGAGCGTACTGCACGAGTTCTCGACCATTCCAGGAGTTAAGGAAGACGTCACCGACATCGTGCTGAACTTGAAGGAAGTGCGGCTGCGCCTGCACGAGGGCGACCAGATTACCGCGACGCTCAAAGCCAAGGGCGAAGGCGTCGTCACCGCCGGCGATATCAATGCGGGGCCGAGCCTCGAGGTTCTTACTCCCGGCCAACACATTGCGACGCTCGATCGAGGCGCCGATTTCGATATGGAAATCGTCATCAAGCGCGGGCGCGGCTATGTTACCGCCGAGCGCGGCGGCGAGGACGAGCCGATCGGCACCATCCGCCTCGATGCGGTTTTTTCGCCGATTCGCAAAGTCAATTTCACCGTGACCAATGCGCGCGTCGGCCAGCGCACCGACTACGATCGCCTCGCGCTGGAAATTTTCACCGACGGCTCGATCTCGGCGCGCGATGCGCTTACCTACGCGGCGCGAGTGGCGCGGGATCAGATGTCGATCTTCGCGGGCGTCGAGGAAGAGGTCGAGGTCCCCGGGCAGGTCGAAGCGGGCGCGCAGGAAGCTCGTCCGACCATCAACGAGCTTCTCTATCGGCCGGTCGAGGGACTGCCGATTTCGGTGCGTGCATTCAACGGGCTTCAGAATGCCGACATCAAGTACATCGGCGAGCTGGTTCAGCGCACCGAGCAGGACATGCTCAAGATCAAGAATTTCGGCCGCAAGTCACTTAACGAAATCAAGGAAGTGCTGGCCGACATGGGTCTTTCGCTCGGGATGCGGCTGGAGAATCTGCCGGCGCGCAGCGAGCTCGACAAGATGTGGGAGGAGCAGGAGCGCCGCGAATCCGCTTAACAGTCGATGCGTCATCTTAATCTCGGAAGAAAACTAAACCGGACCAGCGCTCATCGCCGAGCCTTGTTCAAGAACATGTTCCTCGCGCTGGTGAAGAGCAGCCGCCTCACCACCACCGATGCGAAGGCCAAGGAGCTGCGCCGTTTTGCCGATCGGATGGTGACGCTCGGGAAGAAGGGCGACCTCGCCGCGCGCCGCCGCGCCTTTTCTTATCTGCAGTCGCATCAGGCGGTGCAGAAGCTCTTTGATGAGATTGCGCCGCGCTACAAAGATCGCGCGGGCGGCTATACGCGAGTCGTGAAGTATGGCTTCCGCCGCGGCGATGCGGCTCAACTCTCGATCATCGAGTTCACCGGCCTCGAAGAGAAAGCGCCGTCTCGCAAGCGTCCTCGGCGCAAGAAGGAAGGCGCGGATGAGCACGCGGGTCATCGCCACGCCGCCGCCGCGCGCGCCTAGCAGCAGCAGCATTCGAATGAATCAAAGGCCCGCGCATCGCGCGGGCCTTTTCCGTTCGTGCATAGCCCATCCCCGTTCAAATGACTCACAGAAGTGGCATTTCGGATCGATTCCCTTGACACTCCGCGACTACTTCGTGATACGGCTCATGCTGGATGCCGACGCGCTCACATTCCACCTTAGCTGACGAAACCAACTTTCTGCTCCGCGTGGTGGGAGATGTTCCCGCTCGCATCTGGATCAAAAATTCGGATGGCCGGTATGTCTTTGTGAATTCCGAGGTGACCAGCGTCCTCGGTATCGCGCGCGATAAGTTCATCGGCGCGACCGATGAAGAGCTGTTCCCCCGGGTCGGCCACGTCTACTGGCGAAAAGACCAAACCGTCCTCTCGACCGGGCAGCCGCTGGTTACCACCGATCAGGTCGAGAAAAACCGCTATCTCTTTTGTCTCCGCTTCCGGCTCGATATCGATGGCGAGCCCCACGTGGCTACTATCGGCGTAGATACCACTTCGCATATGTCCGCGCTGGTCGGATTTCTTCAACTCCAGGAACAACTGTTTCGCAGTGAGCGGATGCGCTCGATTGGCGAAATGGCGTCAGGCCTCATCCATGACCTCGGCAACAATTTGCATGCCGCGGGCTTGCGGCTGCGAGTCCTGAAATCGAAAGCGGGGCCGGAGCTTGTCTCCGATCTCGACTCGTTGGGCCGTTCGCTGGATGCTGCCACTGAGCGGGTGCAGAACGTTCGCGAATACGTCACCTCGAAAAGAGATGAAAGCACCTCGGTCGCTGACGTCGAAGAACTCTTGAGTGCAGCGATCGAGATGGTGGATTTTCTGATCGAGCGCACGCCAACCATCAACGGTGGAATGATTCGCATCGTCAGGAAAGCTGCCGGCGATTTGCCGCAAGTACCGGTACTCGCGAATCAGCTGAAGCACGTAGTCGCGAATCTGTTGCTCAATGCTCGCGATGCGATGGCGGATGGTGGCGAGCTGACGATCGAAACGCGGAAGACTTCGTCCTCCATCGAAATACTTGTGTCGGATGAAGGAACCGGGGTGGCGGACGACTTGATGGGGAAAATTTTCGAACCATTTTTTAGCACCAAAGTTAACGGCAATGGTTTGGGTCTCTCGATGGCGCAGGACGTTCTCTCCAGAATGCGCGGCAGTATATCGGTCGCCAATCGTGCTCCCCGCGGCGCCGAATTTGTCCTCAGCATTCCGCTTGCTTCGGCGCCCACCTGACCTTCCGTTACTCGGCGGATACACTTCTTTCAGAATCCTTCGATGACCAAATCGGCGTGGCGATGCGGCGCAACGTGTTCGAGGTACCAGTCTTCCGCCGCCATCCAGCGATCCATCCATGAGGTGTTGTCCTGCGCACGCGCCAACATCCGGCGCATTCGCTCGTCGCGCGGCGTTTCGATGAAGATGGCGACCTCGAGGAGCGGTCGCAGCTCCGGCCGCATCGAGAAGACGCCTTCCACCAGCACCAACTCGCGAGGCTCGATCTCGATCCACTCCGCGGGCGCGTCGGTGCTCCAATCATAACGCTGATAGCGCGCAAGTTTCCCCTCGCGCAGCGGTATCAGCGCTTCGTCGCGAAGCCTCCGCCAGTCGAAGTAATTCTCATATGCCTGTTGCGGATTGAGCCGCGAATATTGTGCGGCGGTCAGCGGACGGTAGAAGTCATCGCATCTGATGATCGATACGCGCTCGACGAATGCCTCGCTAATTCCGCGCGCCAGGGTAGATTTTCCGGCGCCACCTGCGCCATCGATGCCGGCGATCAGCCGCGCACTTGTCCGCCGCTGATTCAGAATCGCGCATGCCGCTCGGACCGCCGCTTGAGGAGTCATCGCCCTATGCCACTAACACAATCATATCAACGCCGTGACAGGCTGCGTCGTATTGGGCTTTGGGGAGTTTTTATGTAAAATTTTACTTCCACGCCACCCGGAGGCACATTCGTGGCCAGACCTCTTCCGAAAAGCCTGCTCGTCGATCTCGTACAACGCAAGCGACTGCTGCTGTGCCTCGACTACGACGGCACCATCGCCGCGACCACCTCGAATCCCGACGACGCGAAGCCGATTGAAGGCGCGCGCAACGCGATCCGCACGCTCAGCCGCCATCGCGAGGACGTCGTGCTCGCGATCGTCAGCGGCCGCGATGCGCTTACCACGCGGCGCTTGCTCGGCATTTTCGACGGGCTCTACTTCGTCGGTCTGCATGGCCTCGAAATCCTCGACCCTGACGATCGCCGTGAGATCCTCGTGCCGGTCAACCATTGCATTCCCGCGCTTCATACCGTGCGCGACTGGTTGAAAAAGGAAGCGCGCGAGTCGGACGGCTTCATGGTCGAGGACAAAGAGTTGTCGATCGCGCTGCACTATCGAAACGCGAATCTCGAGCTCGCGCGCGATATCTGCCGCCAGCTCGAGTACTTCGTCGGCCACATGATTAGGGGCTTGCGCGTCACTCACGGAGACATGGTGGAGGAGGTGATTCCGAGTAACACCGGAGGTAAGGGCTTCGCGATCAATCATCTGCTCGCGCAACTGAAAGACAAAACCCTGCTGCCGATCTACTTCGGCAATGATTCTTCCGACGAGGAAGCTTTCTTCGCGGTGCGGCGCGTTGGCGGCGCCACCATCCTGGTTGGCGAGGAGCGCGATACGCATGCCGAGTTTCACGCCGACGAACCCGCCCAGGCTATCGAGGTACTGGCGAGTCTGGCCGATGCGCTCGAGCTTCCGGTCGCGAATGCCGCGACCTAGAACGATTCAGCGATCGTCAAAATGATTCGGCGATTTTGGCACGCAGTGCCATGTGCGCGCTCTTCAGCCCACTGAGAATGCCGTCCTCGAAGTTCCATCCGGAATCGGCGATCAGGTCGGGGAAATCGTGTGGATTGCGGATATCCTCGGAACTGAGCCCCGGATGAATCTTGTTCGCGAGGTCGAGGACCTTCTTTTCCTGCAACACGATAAGCTCTAGCATCAGCCGATCGATTGCGCCCAAAGTTTCTCGCGTGAACGCCGCCATCGAGGATAATCCTACTATCAAGCGTCGCCGATCAATCAATCCCTTTTGGTGATGGCACAGGCTAAAACCTGTGCCGCATGGACCAATCCCTACGCGCGAGGCGGTGAATCGATTCGGCTTCTTCCGCCATTCGGTCCAATTGATTTTCGACCTCGATGACCTTGGAAATAGTTTCCTAGTTGAGCTTTACCTTTAGCCTACGCAACAGCTCGAAGGTATCGATCCACTTCACATTGAATTGATTGCAGACGTTAGGAATTTTTACCTTTTTAGAATTCGCGGCTACCAATTTCTCTTGCGTCACGACGACGCCCTTGTCTGCCAGCGCATGCGCGATAACCCAAGGATCGGCCTTCGCTAAGAAAAAGGCGGCATCCGCTTGGGAGTATGCGCTCAAGACATACTGAGTAATATTTCCCACCTCTTGCTGTTCGGCTTGGCCCGCCTGCACAAACAGGACGCTCCCTATCGCCTTCGCCCAAGTCGTAAGAGCGTCTTTGTTCGGAGCGATTTCGACGTCTAGGACGACCTTTGGACTCCGCAAACTATCTGCCTTTGCGTGCGCCTCGACGGAGGTCCAAAATCCTGGCGCAATATCGAAGCTATAATAGCGACGATGAGCTTCCATCAGGACATTGGAGTCGAGCCAATAGAACTGAGGCATTCCTCTATTCGCCGGTCGGTCGGTTTTCCAAGAAGTCGGCTATCTTGGGGATTGTTTCTACCTTAACATTCAACAGTTGGGCTGCTTCGCGATATAACTCTCGTCCCTCAGTTACCGCAGACACGACTGCACTCGTGAACAACGCGCTGTTTCGCGCCAGCAAGGTCCGATAGAAATGGCCTCCTTCTTGGGCTCGCTTTCTATATTTTCTCTTTTCTACTTCGAAACGTTCTTCGAATTGTTGCTGCGTAAGTTTGTCTAGATCACGTCCTCGCCGCAGAATCACCAAAGTACTAACACGAAAATATTGAGCAAGTTGGCTAATGTTTTGTTTAAACTGCCCCCAACGTTCCAGAAAACTCTGTGTCGGCGTCAACAGTTCGGCTGCAATGGCATCGCATTTGTGTTCGAGGTCGGACGGATCTGGCTCGCCGAGATTTTCGTTCGATATACCGCTAGTTCCTAGCCATACGTGACTGAGTTCATGGGCTAGGGTAAATATTTGTGCCGCCTTGAAATCAGTGCTGTTGATGAAGATCAGGGGGGCTAAAACATCGCTTATAGCAAAGCCGCGAAATTCCTCTGCCCGTATTGGGCGATGAGGATTTCCGCCTACGGTGCCCGACCGCATGACTATTATTCCGTTAGTCTGAGCTTGGTCAATAAGCTTAGAGAGGAATTGCTCCCAGTTAACACACGATTCTCTTAATCCGTCCGTGATGCCCAGTGTGGTAGCTATGTCCGAAGCGATCGTGTCAACATCATCGTCTATACTGAAGCTTCCGACAAAGGCATGTTCGCTCTGGCCCTCACTTTGAACGAACTCCCGATACCAAGTGTGTTTCGCTAAAACGTCGTTGAGCAGGTCCATCAGCGCGAGCGACGGTTGAAATCTCTCGTTCCCGATTGTTCTGAAATCAGCCAGAGGTATGTCTTCGGTGGGTGGGGCGGGAAGAAATAAATAAGCGAAGGGAACGTATAACTTCTTTGCAAGCTGTTCAGCCTGACGAAATGTCGGACGACTTTCACCGGATTCCCACGAAGTAACGGACTCCGGCTTTGTTCCTATTTTTTTGGCTACTACTTCAGGTGTAGTGCGAGCGCGATCCCGCGCCCACCGCAAAACGGCAGGGGTAACGAAAGCTTGGCTGCTGGTGGGCATATCGTCTCCGTGCTAAATTCGTTAGACGGATCGATAGTGCTCGCCTGTTAGTGGCTCCAGCGTTGGCGCGCTGAATCCACGCAAAGCGCCTATCGCTCTCTCTGAATCGACTGTTCGGCTCTCGTCTAGATAATGCCCTTCGGGTGCTTCCGAAGGGCCAGCAGCAAGACTCTATCCCTCTCACTTGGTGTTTTTCAAGGCGCGTTAACGTGCCATCAGACCTGTCGCGTCTCTGCGTTTGGTTTGGTTCAATTGTGGGCGGGCGATGGACGGGCGTTGGCGCCTCTGTGGAGGTTGAGATGCCTGCTTTCGCGGCCTGAATGTCCATCTCGCGCCAGACGATCGTGTAGACCGGATTGCCCAGAGCGAATAGCAAGATCGCTCCAACGAGCCCGCCGAATATCACGATGAAGGGAAGCATCCCGGGATCTCGATCAAGAAAAGATTTGCGCGCGTCGCCTGTGCCTCTCCGACCGAATAATCCGAGAAAGAAGAATCCGCCGCCGAGAAAGACGCATACCATCGAGAGCCAGACGTTTTGGTAGTAGGGGTTCAATTGCAACGCCAGTGCGATCAAATTGAGAGTAATTCCGAAGGCGGTCATGTCGGCTCTATTTCCCGCTGGGACCGTATGTGTTGCATATGTTTCGCGATAGGTCACCGATGAAATCGGGTCGCATTACACGCCCGAAGGGAGCCGATACTTTGGCGCGCGGACGACTTACATTTGAAGACGAGGGCTTGCGTGCAGAACCCAGATGCCTAATGCTTTCAGGTCAGGGTCGCGAGGCCAATCACGGAACAAAGCCACTGCATACATCGAAAATTACCAAACGAAGCCAAATAACCTTTGAAAATCAAGCACCTTCGTTATTTCTTCGCTCACGTTTCGCGCCGATTTCGGCGCTTAGGATAAGAATCTGATGGCTACTGAACTCACCAAACCGGAAAAGTTTTTTCAGAAGCGGTTCGGAATGAACGAGCCCGCTTTTGAGCAGATCCTCGGTGCCGCACTCGAACGCAAGGCCGACTATGCCGACCTCTACTTCGAGTATCGCAATGCCGAAGCGCTCGCGCTCGAAGAGTCGATGGTAAATCACACCAGCAAGAGCGTCAGCCAGGGCGTCGGCGTGCGCGTCTGCGCCGAGGATCGCACCGGCTACGCATACTCAGATGAGGTCACCGTCGATCGCATGCGGATCGCGGCCGAGGCCGCGCGCGCCATCGCCGATATTCGCACGCGCGAGATCGCGCCGGTCCAGGTCGGCACCGCGGTGCGCCGCCATAACCTTTACGAACTCGAGAGCACGCCGCTGGAGATTCCGGTCGAAGAGCGCGCCAAGCTGCTTTACGAAATCGACAAGATCGCGCGCGCCTACGATCCTCGCATCAAAAATGTGATGGCGTCGTTCGTCGCGGAGCAGAAGCTGGTGATGATCGTTACCAGCGAGGGCAAGATTGCGGCCGATACGCAGCCGCTGTGCCGCCTCAACGTCAGCGTGATTGCTGAGGAAGGCACGCAGCGTCAGATGGGCAGCTTCGGCGGTGGAGGCCGCGTCGAGTGGCGCTATTTCCTCGAAGGCGAGAAGTGGCGCGACTATGCGAAGGAAGCGGCGCGGCAGGCGATTGTGAACCTTGGCGCCGTTGATGCGCCCGCCGGCGAGAGCGTCGTCGTGCTCGCGCCCGGATGGCCAGGAATCCTACTTCATGAAGCAATCGGTCACGGGCTGGAAGGTGACTTCAATCGCAAAGGCACCTCGGCATTCGCTGGGAAAATCGGCCAGCGCGTCGCCAGCGAATTCTGCACTGTAGTTGACGATGGTACCATCGCGAGTCGCCGCGGCAGCCTCAACGTCGATGACGAAGGCACCCCGACCTCGCGCACCGTGCTGATCGAGAAAGGCATCCTGCGCGGCTACATGCAGGATCGGATGAACGCCAAGCTGATGAAGATGGAGGCGACCGGGAACGGCCGGCGCGAGAGCTTTGCGCATGCGCCGATGCCACGCATGACGAACACCTTCATGCTGGCGGGCGAGCACGATCCGAAGGACATCATCAAGTCGGTGCCGAAGGGCCTCTATGCGGTCAGCTTCGGCGGCGGCCAGGTCGATATCACCAACGGCAAGTTCGTTTTCTCGGCGAGCGAGGCGTACCTCATCGAAAACGGCGAGGTAACCAAGCCCGTCAAGGGGGCGACGCTGATTGGCAACGGCCCCGACGTGTTGACGCGAGTGACGATGGTGGGGAACGACCTCGAACTCGACTCGGGCATCGGCACTTGCGGCAAAGATGGGCAATCGGTGCCGGTCGGCGTCGGGATGCCAACCATCCGCATCGACGGGATCACCGTCGGCGGCACCAGTAGCTAAGGGACTGTATCAACTACAATGGCAGAGCTGGATTTGAAGCTGGCCGAATGGGCTCTCGGCGTGGCGAAAAAAAGTGGCGCGACCGCGGCGGAAGTGCTGCTCGTCAGCGGCGAGTCGCTGTCGGCGGGCGTGCGCCTCGGCGAAGTCGAGAAGCTGAAGAGCTCGCGCGAGCGGCGCTTGGGGCTGCGCGTTTTCAGCGGGCAATCCTCGGCGACGTCATCGACCGCGGAGATCGAACAGGACTCGCTCAAGGATTTTATCAAGAGCACGGTCGACCTCGCGAAGCTGACCGCGCCGGATCCGTGGTCGGGACTGCCCGATGCGTCGCTGCATCCGAAGTCGTTCCCCGAGTTGGAACTCGAAGACAACGAGCATCGAATCATCGAGGCGCCGAAGGCGTTGGAGATCGCGCGCATCGCGGAGAAGGCCGCGCTCGACAGCGATCCGCGGATCAAGAATTCCGAGGGCGCCGAATTCGATTCGGGCACCTATCGCGTTATTTTCGCTAACAGCCAGGGCTTCGCCGGCGAGTATGCGGGGACGAATTATCATCTGGGCATCGCGCCGATCGCGCAGGACGACAGCGGGATGCAGGTCGGCTACTGGTACACCTCGAGCAGGAGGTACCAGGGGCTCGACGACGCGGAGCAAGTTGGCAAAAAGGCGGCCGAGCGCGCGCTGCGCCGGCTCGGATCGCGCAAAATCAAAACCACTCGCGTTCCGATCGTGTTCGATCCGCAAATGGCGGCCGGCTTTATTCATACGCTCGCGGGCGCCGCCTCGGGGCCGTCACTATACAAGGGCGCCTCGTACCTTGTAGGAAAACTTAATCAGAAAGTAGCATCGCCGAATGTCACGCTCGTCGATGATGCCCGGATGCCCGGCGGCCTCGGCTCGAAACCCTTCGATGGTGAAGGGCTTGCGACCAATCGCAAAAATCTCGTCGACAAGGGCGAGCTGACGACCTACCTGCTCGATAGCTATTCGGCGCGCAAGCTGAATCTCTCGCCGACCGGCAACGCCTCGCGCTCGGTGGTTGCGCCTCCGGGCGTGAGCACCACCAACTTTTATCTGGTGCCGGGAAATTACTCGCCCGAGGAGATCATCGGTTCGGTCAAGCAGGGTTTGTATCTCACCGAGCTGATTGGCTTTGGCGTCAACATGGTGACCGGCGACTACTCGCGCGGGGCCGGCGGCATCTGGATCGAGAATGGCGAGTTGACCTACCCGGTGCAGGAGATCACCATCGCGGGAAATCTCAAAGACATGTTCAACTCGATCGAGATGATCGGAAATGATCTGGTGTGGAGATCTTCTACCGCCTCGCCGACGATCAAAATCGCCGAGATGACCATCGCCGGAGCTTAGCGCGCGGCCGAATCAGCCTTTGCGGGAAATCAGGCGCAGCAGCCAGCGCCAGAAGTTGATTAAGATCCCCTGTCGCGCGACGGAGCCTTGAGCGTGCGCTTGCACTTCGGCCTCGGCGGCGGCGAAGAACTGGCCTAGCATCATTTTCGCCGCGCTATCGATGAGTCGCTGGCCGACTTGTTGCAACGTCCCGCCCACTTGCGCGTCGCCGGAATATTTCACGACGGTTTCGTTCGGCGCTTTCGCGATGAGGTCCAGTGTGCCGGAGCCCTTCACGAATCCCATCTTGCCCTTGCCGTCGACGAGCATCCTGTAATGCTCGGGCGGCCGCTTGTCTTCGAGCTTGATCTTCCCCGAGTAAGAGCCCTTTACCGCGGCGATGCCGACGTTGATGGTGCCGGCGAATTCGTCGGGGCCCAGCACCTCGAGTTTTTCCAACCCCGGCACCAGCTTCGATAGCCGATCCGGATCGTTGAAGAGCTCCCACACTTGTTCGCGAGGTGCGGAGAGAGTTTGTTCGCCGGCAATCTTCATATCAGGCGCAAGTTAGTCGCAAGTCTTCGATGGACGAAATTTTCGTCAGCCCTTCGCGCGCGAGGCCGCCTGCTCGAGCGCGCGCCTCGTGTAGACGCGCGCGAGTTCAGCGCGAAAGTCGGGCGACGCATGGATGTCTCCTAGCGGATCGATGCCTTCCGTCGCATGCGCCGAAGCAGCCTCGATCGCATCGCGGCCCTTGCCGGAGAGCGCATTCTCGACCGCGGTTGCGCGGAACGCTTTCGCCGCGAGGCCGGTGACACCGACGCGCACCTTGTCGAAGTTGTTGCCCTTCATCGTAACCACCGCCGCCACTCCGACCAGCGCGAATCCTGACGCGGGCTGGCGATGCTTGATGTAGGCATAGCCGCCATTTTGTGGGATCGGCACGAAACTTACCGCGGTCAGAATTTCGCCCGCTTGCATCGCGGTGGTGAAGAGGTCGACGAAGAAATGCTCGGCCTTGAGCGTGCGCTTGCCGGACTCGCCTTCCGCGATGATCTCAGCCTCCAGCGCGAGGACCGCCGCGGGATAATCCGCCGCCGCGTCCGCATGCGCGAGGCTTCCTCCGATAGTGCCGCGATTGCGCACCTGCACGTCGCCGATGACGTGCGCGCACTCGGATAGCAATCCAATTTTCTGCTTCGCCAGTGATGAAGCGTCGATCGCGGCGTGGACGGTGGCGCCGCCGATGACGATTTTCCCGCCTTCCTCGCGAATGCCGGACATTTCGCGCACCGCGCCGATGTCGATGAGATGCGCCGGCTGCGCGAGGCGCAGCTTCATCATCGGGATCAGGCTATGCCCGCCAGAGAGCAGCTTGGCGTCGTCGCCGAACTGCTTGAGCATCGAGAGCGCCTCCTTCACGGAGTTGGCGCGATGATAATCGAATGACGCTGGAAACATTTTTTAGGCCTCTACGCCTTCTTCGCGTTGCGAATCGCGGTCCAGACTTTCTCCGGCTTGAGCGGCATCGTGAGGTCGCGGATTCCAAACGGCTTAAGCGCGTCGAGCACCGCGTTGTAGGCGCACGGCGTCGAGCCGATGGTCCCGGCCTCGCCGACGCCCTTCACGCCGAGCGAATTCACCGGCGACGGCGTCACCGTCGACGCGAGATCATAGTGCGGCAGCATGTCGGCCTTGGGCACCGCGTAGTCCATGAAGCTCGCGGTGACGAGCTGGCCGTGTTCGTCGTAGACCACTTCCTCGTACATCGCCTGCGCGAGGCCCTGTGCGATGCCGCCATGAATCTGGCCCTCGACCAGCAGGGGGCTGAGAATTTTTCCGCAATCGTCGACTGCGACGTACTTCAGAAACTTCGTCTGACCGGTTTGCGGATCCACTTCGACTACGGCGACATGGGTGCCGAACGGAAACGTACACGCCGACGGCTCATAGAAGCTGGTCGCATCGAGGCCGGGCTCGACGCCGGGAATGGGAGTTTTGTATCCGTATGCCGCGTCGATGACCTGCTGCAGCGGAATCGATTTCGAGGGATCACTGGCGAGCGCCACCGTGCGATTGACGAAGGTGAGCTGGTCGGGCGGCGCTTCCATCATCGTCGACGCGATTTTCTTCATCTTGTCCTGCAGCTTGACCACCGACATCATCAGCGCTGGGCCACCGACCGTTGTACCACGGCTGCCGAAGGTGCCGATGCCATATGGCACAATCGCGGTGTCGCCGTGCACGACGTTCACATCATCGATGTCGACGCCGAACGCGTCAGCCACCATCTGCGCGAAAGTGGTTTCCTGTCCCTGCCCGTGCGGCGATACGCCGGTGAGCACGGTGATTTTCGAATCGGGCTCGATTCTGACTCCCGCGCTTTCCCATCCACCCCCCTTCAGTTTCGGCGGCAGCAGCGAGGACGGCCCGATGCCGCAAATCTCGACGTACGAGGCGATTCCGATTCCGAGGTAGCGTCCGTTCCTGCGCGCGGCTTCCTGCTCGGCGCGCATCTTCTTGTAGTCGACCATCTCGAGCGCCTTATCGAGCGCGAGATTATAGTCGCCCGAGTCGTACGTCAGGCCGCCGGCAGTAGCGGCTGGAAACGATTCCTTTGCGATGAAATTTTTGCGCCGCACATCGGCGGGATCGAGGCCGAACTCCGCGGCGACCATTTCCATCGTGCGCTCGGCGATGAACGCGGCCTCGGGTCGGCCCGCTCCGCGATAGGCGTCGGTCGACATTTTATTGGTGAAGACGAGGGTCTGCTCGAAAGTGAGCGCCGGAATTTTGTAGCATCCCGTCATCATGAGTCCCGAGAAGCTCGGGATCACTGGCGTGAGAAGTTGCAGGTACGCGCCCATGTCGCATACGAACCTGCCCTTCATCGCGAGGACTTCGCCGTCCTTGTTCGCGGCGATTTCCATGTAAGTGATCTGATCGCGGCCGTGGGTGGTGGCCGCGAGATTCTCGCGACGCCGCTCGATCCATTTCACCGGGCGATTCAGCTTCATCGCGAGGTAGGCGACCAGCGCCTCTTCCGCGTACACGTTCAACTTGCATCCGAAGCCGCCGCCGACTTCCGGCGCAATGACGCGCAGCTTGTTCTCGCCGATCTTGAGTTGCTCAGCGAGTTGCGAGCGCAGCAGATGCGGAATCTGCGTCGAGGACCATACGGTGAGTTGCTGCATGCCCGCATGCCACTGCGCGACGACGCCGCGCGGCTCCATCGGCGCGGGCGCGAGGCGCTGATTGACGATGCGAAACTTGATGACCTTGTCGGCCTTCTTCATCGCCTCGGCAACGGCGGGATTGGGAACCTCGGCGCGGGTGACGAGGTTGGTGCCGAACTCCTCGTGGATGATCGGCGCGCCCGCTTCCAGAGCCTTCTCGGGATCGACCACCGCCTCAAGCATGTCGTAATCGACTTCAACCAGATCGAGCGCGTCCTGCGCCTTGTAGGAATCCGAGGCGACCGCGACGACCACCGGCTCCCCGACGAAGCGCACCTTGCCGATCGCGAGGACCGGATGAAACGGCACGTGCTCGGCGGGCGCGACGCACGGCACCGATCCGATCTTGTCTTTGAGATCGTTGCCTGAGAGCACGCATGCGACGCCGGCCGCATCGCGCGCCTTGCTCAAATCGACGGAGTTGATCTTCGCGTGCGCGTAGGGGCTCCGTATGATGACGGCCGAGAGCATCCCGACCAGCTTGATGTCATCGACATAAGTAGCAGTGCCGGAGATGAGCCGCGGATCTTCGCGCCGCTTGATTCGTTCGCCGACAAATTTGGGAATGACTGGCATCGTAATGTCCTCTGCGAAGTGTCAGGCGGCCTTCGACGTACGCATCTTGTTCGCCGCATGCTGCACGGCCTTGATGATGTGCTGGTAACCGGTACATCGGCACAGGTTGCCCTCGAGCGCGACGCGAATTTCGTCATCGGTCGGATTCGGGTTGTGCTTGAGCAGATGAATCGACGACATGATCATGCCGGGCGTGCAGTATCCGCACTGGAGGCCGTGCTCTTCCCAAAATCCTTCCTGCATCGGATGGAGCTGGCCATCTTTCGCGAGGCCCTCGATAGTGGTGATCTCGGCGCCGTCGGCCTGCACCGCGAGAATGGTGCACGACTTCACCGCCTCGCCATTGAGATGGATGGTGCATGCGCCGCACATCGAGGTCTCGCATCCGACATGGGTGCCGGTGAGTTGTGCGACGTCGCGAAGATAATGGACCAGCAGCATGCGCGGCTCGACCTCGTCCTCGCGCTTCTGTCCGTTGATAGTCAGGTTAACCCGCATAAGTCTCTCTCTCCGAGGGTGCTCTGCGACTCTTAGCAAAGGAACGGACGAATGGTCTAACACGGATGCGGGTCGATGTGGAATGATGTGGCGGCCGAGGAATCACGCGCAGATGAGAACACGTCGAATCGTCGCTGGAATCCTTTCACTGCTACTGATCGGTGGTGGATCGATGGAGTTGGCGCGCGGCGCATCGGCCAAGGACACCATCGTGGGGGTCGCGCTGTCACCTGCGCACTTTGGGAATTTTTCTGACCGCGATTTCCAGGTCTTCTTCGACGAGGCCGCACAGATCGGAAGCCATGTCACCTGGATCTTTCAATGGGGATCGCCTCCGCCGACCGGGTCGTTCGCAGTCGTCCAAGGGTGGGCGAAACAGCGCGGTCTTAAGCTTCAGCTATGGCTCAGTCCGACCACGCTGTCCAATCAGCGCAAAGATCCGGACCTGCCGAAGTCGTTGGCGGGCAAGGGCTTCGCGGATGCCTACGTCCGCCGCGCCTATATAGATGAAGTGTTGGAGCTAGCCGCGGTGAAACCGGATGTGCTCGGCCTCGCGACCGAGGTAAACTTCCTCGCGGCGAATCCTAGCGAGTTCGCGTCGTTCGTCAGCCTCGCGCATGAGGCATACGCGGCAGTGAAGAAGAAGTATCCGGAGCAAACTGTGACGCTCAGCTTTCAATGGGAAGTGATGCGCGCGCATCAACAGTTCGACATGTTGAAGCAATTCGCCGGCAGCCTCGACGTCTACTCCTTCACTAGCTATCCCGACGCGTTCGGAGATCCCTCCAAAACGAAGGTGCCCGACGACTACTACTCATCGTTGCGCACGTACCTTCCAACCGAGCGCGTAGGATTTGCGGAAATTGGATGGAGTTCGGCGCCGCCGAGCACCGAGCAGGCTCAGGCGGCATTCTTCGCGCGGCTTCCTGATTTCACACGAGGCGCGAAGTTCGAGTTCGCGACGCTCGCGCTGCTGCACGATGTGTCGCTATTCACCGGCGACCTCGAGCGCCTCAATCATGTCGGCATTCGCACCATCGATGACGCGCCGAAAAAAAGTTGGGATGTAATTTTGAACCTACCGCAGTTGCACTGAGGAGAATGACATGGAGCGCGCAAAGCTGATCGACCTCACGCGACGGTTCACCGATGCCTTCAATCGCAATGACCTCGATGCGGTGATGGCGTTCTTCTCCGACGACGGCGTTTACGACGAGTTCAATGGCAAGCGTAATCACGGCAAGGCCGCGATACGTGCGGCATTCGAGCCACAGTTCAGCGCCGCATTCGGCAAGATGGAATTTATCGAAGACGACCTCTTCGTCGATGCCGAGTCCGGCAACGCCATGATCAGTTGGCGCTGCACGCTATCGGTGAACGGTAAGCCCACCTCATGGCGTGGATTAGATCTGTTGCGTTTTGTCGGCGAGTGTATCGTTTCGAAGCGGACCTATGCGAAAGCGAGGGCTCCGTTCTTTGAAGACCGGTGGACCGATGCGCGCGAATGACCGACCGCTGCCGGTTCGCGCATCATCCCGCCAGTTTTGTCGCCCCTTGGCAGCCTAGCTGGCGAGCATCGCTACTGACCTGACATACCGATCCGGTCCAAAACTCTCGCGAAATTGCGAAATCCATAGCAAAACGCGATGCCTCGCGGTGCTAGATGCCGGAAATTCATCCGACCATACCGATCGGTATGTTATGGCACTTCGATTGCAGGTAATTGTGCGGGTTTTTTAAGGTTATGGTGCCGTTCTTTGGAGCACCATGTGGTGATGCATCGTGTCGTTGTTTCAGGCAAAATTATCGGTGGTGGATGATGACTTGCCGCGGAGGTCCGGTCCCGGACCCTCGCATCGCAGCTTGCCCCGTCAAGAGTTTGTAGCGGACGATCGAATCGGGATTTTGCGAATCGGAAATTCGCGAGTCGGAATTTCCCTCTCGACGTCAAACGCTCTGGTTCTGGGTCCAGCGCAGTCTCCTGTCGCACATCTTCACGTAGCGAGGTCTTTCTCTTCCGCGGAATCGCCACGGCGGACCGCGAGTGGAGTCGGAAAATTGCAATGAACAAATTGAAGCGAACGAGAATGGCAGCCGCGGTCGGTTTATCCGGCCTCTTGGCGTTGGCTTTCGTCATGTTGTCGATACCGGCAAGAGCGGTGGTTTTCAACATAGGTGGCCCCGAAGGCAACGCAGGTGTCGACATGAGCACCACCTCAGGCCTTTTCGCGAGCGGCCGCGACGGACAGGTAACGTTGGTTGCGCAGCTTGGCGCGATTGCGCCCGGCGGCGACGTCTTCGAGGATCTCGGCGTACCGTCTATCTCTCCTGAAGGTGATGTGGTGTTCGGCGCCGAGACGGTGGGTCAGGACGAGCGGCCGCGATGGGATATCTATCGCGCGGATGTCGGAGCGCCCGGTAGCCGGCGCATCGTACGGGTGCTCGACGGCGCGGCCGTCTCGGATAAGTGTCACCCGAATTTCAAGACCGACCCTTATGCGGTCGCGGGCGCCAATGGGCTAGTAGTTTTTCTCGCCCCTGAGGCCTCGGGGCAGGATGCAGTTTTCCGCTACGAGAATGGCCGTTTGAGTTGTGTCGCGCGCATCGGCGATCGAACAGCCCAGGGACATACGCTCAAGCTGCTGTACTTCGGCAGCGCGGACGTTGCCGGTGATGGCGAAATGGCATTCCTCGGGCGCGTCGACGCTGCCGGCGATCACGGCGCCGAGAAAGCGGTCGTCGTCACGCTCGATGGGAAATCCTCGATGCGAGAAGTGGCGCTCGAGGGAGCCCAGGCTCCTGGCGGAGGCCGCTTCGGCGCGAGTTTCGGAAGACCCGCTATCGTTCATTCGCGCTTCGGCAACATAGTCGCATTCACCAATCGAAACGCAACGGTCAATACCGCATATATCAGCAGCGCGGGCCGTCTCTCGCGCGCTTTCCGCACTGGAACACGCACCAAACTCGGGGTTCTGACTTACATCTCGGATGGACGTCCCGGGCTGCTTCCTGATGGAACCCTGATCATCAGCGGCGCATCGCGCGACAGGTCCGCGGTTTTCAAAGCCAAGGATGGTGAGCTTACCGCCCTCAAGGGCGAAGGCGACCTGACTCAGTTTGGCACTCGGCTTCGAGCCTTCGTCGATCCTTCGGTCACGGCATCGGGGTTGGTGTACTTGGGAGGTCACGACGACTCCGGGATTGAACGTCTGTTCGTTTTCGAATCCGGCGACGCTCTTCAGGTACCGTTCGAATCAAGCGCGGATGTTACTTCGATCGGCCGTTGGATGCCGCCGTTTTTCCCGGGAAGTCTTGCGGTGAATCAACACGGAGATCTCACTGCGCTTGGCGCCGCACCCGACGCTGATCCAGCAACAGTGCGCACCATCAGGTTCGACTGGTAGAAAACCTGCGGAGATTACGGACGCGCCTGCTCCGCCGGGTCCGGGTTGACCATGTCGGGAAACTTGAAACTCGGCGGAGGAGTAGCATCGACCAGCGCGAGGAGTTTGTTGCGCCGCTCCGTCAATAGATCCATCAACTGATGCTGCTGCTTGTCGTCGAGCGCGAGGTCCTCGCTGAGATGCTCGAAGGTGGGACGATAGATAACCATCGAGACGAAGATGGGGCCCATTCCAGGAGCGCATCCCGGCAGAGGATCGGGAAAGCTCGCCAGCCGTTTCGTAATCGTATCCAGCTTCTGTTTCTGATCGGGCGTTAGAATCGCGCCGAATGAAGTTCGGAACTGCTGCTCGATGGCATCGACCTTTTGCTGAAAGTCGGCGATCTGCGGCATCAGTATCGCCATCTGCTTGCGAATCTCCTGCGGACTAACCGGCGGATGCCCTGTAGAACCGGCACCGCCGACGAACCATGGCGCGCGCCGCGATACGGGCGCCGACACGAAGCCCGGATGCTGAGCCTGGCCGAACTCTCCCATCGGGCCTAGCGGCGGCGGAGGCACCGGGCGCGTGCGCTGCGTCCATACTCCTACGAACAGTCCTGCTACAAACAGGACGACCGTAGCGAGTACGACCAGGACGTTTCCCCTCATATCGATTCCTCGAGCACCCGGATTTGCTCGGCGGTCGTCGCCCAGGTTTGAAGATTTTGTTGCTCCGTGTGCTGCATCTGCAACCAGTGCATCGATATCGCGCCCATTACGCATAGCGCGCCGGTGATTGCGATCAAGCGTAGCCTGACTGCCAGACCTGCTACCCCGGCATTGCGCCGGGCCTCTTCAATCACGCTGCGCGCAAAGTCCGGCGGCAGATGCGTGCGTGCATAGCGGCGCTGATGTTCTACATATAGCGATTCAATCTTCATCGGAGATCCTCTGTCGAAGATATTCCCGCGCGCGAAACAGTCGCGATTTCACCGCACTCAGACTGCTGTGGGTGATTTCGGCCAACTGCTCATATGACCAATCATTCTCGGCGAGTAGTAGAATGAGTTCTTTCTGATTGGGCGGCATGCCCTCAAGGGCGGTGCGAAAGGCCTCGACCCTGCTATCGCCGCGCGGAGCCTCGGCGACCTGCTCATGCTTTGGCTCGAATGGCACGAACATGCGCCACAGGCGCTTGCGGCGCAGCGAATCCATCGCAACGTTGCGCGCGATGCGAAACAGCCACGCCTCGAAGCTCTCGGGATTCTTGAGACCTGACAAGCCCGTGATCATCTTGATGAAAATATCGTGGCAAAGATCCTCGATCGCATCGTCGCGGCCGATGAGCGAATAGACGAAGCCCGCGATCCGGTCCTGAAACCGCGCGATCAGGATTTCCAACGCTGCTTCGGACCCGTCTTGAGCTCGGCGAATCAGCGCGGCTAAGTCTTCGGCTTCCGGACTGATCTCAGCCACCCTCGACACTTATCTTAGGAAGACGAAGCCGGAAGCATAAAGTTGCGCTATGGAACGACATTCTAATTCAGCCATAGCGTCACAATAGCTGCGCCGCAGGGCCAAATAGAACGATCGTCAAGGATTTCGCGAACGCATTCGCGCCTGGCTGGAAGGGGAGGGGGAGACCCTCGCCAAATGCAACTCGCTGGCGAAACGGGGGGATAATCTCGCTAGCGAGGGAGGGGGACGAGGGCCTCCCGAGCTTTTCATAAATACAGACGTGGCTCATCGGCAAAAGTTGCGCGGCGATGCGCCGCTAAATTTCACGATCGCGAGCCTCCGCAACAACGCTGACTGAAGCGCTGCAACCGCCTACTGGCGGACGCGAACCTCGAGGGTTACAAACTTATGGTCATGGAACACGATGATCTGGTTATAACAAACGCCGCCATTGGCATCACCGCGCGCATCCTGTTTACCCTGATTTTCTTTCTCTCCGGCATCACCCACTTCACCGACTTGCACACCTACGTCGACCTGATGCCGAAGGCAATTCCATGGCGAACGTTCTGGGTAATGATATCGGCGGTGGTAGAACTCGCCGGCGCCACGCTTATCCTTTTCAACTATCGTCCGCGGCTTGGAGGATGGCTGATAGTCCTGTTTCTCATCCCAGTCACTATCGTAGTGCATGGCACCGCGATGATTGCCGATCCTAGCCCTGTGATGCGCGCGGTAAACGTCTCGTTCTTTCTCAAAGGCCTCGCGATGATCGCATGCGCGTTGTTCATCACCCAATTCGGAGTCAAAAGCTCTCATTAATGCTTCATGGAGGAGTCAGCCATAGGACGAAGCCCTTGGAAGAATAGCCGCGTCGTGGTTTCAGTCTTGTAGGTCTTAGGATTAGAATTAGGTGACTACCTATTGCTAAACGTTGGCCGGTACTGTTTAGTCAACTATCTGCAAAGCACAAGTTAGCTGGAGGCGACGATATTGGATCTTGAAAAAATTGTGGCAGAGTTGAAGCAAGAGATGGAGCGCATCGGTAGGGCCATCGGACTATTGGAACAATCGGGACCCCCTAAAGCGCGCCGAGGACGACGGCCGGGCAGTGGCGCCTCTGCCTCTGCCACTTCCACCAAGCCGAAACGCCGCGGCCTGACACCCGCCGGTAGAAAGCGCCTCTCCGAGATGATGAAGAAGCGTTGGGCGGAGCGCAGAAAGAAGCAATCCTAGCAGCGCGGGGATCTTCGGAGCTACGGTGTTACCACCGCTGATTCGTTCGCGGCGATGAATCGTAGCATCAAGCTCTGAAGCTCCATCGCATGAGGCCCATACAGGATCGCCGTGCCGTGCGCGTTGCCCGAATACACCTCGAATGACTTCGGGCCCGTCGCCAGCTTGTAAAGGATCTCAGGCTGCCCGCCTACCAGTACATCGTCGGCGGAGGTTACGAACAGGATAGGTGCGTGAACCTTGGCGACCACCGGCTGCACGTCGAGACCGCCGAAGCTCGTAGGTGTGGAAATGCAGATCAGGCCTGCCACCTGTTCGCGCGCGGCGACAAGGATTGCCGCTTCTGACCCCAAGCTGGCGCCGGCGATGAAGATGCGCGAGACCCGCGGCCGCAGGAACTGATAAGCCGCTAGCAGGTCCCGGTCGGCGAACTCAGTTCCCGACTGACCTTCCGATTCGGTGAATCCACGAAAGTCGAACGTCAGCGCCTGATAGCCATGCGCGGCAAGCACTCGCGCAAAGTCAGTCCAGTCCGACTGATCGGCGGGATACATGTGCGCAAGAATCACTCCGGTAGAACCGCGCCCGTACAAATGACCACGTAGTAGCACATCATCGGAGGTGACGAACGATACATGCTCGCCGCCGAGGTCCTGAATGCTTCGGTGCGGGTTAAGAAAACATCCGGCAACGATGATAGCTATCGTCGCGAGACCAGCTACAACTTGTGATCTATGACTGTGGCTCATCGGCCATAGGTCCTGATGATTTCGCGTACCTGGCCGTGAGGAAGGGCATGAACGGTCCTGTGGTCGATTCCTGTCATCGTCTCAGCGGCTACCATGGCATTGACGATCGCTTCTTCGGTCGCCTGAACCGCAGCGGTGAAGATTGGATCCATCGCGGAGTTTCTCAGCATCCTCACCGACTCGATTGCGGACTTTTGTTTGCCCTGCGGGTTGGCGGTTGAGAACGCAAGGAAGATGTCCCCTGAGCCATTGCCTGAAACGCTGCCGGTGCGCGCGAGGCCCATGGTTAGCCGGCGCGCGACGCGCTCCAGCTGATGTGGCAGGAGTGGGGCATCTGTTCCGGCAACAATGATGATCGAACCGGACTCGGGCGAGGGCGCATAGCTCCCGGGAGTTAGCTCGCGTCCAATCGGCACGCCCGCCATGATCAGCTCGTGTGCGCGTCCGCAGTTGAGTTGTACAAGAACGCCTAAGGTGTGTCCGCCGTCGGTTCTCGAAGTTCTTCGCGATGCTGTACCGATGCCGCCCTTCCAACCGTAGCCGATCATACCCGTGCCGCCGCCCACATTACCTTCAGCGATCCGGCCTGACCGCGCAGACTTAAGAGCAGTCCAGGCGTCGTCCTTGGTAACATGAAAGCCGTTTATGTCGTTCAAAAATCCGTCATAGGTTTCGGCAACCACCGGCAGCGACCACGGCGCCGTCATCGTGCCTTCTCGCAGTTGCCATTCAATCACGGCATCGCGCACCACGCCGACGCTATGAGTGTTGGTGATCATGATTGGAGTCGAGAGGTAGCCGGATTCCTTGATCCAGGTGGTGCCGGTCATCTCGCCATTACCGTTTTGCGAAAACCATCCCGCGAAGACAGGCGAACCATCGCGCAATCCTCGCGGTAGGATGGCTGTTACTCCGGTGCGCACCGGGCCCAGGCTTACGATGAGTTTTCCCTCGCCGCGAATGAGCGTCGTGTGGCCGACTGCGACGCCTGCAACGTCGGTAATCGCGTTGAAGCGACCCGGCGTGCCTTCGAATGGGATCCCGAGATCTCGCGCGCGCGGTTTCAGTTTCGCGACGGGTTTCGTTTGCCGCACTTTCCTCACCGCGCCCACAGATAGCCGACTCAATATCGAAGTGATAGAGGAAAATCGTCAGGCAAAGGAGACGATCACGATGGCGGAACTTCTTACCGGTAAAAGCGCGATCATAACTGGAGGCGGATCCGGTATCGGGCGTGCTGCGTCGCTGGTGTTTGCGCGCGAAGGTGCGCGCATAATCGTCGCCGATGTGGCGGAGCAGGGAGGCCGCGAAACCGTAGAGATGGTTCGTGGCAAAGGTGGCGAGGCGCAATTTCATCGATGCGACGTCGCCCGCGCCGCCGATGTCGAAGCGCTCGTTGCCGCGACGGTGAAGGCTTATGGGCGGCTGGACTGCGCGTTCAACAATGCCGGCATCGGCGGGCCGCAGCGAAAAACCGCGGACTACAACGAGGAGGATTGGGATCGCATCATGGCGATCAACCTCAAGGGCGTATGGCTCTGCATGCGGGCCGAGATTCGCCAGTTCCTCGCGCAAAAGTCTTCGGGCGCGATCGTGAATACTGCCTCGGCGGCAGGGCTGGTCGCCTCGCATTCGATGCCCGCCTACACCGCCGCCAAGCATGGCGTCGTCGGGTTGACCAAGTGCGCGGCGATCGAATACGCGCGCACTGGAATCCGCATCAATGATGTTTGTCCGGGCGTCGTCGACACGCCGCTGGTCGCCGACATGATCGCGCAAGTGCCAAAGCTCGCGGGACGCCTCGATCAGGTCGAGCCGGTCGGGCGCAAAGCGCGTCCCGAGGAGATCGCCGAAGCGGTCGCATGGCTATGCTCCGATCGCGCGTCGTTTGTGACCGGCTCGTCCATCTCGGTTGACGGCGGAATCACCGCGCAATAACCGATGGCCGCGCTTATCGATCCTTTCATCGAGGCGTGGGAGCTTCGCGAGCTAGTTCGCAAAGGAGAGCTGCGTCCGCGCGAGGTCGCAGAATTTTTTCTCGCGCGAATCGAGCAGCATAACTCCACCCTCGGCTCCTATATGACGGTGCTCGCAGATCGCGCGTACGAGGATGCGAGATCGATCGAGTCGTCACATCAAGGCCCGTCGCTGCCGCTGCTTGGCGTTCCCTACTCATTGAAGGATCTCACGCCTACCAAAGGCATCCGGACCACGATTGGGTCGGCCAACTATGCGAATTCGATTCCGCTTGATGATGCCGAAATCGCGACGCGTATGTTTCGCTCCGGTGGAATTTTCCTCGGCAAGACGAGCACGCCCGAATTCGGCGGACGGCCCACCACCGAAGGCGGCATCTGCCCGATCGCGCACAATCCTTGGAACCTCGAGTACAACGCCGGCGGCTCTAGTGGTGGCGCTGCCGCGCAAGTTGCCGCGGGCCTCGGCCCACTCGCCGAGGGCAGCGATGGTGGCGGCTCGATTCGCGGGCCGTCCTCCAATTGCGGGGTGGTAGGACTCAAGCCGTCGCGCGGTCGCCTGACCTACGCGCCGCATCGTGGCGAAGCATGGGGCGGCTTCGCGACGCGCGGTCCGATCGCGCGCAGTGTCCGCGACGTCGCAATGATGCTCGACGTTCTGGCTGGTCTCGTCGTCGGCGATCCTTACTGGGCGCTGCCGCCAAGGAGGCCTTTTCTCGAAGCGGTGAGCATTGTGCCGCGCAGTCTGCGCATCGCGGCGATTGCGACGAGCGCTCTTGGAGCCAACGATCCCGAAGTCACAACATCTTTCGAGGCGGCCTGCAAAACGATCAGTGAGATGGGCCATCGGATCGAGCCGATCGATCTCGATCCCGGTGCGATGCTGCTGGAGTGCGCGCGCACCTTGATTTGCGTGGGCATCGCCGCGATTCCAATCGAAAATATCGCGACGGTCGATCGTGTGGTGCGCGAGATGTACGAGCACGGCCGCAAGGTCAGCGCGGCCGATTACATCAACCTCGTCGCGGTGATGCACAACACTGCACGCGCGATCGTTCAGCGCCTCGATGCGTATGACGCGCTGGTGACGCCGACGATGACGAAGCCGGCGATGCGCAATGGCAGCTTTCCCTCGCGACCCGAGCGCTATCTCGATGAGTTGTGGACCTGGATCGCATTCGAGTACCCGTTCAACGCGACCGGACAGCCGGCGATCACGCTGCCCGCGGGATTTTCGAAGGCGGGACTTCCGATTGGGTTACAAATTGTAGGACGGCCGAACGGCGAGTTCGATTTGTTGTCGCTGGCCGCATCGTATGAGTCAGCGCGTCCGTGGAAGCACATACGCCCGCCAGCATTCGACGACGCGCCCGTCGGGAAGTAGAGTGAATCGATGATGGAAGCTATCGATCCCGCGAAGATCGAGAACTATCACGCGCACATCTACTATAGCGCCGGCACGCGCAAGGTCGCGGCACGATTGCGCACCATGATCGAGCGCAACTTCACTGTGGAGATGGGCCGCTGGCGTGACGAACCGGTTGGGCCGCATCCGCGCTCGATGTATCAGGTCAAATTTGCGAAGAGCAAGTTCAGCCGCATCGTGCCTTGGTTGATGCTTAACCGCCGCGGCCTCGACATCCTGGTCCATCCCAACACCGGCGATGCATACGAGGACCATGCAACGCATGCGCTCTGGCTAGGCCAGAAGCTGAAGCTACGTCTCAAATTCCTGCGCAATCTTCCGAAGCACTAAAGCACGTCAGCGATTGAGTTCTGGGATGACGTGCTTGCCGATCAGCTCCATGCTGCGAACGATCTTGCTGTGCTCGAGTCCGCCGAACTGCACCCAGGTCAACATCTGATCGACGCCCATCTCGCGATAGGTCCTGAATAGCTTCACGATTTCAGCCGGAGTGCCGACAGCGATGATGCCGTCGCGAATGCGCTGCTCAACATCGCCCGTCGCGGCGCCCGCGCGCGCGGCCGCTTGCTGTTGCTCCGTCAGGTAGCGATACGATTCCGCCTTACGCTCGCGGCCCTTCTCGGCCCACGGGAGGAATAGCTCGGCTGCCAGTTGCGCGACGATCTCCAGCGGCCGCGTGACATCGGCGACTGCCTGCTCCTGAGTCTCCGCGCAGTAGGTCTGGATGAGCACCGCCGATTGATCATTGACGACGCCCGACACCGGCTCAGCATGCTTGACCGCATCTTTGTATGCGGCGATGCGCGGCGCGACTTGCTCCGGCGTTCCTGTCACGAACCCAAGCATGCCTAGTCCTTTGCGACCCGCGAGGTTGAAGGTCTCAGGATTAGTTCCAGCTAGCCACATCGGCGGATGCGGCTTCTGAATCGGCTTAGGAACCACATAGCTCTTCGGGATGTTGTAGAAGCGTCCTTTGTATTCGATGGGCTCGTCCTTCCAACTCCGCACCAGGACCTCGACCGCCTCAGCCCACATCGCTTGCGTATCGTCAGGATTCACTTCGAAGCCATCAAGTTCCTGCAGCGTCACGGCGCGCCCGGTCCCTAACTCGACGCGCCCGCCGCTTAGGATATCCAGGACTGCAGCGCGTTCCGCGACTCTTAACGCGTGGTTGAAGTTGCGCGGCAGGAGCGCGATGCCGTGGCCGATTCGAATGCGCTTGGTGATTTGGCTGAGTGCGCCAAACAGAACCTCCGGCGCCGGGCAATGCGACCATTGCGGCAGCAGATGATGCTCGACCGCCCATACGTAGCCCCATCCCAGCCTATCGGCGAGGACCACCTGCTCGAGCACCTCGCCATACGCGCGCGCCTCGATGCCGGGTGTCCATGGTTTCGGAATTTGAATCTCGTATAGCAGTCCAAGCTTCATGTCGCTTTCCTTTTTATAGTTCTATGGGCGTGGACGAAGTTTCAGGAAGTCCGGATGCCGAAAAGGATCCCCAGGCTTCAACGTTTCACCGATTTTCGCGAGTGCCGATCGCGTGTCCTCTTTACCCGGCTCGCGACGAAACGGAGGCGTGGTCGCCTCGACGTCGGTAGGGCGCCGTTTGTAGGTCGCATCGTCACCGAAAAACCGCAGCGACAAGGTGCGACGCCGAATTCTTCCGTGCGTCGGCGCGCCACCATGCAGCATGGCCGGATGAAACACCACGACGTCGCCCGGCGTCACCGCCCACGACACGATGTCCCACTTCGCGCGCTCCGCTTCGATATTCGGCAGCCGCGGCAGTACGCCATTGCCGTACAGCGGCGCGGTGTCATCATTCGGATCGAAACGCGAGCCGTCGTAGAGCACTCCGCGATGAGACCCGCGCACGAACTCCAGCGCATTTTCCTTCGCCACCGGCTCGAAGCTGATCCAGACCACCGCGATGTCATTTCCCTCGATCGGCAGGTACGAGGAATCCTGATGCCAGGGGGTGCGCCGGCTCTCGCCGCCCTCTTTCAGGAACACCTGCTCGTACATGAACCAAACGTCGGGCGTGCCCCATAGCGCCGCGGCGATGTCGGATGCGGGCGACGCCTCGAGCATCTTTCGATACGCGCTGACCGCTTGCGGATTCGCGAGGTCCTGGTAAAACGTCGCGGGCGAATCCTTGGTTACGAAATTCGCAGCGCCCGGACTCGGATGCGCTAGGCTCCAGTTGTAGGTCTCCTCCGCCATCTTGAGCGACGCCGCGTCGAGCGCGTTGCCGATGAACACCACTCCGTTTTCGCGAAACTCTTCTCTTAGTGTCACGTGACACTACCTCTTATACTTTTGATGTTGAATCCGATCGAACACAGGCTAAAGCCTGTGCCACTATCCATCGCATATTTCAGCTCATCGAGCGAAGGGCCGGGAGCACTTCGCGATTGAAAAGCTGATCCTGCAGCGTGAGATGAAAGCAGTCGACGCCGAGCGCATGAAATTCCCGCATCTTACTAAGTATGGTGTCGGGACTGCCGATGAGACGGCTCGCGAAACCCTCGTTGGTATCGAGGAAGCTCAGCTTGTCCTCCGAGGCCCACATCCCGCGCGCACCTGAGGTCTTCGCGATACGCCGCGCGATGATTTCTGGATCGATTGCATCGATCATCTTCGCGATCTCGGCCTCGGCCTCGGCGTCGGTGTTGCGGCATAGCGGGATCGCATAGAGGGCGAAGCGCACGCGCCGCCCCAAAGCGTCGGCGCTAGCCCGCACCTTCTCGATGATGCCGCGGATTTTTTCCGGCGGGCCGCCATTGAGGAACATCCAATCGGAATGCTTCGCGGCCATTTCGATCGCGGCGGGAGATTGACCGCCCTGCCAGATTTCCAGCGGCGCACTCGGTCGCGGCTCTACTCGCAAGCCGCGCGTACTATAAAAACGACCATCGTAGTTCACTTCCTCGCCGCTCCATGCGCGCTGCATCACTTCGATGAACTCAGTCGATCGCTTGTAGCGCTCGTCATGCTCGAGCAGGTCAGCGCCGAACATTCCGAACTCCGCCTCATGCCATCCCGAAGTGACGTTGATCGACCATCGCCCGCCGGTGAGACGATCGATAGTGGCGCCCCATTTCGCGATCACCGCGGGCAGAAAGAATCCCGGATGAATTGCGGTGATGAGCCGGATGCGCTGCGTTTGCGCCGCATAGAATGCGGTCATCGCGACGCAGTCGTAGGTGGAGCCCTCGATTTCCGCGCCACTGCCCCACCATCGTTGCGCGATCAGCAGATAGTCGATGCCGAGATCCTCAGCCGCGCGCACTCCCTTTAGCAACCGGTCCTGCAACGCATCACCCGAAAGCTCCGCGATAGGCGAACGCGATGGGGCGCGCATTGTTTTCGTTAGCTGCATCCCCGCCATCGCGGTAGGAGCAAACGTGCTGGTGAGAATGTCGCTCATGGTGAGAAGCCTTTAGTGTCCTCGGCGGCCAGACCGCGATCCGCCCCTCTTCTCATATATCAACCTTCCACGGTTGCAAGACCACTCCGCCGCGGCATGAACATGAGGATGTCCGGTGCTTTGCCGACCAACAACCATCAACCAGCAGTGCGCATTTTCGTACGAGAACGCGCGAACATTCCGCTGAGATAGCGCTTGTCTAAATGATCGACTAGCAGTAGCTACAAGACGGTTTGAGAATTTTAGGGGGGCGTGATGAAGCGACCGATGCCGATCTCCTCGTGGTGGTTACAAGGCGCCATACTGACCTACCTTTTCGGTTTCGCCGTGCTCGGCATTCTCGCGTACCTGACCTACGCCGATCAGCCTCCCATTCCCGCCCGATTCTTGACCCATAGTGGCCAGACTCTCTTTACCCGCGAAGACGTCATGGACGGGATGCACGTATTCCAGCGCTACGGCCTGATGGAATACGGGACTATCTATGGTCATGGAGCCTACCTGGGACCGGACTTCACCGCGCAATATCTCCATCGCGAAGCCGAATCGCTGCTCGCCGCCGATTCAAAGTCCGGTTCACCAGCGCCGGTGTCGCAGTCGGAGATCGCTGCCGAGTTGCACGCGAACACCTACAATGCGGCCACCGACTCGGTAACTTTCAGCGATGCAAGAACAGCGGCGCACAACGAAATCGTGGATTTCTATCTCCGTTTTTTTTCGGCCGAGCGGCCGCACGCCGGCGCACAAGCGCACTGGATTTCGGATGCCGCCGATATTCAGCATCTGACCGACTTCTTTGCGTGGACCGCCTGGACCGCGGCTGCCAATCGTCCCGGACACGATTATTCGTACACTAACAACTGGCCGCCGGAGCCGCTGGCCGGCAACAGCGTGACCGCTGACGCGGTAACGTGGAGCGTCATTTCGATCATTTTCCTGTTGGGCGGAATGGGCGTCGTGCTGTTCTTCTTCGGCCGTTACGATTGGCTGGGGTGGACGCAGGCTCAGCAGCGAATTCGCTTTCGAGCAATCGAAGAAGTAGGACTCACTCCAGCGCAGCGAACGGTAGTGTGGTTTTTGCTGGTGACTTCCGCCTTGTTCCTCCTCCAAACTTTGATGGGCGGACTGGTCGCTCACTATCGGGCGGAGCCGGGGAATTTTTTCGGTTTCGACATGAGCACCTTCCTTCCATACAACATCGCGCGCACGTGGCATGTGCAGTTATCGATATTCTGGGTCTCGACCTCGTACCTCGCGACCGGAATTTTTCTGGCGCCGTTGATTTCCGGTCATGAACCTCGCGGCCAGGCAGGACTTTCCATGGTACTGCTGTCGGCTCTCGCGATCGTGGTTTTCGGAAGCATGGCGGGAGAGTACGCGAGCATCAAAGGATGGCTTCATTCCGGCTGGTTCTGGTTCGGCGATCAAGGATGGGAGTATCTCGATCTCGGGCGGGTCTGGCAGATCCTGCTGGTCGTTGGCTTGCTGCTATGGGTGGGCATCCTATGGCGGGGCCTCCACCGCCAGTTAGCTAAAGAGGCGCACGGAAATTTGCCGTGGCTATTGTTCTATGCCGCGCTGACAATCCCGGCGTTCTACGCCGTGGGTCTGTTAGCCAGTCCCAAAAATGGATTTGTGGTGATCGATTTCTGGCGCTTCTGGGTCGTTCATCTTTGGGTTGAAGATTTCCTCGAGCTCTTCACCACCATCGTAGTGGCGTATCTGTTCGTGTTGCTCGGGATGGTGCGCGAGGACAATGCGATCCGCGTCATCTACCTCGACATCATCCTGTACTCGGTGGGCGGAGTCATCGGTACCATGCATCATCTCTACTTCAGCGGCACTCCCGCGGCGCATATGGCGCTAGGTGCAGCTTTCTCCGCGATGGAGGTTATTCCACTGCTCCTGCTCACTCTCGAAGCATGGTCCTTCATCCGGTCGGGCGAGCGTTCGATAGCGGGTGGCGCTAATCCGCATCGGTGGGCAGTGTGGTTTCTGGTTTCGACGGGGATGTGGAACTTTCTTGGCGCCGGCGTTTTCGGCTTTCTCGTTAATCTTCCGGTCGTGAGTTACTACGAGATCGGCACCGGTCTGACCGCGAATCATGCGCATACCGCGATGATGGGTGTGTACGGAATGCTGGCGGTTGGGCTGCTGTTGTTCTGCCTGCGATATCTGATGCGCCCAGAGCTTTGGAGCGATCGTGCGGCCGCACTTTCATTCTGGTCGCTGAACCTCGGACTCGGATGGATGGCATTCTGCAATCTGTTCCCGATCGGAATCGTCCAGCTATATGACGCGGTGCGAGTAGGATATTGGCATGCGCGTGATCCGCACTTCGTCACTGTGCCATGGGTTCATACCCTGGAGTGGCTGCGGCTGCCGGGCGACGCGGTGTTCATCATCGGGGGGGCGCTACCGCTGCTGTGGCTTTGCTTGCGCGCGATTATGAACCCGAACCCCGCGCGGGCCGGGGCCGAGATTCCCACCCGTCTGTTTACGGTCGAGACTGAGGAGGCTGCCTAGAGCGTAAACTTTATTTGCCGCTCCTTCCAACGGCGATAGCGATGATGCTCTTGTTCTGATTTGATCTCATCGGCGCGCTGTCCGTGGGAGGGGCGTTTTGATCCTAAAAGTTCTAATCACTTTGGTGCTGGCCGCAGCTCTCGAAGTTGGTGGCGACGCGCTGGTGCGCATGGGACTCGGAGGCCGCAGCTACCTCATAGCCGCCGGAGGGCTAACTCTCCTGGCCTATGGCGTCCTCGTCAACAAAAGCGGTCTCGATTTCAATCGCCTGATGGGAGTCTATATCGCAATTTTCTTCGTCGTCTCGCAGGTGATCTCGTGGATCGTGTTCAAGCAGATCCCTGACGATAGATTGCTGCTCGGCGGAGGTTTCATAGTCACCGGCGGATTGCTCATCCTGCTGATGACGTGATTGTTGTCGGCTTCTAAGTCAGTGCGGCCTACTCGATGCCGTAACGCTTGCGCTTGCGCCACAGCGTCGTCGCATTGATGCCGAGGGTGACGGCCGCCTCATCCAGCGTCGCGCTCTCGCTCAGCACGCGGTTGATGTGCTCGCGCTCGACTTCTTCGAGGCTCGCGGAATGAGGTATCCCGGCGAGCACTTCGGTGCTGTCGCGAAATAGCGAGTCCGGAAGATCATCGGGTTGTATGACGTCGCCGCGAGTGAGCACCGCGGCGCGCTCCAGCGAATTGCGCAACTCGCGCACGTTGCCGGGCCATCGATACTTGCTGATTGCGGATGCCGCTCCCGGCGAGAGCGACATCGGCGAACGCCGATTGCGGATGCTCGCCGATTTCAGCATCCATTCGGCAAGCGGCAGGATATCCTCGCGCCGTTCGCGCAGCGCCGGCACCCGCAGCGTGATCACGTTGAGGCGATAATAGAGATCGTCGCGGAAATGATGCGCTGCGACTTCCGCATCCAGGTCGCGATTGGACGCGGCAATGATCCGCGTGTCGACGTGAATCGTACGATCTCCGCCGACTCGCTCGAAGCTTTGTTCCTGCACAAAGCGCAAAAACTTGGTTTGCAACTGACCCGATAGATCCGCGATTTCATCCAGGAAGACGGTTCCACCATTCGCCGCCTCCAGTCGCCCCGGCTTATCCTTGATCGCTCCGGTGAATGCGCCACGTACGTGGCCGAACAACTCGCTCTCTAGCAACTCCTCGGAAAGCGTGGTGCAGTTGACCACCACGAACACGCGTTCGTGGCGCATGCTCCAACGGTGAATCTGCCGCGCGACCACGTTCTTGCCGGTGCCGCTTTCGCCGGTCAGCAAAATAGTGGCGTCGCTCGAGGCGGCCTGTCTCGCCGTCTCCAGTAGACGCGTCATCGCCGGGCTGTGCGAATCCAGCAGCGGCAGCTCATCCATCGCGTCACGCAATGCGCGATTCTCCGCCTGCAAGCCTTGCAACTGGAGCGCGCGCTCGACGATTAGCTGGATCTCCTCGAGAGAGAACGGCTTGGTGACGTAGTCGTAAGCGCCGGCCTTCATCGCAGCGACCGCGTTCTCGACCGTCGCGAACGCTGTCATCAGGATGACGAGCGCATCCGGATGAATCCGGCGCGCCTCCTTCAGCAGCTCCAGCCCGTTCATCTCGGCCATGCGGAAATCGGTCAGCACCAGGTCGAAGCGCGACTCAGCCAGCATCGCTCTGGCCTGCGCGCCGTTTTCGGCCTCGGCCACCTGATGTCCGAGGGAATCGAAAAACCGCACCAGGCTAAGGCGAATGTTCTTTTCGTCATCGACGATCAGCAGTCTGGCCATCAGGATTGTGCACCGGCGGGAAGTTGTACGATGAAGCGGCTGCCATGTCCGTTGTTGCTCTCGACGAAGATTCGGCCGCCATGCGCTTCGACGATGTCCTTGACGATCGCGAGTCCGAGCCCGGCCGAGCCGGGCGCGTAGCCGTTGGCGCCATACTGCGCGAAGCGTTCGAAGACGTGGTCGCGAATTTCCGGTGGGATGCCCGGTCCCGAATCGATCACCTCCAAACTGGCGAAATTGCCTTCCGATGGGCGCGCCGCGATCTCAATCTTTCCGCCTTCCGGTGTATACCGCAGCGCGTTGCCGATGAGGTTGGAGACCACCCATGAAAGTTTTACCGGATCGCCCTCCATTTCAGGCAGCTTCTCGATGTGAGTTTCGATGCGAATTTTCTTTTCCTGCGCCTGAATGCCGAACCGATTGGTTACATCCTCAATAATCTTCGCCAGATCGATCGCCAGCCGCTGTACCGAAATCAGCGGAATCTGTCCGCGCGCTAGATTGAGTAGATTGTCGGCGAGCTGTTTCATTCGCGTGGTTTCTTCCAGAATCGCGCGCAGGATTTCGCGCTGCTTGGGCGTGAGCGACTCTTCCTCGCGGCGCAAAAGCTCCGCCAGCAGCGCCAATGACGTTAGCGGAGTACGCAGTTCATGCGATAGCGTCGCGACCAGATTGGTGCGCGCGCGATCCTGATCGCGCAAGTACGTAACATCCTGCAAGATGAGCAGGGTGCCGAGCGCACGCCCCTCCTGCCGCAGCGGCACCGGCTTGAGCACATATGAATGATCGCGCCCTCGAATGTGCAACTGCACCTCGACGCGCTGCAACTCCGAACCAGTCTTGTTCAGATTGCGAATCGAATCGCGGACCCGGATGTAATGCGGATGGTTGCTGCTCAAGTCATCGAAGCGACTTCCCAGCGCGTCGGCTGGCTCAATGCCCATGATCAGCGCGGCGACTTCATTGATGTGCGCGACGATGCCGTCGGAATCGATCAGCACCACGCCGTCTTCGAGGCTTTCGATGATCGCCTCGGTCTTGCTCTTCTCGTAGACGATGCGCTCGACATTCATCCGATCGTAGTTCTCGAGCCGCTCCGCCATCAGGTTGAACTCGCGCGCGACCTCTTCGAGTTCGGCCAGCGGCTGCGGTCCGAGGCGTACGTGGCTCTTGCGCTGACTGATTCCGCGCAGGCGCTCCGCCAATTCCGTGAGCGGACGCGACAGTGTCCATCCCATCCAGATCGAAAGCGCGGCGGCGGCGAGCAGCAGGATCGCGAAACCGGCCGCGAATTCATAGGTGAGCTTGGTGCCGAGTTGGCTCGCGCGGCTGTCGGCGCGAAACATCGCGGCCTTGTTGAGCGCGATGAGCTGGTCGATGCGCGAATGAAGCTGTTCGAACTCCTCGTCGTGGCGCGTGCCGGGCGGCGAGTTCGCGATCTCATCGAACAGCTTGTTCCCGCGCGAACTTATGTCATTCGCGAGCTGCGGTTCGCCGACCTCGGTGAAGTCGTGCCTCTCGATGTCCATCCAATGCAGGAAGGTGTCGCGCGCCACCGGCAACGCCTCGCGCGCTTTGCCGTCGCGCTCCGCCAGCTCGAGAGTTCGCAACGCCGCGTGCATATTCTGACCGGCTTCGATGCTGATGTAGTTGCGATAGAGCGTCTGCCGAATCGCCCCGCCGAGACTGCTCAGGCGCGGCAACCCGTAGGCGCCGAACACGATCACCAGCGCGAGCAATAGCAGCGTACCGTTTCGAATCCGGCTGCGGAGCGAGGAAGTCATCGTGTATTCTCCGGCTTGCTCTCCTCGAGCGCCTCGTCACCGACAATTTCGATGTCGAGGTCTTTTCCGGCCGCCAAAAGGCGGTCAGTCACGTCCTTGCGCAACCAGCGCCGCCAGAACGGCTGATGGGTGCGGCCGATAATTATTTTTTCCACCCCACGCTCATGCGCGAAATCAAGCATCGCCTTGACCGGATCGGCGGCCTTGAGCCACACCGTCTCGGCGCCGAGCTCCTCGGCGAGGTTTATGTTGTCGAGCAAGGCGACGAAATTGCGGGTGTCGATCTTGCGAACTGATTCGGCCGGGGTCTCGATGTGGACGGCGAACCAATCGGCGTTGAGCTGTCCTGCAATGCGCGCGGCTTTGTGCAGCAGGCGTTTTCCGTCGTCGGGATTCGAGGACAGCCCCACCATGACGCGTTCGAACACCTGGAGGCGGCGTCCACCTTCCCTGCGCAGCGCCTCCTGCTCTTCGCGCTGGCGATTGATTCCGCGCGCAACCTCGCGCAGCGTCAGCTCGCGCAGCGAGGTCAGGTTGCTGGCCTTGAAAAAGTTCTTGAGCGCCTGCTCGACCTGCGCCGCCGGATAAATCTTTCCCTCGCGCAGCCGTTCGCGAAGCTGCTCGACGGTCACGTCGATGTTGACGATCTGGTCCGCCTTAGCGATGAACGAATCGGGTACCACCTCGCGCACGTCGACGCCGGTGATGCGCCTCATCAGCGGGTTGAGCGTCTCGATGTGCTGAATATTGATCGCGGTGATGACGCTGATGCCGTTGGCCATCAGCTCTTCGATATCCTGGTATCGCTTCTCATGCTTGGACCCGGGTGCATTGGTGTGCGCCAGCTCGTCGACGATCGCGACATCAGGTTTGCGCGCGATGATGGCGTCGACGTCCATCTCGGTCAAGCTGGTGCCGCGATACTCGAAGGTTCGGCGCGGAACGATCTCGAGATTGCCGATTTTCTCGGCGGTTTCCGCGCGCCCGTGCGTTTCGACGAGGCCGACTACCACGTCGATTCCCTTGGCGCGCAGTTGATGCGCCTCTTCCAGCATCTTGTACGTTTTCCCTACGCCGGCGGCGGCGCCGACGTAGATCTTCAGCCGTCCTTTGAGCGGCTGAGCGACCAGATCGAGAAACGACTCGGGCTCGGGGCGAAGGTCATCCTTCATCGGACGTGTGGCCACGCCCCATCATACTATTTTTCCACCTTTGCTTGCGCCTTCGGTGGAGAAAGTTTGTCGAGCGCGAGGTTCAGCGACAGCACGTTGACGCCGGGCTCGCCCAGCACTCCTAGCTGACGAGCGCGGGTGTTTTGCTCGATCAGCAGGCGCACATCGTCCTCGCCGATACCGCGCGCCTTCGCCACTCGCGCGACCTGGATATCGGCCGCGGCCGGGCTAATCTCGGGATCGAGTCCGCTGCCGGATGCAGTGATGAGATCGATGGGGACCCGGCCCGGGTCGACTCCCGGGTTCGCTTCGAGAATGTCCTTCAGGCGCTGCTGAACCGTGGAAATGAAAGTCTTGTTGGTCGGGCCAAGGTTCGAGCCGCTTGAATTCGAGGCATCGTAACCCTTGTCACCGGCCGCCGAAGGACGCCCATGGAAATACCCCGGCGATGAGAAGGTCTGGCCGATAAGCTCCGACCCTATAACCTTACCATTGTGCTCGATGAGGCTGCCCTGTGCCTGATGCGGGAAGATCACGTTCGCAATCCCCGTGATCGCGAGCGGGTAGACTATCCCGAGCAGGATCGTCAACACGATGGTCATTTTTATCGCTTGCATTAATGCACGCATGCTGTGCTCCTACGCTAACCGAAGCATCACAATGATGACGTCGATCGCCTTGATGCCGACAAACGGAATGATGATGCCACCCACTCCATAGATGAGCAGGTTGCGGGTCAGTATCGCGGCTGCGCCCAGTGGCCGGTATTGCACGCCACGCAGCGCGAGCGGAATCAGCGCGATGATGATCAGCGCGTTGAAGATGACCGCCGACAGGATCGCGCTCTCCGGCGTGGCCAGGCGCATGATGTTGAGCGACTGCATCTGCGGATAGGCGAGCACGAACATCGCAGGGATGATCGCGAAGTACTTCGCGACGTCGTTGGCGATCGAAAAGGTAGTCAGCGCACCACGCGTGATCAGCAACTGCTTGCCGATCTCGACCACCTCCATGATTTTCGTGGGATTGGAATCGAGGTCGACCATGTTGCCGGCCTCGCGCGCGGCCTGGGTGCCCGCGTTCATCGCGATACCGACGTCCGCTTGCGCCAGCGCGGGAGCATCGTTGGTGCCGTCGCCGATCATCGCGACCAGTTTGCCCTGCGCTTGCTCATCACGAATGATTTTCAGCTTACTCTCCGGCGTCGCCTCGGCCACGAAATCGCCCACGCCGGATTCCTGTGCGATGGCCGCCGCGGTGAGCGGATTGTCACCGGTGATCATCACCGTGCGCAGGCCCATCGCATGCAGACGCGCGAAACGCTCGCGGATGCCCTGCTTGATGATGTCCTTCAGATAGATGACGCCCATCACCTTACCGGTGTCGGCGACCACCAATGGCGTTCCTCCGGCGCGCGAGATCTTTTGCACGATGCCATCGAGATCGGCCGGTATCTGACCGCCGTTCTCCTTCACGAATTTAATGATCGCGTCGCCGGCGCCCTTGCGGACTTTGCGCCCGTCAAGATTGACGCCGCTCATCCGTGTGGTGGCAGAAAAGGTGATGAACTCCGCGTTGGTGTCAGCCAGTTCGCGGCCGCGCAGATTGAAGTCACGTTTCGCCAGCACCACGATCGAACGGCCTTCGGGAGTTTCATCCGCCAGCGATGCGAGTTGGGCCGCATCGGCGAGATCCGCGACCTCGATGCCGCTTACCGGAATGAATTCGGTCGCCATCCGATCGCCGAGCGTGATGGTGCCGGTCTTGTCGAGCAGCAGCGTATCGACATCGCCAGCCGCCTCGACCGCGCGACCCGACATAGCCAGGACGTTGTGTTGCACCAGGCGATCCATGCCGGCGATGCCGATCGCCGAGAGCAGCCCGCCGATAGTGGTGGGAATCAGGCATACGAGCAGAGCCACCAGCACGGGCAGCGAGAGCGCCGTGCCGCCGTACTGCGCGAATGGGTAGAGGCTCACGCATACCAGCATAAAGATGATGGTGAGCCCGGCCAGCAGGATGCTGAGCGCGATTTCGTTGGGCGTCTTTTGACGCTGCGCGCCTTCGACCAGCGAGATCATCCGATCAAGGAAAGTCTCGCCCGGGTTGGCGGTAATCTTCACCTTGATCCAGTCCGAGATGACCGTGGTACCACCGGTCACGGCGCTGCGATCGCCGCCGCTCTCGCGGATAACCGGCGCCGATTCTCCGGTGATCGCGGCTTCGTTTACGGCAGCGACACCTTCGATGACTTCGCCGTCGCCCGCGATGACTTCGCTCGCACGAACCAGGACCACATCGCCACGGCGCAGCGCGGTCGCGGCGACCATTTCCTCTTTGCCGTCTTTGAGCAGACGCGCGTGAGTCTCAGTGCGCGTCTTGCGCAGGTTGTCGGCCTGCGCTTTACCGCGTCCTTCGGCCATCGCTTCGGCGAAGTTTGCGAATCCGACGGTGAACCACAGCCATATCGCGATCTGGAACTCGAAGCCGACGAATTTCATGTGTCCGGCCAGGAGGTTCTGAATCAGAATGATGGTCACCGCCAGTGAGGTCACTTCGACCACGAACATGACGGGATTTTTTACCTGCACGCGTGGATCGAATTTCCAGAAGGCATCAACCAGCGCGCGGCTGACGATGTCCTTGTCCCAGAGACTTATTGCTTTTTTCTGATCTGCCATTTTAATTTTTTCCTCGGCCCCGCTGACCCTCCGCTTCTTTTGGATTCGATTCGGCCCTCAGACAGCCCGAATCGGCTTCGCGGTGCCTGCGGTGCGGCTGCATCCGCTTCGCGTCTCAACCGCAAATGCCGTGCTGTTCGTTGTTTCGCATCAGTACAAGAGGTGACGCGTCATCGAGAGATGCTCGACGATCGGTCCCAGCGCATCGGCCGGGAAGAAGGTCAGCGCCGCGACGATGATGATCACGCCGACCAGCAGTACGACGAAGATCGGCCCGTTGGTCGGGAATGTACCCGCGCTCGAGGGCACGGACTTCTTGGCCGCCAGCGAGCCGGCGATCGCAAGGATCGGAATCTTCATCATGAAGCGGCCAAACAACATCACGAATGCGATGGTGAAGTTGTAGAAGAGCGTGTTGGCGCTCAGACCGCCGAAGGCTGATCCGTTGTTCGCGGCGCCTTCCGTATAGGCATAGAGGATCTCGCTCAGGCCGTGGGGCCCGGGATTCGCGATTCCCGCCAACCCTGGCTTGATGGCCACAGCGACACCGGTCGGAAGCAGGATGACGGCTGGGAAAATCAGGATGTACAGCATCGCGAGTTTCATCTCGCGCGATTCGATTTTCTTGCCGAGGTATTCCGGCGTGCGGCCCACCATGAGTCCGGCGATAAAGACCGAGAGGATCGCCATCACCAGCATGCCGTAAAGTCCCGAGCCGACGCCCCCGAAGATGATCTCGCCGATCTGCATATTGACCAGCGGAACCAGGCCGCCGAGCGGGGTGAAGCTATCGTGCATCGCGTTGACCGCGCCGCATGAGGTGTCGGTGGTCACCGTCGCCCACAGCGCGGAGTTCACGATGCCGTAGCGTACTTCTTTGCCTTCCATGTTGCCGCCGCACTGGGTCGCGGAGTGATGCTGATTGATTCCCATCGCGGCGAACTGCGGATTGCCGCGTTGCTCCGCCCACACCGCGGTTACGACCCCCATCAAGAAGAGAATCGACATCGCGGCAAACAGCGCCCATCCCTGCTTGCGATCGCCTACCATCTTGCCGAAGGTGTGTGTTAGGGCCGCGCCGATCGAGAAGATCGCGATCAGCTCGAGCAGATTGGTGAGCGGCGTCGGATTCTCAAACGGATGGGCGGAGTTGGCATTGAAGAAGCCGCCGCCATTGGTTCCCAGTTCCTTGATGATCTCCTGCGAGGCAACGGGCCCTTGCGCGATGACCTGCTTGGCGCCTTCAAGCGTCTGCACGTTGGTGTAAGCGCTCAGGTTCTGTGGCACGCCCTGCCAAACCAGCACCAGCGCGAATACGACGCTGATCGGAAGCAGAACCCATAGCGTCGCGCGAGTGAGGTCGAACCAGAAGTTGCCGATAGTCTTTGCAGTCTTGCGCACGAAGCCACGAATCACTGCGATAGCTATCGCGATACCGGCTGCCGCGGAGACAAAGTTGTGGAATGCCAGACCCGCCATCTGGGTCAGGTAGCTCATCGTCGATTCGCCGCCGTAAGCCTGCCAGTTGGTGTTGGTGGTGAAGCTGGCTGCGGTGTTGAAGGCCAAGTCAGGGGGGACAGCTCCCATGCTTTGCGGGTTGAAGGGCAGGATCTGCTGGAGACGCTCGATCGCGTAGAGCACGATCATTCCCGCCATGCTGAACAGCAGCATGGCTATCGCATACTCGAACCAGGTCATTTCGGTTGCCGGACGGATTCCGCAGAGTCGATAAATCAATCTCTCGATGGGCTTAAGGACTGGATCCATGAAAGTTCGTTCATCGTTGAACACGCGCGCCATGTACAGACCGAGCGGCACACTTAGAAGCGTGACGATGATGAAGAACAGTCCAACCTGGACAATTGCATTCGTCATTAGAGATGTTCCTTAGGTTTGCGAGCTCAGAATTTCTCGGGCCGCAATAGCGCGTAAACTAGATAGGCAGTCAGGCCGATAGCCATGACCGATCCCATGATCAATTCCCACATGCTCATAGCTTTTCGCATCCTTCTACGTAAGCCAGCGCTATCAGGAAGAAGACAACGGTGGCTGATATGCAAATGACGTCCAACATTTCGCCTCTCACATCGCGCGCACACCGCGCGCGGCTTTTGCGGGTCGATTTTCGCGTCGCATCGGAATGACATTCGCCGGCTGTGCCCCTCTGACTATCTGATAGCTGGGACAGGGTCCACCTTCGAAGGTGGCTAGCCGGCGCTCTGCCTCGGCCGAGGTTATCTCTCCAGCCTTATCGGCGGCCACGCGAATCGACCCTCGATACTCGTCGTTCACCACGAAGGCCCACTTGCAGCGCAGACATCTATACATGTAGCGCTGCGGTTTGAACCAACCCGGCCGACGCCCCATCACCCAGATAGCAAAGTTGTGTTTGAGCGAATACTCAGCATCGATTGTCATGACGAGCTCCTGTCGACCTAGGGTCGAAAGAGAGCATCCGGCATGCCAGAAAAACCGCAGCGTTTACTCAGGACATTTCAGGTTGGAATACAGTGAGGTTTCACAATGCATGCCGCTCGGCACTGCATTATGCAGAGTTCGGCCATTGCAACCGCTCTAGGTGATCACATTTTTCGAGGGGTCGCGAGAACCTACTTGGAGCGGACAGGGGGGGTCTTGAGGCCCAACTTTTTGATGCGGGCATCTAGCGTGGTCGGCTTCATTCCGAGGAGCTCCGCAGCGCCGCCCGCACCGTAGATTCGGCCGCCGCTCCGCCTTAAGGCGGCGGCGATATTTTCCCGCTCGCGGCGCTTCATTTCCTTGTCAGTCGTCACCGCCGGCGCTTCCGATGGCGCGTTCTCCGCGCTCGCCGGTGTCATCGCAAGCGGTGTTGGAGTGCCTTGATGAATATCGAAAAGAACCGCGCCGAGCCGAGAGGTGATGACCGCGCGCTCGATAACGTTCTGCAGTTCGCGGACATTGCCTGGCCAATCGTAGCTTTGCAATTGCCGAATCTGGCTCGGCGACAATTGCAGCGGCGATCGATTGAAGCGCCGGCAGGCCACTTCGAGGAAATGGCGCGCCAACAGCGGAATATCTTCCTTGCGTAGGCGCAAAGGGGGCACCTCGATCGGAAACACGCTGAGGCGATAGTAAAGGTCCTCGCGAAATTTGCTCGCACCGACGGCTTTTTTGAGGTCGTAGTTGCTGGCCGCGATGATGCGCACGTTGGCGCGATGTGATCTTTCGTCGCCGACCGGCTGAAATTCCCCGTCCTGGAGCACCCGCAGCAATTTGGGCTGAATCTCCGGTGGCAGATCGCCGATCTCGTCAAGGAACAGAGTGCCGCCGTCGGCGAGTTGAAAGCGGCCGATGCGATCGCGAAAGGCGCCGGAGAACGCACCCTTCACATGGCCGAAAAATTCGCTTTCGAACAACTCGCGAGGAATCGCGGCGCAGTTGACCTTCACCAGCTCGCTTCGCGGGCTGCGCTGGTGGATCTCTTCGGCCACCAGTTCCTTGCCCACCCCGGTCTCGCCGAGAAGGAGTACGGCGGCATCGGTCGGCGCGACCATTTCGATCTGCCCGAGCACGCAATCAACACTGGGCGATTTCCCAAGGATTGTCCTGCCGTCCAAAACGGTTCCAGCGCTAATTTAAGAGATCGGTCCTATCAGAGGGGCCGGCGCGGCGATGATGTCCGACAGGCGGACCGCGCCGCTTGCATAAAGAACGGCGATTACAAGGAGATCTCGGCCATCACCCTCATTGTCAGATTCTCTCCGCATGTGGTTATTACGATGAGATTTGCCTGCCTGCTGAAAATTTGTCTAGTGGCGATCAACCGTGGCGACCATTTTCCACCGCTAAGGAGAAATTTGGATAATTTTGGCGGTTCCAGTCGCGAAAGAATGCTCGTGATGCAAAGGCTCCCTGAATGTGCATTATGCAAATTGTTCTCGCGCAATCTGCACGAAGGACGTTGCGCGATGGATTGAGACAGCTGTATTTGTTTATCACGCAGTTAACGGGCCATATTCGACAATGCTGACCAGTAGACTATTGAAGTGCACACGGAGCATCATCGGTGTCGATCGAAAAGCGGGAAAAGCGGGAGAAGCGCCTCCTCACGGTAAAAGAGTTGGCAGACTACCTTCGCGTCAATCAGACCACCATTTATCGCCTGCTCCGAAGATCGGAGATTCCCGCATTTAAGGTCGGCGGCGATTGGCGATTCAATCTCGAGAGCATCGATGAGTGGCGACTGAATGCCGATTCTGCATCGTTTGATCGCGCAGCCGGGGCGGCGAGACGACCCCTTTCGGAGGCCGTCCCGTCATCGATGGTGGATTCGTCGGACGCAACTTTTGTTCTGTTGCGCATCTACGAAGCGATAAGCCAGCTATTGGGGCCGATCGCAGAGATCTCGCGGATGCTGCCCGCCATTAAAAGCATCGCCGAGGCCATGGAGGACAAGCGCGATACCTCGGGTGAGATCGCCAGACTATATGAGGGTACCGAGATCGCGTTTCGCACTCATTGGGAGAGCCTCCTCAAGTTCGTGCCCACGCCGTTCGGAGCCTCTGATGAGGAGCGCCGCTTGGTCACCTTCAACGATGCCTATTGTCAGCTCTTCGGGTTCCGCCGAAAGCACTTGCGGAACATGTCTTTGATGGATTTGGTCCATCATGACGATCTCGATCGCTTCATGGCACTCGGCAACAACGTCTGGGAGAGAAAAAGCAAGTCGGCCACGTTTTTGGGACGCAGGCTCACCGCAAAAAGCGATGTCATGCCGACCAGGTCCACGGCCTGGCTGATTGGGTCCACGCCGGGCGCACCGCCGCAATACCTGGCGGCCGCAGTCGAGAGGATTGCGACTTCGGAAGAGGCCTCGGCCTTGTTCGCTCGAAGCGCAGATCAACTCTCCAAGCGCCGCGAGGATTTACTAACGCGCGCTTAACAGTATGCTGAAAAAGTCATTTCAACAGCCTGTTCCCTCACTCTTGTCTCTCCCAGTAGGGAGAGAAGATGGAGGAAAACGGCCAGTTTTCGGACCTTAAGGGCGCTTCCTCAGGCCCAACTTTTTGATGCGCGCGCTCAGCGTGGTCGGCCTGACCCCCAGCAATTCCGCGGCGCCGCCTGAGCCGTAAATTCTCCCGCCCGCGCGCTTCAGCGCGGCAACGATATTCTCGCGCTCTCGGTGCTTCATTTCCTCGGCTGAAATTACCGATTCCTGGTTTGACGCGGTCACAAAGTTGGTCTTAGCCCCATTTCGCGACGCGGTGCCGTCCGGAAGATCGAAGTGAAATGAACCATCGCGAGCGCCGATCACCCCGCGATCGATGACGTTCTGAAGCTCGCGAACGTTCCCCGGCCAATCGTAGTCAAGCAACTGTTGAAGTTGGCCTTCACTCAATACCAGGCCCGCGCGATTGTAGCGCTTAAATGCCGATTCAAAGAAATATCTCGTCAGGATGGGGATGTCTTTCTTGCGCTGGCGCAGCGGCGGAACCTCGATCGGGAACACGCTGAGGCGATAGAAGAGGTCCTCGCGAAATTGTCCGTCGCGAACCGCTTGCCTGAGGTCGCGATTGCTGGCCGCTATGATGCGCACGTCGGCGCGGCGCGGCGCGTCTTCGCCGACCGGCTCGAACTCGCCTTCCTGCAGGACGCGCAGCAGCTTGGGTTGCATCTCGGGCGGCAGATCGCCGACCTCATCGAGAAATAGAGTGCCGCCGTCGGCAAGTTGATAGCGGCCGATGCGGTCGCGGATTGCGCCGGTGAAGGCGCCTCTTACGTGGCCGAAGAATTCGCTCTCGAACAGCTCGCGCGGAATTGCAGAGCAGTTGAGTTTGATCAGTGGATGACCACGGCGCGGGCTGCGCTCGTGAATCGCGCGGGCGATCAGTTCCTTGCCGACGCCGGTCTCGCCGGAAATGAGTACGGTGGCGTCGGTCGGCGCGACCATCTCGACCTGTTCGAGCGTGCGAAGAAGGCCGTCGCTGTTGCCGAGAATGACGGTGCTGCCGGAAGCCTCTCTAACCTCCTCGCGCAGATAGGCATTCTCGGATTCCAGGTGCTGGCGCAGCTTGTCAATCTCTTCCAGTGCGCGTCTGAGCTGCAGGTTGGTCTCGCTCAATTCCCGGGTCCGCTCGACGACTCGTTGTTCGAGTTCGTCGTTGCTCCGTTTTATCACCGACTTCGCCTGTTTGAACTCGGGGGTTTCAACGACCTCGCAAAGCCCGTTTCGCCGCGCTACCGCAAACTGATGGGTGCGCGCCACATCGAGGACTTCCGCCGCTCCGGAACTCTGTATCGGATAGTTGCACAGGCATATCACGCGCCGATTGACGATCCAGTCATCGAGCTCTTTCTCATAGGCGGAGAAGTCATTCCAGTCTTTTTTTTCAAGCCATATGGCGTTTCCGGCCACCCGCATGCCGTCGAAGCCTTGGGCCAATGCCTGAATGAGTTTCTGGGTCCATCCCCTCAAGGCACGCTTCAGATCGGGCGCGCCATCGTTCTGGTACCACTCCCGGTCCCAGAACATTTCGATGCGGCGCTCGGCGAGGTACCTGTCAAAACCCGCGAGAGCTCCTCTCATCGCGTCGCTGATTTCCTGCTCACTCAAAGGTTCGGAGAGCACCCATACGCATAGCTCGTTGCTTTCCAACCCGGCTTTGAAATACGGGACCAGGGTTTCAAGGAGGTCTCTCTTAGTTTCGTAGAAATGGCAGAAGTGGGTACCCCAAGGCATGTCGCCCACCACATCGATGCCTGTCGCCCTCGCGGGCCTTTCGATGATCGGAGTCGCCATACGTGGCTTAGGGGTGGTGCTCTGTGGAATTCAGCGATGAATCGATAGAGGGTCTTTGAACCCGGCGTCTCCTATCGTTGTCTTTATGTCAACGTATTGCTATCAAACGCCAGACTAGAGCGTAACACGAGACGGCTGGAGGGGGTAGCCTGAAAGATTGGCGAAGACGAAGATAGCCGACGGTGTGTCAAGCCATTGGCAAAATTTTGGCACCTCGACAACGTGATGTTGGAGTCTCAACCAAAAGTAGTTGCAGTTCAGCCATCGATGCCGAGTGAAGTCCTTGTATTCTCTGCGATTTTTCTGAGCTGCGGATTGGTATCAGTGCTGCTAAGCGACACGATGACACGCAAGATCAAAGGAGGGAAAGGGCGTCATAGTTCCATGATCCCAAATGACCAACTTAAAACGGTTCCAGTTGACAAACGGCCCGTTCGCGGAGCTGCCCAGGACATCAGTCCGAAACTCGAACGCACGTGGTTCAAGTTCGACCGCAACGTCGTCCTGCATCAAATCGACAAGATCCAAGGCACGATCAACGAAAACGCGAAGCAACTAGGCATGGTGGCAGCCGAGGGGGTATTCGAAAAGCCGCTTTCCGACGATCTTTTGCACACCTCGCGAGCGCTTGGCGCGATTGCGCAGGAGCTGGCAGCACTGCGTGGCTTGGTCGGGCGGACCAGCCACTATCCCAAGACCAGCAAAAGAAGGTCGTGACGCAGGCGTGGCCTGCACCGAAGCCGGATCAGTTCTCCTTCAGGTCGCGCAATTGTCGAGGGGCGGAATACCACACGCTCGTCGGCTAGTTGTGAATGGGAACGGCGGGCGCGAGGGCGCGCTTGGCGAGACGCGCCCGATTGACAAGAGTAAGATGGGGGTACACCGCGATCTTGCGGTTGTTCACCGCGGCGACCTCCGCGCGTTCGAAACGCATCGCATGTGCGATCATTAAACTATGAAGCGCGCCACGCCTGATGAGCCGCAGGACAGTTATTCGATGGCATCGAAGTAAGGAAGTGACTTCGTCCACAGTCATAAGATTGGTGTCTGTAAGCGTGAGTTATCTACTACTACATTGGGAGCGCTAAAGCGAACGCCAAGATCGTGAGAGACAGGTTAGCATCGCATAGATTCGTCGCCCTTGTCTCGTCGCCTATGCTGCAAGGGCAAAAAACAAAGCCATTGCTCGACAACGTCGAGAAGGTCCTGAGCGCTTCGCGAAGGACCTCGGTTGGCACTACGGCGGTGCATTGGTGCAGGCTCCTCATCAGCGAAAATGACAAAACAAAGCCACTGCTCGACAACGTCGAGCAGTGTCCTGAGCGCTTCGCGAAGGACCTCGGTTGGCGCTACGGCGATGCATTGGCGCCGCCTCCCCAATCAAGAGAAAATGATAAAACAAAGCCAAATATCCTAGATATATCCTCATCTTTCTCTAATACATCCGCATAACAATTCCATCTAAAGTAGCCCTTCAGGTATTATCGACATAATGTCGATAATCGCACGTGGCGCAGCCTCGCATCCGGAATTAGACTCATTAGGTAGGTTCAGAGGTGCCTTCCGATGCCACTTAATGAGTACCGCAAGAAACGAGACTTCAAAGTTACCCCGGAGCCTTCGGGCAACGGGTCGGCGCACAAATCAAAATCGAAGCCGCTGCGATACGTGATCCAGAAGCATCGCGCCTCGCAACTGCACTACGATTTCCGCCTCGAATGGAATGGCGTCATGCTGTCGTGGGCCGTTCCCAAGGGGCCATCGCTCGATCCTTCGGTAAAGCGCCTGGCGATGCAGGTCGAGGATCATCCGGTCGACTACTCCGACTTCGAAGGCGTCATCCCGGCGGGCGAGTACGGCGGCGGTACCGTCATGATTTGGGATACCGGCACTTGGGTTCCCGAAGTTCACGACGTCGACGCGGCGCTGAAAAAGGGCGACCTCAAGTTCACCCTTCACGGCAAGAAGCTCAAAGGATCCTGGGTGCTGGTGCGCACGCGCGGCTTCGGCAAGAACCCCGGCAAGCCGTCGTGGCTCCTCATCAAGCATAAGGATGAGTATGCGAGTAAGGATGACATCACGCTGGAGCAGCCTCGATCGGCGATGACCAAACGCATGCTTGCGCAGATCGCGCGCGACGAGGGTGGCGATGTCGAAGTAGCGGCGACCGGCGATCCCGAGTGAGCGGGCAGGGCGATCGAATTCCGATTCGGCCGCGTCCGATGTTGGCCACGCTCGTCGATGAACCGTTCCATAAACCGGGCTGGGTCTTCGAGGAAAAGTACGATGGCTACCGCATTCTCGCGTACAAGGAAGGCGTGAAGGTCACGCTGCTATCGCGCAACGATCACGATCGCACGGCGATTTTCGCTTCCGTCGCCGCATCGATCGCGAAGCTACGCGACCGCACGGTGCTCCTCGATGGCGAGGTAGTCGCGTTCGATCGCAAAGGAGTCTCGCGGTTCCAACTGCTACAGCGCGGCGACGTGCCGCACGCGTTCGCGGTCTTCGATTGTCTGTATCGCAACGGCCGTGACCTGCGCGGCGAGGTTTTGTCGATGCGGCGTCGCGAGTTGGAGGCGGCGATTGGCAAAGCTTCGAAAGAAGTGATGCCGTCAAAACGCCTCGCTAAAAACGGCCTCGAGGCCTATCGCATCGCGAAGCGTCTGGGATTGGAAGGAGCGGTCGCCAAGGACGAAGGGTCGCCATATCAGGCGGGGCGCAGCCGGTGCTGGCTCAAGGTCAAAGTTCATCGGGAAGAGGAGTTCGTCATCGGAGGGTTCACTGCGCCGCGAGGATCGCGGCAGCACCTCGGAGCGTTGCTGCTGGGCGCTTACGCCGGCCCCGAACTACATTTTGTAGGAAAAGTTGGCACCGGATTTACCGAGCAGCTGTTGGCAGACCTCGCGCGAACTTTCAAGCCGCTCATCCGCGCCACGCCGCCGTTCGTCGATCCTCCGCGCGAGAAGAAGGTCACCTGGCTCGCGCCGAAGCTGGTGGCGCAGATCGCTTTCGCCGAGTGGACGGCAGATCGCAAGCTGCGCCAACCGGTATTCCTCGGGCTTCGCGACGACAAGGATCCTCGCGACTGCGTGCTCCCGAGCTGAACGACAAGGCTACTTTTTCTTCGGAACTTTGGCGCCGGACTTACGCGCCTCGGACAGGCCGATCGCAATCGCCTGTTTGCGGCTGGTCACTTTCTTACCCGAGCGCCCGGACTTGAGGGTCCCTTCTTTCCGTTCATGCATCGCGCGTTCCACCTTCTTCTGCGCGGTCGATCCGTATTTTTTCTTCGAGGTTTTGCGTGGCATGAGATTCCTCCAGAGCGCCGCGCCGATAGCACGCCGCGACGCGAGGTGAATAAAATCGATTGGCGGTCCTTCGTTTCAGACGTAGCCGAGAGGTGCGTAATTCAGTTCGATATCACGCGAGGCGATGGAAACCTTTGACGTCGTGATCATCGGCGCCGGTGCGGCGGGGATGATGTGTGCGATCGAGGCGGGAGGTCGCGGCCGCCGCGTGCTGCTCCTCGATCATGCGGAAAAACCCGGCGCGAAGATCCTCATCTCCGGCGGCGGGCGATGCAACTTCACGAACCTGGAAGGCGATTTGCCCGATCGTTACATCTCCAACAACCCGCACTTCTGTAAGTCCGCGCTGAGCCGCTCCACCCCACGCGACTTCATCGCGATGGTGGAGCGCCATCGCATCGCGTATCACGAAAAGACCTTGGGGCAGTTGTTCTGCGATGGCTCCGCCCGCGAGATCCTTGCGATGCTGCTCGACGAGTGCCGCGCCGCGCATGTCGATCTGCGCGTCGGCCATCGCGTGACAGAAATCGCGCGTTCCGATCAGTTTCGCATCGAGACAAGCCGCGCGGTCTTCGAGGCGCCCGCGTTGGTGATCGCGACCGGCGGCCTTTCGATTCCCAAAATCGGCGCGACCGGATTTGCCTACGAGGTCGCTCGGCGCTTCGGTCTCGCGATAGTCGAGCCGCGCCCCGGATTGGTGGGTCTCAAGGTCGCGGGCGAGGTACTCGCCTTATGCAACGCGCTGACGGGAGTATCGGCTGACGCCGCGGTCTCATGCGGTCGTATCAGCTTTCGCGAGAACATTCTTTTCACCCATCGAGGTCTGTCGGGGCCGGCGATTCTCCAAATTTCGTCCTACTGGAAAAATGGCGATGCGCTTTCCATCGATCTTGCGCCGACTGTTGATGTCGAGAATTTCTTGCGCGATCGCAAGCGCTCTCGTCCCAAGGCCGAACTGAAAACGGTCCTCGCAGAAATTCTTCCAAGCCGCCTCGCGGAAGCTATCGCCATGCGCGAAGGTGACATGCCTCGGCGAGAGATGGCTAACCTTCCAGACCGTCTGCTGCTCGCGATCGCCCAGCGGCTGAAGAGCTGGCAGGTGCTAGCAACCGCCTCAGAGGGATGGGCGAAGGCAGAAGTGACGGTGGGCGGCATCGACACCGCGGCGCTCTCTTCGAAGACGATGGAAGTGCGGGCGGTCCCGGGTCTCTACATGATCGGCGAGGCGGTCGACGTCACCGGATGGCTAGGCGGCTACAATTTCCAATGGGCGTGGTCGAGCGGATGGTGTGCGGGGCAGTCCATTTGAGCATCTTCGCTAGCATCGTCGCCGAGGTGTTTCATTTTCGCTCTCGCCGCTAAGGAAATGTATCAGCGCGAAACCCGCCTGACTCACAAACCTATATCAATCGCTAGGAAAAAGAGTCTCATTTCGCGGTTTTAACAGACGATTTCGATGGCACGCGCCGTGCTCATAGAGGCTAGGAAAAGGAGCGCGCGTAACCTCGGATGAGCCCACTATCAAAAATGACCCGACCCGGAACCGAAGACGGTTCCTCCGACCTCGCAGACCTGTGCGAAGAGATGCTGTTCGCCGGGGCGCGAAGCCTCGGGTTCAAGGTGACTGACGAGATGACCATCGAAGCGCAGGAGCGGATCATGACCGCGGCGGCCACCTTGGCCCAAGGCATGGTGCACTACCTGACCGTCCAGGTTGGTATCGCACGAGTGCGTGAGCTGATTGAAACTCCGGGGCGACGAGAACCGGAGCTTGGAAACTAGGCGCGTCGCCGTGGGACGCCGATCTGTATTGCATGAAGAGGGGCCAGATCGTACGACACCGCGGGACGCGCCTTTCGTTAGGTCTTCGTAGCTATCGCTGTGCCCTAGGCGATGCGCCGCGCACTCTTGTATGATGCGTCGCCGGGTCGTGATACTCGGCGCAGAGCATGGACAACGGCGGGAGCAAGCTACCCTATCGATTGATTTACGAGCTCGGTAACGCCTTTGCCGGCCGGCTCGAGCTCGACGATCTGCTCGGTCTGGTAGTAAGGAAATGCCGCGAAGTCTTTGATGCGGAAGGCGTCTCGGTACTCCTCCTCGATCACGAGCGTGAGGAATTCTACTTCCCGTATTTTTCCGATCTCGATCCCAACGTCGCGGCGCGTCTCATGGAGATTCGCTTTCACGCCTCCAAGGGTGTCGCGGGCGCGGTCTTGCGCAACGGCCGTTCGGTCAAGATCGATCGCGTCGAGCACGATTCCAATTTCTATTCCGAGATCGACAAGTTCACCGGGTTTCAGACTCGCTCGATCGTGGCGGCCCTGCTGGTAGCCGGGGAGACGCGTCTGGGCGTGATCGAGGTGCTCAATCCGATTCATCTTGAGACGTTCACCCATGATCATCTCGCGTTGTTGGAAGCGCTCGCGGAGAGCATCGCGCTCGCGATCCACAACGCTACGCGGGTGGGCATGCTGCGGACCTCGGCGGAAAAATTGCGCACCGAGGTTGGCGCGTTGCGGCGCGATTTGGCGCGCCACGAAGTCTCTTCCGAGGTGATCGGCGCGAGCCCCGAGATGACTGAGGTGTTCCGCCTCATGAACAGCGCCGCGGGTGCCTCATCGATCGCGGTGCTGCTGGAAGGCGAAACCGGCACCGGCAAGGAACTAGTGGCGCGCGCGATTCATCGCATGAGCACCCGCGCCGACAAGCCCTTCCTCGCGGTCAACTGCGCGGCGCTCTCGGAGCATTTGCTCGAGAGCGAACTGTTCGGTCATCGGCGCGGCGCCTTTACTGGCGCCACTCAGAATCAACCGGGACTGTTTCGCGCAGCGAATGGAGGAGTGATTTTCCTCGACGAAATCGGTGAGATGCCGCTCTCGATGCAGCCTACGCTGCTGCGCGTGCTGCAGGACGGCGAAATCATGTCGGTCGGTGATACTCGTCCGGAGCGCGTCGATGTGCGAGTTTTTTCCGCCACCAACCGCGACCTGCGGGCGGCGGTGGCGGCGGGAACTTTCCGGGCCGACCTCTACTATCGTCTCGCCGCTTTCCCGATCCGGCTGCCGCCGTTGCGAATGCGTCGCCGCGATATTCCACTGCTGACGGATCGATTTCTATCGCTCGCCAGCGCGCGCCATCACAAGGAAATTCGAGGGTTCGATCCGGCAGTGCTCGAACTATTCGAACGGCATGATTGGCCGGGAAATATTCGCGAACTCCAGAATGAGATCGAGCGCGCAATCGTGCTGACACCGAACGGCCAGACGATTAAGCCGGAACAACTTTCCGCCGAGGTGCGCGGCGCTGCGACTCCTGCCGCGAGGGCTGAAGGATCGGAAAAGGCTGGGCGAGAAGCGCCCACCTTGCGCGAAGCGCGATCAGGTTTCGAGGCGCGCTTTATCGCCGACGTGCTCGCGCGCAACGGCGGCAACGTATCGCATTCGGCCGAGATGATGGGGCTGTCGCGAATTCAGCTTCAGCGCAAAATGAAGGAATACGGCCTGCGCTGATCGGTTTGTGATACCGATGTGGCAGGCGCCGCACCGATTGTTGCGGGCAAGATCTTTTATTTGTCCAAGCGGCTTGCTCGCGATACTTCTTCCACCGACTCGACAAAAAGCTTCGATATGCGACATATGGCTACATAAGCCGACTGATTGATAGTCCTCCTTCATGATTTCGTTGTGCCGCCACGACTGATAAAATAGCTACTAAACATAGAAAAACATGCGTAGATGCAACAAATGCCACTTGATTGCTACATCGATTGGGTGCACAATCAAAAACGTTGCGATGAGCGAGTAGCGAATGAGTACACTGCGGATGCAAATGCTACCACTTGTAAAGGCGGGTAACAGAACCTCAATGGTCCGCTTTGCGGCCCAAAATAGTGGCCAGCCCGTGTCTTGGAGGAGGGCCTAGCGATGGCAAGGGAATTATTCAGTCAACGCAGCCGGCGAGAAGTCTGGGAAGACTTTCTTAACGACACCGTACTGCTAGCCAGGCATCGTGTCACCGATGAGGAGATCGCAATCCTGAAGACGTTCGCTCCGTTCGGAACGCTTACGGGTAGCGGGGATATCCTCTTCATACTGGAACGAATTCGACGATCGAGAATCCGGTGGTAGGGGAGTGATTCGTCGATTCCGGGGGGACGGTGGGCGCGGGAGATAATTCCGCGCCCACTTATTTGACCCTTCGTTTGATGCGGGAAACGGTACGAACGATGTCCAAGCGCAATAAGCAACGGTGCGCGACCGATTAGACTCGTTCATTCAGCTGACATAGCGTGAGGGATGTCTTTCTGCCGACTTGAGTGAGGGCCGGGAGGACGGCCATGAGTGTGGGGGGTTCAGTGAGCGCAGTTCTGCGGTTGCCTTTTCATCGCGATTCGTTCGTAGCCAGTTTCCTCCACCTGTCAATGGAATAGGCGGGTAAGCGATGGACCTTAAGAATTCCGTTGTAGTCCTCACCCAGCAAGCAGCGATGGTGTTCGACTACGCGATGATCGTGGCTGCGATCGCGGTCGTGATTTTTTGCGTATCGATCCTTCTTCGATCTCGAATCGCGGAGCAGTTGCGCCAGACCGGTGAACGGCACGACAACCTGCAGATGAGTTACTTCAACCCTTCACAGAACGTAGTGGTGCAGAGGCCAGAGGAGCCTGACGAGAACGAGCGCAACCGATCACGCCCTGCACATCGTTGGAGAAGTAGCGCCTAGCTCCACACGCGATGCGCGATGTCGGCGACCAGCCTTAGCTTCGCCTCCTGCGTCGCTTCGGGAATCGGGTTACCTTCCCATACCGTGCCGAAACCGCATTGCGTCGATAGACCTAGCTGCTCGCGCGGAAAGTAGCGGCTCGCTTCCTCGATGCGCTTGATGATTTCCTCGCGCGACTCGAGTTCGATGCGCTTGCTCGAGATGAGACCAAGCACGACTCCCTTGTCGGTCGGAATGTCGCGCAGCGGCTCGAACGAACCCGAACGCCAGTCATCGAACTCGAGCAGGAAACGCGAGAAGTTTCTAGCGCGCGTGAAAACGTTCTTCGCAACCGATTCGTAGCCGCCCTCACCAACGTAGTAGCCCTTGTTGTTGCCGCGGCAAAGATGGAGCGCGAAGTCCACGCCTGCAACGTCAGCGACCGAATTAATGATGTCGATACCTTCGGTGAGAAGCCGATCCGGATCCATTCCGCGCTCGGCGAAATCCTGACGGCAGCGCTGCGGGTCGCATAACATTCCGAGTTCCGGAGCATCGAGCTGGATGTACTCGCACCCGAGCGCAGCCAGCTCGCGCGCTTCCTGGCGCACGATGTCGGCGGCATCCGAGAAAAGATCGAATGGGTCTGAATAGGCATCGCGCGAATATTCCGGCGACCACCTAAGCGTCATCATCAGCGGACTCGGCAGCGTGACCTTGAGCGGCAGACGCGCGCGCCGCCGTGCGTACGTGAATTCTTCATTGGTGAGCGAGCGTTGACGTCGAATCTTTTCGACCACCGCATACTGCACCTGGATATTGGTCTCTTCAGCCTTCCGATCCTTTTCATGCGGCTTGCGCCACACGCGGGTGAAGGCGGGGATTTCCTTCACTCCGGAAATCACATCGGTCAGCGGTGCGATGAAGTGGGTGCGGCGCATCTCGCCGTCGGTGATAACATCGACGCCGGTCTTTTCCTGCAACGCGATCGCGTCATCGACGGCGCGATCCTCGACTTCCTTGAATGCTCGCGTCGAGAGCTTTCCCGCTGTCCAGTTGACCCTCGCTTCTTTCAGGTAGCTGGGCCGCAGCATCGAACCGATCACTTCCGCACGGTAGAACTCTGCCACTTTGATTCTCCTACCCCCAGATCTCTCGCGCAGTTTCCACGATTAGCCGCAGCTTCGCGATCTCTTCGTCGATGGTGAGTGCGTTGCCTTCCACCGTCGACGAGAAACCGCATTGCGGGCTGAGGCAAAGCTGATCCAGCGGCACATACTTCGAGGCCGCCTCGATGCGGCGCTTCAAGGCATCCTTGCTCTCGAGCGCGCCGCGCTTGGTGCTGACCAGACCTAGTACGACGATCTTGCCCGCAGGCACAAATCGCAGCGGCTCGAAGCCGCCCGATCGCGCGTCGTCGTATTCCATGAAAAAGCCGTCGACCTTGAGTTCGCCGAAGAGCGCTTCGGCGACATAGTCATAGCCGCCGGACGCGACCCATGAAGATCGGAAATTGCCGCGGCACATGTGGGTGCAAACCGTCATGCCAGGCGGGCGTTTCGCGAGTGCCGAATTTATCAGCCGGATGTAAGTGAGATGCTGGCGGTCCGCATCGCCGCCTAGCTTGGCGATGTACTCGCGCTGCGCCGGATCGTTAAGGTATGCGAGGCTGGTGTCGTCGAGTTGCAGGTAGGTGCAGCCTAGCTGGCCGAGCGCCGCGATCTGATCGGCGTACACGGCGCCGAGGTCATGCCAGAACTCCTCGAGGTCGGGATAGACTGACGCATCGATTGCCGCGCGACCGCCGCGGTAATGCATCATGCTGGGCGACGGGATGCTCAGCTTCGGCGTCACCTTCGCGATCGATTTCAGAAATTGGAAATCATCGGCAAAGATGCACTTGTCGAATTTCAGCTTCGATGAAACGCGAAGGGCGGCCGGCGTGAATTCGAGATCGCCGTTTTCGTTGTGGAAGGTCACCTTCAGGTTGTCATGCGCCTTGGTGACGCCGCCGACCTGATAGAGGAAATCCATATGCCACGAGCCGCGCCGATATTCGCCGTCGGTGACGCCGGACAGTCCAACGTCCTCCTGCATCCTGACGATCTTGCGAATTTCGGCATCTTCGATCGCACGCAACTCGACGCCGGAGATGCGGCCGTGCTGGTGATCGTCGCGCGCTTGCAGAACTTCGCGCGAGCGGAGCAAGCTGCCGACATGATCGGCTCGAAATGGCGGTGTGGTGCGATCCATGGTAGCTGTCTCGCGTAGCTCTCTCGATTCGTGCGTTTGGCGATCGCTCGAAACATAGCGCGTTGTGCCGCGCTTGCAAGCGCGAGCGCGCCGACCATAGTTAAAGGGTCGAGGGAACGTTTGATGGCAAATGAAAGCGGCCTCGGCCTCGTCGAAATAAAAAGCTTTACGAGTAGGAACTTCCGCCTTCAGAGCGGCGAGGTGCTTCCTGAGCTCAAGCTCGCGTACGAGACCTATGGAACTCTCGCGCCGGACGGCCGCAATGCGATCCTCGTAACGCATGGCTATACCTCCAGCCAGCACGCCGCGGGACTCGATGCGAATGGCGAGGCGGGATGGTGGGACGCACTGATCGGGCCGCGCAAGGCGATCGACACCAACAAATATTTCGTCGTGTCATCGAACATGCTCGGCTCGTCGTATGGTTCCACCGCCCCCGCGAGCATCAATCCGAAAACCGGCAAGCTATATGGTCCGGATTTTCCCGCATACACGCTGGTCGACATTGTCACGGCGCAACGCATGTTGGTCGGCGCGCTAGGCGTTAAGCATTTGAAGGCGGTCGCAGGGATCTCTTTCGGCGGCTACCAGGCGTTTCAATGGGGCGTCACCTTCCCCGATGCGATGGACGCGATCGTCCCTGTTGTCACCGCGCCGAACGCGATCGATGGCGACCGGATGGTAGCCGATCTGCGCGCGCGGTTTGCCGAGGCGCCCGGATGGAACGGCGGCCATCATTACGGCAACAATGAGATGCTCGCCTTCATGACGGAGTTGCGGGTCGCCACGCTCAAGCGTTACGGCATCGAGGCTGAACTCACGGCGCGATTTCCCGATCCGGAAAGACGCGAGATCATCATTCACCAACTCGCGGAATACTGGGCGAAGGTCTTCGATCCCAATTCGCTGATCGCTTTGGCGCAGGCGCGCGCGCATTTCGACACGCAAAAGGACTTCGCGAAGATTCACTCGAAGGTTCTCTACGTGTTATCGCGTACCGACAAGCTCTTTCCGCCGAGCATCGCACCTGAGGTGATGGCGAAGCTGAAAGAGGCCGGCGTCGATGCAACCTACTTCGAAATCGACAGCGACAAGGGTCATCTCGCAAGCGGCGCCGACTGGCAGAAATGGGATCACGTACTGTGGGAATTTCTACAACGGCTGGAGTGAGGCCAATATCAGCTCGCAGTAGCTAGCGAGCCATCATCTGAACACCATGCCCAATGGCCGAGAGCGGCATGCTCACGAAAATACGAGGCAGATCTGGTCCATCCGGATTCGCCTTGCGCACAAAGTTAGAAACATCGACAATCGATCGCTGAACGTCCAGCTGAATAATCGTGGAAATCGGCGAAAAGCACCAAGGCAAGATTGCTGTCCTCGCGCCTGCCGGACGCATCGATAACGAAACCAGCCCTTCATTTCAGGCTAAGCTGCTCGATGCGGTTGGAAATAGTGACACTGCGGTGCTCGTCGATTTTTCCGGCGTCGAGTATATCTCGAGCGCGGGTCTACGCGCTCTGATGATGGCATCCAAGAAGGCCAAGGCCGCGGGCACACGCCTCGCCGTCGCGGCGCTGACGCCGATGGTCCAGGAAATTTTCACCATCAGCCGCTTCTCGCTGGTGGTGCAGGTCTTCGAGACCATTGCGGAGGCGACCGCGGCTCTCACTTAGCGCGTCGGGGGACTGAAGAGCATGCTGATTCGATTCTGGGGAACCCGAGGTTCGATTCCCGCGCCACTCGGCCATCGCGCGATCAGGGACAAGATCCGCGAGGCATTGCTGGCCGCGCGCGGTCGCCATCTGGAAAGTCTCGAATCGATCGAATCGTTTATCGAAGAGGACCTGCCGTTTTCCGTCGGGGGTACGTTTGGCGGCAACACCAGTTGCGTTGAGCTGGTCACCGGTGGCGATGAGTACGTGTTATGTGACCTCGGCACTGGTTTGCGCGAGTTCGGCAACCGCGTCCTGGCCAAGCACGGCCCAGCGAGGCCACATCGGTTCAACGTCTTCCTGTCGCATATGCATTGGGATCACATCATGGGATTTCCGTTTTTCGGTCCCGCTTATATTCCCGGCAATGTGATCCGCATCTTCGGTTGTCATCGCGAAATGATGGAAGCTTTTGTCCGCCAGCAATCGCATCCATGCTTCCCAGTCGACTTCCGCGCGCTGAGCGCGACGATTGAATTCATCGAGCTGGAGCCGGGCCGCGCGTATGAGATCGATGGGCTGGCGGTGCAAACCATTCAGCAGAATCATCCGAGCGATTCCTATGGCTTCCGCTTTTCGCACGAGGGAAAGAACGTCGTGTTCTCGACCGATTGCGAACACAAGTTTCAGATCCTTAACGATGCTTATCCATTCATCGAATTTTTTCGCGCTGCGGATGTCCTGATTTTCGACGCGCAATACTCTCTCGCCGATCAGATTTCGGTGAAGGAGGACTGGGGGCATTCGAGCAACATGATTGCGGTGGAACTCGCGCAGCTCGCCGGCGTCAAGCACCTCGTCATGTACCATCACGAGCCGGTACTGGATGATCGCATGCTCGAAAAGGTCCTCGAAGAAACCCGCCACTATGCCGCGATGACGGCGACCATCAGGAAGTTGAACGTCACTTCTGCCTACGACGGGCTCGAGATTGTCATCTGAGGGCCATCCCTCGCACGCGGCGCGGCAGGCCTCAACTTCGCCCAACCTCTTGACCGCGCCCGGACGCGTACCGGCACTCATCGTGCTCGCCGCGCTCATTGCGCTGCGAATCTACAATCCGCTTCTGATCGATGAACTGAGGCTGCGCGCTTTCGATATCGAGCAGAGACTCGCACCGCGTCGGTATGAACCTATGGCGGTTCGGGTTGTCGCGATCGATGAGAAGAGCCTCGATCAACACGGGCAGTGGCCGTGGCCTCGCACTCTGCTCGCGCAACTGGTCCGGCGGATAGCTGAGGGTGCTCCGGCGGTACTCGGAGTCGACATCATATTTTCCGAGCCGGATCGATTTTCTCCCGATGCGCTGGTGAGGGAGGTTCCCGAAATCCCTCCGCAGATAGCGCGTGAACTCGAAGCGATGCCGTCCAACGAAGCGGTGCTCGCCGACGCATTTCGTCTGGTGCCCACCGTCTTGGCAGTCTCGGTGGCAGAACATGGGTTGCGGGGAAACCATCGCCCGACGCGCAAAACGATCGTTCGCGAATCCGGCCGCGATCCAGGTCCCTTCCTGTTGCCGTTTCCGTTCCCGGTGCGCAGCTTGCCCGAAATCACCAGGTTCGAGCGCGGACGCGGCTCCGATATCGGCGCACCGGATCCGGACGGCATCGTTCGCCGTATTCCGCTGTTCGTTATGGCGGAGGAAAGTATCATGCCGGCGCTCGCGCTCGAGACGCTGCGTGTTGCTGCGGGCGCCGGTTCGGTGGGTATCGTAACCTCACGCGTCGGCGTCAGAGGGGCGACCGTCGGCAATCTCTTCATGCCCACCGATGCGCAGGGCCGGGCGTACCCGTACTTCACTCTATCGGATGATGAGCGCTACGTTTCGGCGGCTGACATCCTCGATGGCTCCTACGATCCTGCCAAACTGCGCGGCGCGGCGGTGTTTCTCGGCGTCACTGCGCTTGGCGTCGTCGATGAGAAGCAAACTCCAGTCGGATTGATGACGGGAGTTGAAGTGCACGCGCAGCTTTTCGAATCGATGCTGACGGGGAATCTGCTGCGCCGCCCCGCGACTCTCGATTTGATCGAAGTCGCGCTCGTGCTCACCTTCGGACTGCTGACAATTTTCGCGTTGCCATACCGTAGACCGTCGATCGCGATTGCCCTTGTTCTGGGGACGGCCGTGCTCCTGCTCGTTGGCGAGTTTGCGAGCTTCCGGCTCTTCACCTTGCTCCTCAGCACGATTTTTCCCACAGTTTCGATGCTAGTAGTTTTTGGTGTGATGCTCGCTTCCAACCTGCGCTCTGCGGAGGCGGCGCGGCGTCTTCTCTCCTCGGACCTGGAACATGAACGTCAGATGGAAGCGCGCGTCGAGGGCGAGCTGAAGGCTGCGAGCTCGATTCAGATGGGCCTTCTGCCGCGCCGATTTCCGGGACCGCCGCAACATAAGGACGTCGAGCTGTACGCGTTCATCGAAGCTGCGCGCGAGGTAGGCGGCGATTTGTACGATTTTTTCTTCCTCGATTCCAGCCGACTGGCATTCGTCATCGCCGACGTGGCCGGCAAGGGTGTTCCAGCCGCCTTATTCATGGCGATGACGCGGGAGGTGATTCGCGCCGCGATCCAGCGCTATGGCGAGAGTCTCGATCGCGTCTTCGCTGAAGCCAATGCGAAGGTATCGGCGTCGAGCGAAGACATGGCGGCCGATGGCGCGGACATGATGTTCGTCACGGTCTTCGCCGCAGTCCTCGATCTCGCGTCGGGCACGCTGTTCTTCGCCAATGCCGGCCACGATTCGCCGTTCGTGCTGCGCCCCGGTTGCGCTCCGAGCGAGCTCAAAGGCGAAAGCGGCCCGCCCATCGGCGCCGTCGATGATTTCCAGTATCAGGTGCAGCGCCGGCAAATGACGCCCGGTGAGATGCTGCTTCTTTACACCGATGGTGTCACGGAGGCGCAAAATTCTACTCGAGCATTTTATGGCGAAGCTCGTTTGCAGCGGGCCCTCGCATCGCGCACGGCCGGCTCAGGTACCAAAGACATCATCGAGTTGGTGCGTGACGATGTTCGCCGCTTCGTCGCAGGCGCCGCGCAGTTCGACGACATTACCCTGCTAGCGGTGCGCTGGTTGGGCCCTTCGTCATCGGACTGATCGCTACCGGACAGTAATTTCAACGCGACGATTCAACGGTTCGGGGACGTTGTCGGCGGTCTTCACCCGCGGGTCTAGCGGACCGCGCCCGGCAATCGAAATCGATTTCGGATCGAGTCCGTCGTGGATGAGTTTTTCGCGGATCGCACCTGCGCGTGTGAGCGAGAGTTCCTGGTTATGTTTCAACTCACCGGTGGTGTCGGTATGGCCGACGACCTCGACTTCGTAAACCGGGCGCTCTTTGATCTCGTCGAAAACGCTTTTGTAAAGCCGCTCGGAATCCGGCGTCATGATGTCGGTGTCGTTTTCAAAATAGAGCCGAAAGTGGCTCGGCAGGATGGGGCGCGCGGCGAGCGCACTGCCGAAGATCTGCTGGACTTGCGCGTCGTCCATCGCGATCGGCTGAGCGGCGCCCTTCACGATTTCGCTCGCTGCGTATGGTTTGTCGAGCACCACCGCATTCTTCCCGTCGTCGACCGTGATGGCGCCCGCGCTTCCATCCGGATTTGGCAGCACGGTGAAGAGCGCCTGGCGGCTCGCGCATGCGGATAGCGACAGAAGCAAAGTAAGCGCGAGAATGACCCGGCGCATCCTCAATGCTCTCCCTGTACTTGCACCGCGAAACGAGTGCCGCGCACGCCGAGGATCGCGGTGGGGGTTTTCACCTTCATGGCGCCGGGCGAACTGCGCGCGATATCGCCCGATACCATCGCGAGCGTTCCCTTGCGCATGTCGGTCAGCATCGCGCCATTGAAATTGCTGGAATCGAACCGATATTCCTCGAGCGCGACCTCGCTGTTGGGTCCGGTCGACATCGCGGTGTTGTCGGTGAAGGTAATTCCGATCGCGCCGTCGCCGCCCGTCTGGATCACATCTTTTTCATACAAAAAGTCGCCCACCTTGGCGGGCAGGTTGGCGCCGTCGCGTACGATGGTGACTTGGCCGGACGCGGTTTTTACTTGCGCGATTTTCGGTCCCTGCGCTCTGGCCAAGGGAGCGGAAACGAAGATCAGCGCGATCGCGGCGAACGATGCCCGGGCAATCCAATGCATATGTCCTCGTAGGAAAGATGATTTACAGGCTGACGAGAGTAGCGGGTGAGCCCGCACGAGGCCACCCGCAATCGACGGCGACAAACGCGGGCCAACGATGTAAGTTTCAGCGATTGGAATCATGGAGGGCCGTCTCACATTTCCGGTCGATCTCGGCGCGATGGTGCAGGTGCGCGCATTCGTGATTGAATTCGCGGCCCGGCACGCAATGGCTGCGGACGAACGGTCGCGCATGCTCATCGTGTTCGAGGAACTGCTCACCAACCTCGCGAAATACGGCTATCCGAATCGATTGCATGGCCAAGCCGAAATCACGCTGCAACTCGACGGCACGCGGCTGACGATCGAATTCACCGACGATGGCGACCCATTCGATCCCCTCCAGGTAGCGACGCCCGATCTCGATGCGCCGCTGGAGGAGCGCGATCTCGGCGGGCTTGGGATCCATATCGTGCGCACGCTCGCCGATGAGGTGCGCTACTGCCGCATCGACCAACGCAACGTCCTGCAACTGTCGAGGCGGGTCGCGCTGATCAAATCGTAGCGATCGTTTTCACAGCTTGGACGCCGGCTCGAGCCAGCTTCGCGCGGCTTCCTCCAAGCGGGTCGCGGCGTCGTCGACGGTGCGGGGCGGCCGGATGTTGACGATCACGATTTCATGCACGCCCGCATCGCGATAGCGCTTGAGGTCGTCCGCAGTGATCGTCTTGGTATACGGTGAGACGATGATCTCGACCTCCGACAGCTTGCGATGATTCGCTTTCAGCAATTCCTCGATCTTGCGAATCTTGGCGGTCGCCTCATCCGGCGCCAGGTTGAAGCCGAACCATCCGTTGCCATACTCGGCCACACGGCGCAGCGCGGGGGTGCTTTCGCCGCCGAACAGAACCGGCAACTCGGCGCCGCGCACCGGCTTGGGGTATGACCGTACGCCATCAAACTTTACGAACTCGCCCTGATACGCGCTGATGGGCTCGCCCCACAGCTTGCGCATCGCATCGATACATTCGCGGGTACGAGCCGCGCGACGCTCCCATGGAATACCGAGCGCCTGAAACTCTTCCTCCAGCCACCCGATGCCGACGCCCAGCGCGACGCGGCCGTTGCTCAACCAATCGAGCGTCGCGACGACCTTCGCCAGCACGACAGGATTGTGCTCGGGCACCAGGCAGATGCCGGTTGCGAGGCGAATCTTCTCGGTCGCACTCGCCATCGCGGTCAGCGCAATGAACGGATCGGCAATCGGCGAGTCGCTCGGCGCCGGCAGAACACCGTCGCCGCTGTAGGGATATTTGGAGGCGTACTTATCGACGAGAACGACATGCTCCGGCACCCACAAGGTTGAGAAGCCGAGGCGCTCGGCATTTGAGGCATACGCCTTCATCAACGCCATCGTGCTGCCGCCGCGGCCCGAAACTGCTGCGAATAGTCCGATCTTCATGTTTCGAAACCTCTTCCTTAGTATGTCGTTCCTATCTAGCACCGACCGCCGCGGCAGGGTGAACGAAATCAGATCGGGCGGCACTCCTAGCGCCTCGTCATACCGAATGCCGGCCACAACCCCATCTTCGGCGAGACGAAAGACTACTTCGCGAAGACCGCGACATCATTATCTCCGGCGGCGACTGGAATCGCGGATAGTTGCAGATGGTTTAATATGTATATACGATTAAATCTTGGAGTTTGAATACGATCCGGTCAAGAGCGATCGCAATCTTCGAGAGCGAGGAATTCCGTTCAGCCTTGCGGCTGAATTCGAATTCGAAACCTCCATCGAGTTTCAGGCCAATCGCGATGGAGAAGAACGATTTCTGGCGCTCGGCCTGCTCGCTGGACGCATCCACGCTTTGGTTTACACTAAGCGCGGAGAAAAGGTCCGCGTAATCAGTTTGCGGCGCGCGAGCAATCAAGAGGTAAAACGATATGAAGAAGCCAAATCCATACCTGATCGACGAGGAAAATTCTGAATGGACGGAAGCGGATTTTAGGCGCGCGGTCCCTACCCGTCTGATTCATCCTGATTTGGCGGAGTGGTCGGAGAAACGCAAGCAGGGCCAGCGCGGGCCTCAGAAGGCTCCGCTGAAACAGGCGATCTCGATAAGGGTCGATAAAGACGTTCTCGCTACGTTCAAAGCCACTGGAAGTGGATGGCAAAAGCGGATGAATGCAGCGCTTCGGATGGGCGCGGAACGACTGACTCCATTCATACGGAAGCCAGCCACGAAACGATCCTCACGATCGAAATAGATCATGCCGGGCGGACGGGCCGGCGAAGCGACGAAGGCTGCGTGGAGCCGTCGACCAACCTTTTCGGCCCAGCCTGCTGCAGAGGATCGCGGCCCGCGAGATGTAGCTCCAAATTTGGAAAGTCATCGTAGCCCCAGAACAGCTCATCGCCCACTTCCATGGTAGGAACACCGAAGACGCCGCGCTTTATGGCGTCGTCAGTCTGACTCCGTAGCTGTGCCTTTATCTCCGGCTGCGAGGCCTGCGCGACGAGGTTCGCTCCCGGCAAACCGAGTTCATTGGCAACGCGTTCGGCCACTGCGGGTTCGCTCACGTGAAGCGATCGACACCATACCGCGGCGAACAACGCATCGATGAGTTTGTGGCGCATGGGCGTTTCGAGCGGTAGGAGCGACATTCTCAGCGCGAGGACCGGGTTGAACGGGAAGTACGCGGGGGTTTGCATGGGCAAGACCAGAAGGATGGCCTTACGTTGGACGTTCTTCATCATCCAACGCCCTTTCGCAGGCGTCTCACCAGGTCCTAATGTTCCGCTGGCATCCAGAAGCGCGGCGTAGAGAACCGGAACCGCATCAATTTGAAAGCCGTATTTCTCCGCGAGCTTCGGCAACTGGTTCCATGCCAGGTAGGCGTTAGGCGAGATGTAGTCGAAAAATATCCGAATTGTGCGAGGGCTCATCTTCAGTCCTCCATTGGGAGGCCGACGTAGTTTTCGGCGAGGCTCTGGGCGGCGACGCGCGAGCTGGTGACATAATCGAGTTCGGCCATCTGGCGGCGGCGGTCGAATGCGTTGTCATCGTGGAACCGATGCAGCATCGAGGTCATCCACCATGAGAAACGCTGCACCTTCCATACGCGTCGCAGGCAAATTTCCGAATATCGATCGAGCAGCCCGCGTGAGCCGTTGCGATAGAACTCCACCATCGCACGCGCGAGGACACGCACATCGGCGACCGCGAGGTTGAGTCCCTTGGCTCCCGTCGGCGGCACGATATGCGCCGCGTCGCCCGCGAGGAAAAGATTGCCATACTGCATCGGCTCAACCACGAAGCTGCGCATCTCGGTGATGCCTTTTTGCACCACCGGTCCTTCATGCAGTGTCCATCCGTGGTCGGTGGCGAAGCGCCGATGAAGTTCCTCCCAAATCCGCGCGTCCGGCCATGCTTCGATCTCTTCGTCTGGCGCGCATTGCAAATAGAGCCGCGTGAGTTGCGGCGAGCGCATGCTGTGCAACGCGAAGCCGCGCTCGTGGTTCGCGTAGATGAGTTCCTCCGACGAGGGCGCGACCTCCGCGAGGATGCCGAGCCATGCGAATGGATAGACGCGCTCGAACGTCGTGAGCACGCCCGCAGGTATCGTCGGCCGGCATATGCCGTGGAAGCCGTCGCATCCCGCGATGAAGTCGCATTCGATCTGCTGTTGCGAGCCGTCCTTATGGAATCGCACGATGGGCTGTGATCCTTCGAATCCATCGACGCTGACGTCATCGACTTCGAAAATCACTTGCCCGCCGGCCGCTAGTCGCGCATCGGTGAGATCCTTGACGACCTCGTGTTGCGCATAGATGGTGATGGCTTTTCCGCCGGTGAGGTCAGCGAAATCGATGCGATGCCCGCGTCCTCTGAAGCGCAGCTCGATCCCATGATGCACGAGGCCTTGCTTCTTCAGTCGCTCGCCGACGCCGGTCGCGATCATCTGATCGACGGTGCCCTGCTCGAGGACGCCGGCGCGCACACGTTCCTGCACATATTGCCGGCTGCGATTTTCAATGACGACGGATTCGATGCCGCTTAAGTGCAGCAGATGCGAGAGCATCAGGCCCGCAGGTCCCGCGCCGACGATTCCAACCTGCGTGCGCATCGATGCGCCGCTTCAAACCGAACGCGTCAGGCCGCCGTCAATGCGAATCATCGAGCCGGTGACATATGCCGCGAGCGGGCTCGCGAGGAACGCCGCGACCGCGCCGAACTCGGCGGCGGTGCCCATTCTTCCCACCGGAAGCGTGGTCTCGAAGCGCTTCAGAGCCTCTTCTTCCGAAATGTTCATGCGCTTCGCCATCCCTTGATGAAGTGACTTCGAGCGGTCGGTGGCGATGACGCCCGGGAGCAGCATGTTCACCGTGATGCCATCGCGCGCGACCTCGCCGGCGAGAGTCTTGGCCCATCCAGCGACCGCGCTACGCAGCGTGTTGGAAATGCCGATGGTCGGGATGGGTTCGATGACGCTGTAGGACGCGACGTTGAGGATGCGGCCCCATTTGCGCGCGCGCATCTCTCCGATGAGCATGTCGGTGACGCGAAAGAACGGCATCACCATCGCTTGGAACTGAGCCTCCCACACTTCCGGCTTTACCCCCACGACGCCCGAAGGTGGCGGACCGCCCGAATTGTTTACCAGGATGTCGATGGGGCCGAGTTGCTCGCGCGCCGACTTCACTGCGGCCTCGATGCTGGCCCAATTGGCGAGGTCGCCCGCGATTCCGATCGCACGCCATCCGTGCGCCTTCATCTCGGAGACCGCCGCATTGATGGTCGCTTGCGTGCGCGCGACGATCGCGACTGCTACGCCCTCGGCGGCGAGTGCCTCGGCGATGCCTCTGCCGATGCCTTTGCTGCCCCCGAAGACCAGCGCGGTTTTTCCCTTGAGCTGAAGATCCATTTGTTACTTAAGTGGCTGTTCCGGCATCGGGCCGAAGCCGCCTTCCTCCGGCTGATGGCCATAAATGTCCTGGGTGAAATATTCCGACTGATAGGTCGCGGCGCGCGCGCCCCATCCGTACTCGATCATCCATCCCGACGGATTTCGGAAGTAGAACGAGTACATGTGATCGTTGGAATGCTTGCCGGTCCTGATGGTGACGGGAATCTTTTCAGCGCGAACCAGATCGTGGGTCATGCCGACATCGTCGAGATTGTCGACCTCGATCATCAAATGATTAATCATCCGGCGCGTGTCGGGGATTCCGAACGCCACGGTGTGGTCGCGATCGTTGCAATGCATGAACCTTATCTGCATGACGTTCTTGGCCATGCGGATTTTGTATTCGACGCCGCCGCGCATCCCCAGCGCGTGGTAGAAATTCTGCGCCGCAACGGGATCCTGCTGGCGAATGATGCAATGCCCCACGCCGCCGGTCGCGGTTTTGAATTTCCCATGCATCGGACGGCCGGGATGAAACGGTTTATGAAATTGAACCGCGGGCCCGTGGAAAATCTCGACCGGGTTGCCACCGGGATCGTTAAGCTTCAGCAGTTCGAGGACGTGGCGCTCGGTCGCTTCATCCTCAGTGCCGACGCGAAACTTGATGCCAGCCTCGGATAGCTGGCGCTGCATCGCGCCGAACTCCTCCGCGCCCGCGACCCGGAAGCCGAGGTATTGGAGGTCGTCGCTCGGGTCGTTGTGCATCACGATGCGATGATGCCAGTAGTCCATCCGGAGGTAGCATCGATCGCGCTCGCCTTCGTCAGCCAGTTCGAGGCCTACAACTTTGGTGGCGAAGTTCTTCCATTCGTCGAGATCCTTGACGCCGATACCGATATAGCCGAGTTCCGTTACCTGGACCATTTTTGGCCTCCTGCGAGGACATTCTCAGGATGCTTTTCCCACGAATGCCATTCCGTAGTAAAGCCGCAGTCTAAGACTCTCCGCAGTAAAGCACCGTACGATTCCGGCTTTCAACGGCGGCTGGCACCCGTTTTCTCGTCTGCCAATTCCCTATATCCATGATGGGGGGCGCGTGTGACAATGGGGTCCAATCAGTATTTGCTCGCATTCTGACTCCAACCGCGAACTTCGTTCATCTAATGGGGGAGTAGGAGCGATGGCTAAAGAATTCTTGAAACACTTTATGGTCCGGGTCGTCGGCTCGTCGCTATTGGCGCTGCTGATCGCCGGCCCTGCCGCCGCGGGAGTAAAAGCGGGCGACAAGATATCTCCGGACAATTCTGATGAGGTCAAGGATCTCGTCTCGCCCGGACTGTACTACCTCGTCACGCACGGGATGCTGATGAATATCAAGCCGACCCGGCGCGTCGACTGGCCGCCTCCATATCGGGAGGCCACGGAAAAGTACGCCTCGCAGGTCGTGCTAAGCCCGGATCATCGCAGCATGCTCGGCTACGTTGCGGGGCAGCCATTTCCGGATATCGATGATAATGATCCGGACGCCGGCGTGAAGATCATGTGGGACAACGTTTTCCGTCCCATCACCAGCGACGACTACGATTTGCGATTCTTCAACTGCCAGAGCCAATACGTCCGGCCGGGCGCTTCGCAAAATGTCATCGAGGAAATCGAGGTCGGTCATTACGCCGGCTATGATCTCATCGGGCGCACCGAGGTCGAGCCGACTCCAGTCGACCGCGACTTCATCAAGACCAACCGGATGTGGTTGTTCGCGCTTTATCCGGTGTTGGCGCCTGAGAGCGCGCGCGGAACCGGCATCATCAGGTATCGCTACATGGACGGAACCCGCGGCGATGATACTTGGGCATGGCGGCCGGCGGATCGCCGGGTGCGACGTCTCAATGAGGCATTCCTCAGCAGCTCCACCGATGCGCAAACCAACGATCCCGATCATTATTCCGGGTTCAATCCCAAGACCGAGGAGTACGACTATCGATTCCTCGGCGAGCGCGCGATGCTCGCCAGTGTTCACGCCGCGCACGCTCCCGAAATCACCTGCCTCTATGATGGCGGCGCGACGGCCTGCCCGGAGAACTGGGAAGTGCGTCATCTATATGTTGTCGCCGCGACCCCGCGCCGCAACATCGCTCATGGCGCGCAAGGCGCGCTCGAAAAGGCCAGCGTCGTGTATGTCGATTCCGAGGTGTGGTTCAACCCTTATGTCGATACCTACGATCGCGAGGGCCAGCTCTTCAAAACTCACGTCTACTGGCTGACCTATCATGACCGCCCGGTGCCGGACGCCAAGGTTGCCATCTATCCTTTCGAACGCGAGTTCGTGGTCGGCTCCGCGGCCGTGGATGTGCAGGGCGGATTCTCGACCATGTGCTACTTGCCGGGACGCAACATGCCCGAGCACGAATGCTGGTATATCAACATGGGCGCGGTGGACCGAGACTTCTTCACCACGCAAGCCATGGTGAACGCGGCGCCATAGCTGATTAGGAAATATTGTTAGACAAGAGCGCGAGGCGGTTGGTTATAGCCTCGCGCTTTTTCGTTTCCCCGATGCGTTCCTTCGAGGACAGTCGATCCCTCATTCGATATTGAGGATTTGTCCCGGCTGCGGTCCCGGTCTCATACCTTCGAGATCAGAATCCTTGGCGGGTTTGTTCTCCGACTGTCGCTTCCGCTCGATGCGGCGTTGTTGTTTTTCTTGTTGCTTCTCTTTACGTGCACGTTCTCTGATTCTTTTTTCCAATCAAGCTCCTGCGGACGGACTCGCGTAGCGAGTGTGGATGCGACAACAGTCTAACTTCGGTTGATGTTGACCTTATTCCGTTTGGCTTCGAGATGATACTTCAATTTGCGGTTGGTTTAATAAGCGGGGTGATATTCGGGCGACTTAGTCGGGTCGTAAAGAAGTTTATTTCATCGGCGAAATATATATTTTTGTTGTTACTATCATTGGACCCGCCAAGCGTGTAGTCTTTAGGAAACTGCTAGGACGCATCCTTTCATTCAAACGCGGAATTCTCCTTCGTTTTTCTGCTCGCGAGCTTCCAGCCACAACCGAGGAGGGCATTTACATGCCTAAGAAACTATACGTCGGCAATCTCGCTTATGCGGTTACCGACCAGCATCTGAACGAACTATTTTCCGGGATCGGCACGGTGGCCAGCGTTGCAGTCATCAGCGACAAGTTTTCCGGACAGTCCAAGGGCTTCGGCTTCGTCGAAATGAGCGATGACAAACAGGCCGCGCAAGCGATTTCGACCCTCGATGGTACCGAGTTCATGGGCCGTAACCTCAAAGTGAATGAGGCCAAGCCGCGCGAAAACCGCTCCGGTGGCGGCGATCGCAATGGTGGCGGCGGAGGCCGCTGGTAAATAAACTTTGGGCGGGCGTTAAGCCCGCCCATCTTTTCCAAACGTCACGCGAGCAACTTCGGGAGCACATGGCCAGAGTATATTTCGACAGTATCTCCACCTCGATCACCCGCGACGATTTGCGCGAATTTTTCACGCGCGCAGGCGAAGTCCGCGGGGTACTTCTCGTCACCGATAAAGTTTCGGGAGAATCGCGCGGCTTTGGATGCGTCGACATGGCGACCGACGCGGACGCGCTACATGCAATGGATTCGCTGAAAGGTTCCTCGATTAAGGGCGGACCGATCCGAATCGAACAGCCCAAGCCAAAACGCGGCAAATAGCACTTCGCGAATAGAGGTTGGAGGGGAACGGAATGCGCAGTATCAGCAAGAATGAGAATCCCTGGCAGAGCCACGACTGGAAGGTGAAGACCTTGATCTCCGTTACTCGTGGTGGTTCTCGCCTCGGCTTCACCTGCCGATCTTGCGAGCGCACGTTTACCCACATGACCGGAAACAATCAGACCTGGGCCACCAATGGCCATGATGTGGCGCTGGCGGAAAATATCTCACAGCGATGGCTTTCCGAGATTTGCCCGGTGAGTCCCGTCATTACCGATGTCGCGGATCGCCTAAACCACAAGAATTCCCCGGTCGAGTGACCTCGATTGGAGTTAGCGACTTCCCTTTACTTTGCGGCCGTTGCCGCGCCTGTACGAATCAGCGTTTCGATAGCATCCGGCGTATAGCCGAGCTCGCGTAGCACCTCGCGCGTATGCGCGCCGATCTCGGGCGCGACAGTCGGCTTGCGCTTTTCCGAGCCTGTCACAAAGACTGGGCTGTTGATCGTCTCGACCTTGCCGTGCGACGGATGATCGAGCTCGACGACCGCTTTCGCATGCCGCATCTGCGGGTCGGCGGCGACTTCCTCGAGCTTCGGCAACGGCGCCCATTTTATGTCGAATTTCTTGAACACCGCACGCAGTTCCGCGATGTCGCGGGCTTCGAATTGCGATTGCAGCAGTCCATACAACTCAGCGCGATTTTCGACTCGCGCCGCATTGGTCGAAAACATTTCGGTGGTCGCGACGTCAGGAAAACCGAGCGCCTCGCATAACCGCGGGAACTCATGATCGGGATCGAGTTGGATGAGTAGGAAGGCCTTGCCGTCGCGAGTGGTGTATCCCGCCGCCAACGGGTTGGGCGGCGCGCCGCCCGGAACCGCTTGCGGGAACACCGCGTTGCAGAACCGCGCCTGAAGATCGCATGCGTTCGCCCATGCGCCCGAGGCCATCAGCGAGGTGCCGACCTTGCCGCCACTCCCGGTCTTTTCGCGTTGATAAAGCCCCAGCATGATCGCGCCGAAGAGCGACATCGCGGTCGGATGATCGCCGAGACCGGGACGCGGCCCGGCGGGAGTGCCGTCGCGCCCCGTCATGCTCATGAAGAGCCCGGAGCGCGCCCAGTACGCGAGCGCATCGAAGGCGGGTTCGTCGGCATCGTCGCCGGTGTCGCCGTAGCCGGTCAGATGCGCATAGATGAGGCGATCGTTGAGCGGCCGAAGGTCGTCCCACGTGATGCGAAACTTTTTGAGCAACAGCGACTGATAGTTGGTAACGAACACATCGGCAGATTTGACCAGCCGCAACAGCACGTCGCGGCCCTCGGGCTTTTCCAGATCGAGTGCGAGGCTGCGCTTATTGCGATTAGTTAGAATCCAGCACCAGTCGAGGTCAGACTTGGCGGTGCCGGGAAGATGCGAAAAAGCGCGCCACAGGTCGCCAGTCGGGCGTTCGATTTTGATGACATCGGCGCCGAAATCCGACATCACGGTGCAGGACGCCGGACCGGCGATGTAAGTACCACAATCGATGACGCGAATTCCCGAGAGCAACCCTTTCGATTCCACGATTCACCTCGCTGCGCGTAAGTCACTTCGTCATCGCATTGCGAGGAGGTTTCTGCAACCGCGCGATCGAAGCCTTGACGTTTCCAGCTTCAGCGGCTAATTCGATTTGGTGAAAGCCACCCGCGTCACCGATGGCGGCAGGCATCCTCGCCAGCCGTAGGGCGCATGGCGCGAATTGTCTCTTCATGCGAGTCCGCGCCAAAGGGAGATCGCAATGGCTTTCACTCCTGGTCGGATTTTCGATGCGCTGCTCGCGACGATTCTCCTATGCGCAAATTGTTTCGCGCAGAGCACGCCGCGATCTGCGCCTGCTGCGCAATTCCTTTCCGGCATCGTGCGCGACGCCTTGGGCCGGCCGATCGTCGGCGCCACCATCGTTCTGAAATCGGATGATGGAAGGATCACGTTGTCAGCGACGACCGATGCGCGCGGAGTCTTTCAACTAAAGCGACCGGAGCCCGGCACCTACACGCTCAGCGCGCATCGAGATGGCTTCAGACAAGCGACCTCGATGATCGCGCTGTCGCGCCGAATCGAAAAGCCTATCGAGATCACGCTCGAGGCGGAACAGCCGCTGGCGCTGCCGGTAAGCGCGAATCGAATTGTCGCGCAAAATGGTCTCACTGAAACCGGCGCCAACAAGTACACGCTGACTGACAAGGACATCGAAAATTTGCCCGCGGGCGATGCGACGCCACTGAACGACTTGGTTCTGCAGATGCCCGGCGTCGCGCTGGATCAGAATCAGGAAATCCATGTGCGCGGCGAACATATGGGAATCCAATACCAGATGAACGGGATCATGTTGCCGCTCGACATGAATACCGACCCGACCTTCACGCAACTTCTCAATGCGTACTTCGTCAAGAGCGTGAGCCTCATCGATGGCGTGCTGCCGGCGCGCTACGGCTATCGCACTTCCGGCGTCATCGACATTCGCACCAAATCCGGATGCGATGATGCTCACAACGACGTCACCATCCTGGGCGGACAGCGCGACACCGCGCAGGCCAGCTTCGAGCTCGGCGGGTGTCGCGGCAATTTCAGCTACTACCTGACGGGCATGTTCGAGCAATCGAATCTCGGCTTCAGCGCGGCGACTCCGGCGCCTGATCCGATCCACGATGCGGTCACGATGGGGCAAGGATTTTACTATCTGACCTACACCTTGAATCCGGATACCAAGCTGAGCCTCATTTCCGGAATGACGCTGGCCTTCAATCAATTTCCCGATGTGCCGAATCAACCGCCGGAATTCAAGTTGGATAGCATCAATCCGTCGACCTATCCCTCGAGTGCAATTAACTCCGGCCTCGATCAGCAGGATTTCTATGGCGTGCTGGCTCTGAACGGTGTTATGGGGCCATCGGCCGACTATCTGCTTGCCTATAGCGCGCACTACAACACGCAGACCTTCGATCCCGATCCCATCGGCGATCTGATTTATCAGGGCGTCTCCTCGCGCGTCTTCACCAGCGATTTGTCGAACACGCTGCAAGGCGATCTCACTTATCGCTACGGCGCGGACCATTCCGTGCGGACTGGAATCTACTTCGGCGAGTATGCAGTCGAGTCGGACCAGACCTCGCAGGTGTTCCCCCTCGTGATCGGGCATCCGGCGAGCTTGCCGATCTCACTGACGGCGAACCTGAACAAGATCAATCTCGTGTACGGGGTCTATCTCGAGGACACCTGGAAGATCACCGACCAGCTCAGCCTGAATTTCGGCTCGCGATGGGATCGCGCAACCGGCTTTATCGTCGCGAGCCAGTTCAGTCCCACCCTCAACCTGACCTACAAGCCTCGCGCCGATACCACCATGCATGCCGGCTTCGCACGCAACTTCCAGATCCCGAACTTTCAGGCCGTGTTACCCGGCATCGCCGGAATGTTCGCGGGAACCACCGGCGCAAGCGGTACGAGCCGAGGCCGAACCTCACCGTTCGCCGAAACCGACTACACCTGGGATGCGGGACTTACGAACGAGTTCACGCCGCGCCTGATCTTTTCGCATGACGACTACTTCCGGATCGATCGCCACTACCTCGATGAGGGCCAGTTTGGCTTTGTGCCGATCGAGGCGCCATTGAACTATGTCCGCGGATTCGGCGGCGGCACCGAAAATTCGCTGACATTCAACATGGAAAACTTCGCCGCGCGCCTCAACCTGTTCGTTGCGCGCGAGGAGGATATCGGCGTCGCGTCGGGGCAATACAATTTTCCTCCCGCTGAGATCGCGTACATCGATCGCCACTACATCGTGCTCGATCACACGCCGCTGGTCGGAGCTTCCGGCGGCGCATCGTGGCGATGGCGCGAGTATCACTTCAGCATCGACGGACTGTTCAGCAGCGGACTTCGCGGCGGCTTCGCCAACCAGACGCAGCTTCCGAAGGTATGGCAGTTCAACCTTGGCGCCGCGCGCGATTTCATCGTTCCAGGATTGGGGAAGCTGACCGATCGCATCACGCTGCTCAACATCTTCGATCGCACCAACCTGATTCGGCCCGCCAATGGCATCGGCGTATTCCAGGCCGCATACGCCCCCCGGATCACCGTCTATGATGCGCTGACGATACCGCTGCCGTCGCCGTAGCCGGTCGACGCCGCATCGCATTGCGAGGAATTTTGTGCAACCGTTGCGATTGATCATGGTCGTGCAGATTTACAGCATCACCTCGATTGCCGATGCGGTCGCGACCGCCGAAGCGGGCGCCGATCTCATCGGGGTCGTGGTTGCAGAGGCTGGTGTGGTGCCCGAGGGCGTCGCGGAGAATCTCGCGCGCGAGATCCTCGCGGGTGCGAGGCCGCGCGCACGTGGCGTCGCGATGTCGCTCCTCGACGATCGCGACGACATCTGCGCGATGGTCGATGCGGTGCGGCCCGACGTTCTCCACATCGCGGCGCGCGAGGTCGACCCCGAAGATTGCGCATGGATTCGCGAGCGCATAGCGCCGGTACGGCTACTTCGCGCGATACCGGTCAGGGCAGGCGAGACCCTCACTGAAGTTGACGCGCATCAGAACTGTGCCGATTTCCTGATGCTTGAGGCGGGCGCCAAAGGTGCGGCCGGCGAGGTCCACGAATATTCCATCTGCCGCGAGGTCGTGCAGCGGTCGCGGGTGCCGGTGATCCTCGCTGGTGGGCTGTCCTCCGAGAACGTCGCGCAAGCGATCGCCGCGGTGAAGCCGTGGGGCGTCGATTCGTTCACGCATACCGATATTCTGGGGCAGCGCGGAAAGAAGGATATCGCGCGAGTGCGCGCTTTCGTGGCCGCCGCGATGCGCGCCTTCGCCGACATCATCGAGCGTTCATAGACTCTGCGTTCGCGTTCCTTTCTACTCGGCGACGGCGCCGGTAAACTTCCTAAAGGGATTGTTCGTTGAGATACGTCTGCGTATCGTCCCGATTTTCTTCATCGGCACTTGCAGTAACACCCAGAGGAATCACTATGCCCTCCACGCTATCCACCCATGATTTGCAACTCATCGACGCCTACTGGCGCGCTTCCAACTACCTGACCATCGGCCAGATCTACCTCAAGGAAAATCCGCTGCTGCGCGAGCCGCTGAGCGCCGAGCACATCAAGCCGCGCTTGCTCGGCCATTGGGGCACTTCGCCAGGGCAGAATCTCGTGTATGTCCATTTGAACCGCATCATCCGCGAGCATGACGCGTCGATGATTTACGTTTCCGGTCCCGGTCACGGCGGCCCGGCTATCGTCGCGCAGGCCTACCTCGAGGGCACTTACTCCGAGACCTATCCCAAGGTCTCGCAGGACTTTGAAGGGTTGCGAATTCTCTTTCGCCAGTTCTCCACGCCGGGCGGCATACCTAGTCACGCGGGTCCGCACATTCCTGGCTCGATCAACGAGGGCGGCGAGCTTGGCTATTGCCTCATGCATTCGTTCGGCGCTGCGTTCGATAATCCCGAACTCATCGTTGCATGCGTGATTGGCGATGGTGAGGCGGAGACGGGCCCGCTCGAAGGCTCTTGGAAAGGAATCAACTTCCTTAATCCCGCGCGCGACGGTGCGGTGCTGCCGATTCTTCATCTCAACGGCTACAAAATTTCGGGCCCGACGGTGCTCGCTCGTGAGACCGACGATGAAGTCGGGCAGCTTCTAACTGCCCATGGCTATGAGGTTCATTTCGTCGAGGGCGACCAGCCTATGGAAGTCCATCAGAAAATGGCCGCCACGCTTGATACCTGTTTCGCCGCGATTCGAAAGATTCAAAGTGATGCGCGTAGCCATGGAGTGCGCGAGCGTCCGCGCTGGCCCGCGATTGTGATGCGCACGCTAAAGGGTTGGACCTGTCCGAAAATGGTAGATGGTGTGCAAATCGAGGGAACCTTCCGCGCGCATCAGGTGCCGCTCGACAACGTCAGGAATAATCCCGCGCATCTCAAGCTCCTCGAACAATGGATGCGCAGTTATCGGCCCGAGGAGCTTTTTGATCGCCAGGGCCGCCTGAATGCCGAGATCGCGCAAGTCGCGCCGCGCGGTCATCGCCGCATGAGCGCGAATCCGATTGCGAATGGCGGCGAATATCCTGAGCCGCTGGTGATCCCGGAGTACACGCAGTACGCCATCGAGATGAAAGATCATGGCGCGGTTAGCGTAGAAAATACCAAGTGCTTCGGCACCATGATGCGCGACATTTTCAAATGCAACGAGAAGCAGCACAACTTCCGCCTGTTCTGTCCCGATGAAACCAATTCCAATCGACTCGGCGACGTGTTCCAAGTCGAGAATCGATGCCTCGTCAGCAAGGTCTATCCCTACGACGATCATGTGTCGCCCGACGGCCGCGTGATGGAAGTGCTATCGGAGCATAATCACGAGGGATGGCTCGAAGGCTATACGCTCACCGGCCGCCATGGCGTGTTCGCGACCTACGAGGCATTCGCGATGATCGTCGATTCGATGACCGCTCAGCACGCCAAGTGGCTTAAGACCTGCAAGACCGAACTGCCGTGGCGCAGGCCGATTCCGTCGCTCAACTACTTGCTCACGTCAACCTGCTGGCGCAACGATCACAACGGCTTCAGTCATCAGGGGCCGGGCTTTATCGATAGCATTCTGACCAAGCAAGGAATCATCACGCGTATCTACCTGCCGCCCGACGCCAACTGCCTTCTATCGGTCGCCGATCATTGTTTGCGCAGTCACAACTACATCAATCTTATCGTTATCGATAAACAACCGCATCTGCAGTATCTCAACATCGATGATGCGCGTGAGCATTGCGCGCGTGGCGCTTCGCGATGGGACTGGGCTAGCAATGATCATGATGGCAAGCCCGACATCGTGCTCGCATGCGCCGGCGATGTCTCTACTATGGAGACGCTCGCGGCGGCGTGGCTCCTGCGCAAGCATCTGCCCGCGATGAAGGTGCGGGTGGTGAACATAGTAGACCTGATGAAGCTATGGCCGCCGGATGTACATCCTCACGGAATGGACGAGGAGACCTTTATAAGTCTTTTCACCGGTACTACCGATGTGGTCTTCGCCTTTCATGGCTATCCACGCGCGATTCACGAAATCCTTCATGGCCGCACTAACGCGCCGCGTTTTCATGTGCGCGGCTATATAGAAGAGGGCACCACCACGACGCCATTCGACATGGTAGTGCTTAACAAGACCAGCCGCTTCCACCTATGCCTCGAGGCCTTGCGCCGCGCCTCGACCATTCCGGGTTCCGGCCAATTGATCCAGCTTTGCCAGGATTCGCTGGAGCGCCATCGCAAGTACGTCGTCGAGCATCTGGAAGATATTCCGGAGATCGCTAACTGGAAGTGGACCGACCCATAGGACCCACTTGCCTGGTAGCAGATAGACGAGGCCTCAGGCGAAGACGCACCTGAGGCCTCGTCGTAAGAGTCCTTATCGAAGGATTACAACGTATCGGTCGGCGAGCCGGCCTTGCCGACGTTTATATATGACAAGAACTTCTGTTGCAGGTTGCTATCGGTCTGCACTAGTTGTAGCACTTGATTATATTGCTGTGGTTGCAGGCCTTCGGCTTTAACTGCGGCCACCTTCTGCGTTTCCGCCTGTTGCGCGGCCTTCATTTTGGCGGCGTCATCCGCGGCGCCATTGAGAGTGCTCTGTTCGCTTTTCACGATTTGAGCGACCTTCACAAATGCTTTTGCGGTGTGTTGCAAGGTCGCATCGTCGATAAGTTGAGGAGTGGTAGCGCCGGGAGCCCCGGAATATTCGGGGACGGCCGGGTCTGCGTTGCGTCCGTCACTCTGCGCCATGCTTGATGAAATCGGCAAGGTCAGCAAAACAGCCAGCGTAAGAGCACAAGTCGTAGCGTTCCTGATTGTAAGTGTCATAAAAAATCTCCGTCCTTCTGTTCCATGGCGGTCGGCGACAGAAAGGTGACGCTGCTGATCGACTAGAGTAAGACTAGCTCTGGCCCTTCTTTATCTTCACGAACATCGAGCGTGCGGCCATCGAGCGGTTCAACCAACTCGTCCTCGACAAAAATGCGCAGACCATCCTGTTCGAAGGATTCGTCGCTCGGCGCGGGAGTTTTCTGGATGGCCAGGCTAAGAGTGACCGCTCCGCGATCTTGAGAGGCGGCGGCGCTGCGCTGGATGCGGACCCCGGCCTCAGCAGGTGCTCCTTCGTTCATTTTGGCGGCTTTAAGAAGAGTTATTGCCTTGTCAGAAATGGTGAGCATGGTGTGGAACCTCCTATCATCTAGAGTTGCGCGGTCGATGCGCATCGATCCGCGCGGCTATTTCCGGACGATCATTGGCCGCGCGCAATCATAGAGTTGGTCGGCGGCGCGGGTTGAGGAGAGAGTCCGCTGTGCTCGTCGGAGCGCCAGCGCGCTTATCGATACACGATGGCGCACGGGCGCATCCAAACGGAGTCCTTGCGGCGGATATGAGCTATATCGAAATGTCGAAACCGCGAAACAAATTGGTCTCGAATAGGGAAAATCGTTCCACCAAGTCGCGGTCTATGTCAACCGCACGGCGCGCCAATCTTCGCGGTTAATCTTCGAGACTCGCAAAGCGTATGAGGCCCGCGAGCAGGAAAATCATTCCCAGACCGATAGTCGCCGCGAAAGGCCATAGCGTCGCCGATGGTGGCTGATTGCGGATCATCAAATCGTTGAACGACTGCATCGTCCACGTCGTCGGAACGAAGCGCGCCAGCGTGCGCATCCAGCTCGGCTCGAAATCGAGCGGCCACCAGCATCCACCGATCGCCGCAATCGCCATGCTCAAGGTCACACCGAACGGCATCACCGAATCGTGCGCGCGCGAGATCGATGCGATGACGAGGCCAAGCGCGGCCGATGCGAATGAAATCCCGACGGTCGGTATCAGCAGCGCGAGCGGATAGCGCCCGAGCGTGATTCCGAACAGCGCCCATCCGACCGCGAACAACAACACCATCTGCACGATGCCGACGAAGAAGCGCGCGATCAGTTTACCAAGCAGCACTCCGTGAAGCGGTGCGCCGCTGACGCGAAGCCGTCGCAGCGTACCCCAATCGCGTTCATCGAACAGCGTCAGCGCGATGCCCAGCATCATGCCGATGAGCAAAAAAGTGATGCCGAAGCCTGGGACGTATTGGTCGAAGGCGTTTACCACGGTCGGCTCGCCCTCGAGGGCGGGGCGCTCGACGAAGCCGAGATCGCCAGGCAGAGTCGGCGCGCGCGAGGCTTCGAAGCGATTGAGTTCGGCGGCGAGGTTGGCGTCGCGCAACGCCGGCGGTTTCGGAAGCTTGATCGCGAACGTATTCGGCGACGGCATTGGCAAAGTGGCGTCGAGCTTCGGTGGCGTGATGGGCTTGCTCAGCTCGGCGAGGTCGGCCTCGGCGGGCGGCGTGGGAAACGAAGGAGGCGACGGGATATCCGATGCGTGGCTGCCCGCGAGCGTCTTCAGCTTCGCGAGCCAAGCCTCGAAGTCGCGCTGACTCGCCTGCAATTGTGTGAGGTAGTCCTGAATGCTGCGCAGGATCGCCTCGCGCGCGGCGAGCTGACGCTGCACGTCCGACCATGCCTGATTCTGGCGAGACTTTATGGTCGCGGCGGTTTCATCGGCAGCTTGTTTCAGCGCGGCTTCGATCTGCGCGCGCACCGACGCTTCGATCGCGGCCTGAGTCTTAGTCGCCTCGGAATGTAACTGCGATTGCTCATTCGCGATTTCGCTCGACAGACGGTGGAGGCTGTCGCGCAACCCCGCATCCGCGTCCTCGATGCGCTTTTGCGCGGCAGCGCGCGCCTGCTCGGTGACCTTGCGGCATAGCTCGTCGATGCGAAGTTCGAGCGCGTCGACCTCAATGCGGCGGACCGGATCGACGAACAGTATGAGATGAGGATCGCGGCCCGCCACGACCGCATCGGTGGTGCCCGCGGGGATTTCGATTGCGACCGGAGTGCGATCGCGACTGCTTACCAGCCGCCGCGCCTGTTCCGAATCGTCGAGCATCTCAACGCTGAGCGATGGTTGGTGGCGCAGCGCATCGAGGATGCCGTCCGCTACCTCCGCCTTGTCATTATTCACTACCGGAAGTCGGATAGAGCCGCTGACCCCGCCGTACAATGCGCCGAGCGAGTATCCTGCCACTGTGATGATCACCACCGGCGCGAACAGCAGCATGAACAGCACGATCGGGTCTTTGATGAGCAGCCGCGCCTCGTTCTGGATCGTCAGCGCTATCGCTCGCAGCATCGGAAGTCTCGGCTACGCGTTGTCGCGCAAGCTGCGGCCGGTCAGCGCGATGAAGGCGTCCGCAAGGTTCGGGCTATGCACGCTGAAGTCGAGCACGTTGATGTTCGAGGCGCGAAGCTGCTGGAGGACTTCCGGAACTTGCGCGAGGCTCTTCATCTCGAGCGCGAGCCGCCCCTCGCCGCCCGCCCCCGCGATCTCATGCACGCCGGCGAGGCTCTTGATCCAGCCCTCGAGAAGTTGTCCGCGATAGGTCAGCTCGAGGCGTGGGCGTGCGCCGCCGAGCGCGACCAGTTGTTCGACGGTGCCGTCGGCGATCAACTTGCCGCGATCGATCAGCAGCACGCGATCGCAAATGCGCTCGGCCTCCTCCATATAGTGCGTGCTGTAAATCACCGCCGCACCAGCGTCAGCGCAGCGCCGAACCAGAGTCAATATCTGCTCGCGCGATTGCAGATCGACGCCGACCGTCGGCTCATCGAGCATCAGCACGGCGGGCCGATGCACGATTCCGCACGCTAAGTTGAGGCGCCGCTTCATCCCGCCCGAGAACGAATGCATCGGGTCGTCGGCCCGCTCGGTAAGTCCCACCTCCTCGAGCACGCGCGCGCAGGCCTCGCTCGCCGCTGAGCTCGAGAGCCCTTGCATCCGCGCGAAGTGGCGCACGTTCTGGGCCGCGCTCAAGGTTGGATACAGCGCGAGCGACTGCGGCACCAGCCCGAGCATGCGTCCGAGTCGGCGAGGATCGGATTTCGGGGACTTGCCATCGATAAGCACGCGGCCGCGATCCGGCTTCATCAGCGTGGACAGAATCGAGAGCGTGGTGGTCTTGCCGGCGCCGTTGGGACCGAGCAATCCCGCGACCTCGCCGGGCTTCACCGCGAGGCTCAAGTTGTCGAGCGCGACGCGTGCGCCATAGCTTTTGGAGATCTCGATCGCCTCGAGAATCGGGGCACCGTCAGCGCTAGTCATTGTGAATCATTGGGTGGGTCATTAGCGGGTGAACAGGTGATGATTTCTACGTCTGTCATGCCAATGAGGTGCGATCAACACGCATTTGTGGCGGTCTCGACCGCGAGGCCCCAGGATTGCAATGATGGGCGCGCATGCCAGGAGGATTCATATGACGGAAGCGAAATACGGCGACGTGACGGTCGCGATGAATGGCAACGTGGCGCAGGTCGAGATTCATCGCCCACCGCATAATTTTTTCGACGTTCAACTAATCAAGGATCTGGTCAGCGCGTTCGACGCGCTCGACAACGATCTCGACTGCCGCGCGTCAGTGCTCTCGGCGGAGGGCAAATCATTTTGCGCGGGCGCCAACTTCGCCAATCGCCAGCCGACCGGAGCGGCGCCCGGCCAGGCGGGTGGAAATCCGCTGTACTCTGAAGCGGTGCGGCTGTTCAGTTGCAAGAAGCCGATCGTCGCGGCGGTGCAGGGTCCCGCGATCGGCGGCGGATTCGGCCTCGCGCTGGTGGCGGATTTTCGCGTGGCATCGCCCGAGGCGCGGTTCGCCGCGAATTTCGTGAAGATTGGATTTCATCCCGGATTCGGATTGACGCATACGCTGCCGCGTCTCATCGGCCATCAGAAAGCCAACCTGATGTTCCTTACCGGGCGGCGCATCACTGGCGAGGAGGCGTTTGCTTGGGGCCTCGCCGATGTACTCGTCGAGCCGAGCAAGCTGCGCGAAGCGGCGACCGCGCTCGCGGCGGAAATTGCCGAAAACGCGCCACTGGCAGTGGTTTCGACGCGCACCACGATTCGACGCGGCCTCGCGGAAGCGGTCAAGGCGCAGACCGATATCGAATTCGTCGAGCAGTCGCGGCTGATGAAGACGGAGGACCATCGCGAGGGCATTAAGGCGGTCGCCGAGCGGAGGCCCGGGCGTTGGGTCGGCAGATAATACTATTTGTAGTCTTCGTTGAGCGCGTTGAGGAACGCCATCAGCGGTGCGGTGTCGTTCGCATCGATGAAGACGTTGGATAGCTCGGCAGATGCGTTGCGAAGCGTCCCCGCGCGCGCCATCGAGGAAACCTGTCCGTAGAAGTTGAGCACGTCCGAGATCGCATTCAGCGATCCGTTGTGCATATACGGATTGGACTGGCCGGGATCGCGCACCGCAGGCGTCTTGAAGAACGCGATCGCCATCGGCAGGACGGCATCGGGCGTGCAGTTGTTGCCGCTCAGGTTGAATTCCGCGCACAGGATTTGAGTCAGCGCGCTTTGCGGATTCGGAATGTCGGGATTGTCGAAGATGTTCCACACGCCGAGGTCGGTGAAGCCGGGATTGTTCGAGGATGCCGGCGAGCGAAACATCCCGCTCGCATTCGGATGGTTGGGCGACGGTGGCAGATACTCATCGAAGTTGGCGTTACGGGTGTTGAGGTCGGGAATCGTCAGCGATGCGAATTGGCCGGCGCCGAAAACCCCATCGTACTCGAGCTGCGCCACGCCAGTATTGTGAAAAATGTTGTCGGTGAAGGCCGGCGGCGTATGACAGGTGATGCAGTTGCCGGCGCCTCCGGAAACCGGCGTGGTGGCCTGCGTGAAAAAAACCTTGAGACCCTGCAGCTCGGCCGCGCCGAACTGAAACTTCTGCTTGTGAAGTCTGAAGACTCCATCTTTCGGCTGGATGACGAACTTCGGACTGCTGAGCTGATTGATGAGGCCGAGCAGCCGCTGCGCGTATGCGATATCGGTTTCGCCCGCATTCGGCGCGGTCGGCAGATTATTTTTGGTCAGGAACACATCGTAGGGTGACGGCGGCTCGGCCTCGTTGAAGGCGATCGAATCCATGTAGGCATGGATCAACGCCCCGATGTCTTGCAGGATTTCGTCGTCGCTCGCCGTCGTCACATCGATGCGATACTGGTCGGGGAGCACCAGCCGCGCTGGCAAGCGCGGGTCGGTTCCCAGCAAGACCACGCTGTAGGGAAACCCGCCACATCCGTAGCGCCGCGCCAGCGCATTCTTGCCGTTGTCATTTTTGATGACGTTGATGATGTGCGCCTCGGCCTGCGCGAATTCACTCGGCAGCCATCCGAGGTTGCGCCCGGTCAAAGTGCCGATCGTCAGATCCTCGATGCTGGCAAACTCGCCGTCGAAATGGAGCACGGTGGGGACCTCGCGCGGGATGCTCACACTGACCAGCAGCGGCGCATTGCGCGGCGTGGTTGTGCGGCCGTCGGAGCGCGCCGGAATCGGGCTGCGCTGCGCGAAATCGCAATAGGTGCGTCCTTCGAGATGCGAAACGCCTAGCAGGTCGTTGCCGAGGTGGCAGTTGCGGCAGTTCATGCTCTGATTGCGAAATGGATCGCGCACCGGCTTGCCGGCGGCATTCTGCTCGACGCTGACCGTGGGATCGCCGGGCTTGAGCGGCGTGTTCACGGTGCGACCCGGCGTTTGAATGAAGTTGAAGAAGAACTGTGCGAAGCGGGTCTCGCGGAACAGGCGATCTCCCACCTGCACCTGCGCGGGATTGACGATAGGGTCGGAGCAGCTACGGGCGCTGGCCGAGCAGCGCAGCACGGTGACGATAGCGATGCAGGCGAGCATCGCCGCAATTGCCAGCATTGGAAGACGAGCTCTCACCGGTGCTCGGAGGACCGACCCCCCGTGATGGAGCAATCGAAACAGAACCGCGGCCTTGTCACGTGCAAACTCAACGTGATGTAGAGTCTCCGTAGCCATGGCATCCCAGTCAAGGTGAAATCTCCGGGCATACGAACTACAAAAATCAGGTAGGCAATATCGGCATATTCATGGCGATTCGGACGCGGGAGCATCTATGGAAGACCAAATTCTGAAGCCGCTAATCTCGAAGCTCGAGGGAATCATTATTCGAACGCTTGAGCGCGAGCGCGTGCCGGGCGCTGCGATCGGAATCGTACGCGACCAGGAACTCGCGTGGAGCCGCGGCTTCGGTTACGCGGATTTGGCCAGCGATCGCGCCGTCGATGCCGGCACGCTTTTCCGATGCGGCTCGATAACCAAGACCTTCACCGCGACCGCACTCATGCAACTCCGCGACGAGGGCAAACTTGGCCTCGATGATCCGATCATGCGCTACATCCCGGGATTCAGCGCGGTAAAAGCGAAATTCGGCGCCCCGGAAAATGTCACCATTCGCCGGCTGCTCACGCATACGTCAGGGCTCTCGGGCGAGGGTCCCGACAACGGATGGGAGCGGCTCGAATTTCCTCCCATCGAGGAAATGATCGCGGCGCTGCCGCGGACCGAAATCCTCATCGAGCCGGAGACGCAATACAAATATTCCAATCTCGGATACGCGTTGCTCGGCGAGGTGATCGCGCGCGTTAGCGGCCAGCCTTACGCGGACTACATTCAGCGCAACCTGTTGCAGCCGCTGGGGATGAACGGCAGTGGTTTCAGTCTGACCGATGCGATGCGTCCGCGGATGGCGACCGGGTACACGATTCGCGCCGTGGAAGGTGAACCGCAGATAGCGCCCCATCCGCAGCTTAACGGATGGAATGCCGCGGGTTCGCTCTATTCATCGGTGAACGACCTCGCGCGGTGGATTTCACTCCAGTTCCGCACTAAGGCGCCGGCGCGCGGAGGCACGCAGGTACTCAAGGGCGCCTCGCTCAGCGCGATGCATCGCGTGCAGTTCATGGAACCGAACTGGTCGATGGGCTATGCACTTGGATGGCGCGCGGACCGGCGCGGCGAAAATATATACCTACATCACAGCGGCGGAATTCATGGCTTTCTGACGAAAATTAGCTTCAACAAGCTTCATCGTCTCGGAACGATTGTCCTGACCAATGGTAATCCGCACATGGCCTCTGAGATGGTCGGAGCCGAATTGCTGGAGGCGCTAATTCCCGCGATTCGCGCGGCGACTGACTCGGCGCAATCGCTCAGCAAGCCGGTTCCGACGCCGGAAAAGTTTCGCCGCTTCATCGGCAGATACGAGGATCCGCAGATGGGCGGCATCCTTTGGATCGTGAGCCGCAAGGGCGAGATGGTGATTCTCAATCCCGGAAGCGCTACGTTTCCGCCCGCGCCCGGTCAGCGCTTGATCGCGACCGATGATCCTTTGGTGTTCACCGTCGAGAGCGGGCGGCCTGCGGGGGAGCCGTTGGTGTTCCGCGTCGGCAACGATGGAAAGGTCGTGGGCTGCCTGATGTCGCATTCGTGGGCATTTCGCAAACAGGCATCGATCGACGAATAGCCTGTGAACTCGGGAGCCTCCGTCGCGGACATCTGCTAAACTATCTGATGCGATTGTTCAGAATTGGGCGGTCGAAAGGTGATCAAAGAAATCGCAAAAACAAACCCACTATTCGGCATCGCCGAATAGTGGTCCTGAGGCTCGGCGAAGGACCTCGAATGCCACCAATCTTCGAATGCCAAAGTGCAAAAACAAACCCATTAAATGCAGGGAAATAAAGGATTATTTGATTTTGGCTGTAGGAAAAAACGAACTGATGTGACGTTTTGAGACCCACTGCTTTGCTCAGGGCGACCGCTCACGCGTGCTCGCGGTCGACAACCAAACGAAGCCAAATAACCCTTACAGCATAAGCATATTCGCTTAATATTCGCCTACGTTAATCGATGAGTTAGCGCCATTTCAGAGGCCACGCGGAGGCAATCCCGCTGCGCGGTAGACCTCATCGATGATACGCATGCCGACGACGCCATCGTGCGCGTCGGTTGGGAAGGCGCTGCGGTCGCCTTGCAACGCCACGACCAAGGCACGCAACTGATGCGTGTAGGTCGTGTCTCCGGGCACCGTTTCGTTCGTCGTCCCCTCGGGCGTCGTGATCGTGAGTTGATGCCCCCAATGAGGTCCGACCGGATTGGTGACCTTGATCTCGCCGCGGTCGCCGCGCGCGAAGAAGGTCGAGCCGAGTTGCGCGTCGGCCGCCATCGAGCAGGTCATGCGCGCGGTCACGCCCGACGCGAGTTCCAAATCGGCCTCCATCGTAACGTCGATGTTGGGAGGGCCGACCTGCGCCTTCGCCGCGATGACGCGCGGCGTCATGTCCGAAATGACGCGCGGCGTCATGCCCGAGAAGTAGCGAATCATGTGCAGCGGATAGCATCCGAGGTCCATGGTCGCGCCGCCGGCGAGATTCCAATCGAAGCGAATGTTGGTCGGCGGAATGGGCACCGAAAAATGCCCTTCCACCCGCTTGAGGTTGCCGAGCGCGCCGCTGCGAATCAGCTCGCGCACCCGATCGGCGAGCGGATGATAGCGGTAGTGAAATGCTTCCACGAGTAGCAGGCCGGTCTCGTCGGCGACTTGCGCCATCCGCGCGGCCTCGTCAGCATTCGAGGCGATCGGCTTTTCGCAAAACACATGCTTGCCGGCCCGCAGCGCGCGGATACTCCATTCGCAGTGCAGCGAGTTGGGCAGCGGATTGTAGATGACGTCGATTTCCGGATCGGCGATGAGATCCTCGTAGGTCGCGAGTACGCGCGGGATGCCATTGGCCTCGGCAAACTCGCGCGCCCGCGCAGGATCGCGCGCGGCGATGGCGGTGACCTCGACCTCGGGCACCTGCTTGGCGGGCATCGTTAGCGCATTGGGCGCGATCTTCGCGGCGCCGAGAATCCCGAATCGAAATGAACGCTGGTTCGCCATAACTGAACTTAACTATCGCGCGATGGCGAGGTTAGCAAAGTCCTCGCAGATAACCGACGCGGTCGGGTAGGCTAAGCAAGCTCTATCGTCCTGATAGGAGAGCGACGCGATGGCAGATGCAAAACCATGGACCGCCGACGACATGCCGGACCTCTCCGGCCAAACCATTATCGTAACCGGCGGCAACAGCGGTATCGGTTACGAGGCCGCTGTTCAGTTCGCGCGCAAGAAGGCGGATACGATCCTCGCCTGTCGCAGCCTCGACAAAGCCAACGCGGCGGCCAGGCAAATCACCGCATCGAATCCCGGCGCGGCGGTCGAAGTGATGGAACTCGATCTGTCGAGTCTCGCATCGATTCGCCGCTTCGCCGACTCGTTTCATAAATCGCATCGCAACCTGCGCGCGCTGGTCAACAATGCCGGCGTGATGGCGCTGCCGTATCGCAAAACCGAAGACGGCTTCGAGATGCAGTTCGGGACTAATCACCTCGGCCATTTTGCGCTGACCGGATTGCTGCTCGACGCGCTGCTCGCGACCGAGGGCGCGCGCGTCGTCAACGTCAGCAGCGGCGGCCATCGGATGGGACGCATCCGCTTCGACGACTTGCAGTGGGAGCGCAGCTACTACAAATGGTTCGCTTACGGGCAGAGCAAGTTGGCGAATCTATTGTTCACTTTTGAACTGCAACGTAAAGCGAATTCGGCCGGCGCGAAGTTGCTCGCAGTCGCATGTCATCCGGGCTACGCGGCGACCAATCTGCAGGGCGCCGGTCCGCGGATGCAAGGCTCATCGGGGATGGAATCGCTGTGGGGAATGATGAACTCGACCTTCGCGCAAAGCGCCGCGATGGGCGCGCTGCCGACATTGTATGCGGCATGCGCGCCCGAAGTTCGCGGCGGAGACTACATCGGTCCCGACGGACTCGCCGAAATGTGGGGAAATCCTACCAAGGTAAATTGCAGCAAGGCGGCAAAGGATCCCGTCGTCGCGGCGCGGCTATGGGAAGTATCGGAGCAACTGACGATGGTCCATTACTCGTTCAAATGAGATGACGAGTTAACGACGATCGATGATGGTGAAGGAACCGGGAGGAGCCCGGTAGTAGGGATTATTTGGCGAGCGTGGGATGTGATGGTGCGCAAGCCGCACAAGTCACGGCATCAGCGATCGAGATGGATCGTGAATCGCGGCGGAGGAGCCGCGTCGCGCACCATTTAATGAGTTCGTAACAATTCATCTGCGTTGGCCTCTAGTACTTGCGCGGGAGCAGTTGGGTTCCCGCGATAATCAGGGCCACCGCAACACCAGCGACTAAAGCCATTATCGGCATGCTTCATTCTCTCCTTGCAGCTGTCGGTTAGAGTTGGACCAACGACGCCACCACATAGACCAGGGTGAGCACCGCAAAAGCGATCCCTGGAAGCTCGGTCAGAAAAGCATTCTGACGCGCGCGGACACTGGCAGTCGGCTCATCTTGGTAGTTGAGATATTGGGCATTGGTCTGATTGATTGTCGATGTTACCTGCATTGTCGTATTCCTCCTTGAACAGCGGCCTTGCCGTTAGAGCAAGGCCGGTGCCATTTTAGGACGAACGCAAATGCTAGGGTTTTTGCTGCTTTGCTGTAGGCGAAGACCTCGCGAAATGCAAATCGCGAGGACTTTCGCTACTCAGTCTGCGAATCGTGGGACGTTTCGAGTCCCACATCGGTGCAGTCGATTCACTTCACGCAGCTAAACGTTCTGCTGCGCCTGGCGCTGCGTCGCGATTGGCTCGACATCGCGATTATGCCGCACCAGCACGAACAGCCGGATGCGATTTTCCAGCTCGCGAAATGCGCGGCGCAAGGCAAACTTCTGCGCGACCGGATCGCCGTCGTCTGCGACGGGATCGCTGATCCCCCACTGCGCCTGCATCGGACTTCCCGGCAATTCCCTCACCGCCGCGCCGAGGCCGTTTCCCATGCTTATGATGAAGTCCATCTTCGGCGCGCCCGGCGTGCTGAACTCGCGCAGGCTTCGAGGCTTCAGATTGGCAGTTGGGAGGCCACTAGCCTTGAGTATCTCTAAGGTCGGCGAAGCAAGTTCGTCGGCGGGCTCGAGGTCGGCGCTGAATGCTCGAAACCGTCCGTCGCTGAAGCGGCTGAGCAACGCTTCGGCCATAATGCTGCGTACGGAATTCCTTTCGCACACGAACAGGACGTTGAGCGCTTTATGTGCCATCTTCCGGAGACCCTCTTCATCCCGCATCGGCGCATTACGGGAATCACGCGAGCATCATCAATTGTTAAAACAGTCTGTTCAGACAGGGACTTACGATCGGCGCTTCTTATAACGCAGCGCTTGGTTGAGGCCAAGAAACTTAAGCAGATCTGTCAACAGTATTAAAGAGCCAAAGGCTCTTTTCGGATGCTTGTGGACAGAAAATCATCGAGCCCAAACTTGCGACCGCTGAACGGTTTATTTATCGTTCTACGTGCAGCAAGATTAGTGGATGCTCGACGTAACGTGATTCGCTTCTTCCGGTAGCTTCCGATCCTGAACCATGAGCAGCCTGATCGATCGTCCCTTGCGTCTAAATTTAACCACTTCTGACGAATGCCTCGCCGGTGGCGGTGAGATGGGCGCGCTGATGCGTTCCATCGATTGGGCCAACACTCCCTTGGGTCCGGTCGCGAATTGGCCCGCCAGTCTTCGCACCATGGTCACCGTGGTGCTCGGCAATCGCTTCCCGATGTGCATTTGGTGGGGCCAAGAGCTCCGCCATCTGTACAATGACGGCTATCGCCCGATGCTCGGTGCCAAGCATCCCGCCTCGATCGGGCAACCAGCTTCCGAAGTGTGGGCGGAAATTTGGAACGTGGTCGGACCGATGGCGATGCAGATTCTGAGCGGCGGCCCGGCCACCTTCAGCGCCGACCTGCTGCTCGAGATGAATCGTTACGGCTACGTCGAGGAAACTTACTTCACTTTCGCATACAGCCCGATTCCCGGCGAACGCGGCGTCGGCGGTCTCCTCATCACGGTGCAGGAAACCACCGCGCAGGTCCTATCCGAACGCCGCCTCAAGACCTTGCGCGACTTGGCGGCCCGCGCTGCGGAAGCGAAAACTGCCGAAGACGCGTGTGCGACCGCGGCGGAAATTCTCGCCGCCAATCCTGCTGATGTTCCGTTCGCCCTGCTCTATCTCTCCGAGCCGGAAGGCAAGCGCGCGCGCCTGGTCAGTTCGGAGGGGATCGATCGCGAGCATGGCGCGGGCGCTCCGGAGTACATCGCGCTTGACCATGACCACCCGAAGTCGTGGCCGCTGACCCAGGCGGAGCGCATCGGTCGCGGCATCGAACTCACCGATCTCGCCGATCGATTCGGTCGAATGCCGGGCGGACGCTGGCCCGAGCCCTCGCATAGCGCGATCGTGGCGCCACTGCGACGCTCCGGGCAGCGCCGTCCGTATGGATTTCTGGTGGCAGGAGTCAGCCCGCGCCTCAAGCTCGACCATCGCTATCGAGGCTTCATCGATCTGGCCGTCGATCAAATCGCAACTGCGATTGCCAACGCGCGCGCTCACGAGGAGGAGCGCCAGTGCGCCGAGGCCTTGGCCGAGATCGATCGCACCAAAACCATTTTCTTCAGCAACGTCAGCCATGAGTTCCGCACCCCGCTCATGCTGCTGTTGAGCCCGCTCGAGGATGCGCTCCGCGACTCCGCCCATGCATTGCAAGGCGAAAATCTTGAGATGGCGCATCGCAATGCCCTGCGGCTGCTAAAACTGGTGAACGCGTTGCTCGATTTCTCACGTATCGAAGCCGGGCGCGCGCTGCCGTCCCTGGAGACCACGGATCTGGTTGCTTTTACCGGCGAAATTGTGAGCGCCTTTGGCCCGCTGGCGCAGCGCGCGGGGCTCTCGCTGACGTTCGACGGCGGCCCGATTCCTCAGGTCGTCAGTGTCGATCGCCAGATGTGGGAAAAGATCGTCCTCAACCTGCTGTCCAACGCATTCAAATTCACCTTCGAGGGCGCCATCAAAGTCGCCTTAGGCAAGATTGACGATCGCCTTGAGCTGACCGTTTCAGACACCGGCACCGGCATCCCGGAGCATGAGCTGGCGCGCCTGTTCGAGCGCTTTCATCGCGTCGAAGGTGCTCGCGCCCGCAGTAGCGAGGGCTCCGGCATCGGGGTCGCGCTGGTCAGCGAGTTGGTCAGCCTTCATGGTGGCGAGGTGCGGGTCACGAGCCGTATCGACGAGGGAACTACCTTTACCGTAACGATTCCAACCGGCGCGGCGCAGCCCAGGAAAGAGCGGACCGTTTCCGCGCCTGGGGCGAGTTCGACGGCGACCGGCGCTTTTGTCCTCGAGGCGATGCGATGGTTGGGCGGCGACGCGGATCTGGTCGAGCCCAATCCCTCACCGGACAGCATCTCCGAGCACGTGGAGTTCGACGAAAGTGATCGCGGCGCGCGCATTCTGCTGGTCGACGACAGCGCCGACATGCGCGACTACATGAAGCGCATCCTCGGGCGTTACTATGCAGTCGAGACGGCCGCCGACGGGGCCGAGGGGCTGCGCCTCGCGCGCGCAAATCCTCCCGACCTGGTGCTGACCGACGTGATGATGCCGGAGTTGGGCGGCTTCGGCCTGCTGCGCGAATTGCGCGCCGACCCCGAGCTGAAGCTGATCCCAATCATTGTGGTTTCAGCGCGAGCCGGCGAGGAATCGCGGGTCGAGGGTCTCGATCGCGGCGCCGATGACTACCTGGTCAAACCGTTTTTCGGCGCGCGAGCTGGTGGCCCGGGTGCATTCGCATCTGGCGCTTCATCGTCTCCGCGCGCAGACCGAGACCGAGCGCAAGAGGATGCTACAGCGCGAACAGGAAGCGCGCTCCGCGGCCGAGGAAGCCAATCGCGCCAAAGATGAGTTCCTCGCGATGCTCGGGCATGAGCTGCGCAATCCGCTGTCGCCGATCCTTACCTCGCTCAATCTGATGCAGATGCGCGGCAGCGATTCGTTTCGCCGCGAGCGCGACATCATCGAGCGTCAGGTCCATCATCTCGTGAATCTGGTCGATGACCTCCTCGACGTCTCGCGCATCACGCGCGGAAAGATTCAGCTCAAGCTGGAGCCGCTCGAACTAAGCACCGTGGTGCTCAAGGCGATTGAGATGGCGAGTCCGATCATCGAGCAGCGGATGCATCATCTGACCGCGGTCGTTCCTCCGGTCGGACTACAGATTGAAGCCGACCCGATGCGTCTGTCGCAGGTCATTTGCAACCTGCTGACCAACGCCGCGAAATACACCGAACCCGGCGGCAACATCTCGATTCGCGCCGACCGTGACGATGGCTACATCGCGCTTCGGGTGCGCGACAATGGGATCGGGATTTCGTCCGCGCTGTTGCCGCGCGTCTTCGAGCTGTTTTCGCAGGGCACTCGCGCGCTCGATCGAGCGCAAGGCGGATTGGGAATCGGACTCACCATCGTGAAGAGCCTGGTCGAGCTTCATGGCGGAAGCGTCCATGCCTATAGCGAGGGCATCGGCAAAGGCAGTGAATTCGTGATTCGCCTTCCGGCGGAACCAACTCAGGGTGCGTCCCGCGCAACCGTCGCGACGCCGCGCAGAGCGGAGTTAATCGATCATCTGGGCACACCACGAAGAATTCTCATTGTGGACGACAATCAGGATGCGGCCGAGGTCCTCGGCGATGCGCTCCAGGAGGCCGGCTATTCGACACACGTCGCGTTCGACGCCCCCGCCACGCTCGAAATGGTGGGCGCGTTCAGCCCTGACATAATGCTGATCGACATTGGACTGCCGGTGATGGACGGTTACGAACTGGCGCGTCGGCTGCGCGCGAATCCCGCGCTCGCTTCAGTTCGGCTCATCGCGATTACCGGGTATGGGCAGGAATCGGATCGGCAGCGTGCGCTCGAGGCCGGCTTCGACGATCACCTCGTTAAACCGATCGATCTCGACCGCCTGCAAGCGATGCTACGACAGCATGCTTAGCGACGTTGCGCGTGCGGCGGCACCGAGCAATATCAGTTCGTCAGCGGATCCTGCGCGATGAGAATCCGCAGTGGAATGCCTTCGATGTTGGTAGGCACTTTTATCGGCGATTCCCAGTCAGGCCGCCGGACCCGCACCACAATCGCCAGCCCACCGTCGGGAAACGCTTCGACGCCGTGGCTGACAACCTGGTCTTCGCCCGCTATCGCTCCCAGTTCATGCAGATGACGCCGTAGCACATCTTCGACGCTCACCACCCTGACCCGGCAACCGTCAATCTCTTTGGGTATTTGCGCATCGAGGGTGGGAGTGAGTTTCCGCACCCGCACTACGAGGTCGCCGTCGTTGGCGACATAGACCAACGATACTCCAGGAATCTTCATCAGCTCGGCGCGATGCTTCTCGACCGCAGCGTGCGCGTCCCGAAAGACGTTCGGCGCGGCGTCATCGTAGGCTGCAAGGTGCTCCGCGAAAGCGAACCGGTAGGATGTCGGCGTCAGCCAAAGGACCATCGCTATCGCGATAGTCATCGCAAACCGGCGGTATCTGGTCACATATCGGGTCACACTCATCATGGCGCGACGAAGATCCAGGTCTCAAGGTTGGGGGGCATCGAAGTAGGTCACTTAGGCGGGTAAAATAACATTTGGTGGGGATCAACCTGAACCTGAGGAGTGTACCTGATGAACCTGGAAAAAACCCTCGATCGTCTAATTTCCGTTCCCGTCGATAGTGCAAAACGCTATCACCATGCCGCGCTCGACGTGGGCAAGGAATACCTCGTGCATTTTTTCAATCAGCAATCCAACCTGCGCAAGCGTCACGCTGATGAGTTGCAAGCGGAGCGCACCAGACTTGGCAGCAAGAAAGACGAATCCGGCTCGGTAGCGGGCGCGCTCGACACCGCGGCGATGGATTTCAACGTCGTGATGAGCATGGGCGACACGGGCGTGGTCAATTGGTGCCGCAAGGATGCGGAATCGGCGGCGCAGGAATACCAGAACGCGCTGGCTGAAAACCCGCCGCCGCAGCTTCGCAGCATCCTGGAACGCCAGCTTGGCGAGATTCGCGCCACGGTGGTGAGTCTCGAGCAGGTGCTGCGCGAATACGGCGGCCCCCGCTCCTGATTGCCTCTCCCGCGGCGGCGGCAAAGCCGCCGCCGCGTACTTGGAGAGTCCCTTCCTCTTTGTGGGTCGCTTCTCTCGCTTCGCGAGAGAAGCTGGCTGGCACGCCGGTCGCTCTTAGGTTTGCGACCAGCGTGCCAGACTGATGAGAGCCGCGCGCGCTTCGCGCGCGGTGGTGGAACGCCGCTAACTTTTTTGAAGCTCCAGCAGAAACCTCGCCGCCCTCAGCGGCTGATGGGGACGGGTGAGGCGCGGACCGCGCGCTGAAACGCCCACTGTCGGATGTGGTTGATCTGCTCCTTCATCGCGCGCGCCAGCGGCACCGCGCCCGCCGCGGCGTCCACCAGATCGTCCTCGGTCAACTCGCGGTCCGCGAGCCGCGCCTTGGTCAGTGCCGATATCACGCACTGCTCTATCTCGGCGCCCGTCCAGTCATGAGTAGACTCTACGATTTGGTTGAAGTTAAACCGCGACGTGTCGACCCGCCGCCGCGCGAGGTGGATCTTGAAAATGGCGGCGCGCTCCTCATGGTGCGGCAGGTCGACAAAGAAGACCTCGTCGAAACGCCCCTTGCGAATCATCTCGGCGGGGAGCAGATCGATTCGGTTGGCGGTTGCGGCGACGAACAGCCCGGAACCTTTGTCCTGCATCCAGGTAAGAAAAAACGCGAAGATGCGGCCTTGCTGGCCGGCGCTCTCCGATGACGTGATGCCCATCTCGATCTCATCGAACCATACGATCGCGGGAGCCATGCTCTCCAGCGTGCGGCACGCCTGGACGAACGCGCTTTCGGGATCGCCGTGTCTTCCCGAAAAAATGTCGATCATGTTGATGCGATAGAGCGGAAGCTCGAAGCATGAAGCGATGGCTTTGACCGATAGCGTCTTGCCGCATCCGGGGATTCCCATCACCAGCACCCCTTTCGGCACGATGTCGGCACTCAAGGTATCGCGCTGCTGAAACAATTTGCGCCGTTCCATCAGCCACTTCTTGAGAATCTCGAGGCCCCCGACTTCCCCGATGTTGGTGCTGTCGGAGACGAACTCAATCGCACCGCTTCGATTGATCAGGATGCGCTTTTCTTCAAACAGCGCCGGCAGCGACTCTGCGCCGAGTGTCGGGCTGATGGCGAGCGCGCGGCGCACGGCGTGGCGCGCTTCATCGAGACCGAGCCCCTGCAAGGCGCGGGCGAGCGAATGCAAAGTTTCATCGCTGATGTCGGTTTGACCGTTGCCCGCCGGGGTTTGCTTTGCCTGCGCGCGCAGGAATTCGAGCAGCTCCGACAAATCCGGCGGTGGAAGGTCAATGACGACGAAGCTCCTCTCCACTTCTTCCGGAATGAATCGCAACGGCGACGTGATCACAACGAACTTCTGCCGGTCCAGACAGATCCGGTAGAGGTCGCGAAGCCGCCGGCGAACGGCTGCCGAATCGCGCAAGGGCTCGTGAAAATCCTTCAGATGAAAGATAGCCGGCTCGTTGTGCGTGGCGATGAAATCCAACACCTCGCGCGGATCGAGAACGTGTGCGCGAGCCTCTTCCGTTCCGTTCTCGCGTGACAGACCTTCGGTTAGGCTCCAGGTCCAAACGGGGAGCGGCGCAGAGGGACGCATCTGGCGGCCTGCCTCGAGCAGCAGATCGGCAACCCGGCCCTCCTCGGTCGAGCGGACGTAGATTAGCGGCCGCCCGGACTGAAAGATTTCCAGCAGGGTTTTCGCCGCGCGCGTATCCTGAAGTGAATGGGCCTTCGAGGAAGTATCGGTGGTAGAGTTTTGCGCCACCAAGCCAGTTTAGCGGAAAGACCGGATCTGCGCACACCACGGATGCGCCGGCACGCGCCATGATCGCGCTCCGTTGCCTGGCCCGATCCGGGAGAGTTATCATCGGGCAATGACGACCGGGCGAATCGAGATCAACCCACAAGTGATGATGGGTAAGCCTGTAATCCGGGGAAGCCGCATCACGGTTGAGTTGATTTTAACGAAGCTTTCGGAAGGCGAGACTGAGGCCGAATTACTCGAAGACTATCCGCACTTGACGCAGGACGATATCCGCGGCGCGATCGCCTATGGCGCTGCGAGCGTGGCCCACGAAGAGATCGTGCTGCTCTCGGACTCGACGAACGCAAGCAAAAGCTGATCATGAAGCTCCTCGCCGACGAAAGCTGCGCGGGGCCTGTCATTCGCGCGCTTCGCTCCGCAGGTCATGACGTAGTCTCGATGGCGGAGAGCGCCAAGGGCTCTCCCGATGAGGCCGTGATTGCAGAAGCTCTAAGCGCGGGACGGGTGTTGGTTACTGAAGATAGAGATTTTGGCGAGCTGGTTTTTGCACGCGCGCATACATCGGCGGGCGTAGTGCTTTGAGATTTCATCGCCGGGCCCGCAGATTGAAACTCAGCGCCACTGTCGAGGCCGTTGAAAAAATGGGAGACCGGTTACGTGGCGCTTTTACGGTGATCGAGCCCGGTCGCGTTAGAGTCGCTAGGCCGCCAAGCGCCTAAATTATTCTGAGAAGAAAGCTTCTGCGCTTCATCCCAACGCGAGGATGCCGACGATGCCGCCCATCACAATCACCCATGCCGAATTGAGCTGAAATCGCAGCAGCAGAAATGCGCTTACCACCGCCAATGCGATGGTGGTGAAGTCGAACATTGCGGCGACGCCGAGTTGCCATGTCACCAGCACCATCAGCGCGAGCGCGCCGACGTTCACCCCGTCGAGGAATGCCGCGGTGATTGGAGAACGTCGCAAATAGGGCAGCGCGATGCCGCTCAGCGCCACGAATATGAACGACGGCAGAAAAATTCCGATGGTTGATACCGTCGCGCCCGGCACGCCGCCGAGCAGATACCCGACGAAGGTAGCGGTCGAAAAAACCGGCCCCGGTGTGATTTGCCCGACCGCGACCGCATCGAGGAGTTGCGCCTTCGTCAGCCAGTGCAAGCGATCGACCAAATCGGCTTGAATGAACGCGAGGAGAACGTAGCCGCTGCCGAACAACACCGCGCCGACTTTCAAGAAGAACAGGAACAGCGCCATCAGGCTGAATGGCGCCGCGCCCGCCACGACCGCTTTGAGCAGCGTGAGTTTGGGAACTATCGCGACCGCTCCGATGGATGCGTCATGGGGAAATCGCAGGCGCATCCATCGATAGGCCGCCATGATGATTCCCGCGCCGAACAGCACCACCAGTTCATCGACGCCGAGGAAGCTCGCGATAACCGCCAAGACTCCGAGCGCGATGAGACCTCTATCGCGCAGAGCAGTGCGCCCCAGCCGCCACAACGCCTGAATGACGACCGCGATAATCACCGGCTTGATGCCGTATAGCAGCGCCTGCGCTTGCGGCATCGCGCCGAATTTCACATACGCCCACGCCACCGCGAGCGTGATGAGCACCGCCGGCACGATGAAGCATAGCCCCGCGACCACGAGCCCCTTCCAGCCCGCACGGCGATAGCCGATGTGAATCGCCATCTCGGTCGAGTTCGGTCCGGGAATCAGATTGGTGGCGCCGAGCATGTCGAGGAAGTCCGCGTGCGAGAGCCATTGGCGGCGGCGCACCACTTCGTCTTCCATCATCGCGATATGCGCGGCGGGTCCGCCGAATGCGACGATGCCGAGGCGCAGGAAGAGCCTCGCGAGTTCGCCGATCGCGTCGGGCGAGTGAGTCGAGGCGTCGAGATTGCCGCGCGCTTGCTCCATCGAGCGTTTGCTACTTCGCGATCACGATTTCCGAAGTTGCGGCGTGCGCATCGATCTCCAGTTCCATCGCGATGATCGGCGGGCGCGAGTAATGCCAGGTGATTCCGCGTTGCGCCGCAACTCCAATCGCGGGCAAAATCGTCGACGCGATAACAGGATGAGCATCGTGCACGGTGTAAAGGTTGACCGATGTCGCATCGGCCCATGTCATCTTCATTTCACCGAGACGCGTGCTGAGCAGGTCCATGACGAATTTCGTTTTCTGCGTGAGCCCGGCCGGCGAGACGTCGCTGTCTGCGACGACTTCCAAATCGGTACCGCGCATCGATTTCACCTCGCCAGCGCCCGCGAGCACGAAAGTGCGCGAGCGAGTCGTCGATGGCATCGTGTAGTAGAAGCCGAACAGCACCGGCTCCGCGACCGGCGCGATCTCGATGGCGACGTTGGTGCGCGCGATCGGATTGTTGCCGTCGAGGTGCACGTCCCACGCCGCGAGGCGCTTTAAGTAGCCGCGATTGAATTCCTCGAAGCCCGCGGGAGTCAGCGGCTTCGGAATCCGCAGCTCCATGCCGCATACTGCGTTCAGCGGACGGCCCGCGGCGCGCATGTGACGCTCGACGATTTCATAGCCGGCGTCGAGCGGGATAACCGGCATCGCCACCGCATGGACGATCTCGAAACCCGCGTTCGCAAGCGCGCCCGACGAGAACGGCCCGATTCCTTTGACGAAGCTGAAGCCACCTTTGGGATTGTCGATTAGCATTTCGCTATGGTCGCGATTTTCGCGAAGCCCTACAAGCACAATGCCGTACCTGATTTAATGAGCATCCATCTTAACCTTGGAGTTCGACCACGCGATGAAAATTTCCTGGGACCAGGTCAAGCAAGAATCGCTCAGCCATCTGCGCGAGTTGGTGAAACTCGACACCAGCAATCCGCCGGGCAACGAGCGCATCGCGATCGACTACTATGCCAATGTGCTCGGGCGCGAGGGCATCGACTTCACGATTCGCGAGAGCGCGCCGACTCGCGCCAACCTGGTCGCGCGGATGACCGGCCGTGACTCCTCGAAGCCCGGGCTGCTGATGTCCTCCCATGTCGATGTTGTCCCGGTCGAAGCGGCGCAGTGGACGCGGCCTCCGTTCAGCGCCGACATCGCCAACGGATGCGTATGGGGCCGCGGCTCCATCGACATGAAACCCAAGTGCGCGATGGACCTGGCGGTGATGACGTCACTCAAGCGCGCGGGCATCCAGCCCGAATGCGATTTGGTCCTCGCGGCGGTCGCCGATGAGGAAGCGGGCTCCGAGATGGGCGCGAAGTTCCTCGTCGAGCGCTATCCCGACCTGATTCGCGCGGGCTACGTGCTCAACGAGATCGGCGGCTTCACCGTGCATTTCGGCGACACGCGCTTCTATCCGATCCAGGTCGCCGAGAAGGGATTCGTCACCGTCAAGATGACGGTAAATGCGCCTCCCGGTCATGGCTCGATGCCGCGCTCCGGCACCGCCATCGAAAAAATATCCGAATTGATCACGAAGATCGTCAAAACCCCGATGCGTCAGCGCGCCACGCCGCTGATGGAGGCGACGCTCAAATCGCTCGGCGTTCCGCTCGACACGCCGCCCGCGCTGTTTCGGCCGATGCTGTCCAACACGGTGAGCCCGACCATCCTGCGCGCCGGATATAAGGACAACGTGATTCCGGGTGAGGCGAGCGTCGTGCTCGACGGGCGCACACTGCCGGGCGAGAATCCTGAAAGCTTCATGGCCGAGTTGCGCGCCATCGTCGGACCCGAGCCGTCATTCGAGCTGCTGAAGACCGCGCCTCCCGCGGAGACAACGGTTGACACTCCGCTGTATGACCTCATGAAGCTGAAGCTGGAGGCCGCGGATCCCGGCGCGCGCGCGATTCCGTGGATGATTCCCGGCGCGACCGACAACAAGTTTTACGCGGAGTTGGGGATGGCGTGTTACGGCTTCATGCCGGTGAAGCTGGATCCGCATCTTCCGTTCGGGTCGCTCTTTCATTCGAATGACGAGCGGATGCCGGTCGAAGGATTTTATTGGGGGCTCAAAGTTTATACTGACACGGTGCTGACCTTCGTCGGCGCGAAGTTCCAGGACCTCTTCGAATGATTTGGTAGTAGCTTAGAAACCGCGATTCCAATTTCGGGTAGGGACCGTTCGCGAACGGCCCGCAAAATCCTCGACGGCTTTGGTCCTTTCAAAGCGCATTCGTTCCGGACGACATACGTTGGCGACAATCGCAAAAATGTTGATGACGTCATCGGGGCCGCGCACAGCGGTTGTGCTTCGCGCTACCAGGATTCGACTGGGCGTTCGCGAAGGCCCCCTACCAGGAAGGGACGCTCGCATTGGGTAGATTAGTTCGAGGCGCTGCCTTGCGCGGTGAAGGTCACCAACAGGCGCGCCGGTTCGGTAAGCGGCACCACCGCGAAGCTGCTCACCGGCACCGTGTTAACGGTGATGGTCGTCCCTTGCGCATCGCTCTCGACGTCGCAGTCCTTGAAGATCGAGCGATCGAAAACGACATGACGTTGGATGCTCGCATCGGGCGTCACATCCTTCAGCAGCACCTTCACCGTTGAGTAGCCGGGCCCGTTCTCGATGTGTTGTTCGAACTTCACCGGCTTCGAAAGATCGAAGATCACCGACATTGGCGGATTCGATGCTGACAGCCGAATCGTGCGCAGCATCGCCGGCCCCTTCGCATCCGCGGATGTGACCTGCTTGGGCGCGGGGGCGGGTGACGTGGTGGAAGCGGCGCCGAGGTTGGGAAGATCATCGGCGCCATATGCGCCGCTGGCGCCGCTCAGGTCGGGGCCGCTGTCCTTCTGCCGGACGAGCACGTTGTCGCCGCTGTCATTGGCGGTTTCGCCATAACCGTTCTCGGCCAGCACCAGCTTGAGCGGATCTTCTTCGTTGTCGACCGGCTGCGCGAGCTTCTTCAGTTCGTCGCGCGCCTGCTTGGCGTACGGAGTATTCGGGTAATGCTGCACCATCGCGGCGAAAGCCTGAGCCGCCGAATATCGCTTGCCTTCCTTTTCCAGCGCGAGGCCGAGTTCCCATAGCGCATCGGGCGCGACCGGAGTGTCGGGATACTTCTGCATCAACTCGGCGAGGCGCGATTCGGCGGCGCGGAAGTTCGCGCGCTTGTAGTAGTAATCGCCGACCACCTTCTGATGGCGCGCGAGCACCTCACGGCAAATGTCCGATTTTTCCTTCGCCAGCTCGGCAAACTCGCTCTCCGGAAAGCGCTGCTCGATTGCCTGGAAGCGCGCGAGTGCGAGCTCGGTCTTGCTCTGATCCTGATCCTCGCGCCCGACCTGATCGAAGTAGCTCATCGCGATGTAGTAGCTGACGAGTTGCAGGTTCTTGCTGGTCGGATGCATGCGCTGGAAGTCGTCGAGCGCAGCGACCGCCTGCGCATAGTCCTTGTCTTTGTAGTATGCGAGCCCGATCTTCATCTCGGACTCTTCGGCGTAGGGGCTAAACGGGTACTTATCGACGACGTACTGATAGTTCTCGATCGCGGCGTGATATTCCTTGTTAGTGAAGTTGAGTTGCGCCTGCTGGTAGTAGTCTTCGCCGGTGGGAGGCTTCTTGACGCTGCACGCCGACAGCAGCACGCATAGGGCACATGCCACCAGAAAAAGTGAATAACGTGTCATAACGGGGCTTTACGCCAAGGTAAACGGTCACAGGCCCCAGCGCAAGCCAGCCTCCCGCATTCAGGCATTCGCTTTCAACGCGGCCCAGAAGCTTTTTCAAATGATGCGAAGTAGACCGGCTTGCCCTGCGCCATGTATTTGCGCCCGAAGGCCGACCGTTTCGCGCCCGGCGGCTCCTTCTCGATACGACGGAAGCCGCCCTCCTCGAGCATCGCGAAGATTTCCTCCGCCCACTCCTTCACGTCCGAGGCCGCATACACATTGCCATCTTCAGACAGTGCGCGGGAAAGATTGCGGACGAAGTAGGGGCTCACCATGCGATGCTTGATGTGGCGTTCCTTCGGCCATGGGTCGGGATAATAGATGTGGAAAGCGGCGACGGTCGCATCCGGCAGCATCAGGTTGACCAGCGTGCGCGCATCCATTTTGGCGACTCGCACGTTAGGCAACTCGGCGCGGCCGCATCGCACGGCAAGGAGTTGCCCGACTGTCCCCGATAATTCGATCGCGAGGAAGTTTGTTTCGGGGTTAGCACTTGCGTACTCCAGGATGAAGTCGCCCTTGCCGGCGCCGATCTCGATTTCCAATGGGGCGCGCCGCCCAAAGATCGCGTCGGGCTCGATGGTGAAGTAGTTGACCTCCTGCGAGAGCATCGCGCGCGAGGCGGCCTCGAGCGCGCCGCCGTCGCGCCACACCCGCGACGCTTTCCTCAGTCGTGACATGAACGTTCAGTATTTGCCCGCGCGGCACGCATTGAAAGGGCAGGGCATCTCGCGATGCAAGCAGATTCGTGGGCAACGTTCTATGCTACATGACGTATGCGCATATGATTCGTCGACTAATCCGAATCGCAGCCGCGATTTGCGCGAGTCTGGTCATCGCGGCGGCGACGTCCTCGCAGCCTGCGATGCGAGGCGCTTTCGTCATCCGCAATGTCCGCATCTTCGTTGGCGAGAAAATCATCGACGCCAACAGCGTCGCGGTCTTGGATGGCAAGATCGTCGCGGTCGGGAACAATGTCACTTCGCCGCCCGCCGCGCAGGTGATCGACGGCACCGGCGACACGCTGCTCCCGGGTCTCATCGATGCTCACGTGCACGCCTGGGTGCGTGAGGTCTTGGAGATGGGACTGATGATGGGCGTCACGACCGAACTCGACATGTACATGGATTGGGAGACCGCGCAGAAATGGAAAGTGGAGGAGGCTAAGGGCGCGTTCGACATCGCGGACTTTCGCACCGCCGGCACTGCGATCGCGGTCGCCAAGGGCCATGGCACCGAGCCAACTCTTCCGCCGATGATTCCGATTCGCGGGCCCGCGGACGCGCAGGCGTTCGTCGATGAGCGAATCGCGCACGGCTCCGACTACATCAAGGTTTTCTATGATAACGGCCCGCGCTTCGCGGCGATGTCGAAGGAGACCCTGGCGGCCATCGTGAAGGCCGCACACGCGCTCGGAAAGATGGTCGTCATCCATGTATTTTCGGCGCAGGGCTATTTAGATGCAGTAGAGTCGGGCGCGGACGGCCTCGCGCATGTTCCGATCGTGAAGTTGCCCGAGCCGGCTTTCCGCAACGCGGCAAAGTCGCATCACATTTTCGCCCTCACCACCCTCGGCTTCACTGATTTCTTTTTTGGTTCGGGGCGGCTGTGGGCAAAGTTGCCAAACGATCGTTCGATCGCTCCATATCTTGGTCCTCTGGCGCGCCAGGACCTGGAGCAACCTGGATGGAATACTCCCGAGCACATCTCCTACGCCGATAACGAAGCGAACCTGCGGACACTTCGCGATGCTGGAGTGCCGCTGCTCGCGGGTACCGACGCCAACGGCGTGCAGGCCGGCGCCATCTTGCATGCCGAATTGGAGCTGATGGTGAATGCGGGCCTCACGCCATCGGAGACGCTGGCGGATGCGACCTCGGTGCCTGCGAAAATCTTCTCGCTCGACGATCGCGGCCGCATCGCGCCCGGGATGCGCGCCGATCTGTTGCTGGTGCGTGGCGATCCGACGAAAAACATCCGCGCGACGCGGGATATCGTGGCCATCTGGAAGCAGGGTGTGCGGGTCAATCGCGAGAGCTATCGAGACCGGGTCGCGCAGCAAAACGATGCTTGGCGCTTCGGCGCGGGATGGGAGCCATGGAGCGATTTGATCTTCAAAGGACATTCAAAGATCCGAGTCAGCACCGTTGATGGCGGGCCGAATCGCGCGCCGGTAACGATGATTGTCAGCGGCCAAGTAAACTCGGGAATCGTGCCTCCGTGGGCAGGCGTCGCGTACTTTCCTCATGTTACCTATCGAATGGCAGATGGGGATATTTCCGGTCGACCGCAAATATCGTTCTGGACCCGAGGAGACGGAAAAACCTACAAGCTGATACTCTTTAGGGGCGATGGAACCGGAACTCCTAAAAGCAGGTATTTCCAGGCCACCAGAGTCTGGACCCGGGTTGCAATTCCTTTTTCGGAGCTCGCATCGAACGGTCGCGACGTCTATGAAATCCTACTGGCCAGCGTTTCCCCCGGCGATTTTCACTTCGAACTCAGCGACATGCATCCCGGCGGGCGACGATGGCTGGGAGTGCAGCTTGGTGAAGAGTCGAAGGTCGTGAAGCTCGTCGAGATCGACAAGAACTCTCCAGCGGACAAGGCGGGCCTCAAAGTCGGCGATACGATCACGGCCTTTAATGGTAAACCGGTCGCGAGTTATCAGGCTGTGATTCGGTTCTTAGGCGAAACTCAAATCCACGACCAAGTCCCGATCGACATCGTACGTGACGGCAAGCATCGCACGATGACCGTCGAAATCGGCGACGGCCCGCAGTGAAAGCATCAGTCGGTGCGGTTGAGGGAATCTTTGATGCGTTGGGTCAGCGGCGTCAGATCGGTGGCATGGAGCGCATCGCGACCGGGCGCGTTGATTGCTCGCCGCCAATGATGTGATAAAAGTTGCGGAGGGCATCGTGAAAAAGTTCAGCCGCATTACAATCGATCCGCGTCAGATGGGCGGTGTTCCCTGTATTCGTGGCCTGCGAATTCCCGTCGCGACCGTAGTGGGGATGATCGCGGATCGCATGACTCGCGAAGAGATTCTAGCCGCGTATCCCGATCTAAAGCCCAAGGACATCGATGAAGCGCTTCGCTACGCGGCGGAAGCAGTTCGCGAACGCGAGCTACCTCTGCGCTCCGCTTCTTGAGGTTTCTAGTCGATAATTCTCTCTCACCGCAGGTTGCAGAGGGACTCCGAACGGCCGGGCACGATGCCTCTCACGTGCGAGACTACAATATGCAGTCCGCCGATGACGCATCGATCCTTGATCGCGCGATGCGCGAGAAGCGGATCGTGGTAGCGGCTGATACAGATTTCGGCACTCTTCTCGCGTTACGCGAAACTCGTGAGCCATCCGTAATCCTATTCCGGCGCACGTCGCAACGACGTCCAGAAAAGCAAGTGACACTCCTACTCGCGCACCTTCGGGATCTTGAGAAGGACCTGAAGGAGGGAAGTGCAGTCGTCTTCGAGGAATCGCGGCTGCGGATCCGCCGCTTGCCGATCAAAAGAACGGCTCGTCGGCGTAGCTAGTCGGTGCGAGCGAGGAAATCCTTGATGCGTTGCGTTAGCGGCGTCAGGTCGGTCGCATCGAGCGCGTCGTTTGCCATTCGACTCGAATTGCCGAGGATGGCGCGCTCGAACTCCATCTGGTTTTTGGCGAACGCGCTGCCGGTCGCGTCCCAGCCGAGGCGATAGAGCGCCGCGCGCTCGCGATCTGCCGGCGGCGTAGCGAGATCACTGCCGCCGATGAGCTCGATGCTTTCCACCATCTGCGGATACTGCTTCGCGAAAAGATTGCTCGCTCGTTCGAGCGGCTCGCGCGAGGGCACGGTGACGCCCCATTTGTCGGCGGCAGCGTCGGATTCGGCGGCACGCAGGCAGGCACGCACGGTCGAAACTGCAGCGCTCATCTTGACTAGGCGTTCTGATGCATCGGCAGTTCCAGTCACCTCGGCAATGCGAGCGGCGATGCCGAGCATGAATTCCGCCTTCGCGACGTTTTTCACTACCGTCTGATGCATCATGTGAACCCGCGCGCTGGTCTCGTCGAAAAGCGCGTTGCATCGCGCGACATCGCCGCACAGGAAAACGCGCTGCCACGGCACCATCACATCATCGAAAATCACCGGGCAATCAGTCACATCGAAGCGCGAGGTGAGAGGAGCATCGAAGTGCGAGGGGGCGGCACCTGCGCGAGGATAATCCTCGTCACGGAAGATGAACCGCACGCCCTTCGTGTTGGATGGAACCGCGAACACGATCGCCGCATGCTCGACGTTCAGCGGCGTCGAAGGAAATACCACCAGCTCTTCCGCGAACGGCGCGAGTAGCGCGGAAGCGCCGGTCCCTTTGAGGACGATGCCCTCGTCATTCTTCTCGAATGTGGTCCCAGGCCCAATCGAGGTGAGCGTCGCGCACCAGTCGTGCTTGCGCGCATCGAGGTAATAATTGGCGATGTTGTCGCCGTATCGCAGATCGCTGGCAGCAAAAAAATCGCGCGCGGCGGCCATCGCGGCGAGCGCGACGTTGAGGTAATCGGGTGTGCGAAAAAGCATCCCGCCGCTGAAGTTGGCCCACGCCGCCATCATGCGCGCGCGCTTGCGAACCTCCTCGATACTTTTTGGCTGGATAAACGACATCCCGGAGCGGCCGCCGTCGTCGGTGCGGAAGGTCATCTGCTCGACCCGCTCCAATTGCATGTCGTAGAGCGATGCGATCGAGCGCGCGCAGTTGCGAAACGCCGGTTGCGAGGTGACTTCGCCGACGCGCTCGCCGCCGAGCCATATTTCGGCCTTCAGCTTTTTGAGCGCCGAGAGATAATTGCTGCCCGACCGCGCACCCATGTCAGAGGTCCGCCGCGCGGTTTACAATGGGATGGGAGCGCATCAGGCGAAAATTCCATTCGCTCACCCCAACGACTTTTACGGGAACGCCATCGACGGATTTGCGCGCCAGTGCGCGCGCCTTTTGGAGAGTCGCCGCGCCGTCAGGAATTCCAACATCTTCGACCGTGACGACGATGGTGCTTTCTCCGCGACCGTCTTTGGTCTGTTTGGTGAGATTCTGGTCGACAATTTCAAACTCAAAGCCGGGAATGCTGTTCAGCTCGGGATGACACTCCATCACCGCTTCGGCATGATCCTCATCGGCGGTATCGGCGTCAGCGGGCGGTTCCGGCACGACGTCATCACCCAGCGTCACTCGATCGCAGAAGTCGGAGAGATCTTCGGCCGAATGGCGAAGAGCGATGATGGTCGAGTTCGCACGGTAACAGGAGTCGAACGCGCGAGTCGCGCTGGCCTCAGCCTTCGCGGCCGCCGATTCGGCGCGCGTAGCATCGGCTTCGGCTCTAGTCGTGATTGCCTCGAGCGATGTCGTCTCCGGAGCGCACGCCGCGATCAGAGGAAACATCAGTGCTGCCGCAATGCGAAGCAGCATCGCTCAACTCGCCTTCATGCGCGGATCATCGTCCGAGACGCATTGCAGCATCAGCCAATAGTATAGCTGAAGTGGATGCGTATCGTTCGCCGCCGAAGAATTCTTCGCATGAAGGATCACCCGTTGCTTGTCGAGTTCGCATTCCTGTTTGGACGCAAATGGGATATCGCGCTTGTTGTACCAATGCTGCGACGCAGCGCCGCTGACCGGATGCCATGGCCAATCCTGCGTGAGCGGGGTGGCCATCAGAAACCAGCCCAGAAGGGCGAATGCCGCAGTATGGAGGTGCACCTTCAAACAGTTTCCATCAGAAGATTTCGCTTGATGATTGATAGCCGCTTTTCAGAAAGGCTGAAAGGGAGCGGCGGCAGGGCGCCAATTTTGACCTTCAGCGCACTCCCGGGAACTCGTCCATCGCTCCGTGCCTGATCGTCACAATGCGAACGATCTTTCGCGATTCATCGATGTCGAAGAGAACGCGGTATACGTTCCGCTTCGCGCCATAGAGCAAATGGCGCAGCTCTGGTTCGGACTCTTTGCTATCGGGAGCGATGGGGCAGCGGCGCGGGAATCGCTCAAGGGAATAGAGCGCATCACTGAGGCCCTCGAACCAAGCGGCAGCAGCGATTGATTCGTCACCTGAGACTACCTCGTGTATGTCTTCAAGGTCCCGCTGTGCGCGGCGGCTCAATTCAACGCGGTATGCCATGGCGGCGGCGGAATTCTTCCAGGAACTCTCGCGCGGGCCGAGTCCGTCCGTGGGCGATGTCGTCGAGTCCCTGCCGAATAGCCTCGTGCACGTCGGCCTTCGCGGCAAGGTCGAGCAATCGCTGATACGATTCGGCGTCTTGCACGACCGCCTCGGCCTTACCATTGACGGTTAAGACCACCGGCCGCTTGCTCTTCTTCATCTGCTTGAGGAACTTTCCCGAATTACGCCGGAAATTTGTCAGCGATTGAATGTCGTTTGTGATGTCGAGCATAGCTTTCCTTTTTTGAACGCAGCACCTAATTAGGTGCTACCCGCGCCAGCGTCTGTTGTAAAGACCGCGGCCACCGCCGCCCGCATCTAAGGCGCAATCGGTAAATAATCGTACATTAATGATGGGTTGGGCGGGGGAAACCTTGACCTAAGGGTCCGATAGACTTAATCTCGCGCGAAACGCCACGGCGCTGGAGAAAGTGGCCGAGCTACCCAGAATCATTCCGCTGTTTCCCCTTCCGAACCTGGTTCTCTTTCCCGGAGTTGCGGTTCCCTTGCACATCTTCGAGCCGCGTTATCGGGAAATGATCGCGGACGTGTCGGCGTCACACGGCATCATCGGCATGATGCTGCTCAAGGGGGACTGGGAGCGCGATTATTATGCGAATCCCGACACCTACGCCATCGGGTGCGCGGGGAAGATATCGGAGCTGGTGAAGCTTCCGGACGGACGATACCAAGTGGTGCTGCAGGGGCTGAGCGAGTTTCGAATCGTGCGGGAGACTCGCGAGCGTTCGTATCGTCAGGCCGAGGTTGAATGGTGCCCCATCGAGCCGCCGATGGATATCGACGCCGAAGCGGTGGAAGGCCTGCGTCAACTACTGTTCGAGTATCTGGGCGACAACGCAGCGGCGGCCTGGAAGTCATTGGTGGAGCGCGGGCTGCGCGGCGCGGACCTGGTTAACTTCCTCTGTTTTCATATCGATGTTCCCGCGATCGAGAAGCAGACCCTCCTGGAAGCGCGCAGCGAACGACTCGACTGCCTGTTCGATGTCCTCACCTTCAAGCTGGAAGAGCGCAAGCTGGGCGGACCCGGACCGCACGGCGGCCCCGGCAACGTGCAGTAAAGCCACCACATCGGCAGCAGGATTTGCGGCAGCGAATTTGCGGATCCTTACTCGCCCGAATGCAAGGCGGATCGTTGTGTCGCGCCTGCAACAGCCCCGGCATTAATTTGCCGTGCGGATGAGAGTCGGAAGGATGCTAATTGGCAAATTTGAGCGAGCGGTAAGGCAGGCCCTCTTCCATGAGGACGGTTACTGGACATCGCCACGAAGGTGCAACTCAGTCACCGATAGCGCAAAATGGCAACAAAAGCGGTGGCAATCGATTGGTCGCAAAAGGCATCCACCCTCGCATAATGCGACTCAGCAACAAAAAATCACTATATTTGCGTGCATTATCGGCGATTAATGTCCGAAACGCTGATGTGATCGTTTGTTGCAAGATTGCTCTCGCATCAGGCATGAGGATTGCTTCACCTCACGCCGAGACTAAGATACAAGTTCCGCAAGCGAAGCAAGAGGGGCTTCGTTAGAGGGAACTGGGGGATGCCCCATCGGGGCAAAGACTGAAGATGGAATGGGAAAATACCGCGATAGGTAACTTGTTCGTGCCCGACGTGCTTACGCCGGAGCAGTTCTACGACAACCGCAAGGACGATAGCGCAATTCGCCCGGTTAAAAAGCTGATGATGGCGATCCTCGAGGATGCGCTGCGCTGCTTCCAGAACAATTGCGACGCCAAGACCGGCTCCCGCAAGCGCCTCTTCCAGGAGGCCGAGCATTGGCTATGCGGCGAGGGTGGCGAGGGACCGTTCTCCTTCGAAATGGTCTGCGAGACCTTGGGAATCGAACCGAGTTTCCTGCGTAATGGCTTGAAGGAATGGCGCCGTCAGCAAATCGAGGGAACCTCGACGCGTCGACTTGCGCGCCGCTCGCCGGTGGTACGCAGCGGTCGTATCAGTGCGCCCGCGCGCCGTCAGTCTAAGGCTCTGCAACAGGTGCAGTAAGCAGAAGCTGCGTTTCAATTTGCATTAAATACAGAGGCGGTGCCAAGTGCGTAAGCACTCAGCATCGCCTCTCGTTGTTTTGCCATCCCGCCGATCGCCCCACTGCGATCAGCTCAGACTATCGCGTGCGCAAACCTACTGAGGCTTGCTCGGCCCGCCAGCGGCAGGCGCGCCACCCGAAGCTTGGGCTGATCCTCCTGGAGCAGGCGGAACATAGCCCTTGGGCTGTGCCGCGGTAAATGCTTCGCAGCTCGCGATTTCTTCCGGGGTCACGTTCTCATGCGACATGATCTTGTCGTCATCCCACTTGAGCTTGTTCTTCTCAAGGTGAATGCCAGGGCACTTCACCTGGAGGTTGAAGTCGCGAACGCCGGAGACAGCAGCCGCTTGCTGCTTCGCGCCGGCATCAGACGCTCCTTCAGTTCCGGATGCACCTCCTCCCGAAGCGCCACCGCCCGCCGCACATCCTGCGACCAGAAATGCCAGCCCGGAAGCCAGCGCAAAGCCAATCGTGCGTTTCATCGCATCCTCCTTCGATCTCTGGGAGCAACTCCCCCGATAACTAGCGCGTCCGGTTTCGATGTACCCAATCACCTTCCCGAAACTGCGACAAAAATACACTAGGATGCAAAATTAGCAACCCCCCCGATTCATAAAACCTACGTAGCCTGAAACAGAATTCGCCCGTCACGTTCGGTCTTCTTCGCCCGACCTTCGATATAGGCATGCTCGAGATGAGCGAGGGTTTCGAAGGTCGCCGCCATCACGTGAAAAATGGGGCGCTCTTCGTCCGCGAAAATCTGCTGCGCTACTTCGAATGCCGTCTGTGCCTTGCGTCGCGTCAAATCGAGCATCTCGGCTTCCCGATACTTGTGATGCTCGATGAGCTGATTGGCGCGATGACGATGGTCCTGGTAGACGAGGCCGTGTGCGGGGAGCACATGCTCAACGTCAAATTTTTGAACTTTCAGTTGCGAGTTGATGAAATCTCCCAATGGGTCGCCGGTTGCATCTGGATAGAGGCCAACGTGCGGCGTAATCTTCGGCAGCAGATGATCGCCTACCACCATCACCTTTTCCTTGCGTAGATAAATCACGCAATGACCTGGCGCGTGGCCGGGCGTCCAAATCACTTCGAACTTGCGATTGCCGACCGAGATGACGTCGGTATCGTTCAGAAACGCATCGGGCTCGGTAACCGGATTGTAGAGATTGGTGCCCATCCAGGCGGGACGCATTCCCATTGGCGCGTTATCGCCGATCGGAAAACCGTGGCTTTCGAAAAACGGTCGCGATTCGGGTCGTTCCGACATCGGGCCCATCTTGCCGAAGAACAACATCCGAGACGCGCGCTCCGCTTCGAATTTATGGAGGTAGGTCGTCGCATTGCTGCGGCGGCGGATTTCCGTCGACGCGCCGAAGTGATCGATATGATGATGCGTCCCGATAAGGACTTTGAGATCCTCGAAGCGGGCGCCCGCTTGCCTGAAAGCGTCTTCCATCACGATGAAGCTTTCCGGCAAGTTCATTCCGGTATCGATCATCGCCCATTCGCCGCCGCCGCAATCGATCAGATACACGTTGATGATCGTGGGCTTCATCGGAAGCGGCAGGAAGATTTCGAAGATTCCCGGAAGGACCTGTTTGAATGCCATTTGGTGCGACTCTCAGTGGCGACGGTTTCGCATGACTCGCGTCATTGCGCTCCATCTCCTTTTAATATTTCTTCGGACTACGCTTCGCTCCGCCCTCAGAGCGGCTGCGCCCGCTTCGCGTCTCCGTTCGAGCTTCGCGTGATCAGATTATGTACCCACCATATCAGCTAGCGTTCCGCAGGTGTCATTCGTGCAGCTGATCCTTCACCGCGAAAGTCAGTCGAACGCTTACCTTCCAGCGTACGACTTTGTTGTTCTCCACCACCGCGCTGGTTTCGGTGATATGGGCGGTATGAATTCCGGAGATCGTCACGCCCGCACGCGCGACGGCGAGCCCGACCGCATCCTCGATCGAGTTGGCAGAGATACCGGTCAGGGCGATCGTTTTTTCAACCATAAGATTCACTCCTCGCAAATGTGCTGATTTGACGGCCCGCTTGGACGGGCGCTACCGTGGCCTTGAGTTGGTGATTAGCGCACGCGGAGAGTTCAAACAAGGCGACGGCGTCGCGTGCGTGACTGGTTCGAGTGAAAGCCTTCCGCTCAAGATGACAATTCAAATTGAAATGCCTGCCGATGAGCGGGCGCTGACCGAGTTCGTGCGCTTCCACGATCGCGTGTATGAGTATCGCTCTGCGCGATGGCCCGTTGCTTCTCGCCGGCAGCTTCACATCCTGATGGGCAGGCCTCCCTTCGGCGACGGACGTGAAATCAAGGCTTTCATCGCGCGCGACCGCGGCGCGATCGTCGCACGTGCTGCGGCGATCATCGATCACCATTACATCGAACATTGGAAGGAACCGCTCGGGCACCTCATGATGTTCGAGGCGATGCCGAACACCGGCGCTGCGGTAAGGGCGATGGTCGACTCGGCCTGCGAATGGCTACGCGATCGCGGGATGGAAGCCGCGCGTGCCGGCACGACGGGCGTCGGGGACTCGCCATTTGCCATCGATGAATATGAGATGCTTCCGCCGAGCATCGTGCGCCAGAATCCAGGCTACTATCATGCGCTACTCAAAGACGCCGGCTTCGAAACCGAGAAGGGATGGGTCGATTACAAAATCGAAGTGACGCCCGCGCTCATCGCGCGGTATGAGAGCGCATTGGAAGCCGCTCGGCGCGCGGGCTTTTCGATTCTGCCGCTCAAAGAACTCGACCCCGAGTTGCGGGTTCAGCATTTTACCCGGATTTGGAACGATGCCTTCAAGCATCATTGGGGCATGGCGCCGCGGCGCGAGGCCGAGGTGTCCGCGATGTTCAGGAACTTCGGTCTCGGCAGCGGGTTGGAGACTTCGGTCATAGCGTATCGTGGCGGCGAGCCAGTCGGCGTATTGATCGCGCTGGCTTCATCGACGGTACATGTGATCCTCGCGCCCGGCCGCGCGGTGCGCGAGGCGGAGAAATTGAACTGGCTGGGAATTGGGGTGCATGAATCGGCGCGCGGCCGCGGGGTGAACCTCGCGATGGCCTCATACACCTATCTCGAATTGATCAGGCTGGGCGCGAAGTATCTGAGCTACACGCTGGTACTGGATGACAACTGGCCCTCGCGCCGCACCGCCGAGAAGCTCGGCGCGAACGTATGCGCGAGCTACATGACCTATCGCCGCACCCCTCTGTGATTACCCTCTCCCGCGGCTGCGTAAACTCAGCCACGGGAGAGGAGATCGGCGGCCGTCCCACTACTCCTCACTGCGCCATTCCGATTCCGGCCGGCGCCGGTAAATCCCATTGTTGCGCGCCAGCATCCGGTATCCGATCATCTCGCGCCGCAGCGTCGCCGTGTCCCAATGATGCCGCTTGATGATTTCGTTGAGCTGATTCTCGGTATACTCGGCGTCCGCATCGAATCGCGCCGCCAGCCAGCGCAGAATCGCCCAGCGTTTCTTGCGCCCGGTCGGAATGTCTTTGATGCGCTCGCCGTCCATGAAGTTGCTTAGCACCTTGCGCTCCCAGTCTTCCGCATCGAGGTCGCTCGCTATGCTGGCCAGCTTCTCGCGCGTCAGCACCGTGCGGCTCACCGATCGCAGCATCTCGAAATCGAGGCGATACCAATGGGTGTTGCCCTCGGTGCGCATCTGGACCAGGCCGGCCTCGCGCAGGATCGCCAGGTGATGCGACACTGTCGGCTCCTTGAGCTTCAGCAGTTTGGCGAGGTCCTGCACGTTGTGCTCGGCGGCGGCCAGCAGTCCGATGATCTTGAGCCGGCTTTCATCAGCCAGCGATTTGAACAAGCGCAACAGCGCGGTCGCGGGATCCATGCTTCGATGTCTCTCTAATTAGATGTCTATCTACCTTGACATGTATCTAATTAGACGATTAGCTAAATTGAAACAAGAGGAGGCTTTTGCGCAATTCGCGGTATCCTTTTCTTCGTAGGGGTCGTTCGCGAACGACCCGCAACGATGTGCCCAATCGCGAAGATTTCCGCTCTCGCAACGCCGCTGCGGGCGGTTCGCGAACCGCCCCTACGAAGAAATCGGCTGTGACCATTTGGTGGACGAATTCAAGATTGGCAATCGGTGAAGGCGAGGCGACAAGCGCGTCATTGTGAAAGCATGAAAGGTGCAGGGATTTGCTGCATTTAATGGCTTTGTTTTTGCGCTTTTCGATGATCGCAGCGCGCCTCCCAGTGGGTTTGTTTTCGCGCTTTTCTGATCGCGGTCTAGCGCGCTGCAAGCGAGTCTTTGCTGCGAATCGATGCCGTCCGGAGTGCGAAAAACCGGCGAAAATTCGCGCCTGAATTTTGGAAATGCCTTGATTTGCCTGCACTATTTGGCTTCGTTTGGTAATATCGCTAATTCTCTCCGAGGTCGACCGCTCGTCACGCCGCCTCAACCGATGGCGCTCAACCCTCTAGCATTTCACTAATCAATGCCGATGCCTAGGAGCACCGTCATGACTACCGACGCACTGACAGGAGGATTCCTCTGCGGGCCGCGCACCGCCACAACGAAGATTCTCGGCGGCGCAGACACCTACTTGCTGTAGGTGACGACTTCCAGCTTGAGGCCGTCAGGATCAGTGAAGAACACCGAATAGTATCCCGCCGCGTATTGCGGATATTCTTGCGGCGCGTCGAGGATGTGGCCGCCGTTGGCCTCGACCTCCTTCGCGACCGCATCCACCTGCGCGCGGCTGTCGGCGCGAAACGCGATCTCGCGCAGTCCCACGCGCCGCTTATGGAAGTTGTCGCTGCGCAGGTTGGCGGCGGACTTCGATAGCCACAGACCGCCGCCTGGGCCGGAGAATCCGGTCCCCGGATCCTCGCCGCCGTACTCATTCTTTTCCGGATAGCCGATTTTCGGCATCAGCCACGAGTAAAACTTCACCGATGCTTCGTACTTGTTCGCATTGATCATGAGGTGATCGATACCTGCCATCGAAGTTCCCTCCGTCGCGCTATTGTTTCAGAAACTGCACGATGCGCTGATGAATTCCGACCGGATCAGCCGCCTGAAACGCATGCCCCGCGTTAGGAATCATGAACATCTCAGCTTGCGGGATGCGGCTCTTCAGCAGCTGCGCATTCTCGGGCGGAATCAGCAAATCTTTGTCGCCGTGCACGATCAGCACCGGGCATTTTATCTGGCCGAGGCGATCCGATGCGTTGAAAGTCAGGATGCCCGCGATGGTGCGATCGACCGAATCGGACGTCGTCGTCGGCATCATCTTCATTCCCGCCAGCATCAGCTGCTTGATCTCGGGATGCGCCTTGGCAAATTCCTCGGGATAGAGCAGCGGCAGGATAGTGTCGAGGCCTTGATCCGGATTCGAGGCCATCAGCTTGGTGCCCTCAACGAGTTTCATACCGACTTCGGGCGACGCCATTTTCGCCTCGGGCCCACCCGGCGTGGTGCATCCGAGGATCACCTTCTCGACCTGCTCCGGATGACGCAGCGTGAGTTCCTGCGCGATCATCCCGCCCATCGAGACGCCGAAGACCTTGGCCTTCGGGATGTCGAGCGCCTTGAGCAGATTGCTCGCATCATCGGCCATCTGCTCGACGGTGTAGGTGCCTGCGGGCTTGTCGCTCATGCCGGTGCCGCGATTGTCGAAGTAGATGCATTTGAAGCCCTGGAGCATCGGGAGCGACGGCAGCCACGCGATGCCGGGCATCCCGAATCCCATGATGAGCAGCAACGGTGGGCCATCACCGAAGGTATCGTAGTTGATGTTGATCGATCCGGCTTTGATTTGCGGCATGATGCGTCACTCCTGAAGCGGAAAAAAATGGGGCGCGGTCGTCGTCGACTGCTGCCTCAGAATATCATCGCATCGATGCGGAGGTGAATCGTGGCAGGCCACCACCGTCGGGCGAGGACGCCCGACGGCTCTCACCCGGTCTGTCACGGTTCTCGCTTCGAAGCCATCGCGAGAACCGCGCCAGCCACCCTCTCTCATAAAATGAGAGAGGGGACATGGAAAGAATTTACGCGATCTTCAGAATGCTCTCGGGATGCTGGTCGTTGGGGTCGACGCCCGGCTCCATCTCATAGACCACCGACTTGTCGACCACCAACTGGCCGTCGTCGCCGACCGTGATCTTGAAGCGATCCATCGGGCGCGGCGCGGGTCCTTCGAAGTTCAGCCCGCTGATGTAATAACCGGAGCCATGACACGGGCACTTGAACTTCTGCTCCGCCTTGAGCCATCGCGGCGTGCATCCGAGATGCGTGCATTTCGCGAAGATGGCGTAGAAGCCCTGCTTGGTGCGGATGATCCAGGTGCGGAAATCCTGCTTGAACTTTTCGCTCACTTCGCCGACGACATAGTCATCGGGGAAGCCGGCTTTGAACTTCGAAGGAGGAAGAAACAAGACGCGCGGAAATGCGCTGCGGACCGCGGCCAGCAGTCCGATGGTCGAGAAAGCCGCGAAGCCGCCCCATCCGAGACGGCCGAGGAAGTCGCGCCGGCTCCATAAGGAGCCAATCTCGGCGCTTTCGCGGTCGCGTTTGGCGCGCTCCTTGGCCTGCTCATCGAGGCGCCAGCGCTTCAATTCTTCCGGATCTGTCGGAGCTTTTCCCTTTGGTGCAGCAGCCATCTAACCAAGCGCCCTCCGTGAGCGAACGTACATTAGCCTCTCAGCGATTATCATGTGCAAGCGATTAGTTAAATTTTACAACCTTAGGCCGCTGGCTATCAATCCATAGGTAGGCGCGCAGTGAGCCAAGCGCCTGAGTCGTTGCAATCGGCTAATGGATGATTGCCTGAGTCTCCGAACCTGCTCCGGTTGGCGCGCCCACGCCGGTCGACGGCTCCCGCGTGTCCTCGCTGCTCTTGGTCCGCACGTCGACGGGAAAACGTGATGGCCGCGGCGGCTCGTCTCCGACATTATCGAGCGGGATCTCGGCGATTGGCGGTGGTCGGTAAGCCGGCTCGCGCGTATCGCCATTGAACACCGGCGCAAGGAAGGTGTTGGTCGCCACGTAGTGAATCGGCCGCGCGACGCCCCATTCGAGGACAAACCCGATTGGCGCGAGGAAGTATGCGATAATCCGCAGCGGCTGAGAATCCTCATCGGTATACTCGGCCGGATTTTGCCGATCGGTATCGCTATACTGCGCGGCAGCCAGATTGGGAACGCCAAGGATCAGGGCGGCACTCAGACAAATAATTGCTCGCCACATACTGCGTCACTTTTCACGTTTGAGGGGCTCTCTGTCAACGCCCGGTCCCGCAGAATCTTCGCTCCCTAGTGCGGCGCACTTGCGTTGGGCTTGATGGGGCGCGATCCTGAGACTGATGAGCTGGCAATTTCGTGGTCCGATTTTTCGGGCGAAAATGTCTTTCGCCCAGATGATTTTTTTCTCATCGATCGCGCTGGTCCTGTCCATGGCATCAATCGCGATGCTTCCCGCGAACTTGTTCGCCGCGAGCAACGCTGGCGCCAAGGCCAACGCGAAGATCGTCATCCTCGGCACCGACGAGCAACTCTATGTATGCAACGGCGAATGCACCAAGAGCGAATGCATCACCTGCCCGGTAAAGGGGTTGCAGGTGCGCGAGCAGCCGCGAATTCGTCCGGTATCGATGAACACGCAGTTCGAGGTGCCGGGCATGCCGCCCTCAGAAGAGGAACCGGGATCGGGACCGCCGGTCGCCACGATGAGGTATGGGTGGCCAACCTTCTCGCCCGATGGCGGCAAGCTCGCGTATTCGTGGGTCGGACACGGCCTCGACGGCAACCAATTCGGCATTTCAGTTTTCGACTTCGCCAAGCATTTCTCGATTCCGATTTTCGCCAGCCGCAATGAACGCGTCGACTATGTCTTCTGGACCCCCGACGGCAAAAGCGTTTCCTTCTTGCTCGGCGAGCCCGACGGCCTCAGCCTGATCGTCGCCGAGGTCAAGGAGAAGGCGCCGGTGCGAATGGTGCTCACCGGCGTGCCGATTTACTACGACTGGAATCGCACCGCGGACCGCCTGGTGGTGCATACCAACAACGGCAGCCAATCGCGCTCCGAGCACGTCACCTTGATGAGCATTTCGCCGACCAGCCAGGAGGCGCTGCGCACCATGTCGCGCGGACGCCTGCCGTTCAAGACGCCGTGTTGGTCGCCGGATGAAAAACATCTCGCGTACATCGCGAACACCAACGCGGAGTCATATCTTTTTGTCGCCGATGCCGACGGAGCCAACCCGAAATCGATGGCGAGCCTGCCGATCGGCGAGAGCAGCTTTGTATGGGCCCCAGATTCGCGCCACATCGCGTACTCGAGTGCGGTTATCGGCGCCGACGCGGTTTTGCACGGCATCCGGATAGTCGATATTACCGATGCGGAATCGAAGCGCCTGACCGGTGATGACGTCGCGGCATACTTCTACTCGCCCGACGGGAAATACCTCGCCTACATCGCGGTGCCGCCGGATCGCCCGTTCTATCAATGGGAACTGGCCGATCTGAAAAGCGGCAAGACTCGCCCGCTCGACATGTTCCTCGCCACCCAGGACGAGTCGGTGGCGTATCACTATTTCGATCAGCTCGCGCTCTCGCATTCGATATGGTCGCCCGACTCCAGCGAATTCGTATACGCAGGCGTGCGACTGCTGCACGGGCCCGACAAGGGTGGCGGGCCGACGCCGGAGCCGCAGTTATGGGTCGAGCCGGTCGATGGCCGCAAGCCTCGCTCGGGCCCGGCTGGCACGCTCGCGTTTTATTCGCCTGCGTTTTAGGACGGGTTCTCACGCATCTACAATTCGATGCGTAGCTACAAATTCGAAAAGACCTCGCGCGCGCTCAATCCCACCGGCGGATTCTTGAAGGGCTTCGCGTATTATTCGTTCTATCTGGAACTGACCGTCATCAATGCGCTGAATCCCTACATCGGATGCGCATTCGGCGACCGCGGCGGATGCCCTTACTGCTACGTGCGCGCGCTGCCGATCGCGATGAAGGGCGAGGGCGCGCCGTGGGGAAGCTGGGTCATCGCGAAGGTCAACTTGAAAGAGCGGCTGCGCGCCGAATTGGCCGCGATGCGCAAAGCGGGCCGTCTCGATGCCGCGACGGTGTTCATGTCGAGTGCGACCGACCCGTATCAAGGCCTCGAGCGCAAGCTTCGCATCGCGCGCGGCGCGCTCGAAGCCTTCATTGAATTTCCGGTTCGCCGTGTGCTGCTGCAGACGCGCAGTCCGATGGTCGAGCGCGATCTCGATCTGCTGAAGCAACTCGGCGAACGCGTGATCGTTTCCATCACCCTGGAAACTGATGACGACATCGTGCGCCGCGCGCTGACTCCCTCCTCGCCCTCGGTAGCGCGGCGCCTGAAGACGGCGCGCCTGATGCGGCGCGAAGGAATTCCGGTGCAGCTCGCGATCTCGCCCATGATGCCGAACCATCCGGAGCATTTCGCGGAACTGGCCGATGAGGCCGCCGATCGCGTGATCGTCGACAGCTACTTCGCCGGCGATGGCTCTGGAGGCCGCCGCTCGCGCGCACTCGGGATCGGCGAGCTATACCATCGTCTCGGCTATGAGGGATGGTTTCGCCCGGGCGCCGAGGAGCAACTTCTCGCGGCGCTGCGCGCCCGCCTCGGCGCCGACCGCGTCCTCTACAGCCGCGAAGGTTTCAGCGCCGTGTAGATGCCCTGACTGGTGCGGATTTCGATTTGGTGCGGAGTTCTTCGCGGAGAACGCGACGAAAGGTTTGTTCTATTGATCCATGCTCGATGAAGCGGCGGAGCGCGTCGTTGAGGAGCGTTTGATAGTTACCTCCTCGGGCGCGATGAGCTTGAGTTCGAAACCAGTCGAGAATGTCGTCATCTATGCGGATGGTGATCCTCGTTTTACCCGAACCAAGAGGTACCACCGCGCCTCGGTTGCCTTTGCTGAAGTCGTATTCTTTTTTCATCGGGCAATTTTTCGATATGCACATCTGTGCATACGATAAAAGCTGACCCGAAGAAACTAGCGGGTGGCTTCGACGGCGTGGACCAGCGCGACTAAGACGATCGCGCCGACGACAGCCACCGCAAGATGACCGATTCGGCCATGCGGGCTCGCGCCGATGAAGCTGAATATCAACCGTCCGATCACGGCGCCTACCAGCCCGATGAGAATGTCGGCGATGACGCCGAAGCCCGAGCCGCGCATCACCAGGCCCGCGATCCATCCCGCGAGAAGTCCGAGAATTACGGTGCCGACCATGATGAGGCTCCTTTCGGTGAAGTCAGCAGCCGGGCGCGTGATGAATCTTCGCGCGCGTGTAGGCGAGGTTTTGCAGCTCCTCGGCCAGCTCGATGGTGCGCAGACGCGCGGCGCGTGCGAGCGCCTGGGAATCAGCGTCGGTCGCGAGTTCGCGCAGAAACTTCACCCCCATCTCATGATGAAAGCGCTCGTCGGGTTCGATGACCTCGCGATAAAGCTGCGCGGTCTTATTGTCGCCGGCGCGCTCGCATAGCTCGATGAACTGACGATTCTTCACCATCGCGATCGCCTCCCGCGTGAATTGCCCGGCGGCGACGCGCTCGACGTCGGTTTCGAGTCCCTTCAGATATTGAAAGATTGGACTGTAGCCAGCCGCGAGCGCATTGAATCCCGCGAGGTTGTCGCCGAGTTCGCGCAGTCGCTCCTCGATGAGGTTGTAGTGTTTCGCCTCGTCGCCGGCCTGGCGCGCGAGCGCGAGCTTCAGCGCGACGCTCGCGGCTGACGGAAGCCATGTAGCCGCGATCTCACTCGCCTCGATTTCATTTTTGAGCGCGACCCGCAGCAGCTTGACCGGCGCGAGGTCACCGCCGACCTCGGCGGCGAGAGTTGCAGCCGGCGCGAGCCGCGCGAGGAGCCGATCGTTCTCGCGAATCAACTCGGCGACGAAAGTGTTGGCATCCATAGCCGAGTATCTCCGTTATGGTCGTGGGTTCGAGTTCCTTCGCGCAGCGGTCAGGATGACCACGGTCGTGGCGCGCGAGATCCTTCGCTGTAGCTCAGGATGACTACGCGGCGATGCCGCGTAGTCATTTCTTCTGTTCCATCGGCGCGCCGCAGCACTTCAGCGCGCCGGTGCCGCCCTTCGTTACGATCACTTGAGAGTTGCATTTGCTGCAGATGTAAACTTTGCCCAGTTGGTTAGCCATCGATAGTGGTTCCTGTCCCCTCGATATATTTCAATGTTTCACGCCCCGCGAAAAAGCGGCTTGCGCTTGTCCAAAAATGCCCGCACGCCTTCCGCACGGTCGGCGGTGGTTTGTAGCAGGGCATACAGATCCTCTTCAAGCCGAATGCCCTGCTCCAAGGTCATATCGTATCCTTTTCGCACTGCATCTTTCACCATCCGCACCGCCACCGGCCCGCGCGTGAGGATGGCCTGCGCGACCTCGCCCGCGCGTGCGCCGAGGTCCTTGCGATCCTTCGCGAGATACGTGACCAGCCCGATACGCAGCGCCTCGTCGCCATCGATCTTCGCACCCGCAATCAGCATGCGGATCGCATTGCCGATGCCCGCCAGCCGCGGCAGCCGCTGCGTCCCCCCGAACCGGGGCATCTCGCCGCGCGAGGGCTGCGTTAACGCGAACCGCGCCTCTGCCAGCGCGATGCGGATGTCGGCCGCCATCGCGAGTTCCATCCCTTCGTCGGTCGCGTCGCCGTTGACGATCGCCACAGTAGGCTTGGAGAGCACCGCGAGCGATTCGACCAGGTTGGGATTCACGTCCGCCTCGAAGCCGCCGCAGAACTCATCGCCGGCGCCGGTAATCGCGAGCATCGCGATGTCGCCGTCATCCTCCACGCGTTCAAAAAGTTCCATCAGCTCGGTGGCCATCGCCGCGCTGACACGATTGCGATTCGAGGGCGATGTCAGGGTTGCGGTGACGCATCCGCGTGCGCTAGCGATCTTGACGCTTCCGGATTTCGCAGATGCTCGAACGGCGCTACCACGGGATTTCTTCACGCCGTCACCATCGCGAACCTAAAGCATCGCGCGTAACTCTTTGCGCAGGATCTTGCCGAGCGGATTCTTCGGCAGCGCGTCGATGAACTCGATGCTCTCCGGACATTTGAAGCTCGAGAGGCGCTTGCGGCAGAAATCGATCAGCTCTTTGTCGCTGACGCTCTCGCCGGGGCGCTTGACCACGAAGGCTTTCACGACCTGGCCCCATTCCACCGACGGCACGCCGATGATCGCGACCTCATCGACCGCCGGATGACTCATCAGCACGGTTTCGATTTCCGCGGGCGCGATGTTCTCACCGCCGCGGATGATCATGTCGTCCTTGCGTCCGGCGAAGAACACGTAGCCTTCCTCGTCGACCCATCCGAGGTCGCCCGTCGCGCGCCATCCGTCGGGCAGCGCCGAATCGTCCTCGCGTCCGGCGTAGCCTTTCATGATGCGCGGGGTGCGGATGCAAATCTCGCCGACCACGCCGGCGCCCTGAAACTTGCCGTCGTCATCGCGCACCTTGATTTCCACGTCGGGCAGCGGCTGGCCGATCGAGTTGAGGCGCTTGAGTTTCAGCTCCTTCTCCTCGGCCGTGCCTTCGATGCGATGATCGTCGGGGCCGAGCACCGTCAGCGACGAGGTGGTCTCGGTCTGACCATAAGCGTTGACGAACCCGACGTGAGTGGGGAACGCCTCGATGGCGCGGCGGACCACCTGAATCGGCATCGGTGCGCCGCCATAGGCGAGGTTGGTCAGGTTGGAAAAATCGGCGTCCTTGAACCCGGGCTCGTCGAGGATCTGCTTCATCATGGTGGGGACGACGAAGGCGTGGGTGACCTTTTCCTTGACCACCAATTTGAGCCAGTTTTTCGCGTCGAATTGCGGCATCACGATGATTTTGCGGCCGGTCCAGATGTTGGTCATCATCGCGGTGGTTCCGGCGATGTGGTAAAACGGCACGCACACCAGCGCTACTCCACGATCAGTGCCATCGGCCATTTCGACGTTCGCGGTGACATACGCGACGAAATCGCGGAAGCGCAGCATCACGCCCTTCGGTAGCGAAGTCGTACCGCTGGTGTACATGAGGACGGAAACGTCTTCCTCCTCGACCTCAGCTTCGTTCTCGTCGGGTTCGGTGCGGCGCGCGAGTTCCGAGAGCTGATACATGTTGCCGTCGCCGCCGCCGAGTGCGACCACCTCGTTCACGTTGAGCCGTTGCCGAATGCGTCCGACCAGATCGAGGTAGCGATCGCCAACCAACAGCACTTTGGCCTTGGCGGTATTGATCATGTACTCGAGTTCGGGGTCCTTGGCGCGATAGTTAAGCGGCAGGAAGGTCAGGCCCGCCTTCGCGGCCGCATAGTAGCTGGCGATGTAACGGTCGGAGTTGGTATCGAGCGCCGCGACGACATCCTTATGGCCTAGTCCGAGTTGCTTGAAGACACCGGTATAACGCGCGACCATTTCGTTGAGTTGCGCGTAGGTGAGGCGGCGATCGCCGGAAACCACGATTTCCTGATCAGGAACGATCGAAGCCGGAATCGTGACGAAGTTAACAGTATTCACTGACCCGCTGTCCTCCTGGTGCGGCTACTATCGAGCGAATTGCTGCGCGCGTTTCGATGAGGCCGGGAAGGTTTCGCGGGCGGCTTCATCGCAGGCGCGGAAATCATCTTATATCGTTCAGCCAAACGGCGTTCGAGCGCGATCGCATCGCGAATTGGCAACTCGAGACCGTCCCATACTGCAAGTTTAAGCAACGCGGCTTGTTCGCGAGGAAGCCGCGCCAGCGTCAGTGCGAGCTCCAACGCGCGATGCCCCAAATTCTGCGCCGGAACGACCTCGGCGACCAAACCTACAAGCATCGCCTCGCGCGCGTCAATCCAGCGTCCTGTTATACAAAGATCCATCGCGCGCCCGAAACCCAGCCGTCGCGGCGCAGTCTGCGTGCCGGCCACGCCCGGAATCATGCCTGCGCCCGTTTCGGGCAGGCTGATGCGGGTATCGTCAGCGGCAATTGCGACGTCGCACAGTAGGGCCATTTCGAGTCCGCCGCCGACCGTGAAACCGTGGAGTGCGGCGACGGTGGGAATCGGCAGGGCGCGTATCCGGCCCCATACGTCGCGGCGAAAGCGGACCCATCGCGCGATTGTCGGGGAGGGCGCGCTGCCGAATTCGCTCAAGTCGCCGCCGGTGGAAAATGCTTTTCCCGCGCCGGTCAGCACCATGGCGCGAATTTCGCCGTCGTCGTGAATCGCGCCGAGGATTTCGAACAGGTCATCGCGCATCGCCATGTTATAGGCATTGAGCTGGTCGGGGCGATTGAGCGTCACCCACGCGACGACCCCGCGCTTCTCGAAAAGTACCGTAGCTAACTCGCGCTGCGGGGCTGATGGAGTTTCGTCAGGCATTCTACCCTGCGGACCACATTGGTTTGGTCAGCCTGATTTCTTTTTTGGATCTCGCTTGAGCTAGTCGCTCGGCTTCTGTCAAAGAGATTCTCGCTGAGGGGCGGATCCCCACTCATTCGGAACCGCGACCATCTCTTGAGAAGACCATAGCTTATCGGTCACTCCAGCTTCCATCGCTGGCGTTGCTCGCAACGTCTGATGAATCCGCACTAATTTGTAATGCGAGTAGATCGAGAGCCCGCTCTTCTGTGATACTTCCGGCGGTCCCCTGGGAAGCTAAAAAAAAGCCCGGCATGTGGCTTTCACCAGACCCCGGGCGGATTAAGTGCGGCGCCCCGTGAGGCACCGCTCTCTAATAGTCTAAGAATTGACCCGTTCCAGTCAAGTCCTACCGAGCCTCGATGGGACTGCCTCGGTTTGAAGGTTCGCCCAATGCGGCGAGCTCTCGACCGCCTTACTATTGCCCCGAATGCAGCTCGGCGCTATCGCTGTGCGCGATCGTCGGGCGGCCACGCTCATAAACTATACGCCCGCCCACCAGCGTGATGTCGACCGGAATGTTCATGAAGTCGGCTCCGCTCGCAGTCAGCGGATCCTTGCCGAGGATGACCATGTCGGCCAACCGGCCCGGCTCGATCGCACCCGCGTGCAACTTTGCCAGCCGCGCCGCCGAGGTGGTGAACATCGCGAAGGCTTGCTGCATGTCGAGCTTTTCCGCCTCGTTCAACGCATAACCTTCGAGCGCGGTCCGCGTCATTGCGGCGGAAATCGCTACCAGCGGTTTTGCCGGCGTCACCGGCGCATCGCTCCCGCCCGCGAGGCGGATGCCCTGGTCGCGCAGGCTCTTGAGACGATAGAGATACGGAACCAGCCCGGGCTCCTCGGCATACTTGGCGCCGCGGTAATAGATGAAGCCCGGGTTGCTGACGACCCACGCCTTAACCGTGTGTATCCATGTCAAATAGTTGGGCGGGATAAGCCCGCCGTGCTCGACGCGAAATGAAACCCGTTCTGCCTGATCGGGTGCGAGTTCCTTGAGCGTCGTTTCGATGGCACCGAGCGCGGCGTCGAGCTCCTCGACCTCGGTCGCATGAAACGCGCAATCGAGTCCCGCCGATGCCGCGTAGCGAACTTCGCGTGCGAGGGCGTTGGCCTCATAGCCGCCATGCGGCATGAACTTCGCCCCTGCGATGCTGATGCCCGCGGCACGTCCGGCGGTTGACGCGGCTGGGACCGTGCTCAGATGCTCGTATCCGATCATGACGGCGACCCGCTGGCATATCGAGCGCGAGGCGGTCAGCTTGCCGAATAGTTCCACCTGCGCCGCGTCATTGCGCGGGCTCGCGTCGGTGAATGCGGTCACGCCCGAGGCTGCGAGTTCGCGGCTGAAGATGCGCGCGCGAGCCTCGGTCTCGGCGGCGGTGACGAGTGGAAGTTTGGAGGTAATCCATTCTTCCATCCCGACCACTAATCCGGTCGCGCGACCGGTTGCGTCTCTGACGACCACCGCGCCGTCGGGGGTTTTGAAATCAGGCTGCTCGATTCCGAGGGCGTTCAGCGCTCGCGAATTGAGCCATGAGCCGTGCAGCGTCGAATGCCGCAGGCGCAACGGATTCTTGGGCACCGCTTGATCGAGTTCGTCGCGAGTCGGACCGCGGCCGTCGCGAAGCAAGGCCTCATCGCATCCGAAGGCGCGCAGCCAGTTGCCGGGCGGCGTCTTGGCGGAGGCGACGCGGAGTTCGGCGAGCAAATCATTGATGCTGCGGGCTTTGACCGTAAGACCGGTCGCCGCGGCCGCGCCTTCCATGAAATGGAGATGCGAGTCGATGAAACCCGGGATGACGGTGCGCCCGGCCATCTTGAGCAGATGGCTGCGCGGACCGACCATCGATTTCAATTCGGCGAATTTGCCGTGCGCGAGGATCGAGCCATCGAGAATCGCGACCGAGTCGCTTTCCGGATGCCCAAAGACTACGCCCTCGTGAAGGACCAGGTCGGCTTTATCAAGCGCCATCTACTTTTCGGATCCTCAACTCCCGCCCGGATCCATCAGCCGTCGCATGACGATGACGGCTTTCACGTTGAATCGTGATTCAGTCTGAAGAAGGAAGCGGCTTGGCCTCTTTGATCTTCATCTGCCCTTCGCAGCATTCGAGTTCGCCGGTCCCCGCCTTGTTGCAGAGCACCTCGGTGCCGCACTTTTCGCACTGATAGCGTTTTCCTAACTGATTAGCCATTGCTCCTCCGATAATCTCAACAGGACTGTAAGTCCAGAAAATTTAATCATTCATGGCGATTATTTTTCGAACGGAAGTTCGCTCACGATCGCCTTGATATCACCGCTCGATGCGCGCGCGAGGAGCGAACTGCCCGCCGTCCACGCACTATGACGCAGGATCGCCAGTCCAATCGCGCCCAGCCGCGGCGACATCACCGAACTGGTTACGCGACCGACCTCCTTGCCGTCAAGAAAAACCTCGATGCCGATCGGGACCGGTTGCTCGAAGCGCAGCCCCAGCATCTTTTTCTTGAGCCCGCCGCGCGCCGTCGCCCGCTCGATAGTTTCCTGCCCCAGGTAGCATCCCTTGTTGAACGAGATGGAGCGCTCGAGGCGCGCTTCGAGCGCGATGGTTTTGTCGGTGGTATCGACGCCCACCTTCGCGATGCCGTGCTCGACGCGCATGACCTCGAGGGCGGCTTCGCCGACCGTGGTCGCGCCGTTGCGTGCCAGTCGATCCGCGACCTCGCTCAACACCACTCGATCGCCGAGGAGGGAGAAGGCATCGCTACCGAACCTCGGAACCCGGCCGAGGACCGCATTAACGGACTTGGAGCATTGCCACGGTTTGAGAGAATGCGCTCCGCTGATCTCGGCGGCCGAGAGCGCATCGGTGGCGCGAGGTCCCTCGACGTGCAAGATGCTGAGCGGATGGAACTCCTCCATCTCGACGTCGTCGGCGACCAGCAATTTTTCCAGATGCTCCTTCTCACGCGGCCACGCCGACAGCTCGGTCTCCAGGGTCAGCGCCTTCTCCTCGAACCAGATGAGGAAGTCGCCAATGACGTGCGCGTGCTCGGTAAGAAATAGCGCGGGCACCACATCGCCCGGATGCGCGCCCTTCACGTCGGCACTGCACATCCCATGGAAAAACGAGACACGATCATCGCCGGTCACGCGCACAATCATGCGATCGTCGAGCAAGCGGAATCCCGCGCCCTCGGTCAAAGCGGCATACTCGGCGCCGAGCGAGGCCGCCGTACCAGAATCAGTATCGGTGTGGGTAAAACTCACCTTAAATTCAAACTAGCGGGCCGAATTCGGTCGCGGCCCGCGCCCTGAAGACAAAATCAAATTTTGCAGAAGGAAGCTTACTCACAAAGCATCAGTTGCGCTACGGGCCTCATCCGAACCCCGCGCTTCTAAGTCTGTGAAACGATGCTATGAAGCATCTAAACGTCAGTTTTCATGTGCAGATGTTTTAGCGTATTATACCGTCCATCAATGAGAACCTTCTGGCAGCGGCCGGCGCGATACGCGATTGCGATTGGATTCGCCTTCGGGATGGCGATATCCATCGTGCCCACGGTCGCGCACGGCGACGACTTCCATTTGACCGCGCAACATCTTAGCGATTCCGCCTTCGCCATTCTCAATTCGCTGACGAGCGATAGCAGCAAGGCCGGCGCTGGCGATGTGATTGGCGCGATGGCGAGCTTCGCCGGCGACGCGCAGACGCTATCGAGCGCGCTCGCAAACAACGACAGTGCGGGCGCGGCTGGCGCGATGACGGCGCTGATCGCGGATCGTCGCGCGGTTGACGAAGCATTGCTCAAGAATCCCGGCGCGATCGACTCGGCGAAATGGGCGCCGGTGAAGGCCGAGCTGGCGTCGATACAGAGCCATCTCCCCGAGGCGAGCAGCTCGACCGCGAAGGCGTCGGCTCCTGAACCTGCGCCTGAGCCTTCCTCGGACGTGGTGAAGCCTCCCGCGAGCGAGGCCGCCGCGACCGTTCCGGATGGTTCGGCGCCGCAAGTCGAGATCACAAGTCGAGTCACTGACGACTCCGGCCTTCACATTAAAGGATACTTGCAAGGTACAGACCTCAAATCCGCCGGCATCTACGATAGCGACACGATGATTCAGAAAATCGACCTGGCGCCAACCGTCGGGGCCCAGCGCGTCCTGCTCGATTTCAAGCTGGAGCAGGTCTCGCCGAGCGAAACCATTCGCGTGACTGATGCAGGCGGGCGTGCTGCCGAGGTGCATATCGCGAGCAACGAGACGCAAGTGGTTGAGTCGGGCGGGCATGAGAAGATGATCGAGCTGGGCGGAGACGCGGCGCCGAGCGATGCGCCGCCGGTCGAGCTCGCGTCGCGAGGGCCGCGCAATATGGCGGAGATTCCGAGCAAGTCGCCCTCGCGCCGCCACATCGATGCGAACGATACCGTCGCGCCGCTAACCGATGTCCAAATCAACCTCCTCGGTGTGCAGAAATCGATTGCCGAAGCGAACACCTATCAGGTCATCGGTCAGATCGCGGGCAACAACGTCAAGCGCGCCGGCATCTACATCGATGGGCGGCTCGTCAAGCCGATTCCAGTCACTCCCGAAAGCGATACATCGTTCAATGTGTCATTCATGATGCTCGGCAAAGAGGCGACTATTCGCGCGTATGGTGCCGGCAGCAATTACGTCGAATCGTCGATCGATTTGAGTACTGCGAATGGCACCGTGTTCGGGTCGAATCCACCGGCGGTAGGCGTGTATAGCTATCCAGTTAATCCCTACCCGGTGAATCCGTACGCGCGCAATCCGTATGGGTATCCGACGAATCCGTACGGAGCGCCGCCGTATGGCTCACCTGGATACGGCGCGCCAGGGTACGGCTATCCCAACAATGGCTATCCAAACGGTTATCCCAACGGATATCCGCCGCCGAGCCGTCCCTGGTGGTCGAAGATTTTCTAAGCTGATTCGGTTTGCCGCGTGGCCGTCATCACGCGTCGTCGCAGGTTGCCCCAGCCTCATCGCGTCGGTAACATTCGAAGTTCGCTTCAATCAAAATCATCCATAATGCTTAAATTGATTACCGTATGCTGATCCAAGCCACCCAACTGCGTTCCGGAATGGTGCTCGAGTACAACAACGATCTCTGGCGCGTCATGACCATCACCCACATCACACCCGGAAACTGGCGCGGCATGGTGCAGACCAAGCTGCGCAACATCAAAACCGGATCGCAGACCGAAAACCGCTTCCGTTCGGAAGATCGCGTTGAGCGCGTCATCCTCAGCCAGGTGATGATGCAGTTCCTGTATCAGGACGGCGACGACTACAACTTCATGAACACCGAGAACTACGAGCAGATCACCATTCCGCGCGATCTGATCGAAGATGTCGTCGGCTTCCTCACTCCCAACATGGAAGTGCAAGTCGAGTTCTACGAAACTACGCCGCTCAATGTGACGCCGCCGAAGACCGTTGACCTCAAGGTTGAGCGCACCGATCCCGGCATGAGGAATGCGGCCGTCACCAACACTCTGAAACCGGCGACAATGGAAACCGGCCTGGTCGTGCAGGTCCCGCATTTCGTTAATGAAGGCGACGTGATCACGATCAACACCGAAACCCATGAATACGCCGGCCGCGGCAAGAAGTAGCCAGGAAACACCAAAGATGCGCCAGCCGCGCGAAAAAGGCGCGGCGCCGCGCCGTCCGCGTCCGCAAGAACTCGCGAGAGCTATCCGGCCTCGCGAGCGCAAAGCAGTCGCGAAACCTGGCGCGAAAGATTCGGCGCAAAATTCCGCGCGGAATGCCGCTCGCGCGACCCAGGCTCCACTGCGCGCCGGTCCCGGCGTCTACATCGTGCAGACGCAGCCGGGATTCGAATCGATCGCGTGGAGCGAAATTGCCGCAAAAGTTCCACCCGCCAAAAAGCTCGGGACGCGCACTGTGCCCGAGCGTGCGGGGATGCTGATTTTCGAAGCACCGCGGCCCGCGGCGCTGGCCGCCTTGCGATGCGCCGAGGATCTCTTCGCGACCGTCGCGTATCGGTACGGCCTCGGCGACGACGCGACCTCGCTCGACAAGGTTCGCGCCGCTATCCGCGGATGCACTCATCTCGATGACGCGCTGAATGCGCGTGTCGCCATTGTGAAGGGCGCGCGCGCGGGAAAAAAACTACGCTTCAAGGTGATCGCGCGGCTGTCCGGCGAGCATGATTTTCGCCGGGTTGACTTCAAGCATGCGGTCGAAGTCGGCATCCTCGAGCATGGCGACCATCTGTGGCGTCTCGATGAAGACAACGCCGAGGTCGAGTTCTGGGCCACGATGCTGCGCGACGAATTCATCTTCACGCTGCGCCTCAGCGACGACACGATGCGGTTTCGCGACTACAAAATCGCGCATCGCCCCGGGTCGCTGCGTCCCTCGGTCGCCGCGGCGCTCGCGCTGGTGTCGAATCCCGCGCCCGATGATGTTTTCCTCGATCCCCTGTGCGGCACTGGCACCGTGCTGATCGAGCGAGCGCATTGCGGCCGCTACGCGATGCTGCTCGGAGGCGACAGCGATCGCGACACGCTGGAGGCGGCGCGCGAGAATATCGGCCCGCGCTACAAGCCCATCGAGCTCAAGTTATGGGATGCGACGGCACTGCCGCTCGAAAAAGCCAGCGTCGACAAGATTGTCAGCAATCTGCCGTGGGGCATGAAGCATGGATCGCATGGCGACAATCGGCGGCTGTACCCGAAGTTGATTGCCGAGTTTCGCCGCGTGCTGAAACCCGGCGCCACGATGGTCCTGCTCAGCGCCGAAAAGCGGCTGATGAGTGAGCTGTGGACCAGAGCACATCTCCGTCCGTCGCGCATCCTGCACGTGACGGTGCTCGGCGCGCCCGCGGCCATCTACATCTGTTCTAACTAGAAACCGGATAGGCCCACTACTACCACTGCCGGTGTTCTGTATAATTGACCCGATTCAGTTGGGTGGCGATTAATTTCTCGCGGGGGAACGGGGGCCAGGATGGAACGCAGCCAGACTTCATTTCGCGTTAGCACTTCACGGACGGCCGCAATTGCTGCGGCCTTTTTTTTCGCCGCCTTCGCATTTGCGGCTCATGAACCGGCGACTACCGCGCGTAGGAACGGCCCGTCCCTCGGGGCGCGCTCCCGCGTGATGGAAAATTTCGGGCGGTTGCCTCTTTCGTTCGAGCCCAATCGCGGGCAGGCCGACGCCAAAGTCGATTTCCTGTCGCGCGGCCGCGGCTTCGAGGCGTTGCTAGATAGGCGAGGTGCGACGCTGGTGCTTGCCACCACGAAAGCGAAGTCTTCGGCCGCTCATCCAATCAGGATGAATGTGGAGGGCGCGTCCATCGGCGCTCATCCCGAGGCGCAAGATCGCCTTCCCGGAGTGGTGAACTACTACCGCGGCAACAATCCGGCCAAATGGCATCGCGGCGTGCCGACTTATAGCCGCGTCAAATACGACGCTGTCTATCCGGGAATCGATCTCGCCTACCATGGCGACGGTGGCAAATTCGAATTCGATTTCGTGCTGAAGCCCGGCGCTGATGCGCATCGCATCGCACTCGGCTTCGATGGTATATCCCGCGCCGAAGTTGCCGCCGATGGCAGCGCGCTGCTCAAGACCGCGCAGGGTGACCTTACCTTGAAACGTCCACTCGCTTATCAGGAGATTGCCGGCACGCGCCATCAGATCGACGCTGGCTACAAGGTCTCCGATAAACGGATCACTATTGCGCTCGGCGACTACGATCATTCGCGTCCGCTGACCATCGATCCGGTACTACTCTTTTCAACCCTGTTCGGCGGTACCACGACTGTAATAAACGGTGCGGCAATCGATTCTTCCGGAAACGTCTATGTCACCGGATACGCATTCGATTGCACCGGATGCGTGGAGTTTCCGACTTCCGCCGGCAGTCAGACCTACGCGGGCGGGAGCGACGCGTTCATTTCCAAGATCAGCTCAGACGGTTCCACGTTGGAGTATTCGACCCTTATCGGTGGCAGTAATTTCGACGAAGGGAAAGGCGTGGCGGTGGATGGGAGCGGTAACGCTTACCTGGCTGGCGAGACATTTTCGACCGATTTCCCGAGGACAGTCGGTCCGGCGAGCGCTCCCGGAAACGGCGACGGTTTCGTCGCCGAGTTCGGAACCACCGGTGCGGTAACATGGGCGACCTATCTCGGTGGCAGCGGTTTTGATGAGGCATTTTCGATCGCGGTCCCACCCGGATGCGCGAGCAATTGCAATGCCTATGTCGCGGGGCAGACGCAGTCGTCGAGTTTTCCGGGCGCTAGCGGGTTCACCGGTGCGGACGACGCTTTCGTGACCGAGATGACGGCTGACGGCACCGGCGAAGTGTACACCACACTAATTGCTGGAAACATCGGCGCAACGGGAGCCGGCAGCGCTATAACGTTTGCTACCAGCATCGCAGTTGACAGTGGCGGTGTCTCCTTCGTGGCGGGCGGCACCGATGCGACGGATTTCCCCAAGACCGAAGGAGCATCGCTAACCGGAGCGACCGACGCATTCGCAGCGAAGCTCAATTCCAGCGGCACCGTCGCGTATGCGCGGCTTTTGGGCGGCAGCGACTACGATCAGGCGGAAGGCATCGCCATCCAACCCAATTGCTCCGAACCCTGTAATGCCTACGTCGAGGGCATCACATTCTCAGCCGATTTCCCTACTCACGCCGGATTAGGGACGAGCTTGACCAGCACCGCTGCGGAATTCATTGCCGAGTTATCGCCCGATGGCAGCAGCACCGTCTATTCGACCTTGCTCGGAACTAGCGACGCGCCGCTCTTCGCCGCGGTAAATGGAATTGCGGTCGACACCGCCGGCGATACTTATTTAATCGGCAGCACGACCTCCGCATCCTTCGCGCTCCACAATCAAGTTGGCACCTTCCCCGGCACCAACGGAGCAGTCTTCCAATTCGAGGAAGGGTCCCCGGGCCCAACTCCGACGCCGGCACCGAATCAACTTACCTGGCCATCGACGAATGGATCGGCGTTGAACATCCAGCAAGGCAACAGCGGTAACCAGGTCGTAATCGGGACTACCACCGGACTCTTCGTTAGCACCGACGGCACGACTTTCACCCACGCTACCGCCACCGGATTACCCTCCGGCGCAGTCCCCGCAGTGCAGTACGAAACCAGTCTGACCCCGAATGTGATTTTCGCCGGAACTGGCAGCGGGCTCTATGTATCGACCAATATGGGCGCCACCTTTTCTTCAACCGGATTAACTAAATCAGTCGAGTTTGTCGTCGATATCGCGGGCAGCTCACTGAGCAACACCGACATACTCGCCGGTACGGTTAGCAATGGCGCATGGTCGAGCACCGACGGCGGAACGACGTTCACGCAAGTTGCCTCTCTGCCCAGAACCGCTACGATTTTCTCGCTGGCCACGAGTGCGAAGGACGGCGGCCAGGTATTCGCGGGAACCAGTCGCGGTGTCTACACCTCCGCCAATGTGACAACGAGTTTCCCGGGAACCTGGAGCGCAACGAATCTCACAATGTCGGCGGTGGGGTCGGTGACTGGCGACCGCAACTCGACGCCGCCGGTTATCTACGCGGGCACCTTCTTCCAGGGCCTCTACGAGAGCACTGATAACTTCAACACCTTCATTCGCGCCAACATACCCCAGTTCAGCTACTCGGCTGTGGAGCTCGATCGCGACAACGGCACCACGCCCTCGACGATCTTCGCCGGCGTGAATGCTTTGGAGCAGGCCTATGTTTATCAGAACCCCTCCGGCTATGGCGGCGCATTTTTCCCGACCAATTTTGCCAATCAGCCGGGCAGTGTGAAGGGCATGAAGAATCCGTACGTGGGAGAGCTGCTCCAGTTCCATCCGGTGATCGCAGAACTCAATCCAAACGGCACTTCAGTGACTTTCTCCAGCTATCTCGCGGGTACCCGATACGATAGCCCGGGCGGAATCGCGGTAGATCCGACCGGTACGAATATTTATCTCGCGGGCACCACCTATTCATCGGACTTCCCGACGCAGGGACCTCAGCAGACTTCCTACGACGGCTTCGCGAATGGCTTTATCGCGAAGATAGGACCGCCGGCAGGAGCGACTGCGACGACGACCGGAACGCCAAGTCCGACCCCGACCGGCACGCCCACGATGGTTGCCACGCCGACTCCGACCCCGATTCCCGGGAAGATTGCCGCCGCGCCGTCGAAGCTGAATCTCAAGCCGGTTGGCATCGGTGTGGGTGCGTCGTCAACCGCCAAACTAACCATAAAGAATGTCAGCAAAACTGGAGAACTAGTCGGCAATGTCTCAATCGCCAACAACCAACCCGGCACCGCCTTCATTCTGAGTCCGGGGGGTATGTTCGATATCGCGCCGCACGGGACGCCGCTGATTGAGACGGTCACGTTCACTCCCGATGCGACCTTGGACACCGCCATGATAACCATAATGAGCAACGATCCATCCAAGCCGACCATCCCCATTTCGGTGACTGGGAAAGGCTTGGCAGGCAAGCTCTCGGTGGCGAAAACATTGGTCATCAAGAGTCCGGGCGTTAATATGCAGGGATCTGCGAACTTGATCCTGAAAAACGTCGGAAAGGGCATTCTGATGGGAACGTCGATGCCTCCGACGCCGAATTCGATCTTTATGGAAGCGGGCGGAGGAGGTGGTGGCGGCAATAGCGGCATCTTGCCGGGCAAGACCAAACCGATACAGATAATCTTCACCCCGGCGCAGACCGGTACCACACTCGGAAGCATCGAGATCGACGTACAGTCGCCCAGCACCCCAGCCAAGGCCACGGTGACGCTGAAGGGAATTGCGAAATAGGCAATCGCATCCGCGATAGGAGAAGGGCGCTCTCGACGGGCGCCCTTTTCTACCTCTCCCGCGGCTGAGTTTACAAAGCCGCGAATTGGGAGAGGTCGTGAGCCGACATGCGAAGCATGTAGGCGATCGGGTGAGGTTTCAGCCGTGCGCGCGCAGTCGCAAGTCGCGCGCTTGCGTACGAAACGGCTCCGGCAGCGGGACTTCGCGCCCGTCGCTCCACACGCTCTCGAGCCGATAGAACTCGCGCGCCGGCTCATAGAAAACGTGGATCACGATGTCGTCGTAGTCGAGCACGACCCAATGCGCATGCGGCAAGCCCTCGACCGCAAGCGCATGCTCTCCGTCGCGATGCATCCGCTCCTCGATGCCGCGCGCGATGGATTGCACTTGGACGTCGGAGCGTCCGGTGGCGATCACGAAATAGTCGGCGATCGAATTGAGATGCTCGACTTCGAGCACGACCAAATCGTAGGCCTTCTTTTCCAGCGCCGCCTGCGCGACGGCGAGTGCCTTGTTTAGCGATGTCACCTTAGGTAGCTCGATCGAATTTGCAAGTTCGGCAAGTTTGCAGGGTTGAGCGGCGAAAAAAAATTCCGGGCAGCGGCAGCATCAAGCATCAATAGAGGGCGTGGCGGCGAATGTAATCGACCACATCGCCCGGCAGCAGGTAATTGACCGATTCCTTGTTCTGGATTTTCTGACGGATCTGCGTCGCCGAGATTGGAAAGAAGGTGGTTTGTACAAATGACAGCGTCTGTCCGCCTGGATTCACGTAATGATCTTGTTCCCTAATGTAGCCAAAGCGATCCAGAGCGGCAAGCGAAACGCGCGGCGCCTCTTCGCCCTCGCGCAGCCGCGTGTGCACCGCGATGCTGCATAGCCGCACCAGCTCGTCGCATTCCTTCCAGGTCTCCAACTCCGCGAATTGATCGGACCCCATCAGAATGAAGATTTGCGCCTGATTCCGCATCGTGGCCGCAAAATGTTTCGCGGTGTCGATGGTGTAGGAACGGCCGGCGCGGCGCACTTCGGCCTCCGACACCATGAAATATCGATTGCCCTTGGTCGCGAGGCGCACCAGTTGGAGGCGATGCTCGGCCGGGGCCAACTCGCCCTCGGGCTTATGCGGCGGCGAGGAGGCGGGCACGAAGTAGACCAGGTCGAGCTTCAGCATCTCGCGCACTTCCTCGGCCGCGCGCAAATGTCCGAAGTGGATCGGATTGAAACTCCCGCCGAAAAGTCCTACCCGCAATTAATACTCCGTCAGATCGATCAAACGTCGCCGTTCGGGATCACTCAGCTTCGTACCTGGCCTTCGCCGCGAACCACATATTTGTAGGTCGTCAGCTCGCGCAAACCCATCGGGCCTCGCGCATGGAGCCGGTTGGTGGAAATTCCGGTCTCAGCGCCGAAGCCGAATTCGAAACCGTCAGTAAAGCGCGTGGAGGCGTTGATGTAGACGGTAGCCGAATCGACCTCGCGTTCAAAGCGAGCCGCGGCGCTCGCGTCCTGCGTCACGATCGCATCGGCGAGGCCCGAGCCATGGCGGCGGATAAATGCAATCGCCTCGTCGATCGAATCCACGATTTTTATCGAGAGAATCAGATCGAGATACTCGGTGTCCCAGTCCTCGTCCGTCGCATGCTTGATGGCTGGAATTATAGCGCAGGTCGCCTCGTCGCCACGGAGCTCCACTCCAGCCGCGATGAAACGCTTCGCCATCGCGGGAAGAAACTTCGCTGCTACCTCGCGATGGACCAGCAGATTTTCCATCGCGTTGCATACCGATGGCCTGCTTACTTTGGCGTTGAAGCAGATCTCCTCGGCCATCTTCAGGTCGGCCGCGCGATCGACAAAGGTGTGGCAGAGGCCATCGAAATGCGGCATTAGCGGCACTGCGGATCCAGCGAGCGCCTCCTTCAGCGAGCCGCCACCGCGCGGGATGATCAAATCGATCTCCTCGGGATGCCGCTTGAGAATCTGGATCGCGTCGCGATCGGGCGTATCGATGAAGGTTACCGCGGCGGGATCGATGCCCGAGTCCTCGAGCGAGCGCGCCAGCATCCTGGCGAGCAGCGTGTTGGCCGCGAGCGCTTCCTTTCCGCCCCGCAGCACTACCGCGCTGCCGCTTTTGAAGGTCAGCACTCCCGCGTCGATCGTCACGTTGGGCCGCGACTCGTAGATGATCGCGATCACGCCGAGTGGCACACGCATTTTCTGAATTTGCAGACCGTTGGGACGACTCCAGCTCTCCATGATCTCGCCGACCGGGTCAGGAAGTGCTGCAACTTCCTCGACGCTTTTGGCCATCGCGGCGATGCGCGCGTCGGTGAGAGTCAGACGTTCCAGGAACGCGCCTGCTCTTCCGGAACTCTTCGCGACTTCGAGATCCTTGCGATTGGCTTCGAGGATCGCACTGGCGTTGGCTCTGAGAGCCTTCGCAAGCGATAGCAGCGTAGCGTTCTTGCGCTCGGTGGAGCATAGCGCGAGCGAATGCGAGGCTGCGCGCGCTTTTTTTAGTTGCGAAAGAATTTGGGCTTCGAGCGTCATCAAAGTTTCGCGTCGCCAATCTCTTCGAGTAAGACGAAATTATCGCGATGAATGACTTCGTCGGCAACCTTATATCCTAGCAGCGATGAAATCTCGGCGGTGCGCCTGCCCTTGAGTTTCGCGATATCGGGCGCCGCATAGTTCACCAACCCGCGGCCGAACTCGACGCCGTCCGGATCGATGAGACTCACACAATCGCCGCCGGCAAATTCTCCGCGCACCTCGCGAATGCCCGAGGGCAATAGCGAGCGGCCCTTTTTGCGCAGCGCCTCCGCCGCGCCCTTGTCGACGCTGAGCGCTCCCGAAGGCTTGAGCGCGAAGGCGATCCAATGCTTGCGGCTTTTGAGCCGCGTGCCCGCCGGCGTAATCAGCGTGCCGATTTCGCGCGCCGGATCGAGTGCCGCCGCGATAGTGCCGGGCGCGCGCCCGGGCGCGATGATCACCGCGATTCCCGCGCGCGCCGCCTGTTGCGCGGCTTTCAGCTTCGACGCCATCCCGCCGCTTCCCAGCGGCCCCGCGCTCTCGGCGACCAGCCCCTTCATCTCGGCTTCCGGATTGGTGATCAGCGGAATCAGATGCGCGTCGGGACGCTTGCGCGGATCGCCGGTCAGGACCCCGGGCACATCGGTCAGGATCACCAGCATCTGCGCCTGCACCATCGAAGCAACCAGCGACGACAACATGTCGTTGTCACCGAAACGAATTTCCTCGACCGCCACGGTGTCGTTTTCGTTGATAATCGGGATCACGCCCGACGCGAGCAGCACGGTCATCGTCTGCATCGCGTTCTGACGGCGCTTGCGATCGGAGACATCTTCATGCGTCAGCAGAATCTGCGCGACCGTGCGATCACATTCGGAAAACGCAGCCCCCCATGAACGCATCAGCTCAATTTGTCCGGTTGCCGCCGCAGCCTGCCGCGCTCCCATCGTCGCGCCCGGCATTCTGCCCAGCTTCGCACGGCCCGCCGCGATCGCGCCCGAGGTTACCAGGATGATCTCGCGGCCGTTACGCGCCGCCTCATCGACATTGTGGGCGAGCCCCGTGATAACGCCGGCGTCGAGGCCGGCTTCATCGGACAACACCGCGCTGCCGACTTTGATGACGATGCGCCGCGCGCTTTTGAGGATCGCCTGTTTGTAATCTAGCTGGGACAGTCTTTTACCTTTCCTCGGACTGCGCTCCGCCCTCGGAGCGGCTGCGCCGCGGCTTCGCCCGCTTCGCGTCTCACTTTATCGGAAACGATCGTTTTCCAGCTCCTGCGGCTTTTGCGTTTCGATGTTGCGAAGCTGGGCGGCGATCGCGGCGACCAACGGCTCCAGCCCCGTATGCTTTTCCGCCGAAATCGCCATCACGTTCAGACCGGTTGCCGCTTCGACCTCGCGCGCGATCGCTTTCGCATCAGCTTTCGCTACGAGGTCCATCTTGTTCAGCGCGACGATCGATGGCCGCCCGGGAAGCTCAGGATCGAATGCTTCCAGTTCGCCGCGCACGACGCGGAAATCGTCGGCGGGCGTTCCGCTCGCATCGAGCACGTAGACCAGAACGCTGGTGCGGCTGATATGGCGCAAAAATCGAATGCCGAGGCCCTGGCCAAGATGCGCGCCTTCGATGAGACCCGGAATATCGGCAATCGAAAACGCTTCCTCATCTGAAATCATCACGCGGCCGAGATTCGGCGTGATGGTGGTGAAAGGGTAGGGCGCGACTTTCGGACGCGCGGCAGTAAGCGCTCGCAGCAGCGTGGATTTTCCCGCATTCGGGAGACCGACAAGGCCGACTTCCGCGACCAGGCGCAGCTCGAGACGCACCCATCGTTGCACGCCCGCAGTACCCGGCGTTGCGATACGCGGTGAGCGTCGCGTCGACGTCGTGAAGTGGATATTGCCCTTGCCGCCTTCGCCGCCCTGCGCGATTACTTTCCGTTCGCCGGGCATCACCATATCAGCGAGGATGTCGCCGCGCTCATCATCGATCACGACGGTGCCCGGTGGTACGCGCACGATGAGGTCGGTGGCGGCCTTGCCGTACTGCTGCTTGCCGCGGCCGGATTCGCCGTCGCGCGCGATGAGTCGCGGTTGATATTTGAAATCGAGCAGCGTCGACATCCCCTCGTTGACTTCGAAGATGACGCTCCCGCCGCGCCCGCCGTCGCCGCCGGCCGGTCCGCCCATGGGACGATATTTTTCGCGCAGAAAGGCGATGGCCCCATCGCCACCCTTGCCGGCGTGCACGAATACACGTGCCTCATCGATGAATCGCATGTTCGAGGTTTATCTTATGGCATTCGGCGCGCGCCGGTAACCGGTGCCGAACGCGTCCAATTGAGAGAGTCTCGTTATGCTAGAATGATGGTTCTTCCCTTGTGGTTGGGGGAAGTGGCGAGCAGTGGTCCCGAGCGCTGCGCGAAGGACCTCGAACGGCACACTCTCGAATGCAAAAACGCAAAAACAAACCCACTGCGAGCATCGCGAGCAGTGGTCCTGAGCGCCGCGCGAAGGACCTCGAATGCCGCCAATCTCAAGTGTTCAAAGTGCAAAAACAAACCCACTACGCCGTTCCCCCGCCTGATCGAAAAGTACAAAAACAAAGCCATTTGGAGATCAGGAGAATGAATGGCGTAAGTCCTTGGTATTGCTCGGCTTCCTCGGATTAATTGAACAATCGTTCAGGGCAAAACAAAAGGCCGATCGAGGTCATCGATCGGCCTTTGCTAATCGGTGGCGATCCGAGGGTGCCTACGCGCAGGCCTCCGCCAGGACGCGCACCGTATCGATGGAGTTCGTGCCGATCAGCATCGTTTTCAACGGCGAGGACTTCCACGCCTTCAGGCGCTCGACGATTCGTTCCTTCGGTCCGACCAGCGCGACTTCATCGACCAGCTTGTCGGGAATCGCGGCCATCGCTTCGTTCTTCTTGCCGCCGAGGTAGAGGTCCTGGATCTGCGCGGCCTCGCTCGGATAGCCGAGGCGCTTGGCATAATCGTTGTAGAAGTTCTTGCTGCGCGCGCCCATCCCACCGATGTAGAGCGCCATCGCGGCCTTCACCGGCATCCGGCACTTCTCGACGTCGGGACCCATCACGCAGGTGACGAATGGTGCGACGTCGAATTGGTCGGGAGTCTTATGGCCCTTCGCGAGGCCCACCTTCACCGCATCGCCGATGACGTTGTACTTCTCGGGACTCATCCAGATCGGGAGGACGCCATCGGTTATTTCCGCCGCGAGCTCGAGGCCCTTCGGGCTGATCGATGCGCTATAGATCGGCATGTCCTTGCGCCCATGCAGGATGCTCTTGAGCGGCTTGCCGAGCCCGGTCGAGCCGGGGCCGGTATAAGGAACATCGAACTCTTTGCCATGCAGCTCGACGGGCTTTTCGCGGTCGATGATCATCCTCAGGATTTGGACGTACTCGCGGGTGCGCCGGAGTGCCTTGCCGTAGGGCATCCCATGCCATCCTTCGGCCACCTGCGGCCCCGAGGGTCCAATGCCGAGGATGAAGCGTCCGCCGGAGAGCGCATCGAGGGTCATCGCGGTCATTGCCGTCATCGCGGGACTGCGCCCGGGCATTTGCATGATTCCCGCACCGAGGCGAATCTTCTTTGTGAGCGCGCCGATCCACGCCAGCGGAGTGATGACGTCGGAGCCATAAGCCTCGCCGGTCCAGACGGAATCGAAGCCGCACTTCTCGGCCTCGAGGATAAGATCCATCGGCAATCCCATTTGGGCGCCCGAATATCCGGTAATCAATCCGAGTTTCATGGTGTGCTCCTGTTTGCTGAAAATGAAAAAGCCCCGCGGAGAAATCCGCGGGGCTCGTTTGCCTGATGATGCGATACGCGTGCTACGCGCTCGCCCCCTCGGATGCGGTCTCCGCGCTCGGTTCGATCCTGACGCGCCGCTTCACGTTGTTGAACGTTTCGTACTTAACCACGCCATCGATGCGGGCGTAAAGCGTATAGTCGCGGCCCATCCCGACATTGCGGCCCGGATGCACCTTGGTGCCGCATTGGCGGACCAGGATGTTGCCGGCTTTGACGGTCTGGCCAGCGTAGATTTTGATGCCGCGATGTTGTCCGGGACTGTCGCGGCCGTTGCGCGTTGAACCTTGTCCTTTCTTATGCGCCACGGGTGGATCTCCTCAGAAAGGCGGCTTGATGTGGCCGCGCAAAGCTAACGGGGCTACGCGCCCGCTGAAATCTCTTCGATCTTGAGCACGGTCAATTCCTGGCGATGGCCGCGCTTGCGGCGATAATTCTTACGCCGCTTCTTCTTGAATACGATTACCTTAGTGCCGCGCGGCTGCTGCACGATTTTCGCGTTCACTGCGGCGCCCGCCACCAGCGGTCGTCCGACGACGGGACTTTCGCCGCCGATCGCGAGGACCTCGGTAAGCGAGATTTGCGAGCCGACATCGCCGATGAGGCGTTCGACGGTGATTTGGTCGCCCGCTGCGACGCGGTACTGTTTTCCGCCAGTCTTTATGATTGCAAACATGATTGAATGAGAACCACCTTAATTATCGGTCTTAAGTAGCCGTGTCAACGCACCCTCAATTGAAAGGTTTCGCAGAGCCTTTAGATGACGGATTGGTAGGCCAGGTGGCGGAGGTTCATCGATTCCAGTACCGACCGGTCGCGATGCAAACTCAGTCGGGGTGCGTGCCTTCAACCGAGTTTTCCAGAACCTTGCCGGTCTTTGCGTCGATCCCGACCTCATGCTTCGCGTCGCCATGCTGGATGACGAACGAATAGCGCAGTCCGCTGCCTCCTGATTCCTGTTCCAATTCTTCGTCGACGATCTTGCCTGGATAAGTTTTGACGGCGAGCTGGCGCGCACGGGGTAGCGCCACCTTAGTCTCCGGCAGGTACTTTTCGCCCGTGAAAGCGAATGCGTTACTTGCGACCAGAATAATTGCGAACGCGACGGCGTATAGTCGTTTCATCGCGTAACTCTATCGTATGGACAAGCCTTAGACGACTGTTCCATGATCTTAACCAAGCCGAATTATGATTATGAAGCGGGGGATTCCAGCACTGATAGCGGCGCTGCTTTTGATCGCCGGATGCGCATCCATGCGATCGATGCACTCGCTCGGGCAGCAAGGCAGCCCATATCATCCGCCCGATGCGGAGACCCGTTCACAAGAGACGCCGCCGCCGACCAATGGGCCGGTTCCCGTCAGCCTCAGCGCTGATGGATATTTCACCGCCGAGGGAATGAGGATTTCATTTTTGCGCGAATGCGCGGAGACCACGCTCAAGGACGGTTACGACTCGTTCGCGCTTTTCCACTACGCGATGATGGAGCCGCAGCCGCGTCATTTCGAAGCGCATGGCGATATCGTCGAGGCGCGCGGCCGGATCGATGATCGCGGCAAAAACGTCTTCGATGCGCGCAAGGTTCTCGCCGATCCTTTCATCTAGAAATCGCCTGGAAGTTTTCTGCAAATCTCCGCTCACCTAGTCCGAGCTTAAGGTTGTGGGTGGAGCGTCTCGAGCTGGCCGCGTGACGCGGAAAGTCCATCCGTAATGGCGGCCGTTGACGTCGATCGATACCGCATAGAGGCGGCCCTCGACCATCGGATCGAGTGGCACGATAACTACCGCGCCGGTTTTTTGCAGCGCGTTCACTGCGGCGGCGGTTTCGCCCGCATCACCGCGGCTGGGATAGTCGACCGCATCGTAAACGCAATGCTCGACGGCGGCACCGTCGGCCGTCAGCGAATGCGATCCGACGCGCAGCGAGGTCCGGGATCCAAATTGGATCGTGATTGGCAATCCTGATGGCGCATAATATCCATCGCACGCGGCCAGCGGATTGGGCCATTCGCCACCTGGAAACGCGCCGATGCTGACCTGCGAGCCGGGCGCGGGAAACATTACTGGACGCGCGTGATTGGGACGCCACGCCGTCCGCACACGCGGGTTCCTTTGAACTTCGAGCACGGAAGCCGAGACGTAATCTTCGCGATCACTGCCCCATCCGACCGAGGTCACCGAAGGATCGAGCAGGTCGACGCGATGGAACGGTCCTGCTATCCATTCGTCGACCGCGGCATCGGCGATTTGGTCCGGAACCGGATCCAGCGGAGATTCGAGGACTACCTTGCGCAGCGCGATATCGCTGCGATGCGCGGCGCCATCGCCGTCGATGGTGTACCAGCGATTTCCCGGCACCTCGCCATGCGCCGATGCGCCTTGCGTGACGCCATCTTCGAAATTCTTGACCAGGTAACGGGCGTGCGCGCGATCAGCGGCACTTAGGCGCGGATTTTTTGTGACCGGCGCCACGCCTGCCATCACGCGATAATGATTGAGCCTGTCTATCCAGCTTCCGCTGCTGGCGTGATCGAGTTGAGTGCCGGTGTACCAGTGATTGTCCGACGATTCATTACGGGTTGAGGTGGGCGAACATCCGTCGAGAAGTAGAAGAACACAAACGAGGAGAAGGCATGTAATCGGCTCATGTGTCCCCCACGAGGTCGCAGGATTTTGCGGCCGGAAGGCCGCGGAAAATGCTTTTTGAAAATGCGTCTAGTCGAGGCCGAGGCGTTCCTTGCCCTCGGGCGAGATCATCTGCGGGTTCCAGGGCGGATCCCACACCAGATCGACGTTGGCCTCCGATACGCCTGGAATTTCCGAAAGCTTCTGCTTGGCGTCCATCGCGATCGATGCGCCCATGCCGCACCCTTGCGCGGTCAGTGTCATCTTTACATCCACCCGTTTGCTGCCGTCGGGAAGCGGTGCGACTTCCATCCCGTAGACCAATCCGAGATCGACGATGTTCACCGGAATCTCGGGGTCATAGCAGGTCTTGAGCTGCTCCCACACCATCGATTCGGTATCTCCTACAGCCGCAGCCTCGCCAGCCTGCTCTGGAGTCTTGCCCAGTGCGTCGGCATCGCTGCCCGCGATCCGGTACAGGCCCGCATACGCGGGGACCTGGACAGTGTAAGTTCCGCCCAGCGACTGGGTGATGAAAACCTCGAGGCCTTTTTCGAGCATCGTCACGGTTCCAGCGGGGATCTGAACGGCTCTGCATTCGCGGGTAAGTTCAACTCGTTCCATCATTATAGCAACCTCGGGCAAGACCCTGGGCTAAAAGCGACCGGGTGAGCCACCGATAATAGCATCGGGGGAGGCGGATTTACGAGACGCTCCGCGGCGCGTTCATCCGCGCAGGACGATTTCGCCACGTCATACAATAATGTAGACTTTTAATACGTTCTGTATTGCTTCCTGACTTGAGGTACGATAGAAATGCACTACGGCAGGCGTGATCTGCATTAATCAAGCACCGCTTAACGTTGTACGAGGCGAACCCATGAAAAAGCTCCCCACTCCCAAAAGTTACGCCTCACCGCAAAAACCTAATGCAGCGAAGACTTCGGGGCTCCGTTCGAACATCATCGAGCGTTTGTTTGCAGACCAGATCTGGACCACCAATTATCGCGTCACTGCCGATGAGCGGGTTGCTCTCTTCAATGCCGCGATGATGGGCGAGGTCCGCAGCGAGCGTGATGTCCTCTTCGTGCTTAACCAGATTCGGCGCGCGCGGCTGCGTTGGTAGCTGTCGTTCGGCGCGCTATGCGGGCCCTATTGCATGCTTTTACCGAAGGCCACCCGAGTTGCAGCACCGCTACGCGATGAAGCTCGCGGTTGCATCCACTAGGCATTTTCAGGGCGAAAGGCCTCGATTCTGGGGCCTGCGGGTAGGAACCGATCCTGCTAGGTGCACATGGGGGACAGGTCTGTCGTTGCAGACCTGACATAGATGATGACTGCGTCCGGCGACAAACCACAGCAGGCAAACGACAACATCGCACAGCCAGACAGGGGTACCAGTGCGACGGGCAGTTATGGGGAGTTTTCCTCGTCGCCCGAACTGATGGTGACCACTCTGCGTGCAGGCTCGGTTCTGATCGTCCTGTTCCAGACCGCCTATCTTTTTCTCGATTTGAACCTGCCCGCGGGCCTCAGCATTGCGACCCTCCCGCTTCATCTGACCAATATCGCGACCGGCGCGATCGGATTTTTCATGGCGCTCACCCCGCTGGGGCGACGCCACTGGCGCGTGCTGACATTGTGGGCCGTAACCGTGGTGCTCTTCTCGACCACCGCGCTGAGCGTGATATCAGGCCGCAACGAGCCATTTTACTTGTCGGTCGTGTTGATGGTGACGGGTGCTGCGGCGCTGTTGCCGTGGGAATCGCGATGGCAGTTGTCGCTCAATGGGGTGGCGCTGGCGATGATGTTCATCCAGGCGCTGCGGGTTCCCGACGAATCATTCGAGATGCATTGGCTGACCGGACTTATCGCGATCGGCCTGACGCAGACCTCCGTGATCATCAATGAACACTACCGGCGCGCCATCGAGCGCGCGCGAATGGCGGCACTGGAAGCGTCGGAAGCAAAGTCCGGATTTCTCTCCAGTATGTCGCATGAGATTCGCACCCCGATGAACGCCATCGTGGGCCTGGCGGAGGTGCTGGGAGAGACACCCCTCACGCAGGAACAGCGGCGCTACGTAAATACCATGTTCGCCAATGGCAAGAGCCTGCTCGAACTGATCAACAACATCCTCGACCTGGCGAAAATCGAAAGCGGCCGCCTCTCCACGGTGGAAGAGGAATTCGATGTCGCCGAGTTGAGCGAGCAGGTCGCCGACAGCCTCGCGCTGCGCGCGCATGAGAAGGATCTGGAACTGACCGTGTGGGTCGATCCGGAGGTTCCCGAGGTGCTCATCGGCGATCCTCTGCGCTTGCGCCAGATCATCGTCAATCTGCTCGGCAATGCCGTGAAGTTCACCGAATTTGGCGAGGTCTCGCTCTCGGTCGACAAGGTTTCTTCGGCACAGGGCCGGGTAGAGGTCTGCTTTACCGTCAGCGATACCGGGATCGGCATCCCCGAGGAAAAGATCGACTCGGTCTTCCAGGTCTTCACGCAACTCGACTCGTCGGCCTCGCGCCGGCACGAGGGTAGCGGGCTGGGCCTGACCATCGTGAATCGCCTGCTCGAACTTTTGGGCGGCAAACTCACGGTCCAGAGCGAGATCCTCAAGGGCAGCAGCTTCCGCGCGACGCTGCCCTTCACGCTTCCGATCGAGTCGCCGGAAAGCATTGTTACGCGCCCCAATCTGAAGGCCGCCCGGGTTCTGATCGTCGACAACAACGCCGCCAGTCTTGCGATCCTGGCGAAGCTCATCGCGTCAGTCGGCGGAGTAGCTGACACTTGCTCTTCCGCATCCGAAGCGATGGCGGCGATCAAAGCGGCGTCGGCATCGGGAAATCGATTTTCACTCTTGCTGGTCGATAGCAAGATGCCCAATGTCGGCGGTGTCGAGCTGGTCAAGGCGTTGCGCGGCCACGATCCGGCTCCTGCGATGCTGATGCTTACCTCCGATGAACTGCACGCCCGCTTCGACCGCATGAAGGAAGCCGGCTTGCGCCATTACATCGTGAAACCGGCGAAGCGCTCCGAGCTTTTCCGGACCTTGCAAGAGGCTATGGCAGGTGACGTGGACAATTCCAAAGACATACCAGTGCAAAATAGCCCGGCTAGCCCGACCCTGACCAGAACCGCGCGAGTCCTTCTCGCCGAGGACAACCCGGGCAATCGAATGCTGGTGAAGGCATTCCTCAAGGGCGGCCAATTCGAAATCGATGAGGCGGAAAACGGCGCCGTGGCGGTGAACAAATTTACTTCGCGCAGCTACGACATCGTGCTCATGGATATGTACATGCCGGTGGTTGACGGCTACGAAGCTACCGCCGCGATTCGCAAATGGGAGCAGGAAAACAAGGCGGCGCGCACTCCCGTAATCGCGCTCACCGCGGCGGCTATGAGCGGCGACATGCAGCGCAGCCTCGACGCCGGATGCGACTTCCATGTCACCAAGCCGGTCTCCAAGGCGGTGCTGCTCAATCTGCTCGAGTCGCTCTTGAAGGGCCGCGCGGAGCCGTCGGTGTCCAAGCCCTACGACGTCGCGGCGGAGCTTGGCGATCCGGAACTGTTCGCCGAGGTTTCGCAACTATTTCTCGACGAGATGGACCGCTTGATGCTTACCATCGAAGAGGCCTTCGCCGATTCCGATTTCAAAAAATTGGGCGACTACGTTCATTCGCTCAAAGGTAGCGCCGCGATGGTTGGAGCGAAGCCTATCGCCGCCATCTGCAAGGAGATCGAGGCCGCGATTGCCGATGCATCGCTGGACGTAATCAAGCGTGGTCTCGCGCAACTGCGATCGGAGCAGCCGCGTGCGCATGAAGCGTTTGGCAAAAAGCCGGACCCTCTCGCGCAGGCGTCGTGAGGTCGATGAGACTTGGTGAAGCGAAATTAACGCGGAACTAACGATCGTGCGAGCGCGATCCAGAATTGCAAGAAGTAATGGAGGAAGTTAATGGACATTCCAAGCGGCATCAGGACTCTAATCGTGGAAGACTCCATACCGACCCGCAGGATGTTGCGCGCGCGCCTGGAGACCTTGGGCTGCACCATCGTGGGTGAGGCAGAGAATCCGACCCAGGGACTGAAACTGTTCCGCGAGTTGGACCCGCAAATCATTACGCTGGATCTGATCATGCCGCAGGTCGACGACCTCGACACCGAAAAGTTGTTCAAAATCATCCGCGATGAGAAGCCGGAAACCAGCGTCATCGTGATCAGCTCGAGTTCCAAGGCGATGACCGCGGCGGCCTATATCTCGCAAGGCGCTGTCGCATATCTGGAAAAGCCTTTCGTCAACTTCGACCAACTGCGCGATAAGCTCGACTACCTCTACCCGCAAATGACCGCGCGCCGCGGCACTCGCCCGCCCGCCGCGTCCAGCCTGCTGAGGTAGCATTTGACCTGACTCGGCGCGCTGTGAAAAAGTTGCCCTCTGATGAAGATGCGCCTTAGGACCTTGCTTGTGATGGCTGCGGTGGGCGTCGGCGCGCTCGCCCTAACCATCTCGATAGCGAAGCCCGGATGCACTTCAGTAACCGGCAGGGACGCGCTGGTGATTTCTGGCCGCCTGCTCGACAAAGGCTCCGCCAAGATTTTCTGCTATCGCGATGAGGCAGGAAAAAACCTTCGCTTCGTGCTCGCGCGCGGCACCGACGGCAAGGTCCGCTCGGTTATGGATGCCTGCTCGCAGTGCTACACCTACCATAAAGGCTTCACCTATTCCGACGGCTACCTGATTTGCCGGCTGTGCGGCAATCGGTACCCCGTCAATCACATCCTCAGCGGTAAGGCCTCTTGCGTGCCGATTGCAGTGCCGAGCAACGAGGCCGACGGTAAAGTAACCATCCGGACGGCCGACCTCAAGAAAATGGAATGGCTGTTTTAGGCGCTAACCGCGGCGCCATCGACACCCGAGTAGCCATCGTCGCGCTGGCATTTTTGCTCGCCTCGGTGAGCATGCCGGTGATAAGCGGATGGGTGGTGGCGGACTCCCACTGCGCGATCACGATGGACATTTGCCATCCGGTGCAAGCGAGCGATGTAAGCCATGCGCCGCTGTTTGCTCCCGCGCCGCAAGTTGTATCAATGAGCGAGGTCTCTCGCGAAGCCATCATAGCTATCGACGATGGCTATCGCGTGATCGCCGGCCGCTTCGGCGACGCTCCCGATCCCCCTCCGCCTAAGACTCTCATCTAGTCCTTTGTTCGTCGGCGCAAACTAGGGCAGCAATCTAGGACTGCCCGCGCGGATTTGTTCTGCGCCGGTCTCGGCTGCGAATAATAAAAGAGTCGTCGACTAGCGTCGCAGCGCGTCGATGATGCGGATAAAGATGATCTGGATAAGAATGAAGAGTCTGACCGCACTTTTGCTTTTGGCGTCGATTTGCGCACCGCCCTCAAATGCATGGGCGCACGGCGTGGTCGGCGATTACGTCTTTCTTGAGCCATTAATCGCCGAGGATCCAACCCCGGCCAACGAGCTGGATATCGTCCAGCCCGGATGGACGCGCACCAGCGACGGTCGCAGCTTCGCGATCGGAACCTCAATCGAGAAAATCATCGCCACCGACGGCGAAGGCTTGCCTCGATTCAGCGTAGGAGGCGGGACCAACTGGTCCTATCTATCGCCTAAGGTTGGTCCCAACGACAATGGCTTCGACGACCTCGAGGTCTTCGGAAAGTACGCATTCCTCTTCGTGCCGCAGCATGAATTCCTGATGGCGCTCGCGCTGGATGCGTCGATTCCCACCGGCAACCCTAAGATCGAGGTACAACAACACACCAGCCTCGGTCCTTCGCTGCTATGGGAGAAAGGACTCGGCGACCTTCCCAATTGGCCGATACTTAAGTATCTGCGGCCGCTGGGTTTTCAAGGCAACTTCGGATACCTGCCCGCGATTGGCGGCCACACCTATCATCTGATGACCGCCAATCAGGTGGTCGAGTACTCCCTCTCCTACCTGAGTAACAATGTCCAGGATTTCGGACTGCGACCGCCGTTTCGCAATCTGTTTCTATTCACCGAGTTCAACTATTCGCAACTCATTACCGGGCCAAGCGGTCAGACCTTTCCCCAGATTGTGATGACGCCCGGGATCGCCTATGTCGGTTATCACTTCGAGCTAAGTATCGGAACCCAACTCGCGCTTAACAATGCCGCACGCCCCGGAACTCACGCAGTGGTACTAGGACTGCTGGACATCTTCTATGACTCCATAATTCCCCAGGGAAACTGGACGCTTAACGACCTGTGGCGCTGAAGACTATGGTTATGACTTCGTCTACGACGTCGACTATGACATCGAAGCTATCGCTACTAGCCCTTTCAGTAATGCTGCTGGCACTGACTCTCGCAACCAGAGAAGTCTCGGCGCATTCCTTTCCCGAGGAGCAACATCCTTCGGCGGGACAAACGCTCACTACTGCGCCGAGCGAGGTCAGGATCAAGTTCGACGCGCCCATCGAGAAGCTGTTCGCCAAGCTGCAAGTGCTCGACGCTGCCGGCAAGGATCACGCAGTCGGCGCGCCCGAGGTCAGCGCTGACGGCATCGAGCTGAGCTCGAAGGTTGAGGCATTGAAGCCCGGCGAATACATGGTCCGATGGGCGGTAGTGTGCGTCGACACCCATCACACCGAGGGCTCCTACTCCTTCACAGTAGCCGCGGGCGGAACTTGATCGATACTCGCGCTATCCTCATCTGGCCGGTACTGGTCGCGCAGTTGCTTATCTTCGGGACGGCGGCGTTCGCCCTGATATTTGCGCCAGTCGCGATCGATGAATCCGGCACGCGCCTCGACAGCGCGGTAAAGCTATGGCGCGCGCTCGCCATCCTCAATCTCGCGATGTCACCGCTGGCATTTATCGAGATCGGCTCGGGCATGGCGCAGATGACCTGGATGCAGACGCTCCCACTGATGCCTGAAATCATGCGCGAGACCGTCGCCGGCCGCTTCTGGATGTGGCGCCTCGTCGCCGCCTTGACGCTTGCCGTAGCAGTATGGCTTCCCGCGCCCGCGACGAGGGTCGCCTTGGCAGCGCTGGTGTTGGCCGCGATTCTGATCGTGCTGAGCAGCCTCACCAGCCACGCTATCGACAAGGATGCGCTGGTAATCGCGATCTATTCGACTCATCAAGCTGCTGTCGGCCTATGGCTGGGCGCGCTCGTGTCGCTGCTGATGAGCGCGCGGCTCGGAACCGGCGGTCTCGAGGCGATGACGCCCCGCGTCTCCAGGGTCTGCGCGTGGTCGGTGGGTATTATCGTTATCTCAGGCGCGCTGACCGCATTCCAATGGCTCGGATGGAATTTGCACCTGCTGGTCGATTCGGCGTACGGGCGTACGCTGACGTGGAAAATCATGGTCGCTACGCCGGCACTTCTCCTCGGCGCGTTCAACCGTTACTGGCAGGTGCCGCGAGTCGAGCAGCCGAGCGCGCGCGGCATACTCATCCGCAGCGTCAGCGCCGAGTGCGTCATCTTGCTGGCCGTCCTCGCATGGTCAGCGAGTCTCGCCAACACCCCACCTCCGCATTGAGCTACGCTCTCTTTTCCGTCGGCAATGTATCTCGCGCCAACCGCGAGTGCGCTGCGCCGATCGCCGTGAAGTGTCCGCACTGCGGCGCGAGCAGCCTGAAGGGAGCGAAGTTTTGCAACGAATGCGCGTCAGCGCTCCAGGCTTCCGTTTCTGTCCCGAAGATTCAGGCCGACGAGAAGGTTCAAGGTGAGCGGCGCCATCTGACGGTCCTGTTCTGCGATCTAGTCAGCTCGACCGAGCTCGCGGCACGGCTCGATCCCGAGGAATGGCGCGACATAGCCGCACAGTATCAAAGAAGCGCCGGCGAGGCCGTCATGCGCCTGGGCGGCCACGTCGCCAAGTATCTCGGCGATGGATTGGTGGTTTACTTCGGCTATCCGCAAGCGCACGAGGACGATGCAGAACGCGCGGTTCGCGGCGGGCTTGCGATCGTTGACGCGATCGCGCTGCTGAACGATCGTCTCGCCGCTGTGCAAACCGCGGTAAAACTCGCGGTCCGCGTCGGTATCCATACCGGCTCGGTGGTTGTGGGCCAAGGCGGCGGCAAGGAAGCCGATGTCTTTGGCGACGCGCCGAATATCGCCTCACGCGTACAGGCGGTTGCCGCGCCGGACACGGTGGTGATTACCGCCCCGGTGCATCAGCTCGTCTCCGGCCTATTCGTGGTCGAGGATCGTGGCGCGCACGCGCTTAAGGGCATCGAGCTTCCGGTCCAACTGTACAGAGCGATTCAACCCACCGTGGTGCGCCGCCGCACTCGCGGCCCCGCCGCTCGCGCCTTGACTCCGTTCGTCGGGCGCGACGATGAGATGCGTCTGCTGCTGAGCCGATGGGAGCGCGCTTGCGAGGGCGAGGGACAGCTCGTGATCGTCGCGGGCGAGGCGGGGATCGGAAAGTCGCGCCTGATCGAGGAGTTCCGCGCGCGCATCAAGCCAATCCCGCACCTGTGGATCGAATGCGCAGGCGAGCAGTTTTTCGAGAACACCCCCTTCCACGCGGTCACCCAGATGCTCAACCAGGGCCTCGGATGGCACGGCGATGAAAGCAAGGACGAGCGCGTAATCCAGGTCGAGCGTTCGCTGGAACTGTCCGGCATGAAGCTCGGCGAGACGGTGCCGCTGATCGCGGAGATGCTGAATCTTCCGATACCCGAGAAGTATCCGCCGCTGATGTTCGCGCCCGATCAGAAGCGCAAGCGACTCCTGGCCGCGCTGGCGGGATGGGTGTTTGGCGCAACCAGGACGCAACCCCTCGTGATCGCGCTCGAGGACCTGCATTGGGTCGATCCTTCGACGCTCGAACTCCAGCATACCCTGGTCGAGCAAGCCGCCACCGCGCCCCTCATGCTGCTCTTCACGGCGCGGCCGGAATTCCGTGCGCCATGGCTTATGCGTGCTCATCACGCGCAGATCACTCTCTACCGTCGTAAAACGCACCGACCGGGTGCCGCTGTTTGCCGAAGAGCTGACGCGACTGATTCTAGAGGGTGATGGGCATTCGGTCGCGCGGGAGATTCCGGCCACGCTGCACGACTCACTTACCGCACGGCTGGACCGGCTCGGATCGGCAAAGGAAGTGGCGCAAGTTGCCGCGGTGATCGGGCGCGAGTTCTCCTACGAGTTGCTTCAGGCGGTTTTGCCGATACCCGAGGCCGAATTGCAATCGGCGCTGGCGAAGCTTGCCGACGCGGAGCTGATCTATGCGCGCGGCATCCCGCCGGAGGCGACCTACCAGTTCAAGCACGCGCTGATTCAGGATGCCGCATACGAAGCGTTGCTCTGAGCAGGAGCAAGGAACTGCATCGCCGCGTGGCGACAACAGTCGCTGAGAAATTCGCCGCATTGGCTGAGGCGCAGCCTGAAATCCTCGCGCGACACTGGACCGGCGCGGGCGAGGCGCAGCTCGCAATCGTGGCATGGCAACGGGCCGGGGAGGACGCCGATGCGCGTGGAGCACTCAAGGAGGCCGAGCAGGACTTCCGGCAGGCGCTCGCGATGGTCACCACACTCGCCGCATCGCCAGAGCGTGACGGGCGTGAACTCGCTCTGGTAGCTGTTTTGCCTTGGCTGCTGGTGCGCACCAAGGGGTACTCCGCCTCGGAAACTATCGAGGTAACTGAGCACGCTCGTGCGCTTGCAGAGAAGACCGGCAACCTTCCCCAACTCATTCTTCAGGTAATTGGGACCTACGCCGCGGTCTTCGTCCTGGGTGACTATTCCGGTGCCGCGGCGCTCGCGGACCAGTTACTCGACCTCGCCCAGCGCGAGGGCAGCAACATGAGTCTGATTATCGCGCACGTCGCACAAGTAAATGTACGCTTCAATCGCGGAGACCTGGTCGGGCTCGAGGAGCATTTCGCGTGCCTCGGCAGCTTGGTCGAAGCGGCCGAGCGCGGGCAGTTTGCTGGACCGATCGCGAACGGAATCGCAACTTCCATGGGTTACGCAAGTCTTGGCGCGTGGATACTCGGTCACGCCGAAAAAGCCCGCGGCCGTATCGCCCAAGCGATCGCTTTCGCCCGCGATCAGCCTTTCCTTCTGGCCGGCGGCCGAACGTTCGAAAGCTATCTGCGCCGGTGGTTCAGAGAGCCGCAACGCGCCGCGGATGCGGCCGTCGAAGCGGTGGCTATTTCTGAACAGCATGGCTTTTCGTTCACCAGAGATTCGTCCCGCATCATCCTGGGCTGGGCGAGAGCGCAACTTGGCAACCCGGGGGAGGGAGTCGCCCTCATCCGCCAAGGTATGGCCGGCTTCGCCGGGACTGGAGCACGAGCAGACACAACCAATGCACGCACCATTTTGGCGGAGGCTCAGGCGCTCGATGGGGAGATCGAAGCCGCGCTCATCACGCTCGACGAGGCGCTGCGAGCGAACCCGGAGGAACTGGTCTTTCGGCCCAATATCCTGAAATGGCGCGGGGAACTTCGTATTAGGATTGGCCAGAACGAGCCGGCGGAGGCTGACTTTCGCGAGGCGCTCGCACTCGCACAGAACATGAGCGCGAAGGCATGGGAACTGCGCGCGACAACAAGCCTCGCGCGTTTGCTCGCAAAGCAAGGTCGGCGCGACGAGGCGCGCGCGATGCTCGCCGACATCTACAATTGGTTCACCGAGGGCTTCGATACCGCCGACCTCAAGGATGCTAAGGCGCTGCTCGATCAACTACGCGGTTAACCCCTTAACGGCTTTTCTCAAGTCGCAGAAACGCCGCCATCCACCATGTAGATGCCGCCGGTGCAGAAGCTGCTTTGATCCGATGCGAGGAACAACATCACCTCCGCCACCTCATCGGGTTGACCATAGCGCCCGAGCGGGATGGTGCTTTGCATTTGTTCCTTGGCCTGCCCCGGATGGCCCGGCACAAACTGCTCTTCCAGCGAACGCATCATCCGCGTTTCGATAGGCGCGGGATTAACGGTGTTGACGCGAATTTTGAGCGGCGCGCATTCGAGCGCCGCCGTCCGCATCATGCCGACTACGGCATGCTTGCTGGTCACGTACGCTGACGCACCGGCGTAGCCATGGATGCCGGCCGTTGATGAGGTAATCACGATACTGCCGCCACCGCCCTTCGCCATCACGGGAATCATGTGCTTCAGACCCAGCCATACGCCGCGAACGTTGACGGCGATGACGCGATCGAAAACCTCGAGCGGATAATCGGGGATCGGCTTGATGTTGCCCTCGATGCCGGCGTTGGCGAGGTAGATATCGATGCGGCCGTAGCGCTCGACGGCAGTCTTAACGTAGCGCTGCGTGTCCTCGTCGCTGGTCACGTCGGCGCATACCGAGCTGGAATGATTGTCACCGATCGCATCGACGGCGCTGCGCAAGGCGCGCTCTTCGATATCGACCAACAGCACCTTTGCGCCTTCCTCGACGAATCGTTTCGCCGCGGCGCGGCCGATACCGCCCGAGCCACCGGTGATTACCGCCACGCGACCATCGAGCTTGCCCATATTCGACGCCTCCGATTCTCAATGTAGTCGCACTGGAGATGCCACCTGCGCAACCGCGCCGTGGTTCTGGAAACGCGAAACCCCGGCCTGCGACACGATGGTGCGCGTCGCAAGCCGAGATTTCGTACGGAGGTTCTAGGGAAGTCTACTAGGCCGCTTGCGCAACCTGCGCGGGACCCTCGGCATTCGTCGCGCTCTGCGGAGGCGCGGGCTTTTCCGATGCCGGGCGGAATGCCTCCGCGAGTTCGGCAATCTGTCCTTCCAGTTTGTCGATGGAGTCCAGCGCGGTCGCGAGCTGGCGAACCTTGGCCTGGAAAGTCTTTACGGGCGCCAACGCGCCGCCGACTTCCTTCACGTTGGCATACAGCGCCTGCGTGACCTGCTCGAGCTGCGCATTCAATCCCTTCATCGGCTCGAAGCTGACCGATAGCATTTTGACCTGCTCCGCGAAGGCCTTCACCGACTGGAAGTTGTTGGCGAGGCTCGACAGATTGTCATAGAGGCCGGCGATGCGCTTGAGCGCCTGCTCGGTCGACTGCGTCGCGGTATCGATCGGCGCCAGCAGCTTGTTGAGATTGGCGAAGTGCTCGCGGAACGCCTCGGTCGGCTCGGACAACTGGTGGACAGTGTTGGCTAGCATCGAAATCGGTTCCGCCGGGGATCCGAGGGACTCGGATGCCGGGCTTTTGCTCTCGCTCGATGTGGCATCGTTCTGCTTGTCATCGCTGCGGGTTGGCGCGGGCGTATTTTCCACCCGGCTCGCGTTCGCGTTTTCGGGTTTGGCGGCGGAGGCTTCCGCCTTCGCACTGTTGCCCACCCGGGCCGTGACCTCGGGCGAGAGAGTGGTTTCCCACTTGATCTTGCTCGCCGCCTGGCTGAGCGCGATCTCCGGAATTTGCACCGGATGCGCGACGGGCGGAATGTCGCTTGATTTGGAGCGGAGTAGCAGTCGCTGCCTTAGTTCTTCCAGTTCCACGATAATGAACCTCCTGCCGTGGTTCGCCTTGCCAGGAACTGTTTCCGGGGATTCTGCGCCGCTTTCGGGCGATTCAGACTCCTCCGAAACAATCAACCGGAGGGCTTATGTCTACATATTGTAGAGTTTGTAGACACGAAGCAAGAGGAAAAAGTTCGAAGCGGCCCTCGATGAATTATGCTAGTGGCTCTGGCTGCCCGAAGCCGTCGACTGCACGGGTGGCGGGACGGGGGCCGGCGCCGGGCCGCTACCGGGCTTTTCCACGTGCGCAGTCGCGGGCGCGTCGGTTTCCACCAGCGCCGGACCGATGCCTTGGCGCTCGAACGGACGCCGCACATCGAATGATGCGCCATCGTTGACGTGTCCAATGCTAAAGTCGGGGCCTTCGACGCGAATTTTCGATTTGAGCACCAGCCCGCGCTCGGCGCGAAGATCGTAGGTTCCCGGCGGGAGATCGCTTGAGAAGGAACCGTCGACGCCGGTGCGCGTGAGGAACATATCTCCGCTGATCCGATTTTCGAAATGGAGTTGACGATCGGCGAGCGGCGTGCCGCCACGGCTGGTGTAGACGCCACTCACCACACCCGCATCGGCACGCGCGACCAACACGACCAGGGTCACAGCGATTGCGGCGCAGACAACACGGCTAGCGTCATTCAGCATCGAAGCGTTCATCCTCCGGCTCGCGATGGCGGTTGAAATCATTCCTGCGAATCATCGCCTGCGAATATCCATTCCTGAGCCGCGCCAGAAGTGCAAGGTTTGAGGCTAAGCTGGCGACGGAATATTGTGGGGCTCAAGGAGCAAACCAAATGGCCAAGATCACAATCTATCATAATCAGGGTTGAGGAAATTCACGCGGCGCAGTGGAGCTGCTGCGCGAGCGCGGCGTCGAGTTCGACGCCATCGAATACCTGAAAAACCCGCCGACGCGCGAGACGTTGGAGAAAATCCTCGCCATGCTGGAAGGTCCGCCCGCAGACTTCGTGCGCAAGGACAAACGCTTCGCGGAGTTGGGCCTCAAGGCGGAGGATTATGTGGAGCCAGAAAAAATTGTCGCGTTACTCGTTCAGCATCCGGAGTTGATGCAGCGTCCGATCGTGATTCGCGGCAATCGCGCGATTATCGCACGCCCGCCGGAGAAGCTGACCGCGTTGCTGTGACCATCACGCATTGCCTGAATAGAGATCGCCTGCGACAATCCTGTTGAAGGTTAGGTCATGAGCCAGACGACGAAATTATCGGCCAAAGGTCAGATCGCGATCCCCAAGGCAATCCGCACGGCGCGCCGATGGAAGGCGGGAATGGAATTCGTCGTCAAGGAAACGACCGACGGTGTCCTGCTAAAACCGAAGAAAGAACCCAAGCGCGACGGCAAAACCTTAACCATCGATGACCTCGTTGGGATCTTGCCGTATAAGGGTCCTCGCAGAAGCATCAGGGAGATGGATGAGGCTGTCCTGCGCGAAGCGCGCAAGCACGCATGACGGCCCTCGACACAAACGTCTTGGTTCGTATCCTGACCCATGACGACGCCGGCCAGTCCGAACGGGCAGCGGCCTTCATACGCAGGCAGGATCGAGTCTATATTTTGAAGACTGTTTTGCTCGAGATCGAATGGGTGTTGCGTAGCTCGTACGAATTTGACCGCGAAGCCATCCTGCTCGGTCTTCGCAGCTTGTTAAGTGCCGCGAACTTCCAAATCGAGGACGAGAACGCAGTCCTTCAAGCCTTGGAGTGGTACGAAAAGGGGATGGATTTCGCCGACGCCTTGCATCTAGCTTCGGCCGGCGAAATGGAGTTCGCCACCTTCGATGGGTCGCTGCGTCGCACTGCGGGAAAACTCGGAATCGGGCGAGTCGTTGCTATCTGATCAAAGCAGGAACGCGCGCTAGGCGACCTTCTGCACCTTGCCGCTACGGATGCATCGCGTGCAGACCATCATCCGCTTGACGCTGCCTCCCACTGACGCGCGAACCTCTTTCAGATTCGGATGCCATCGACGCTTGGTCTTGTTGTTCGCATGACTGACGTTGTTGCCGACCGACTGATGCTTTTTGCAAATCGCGCAGTGCTGCATGATGCCTTTCTCTTACTATGTTCGAAAATCTTAACGGGTGAACGTACTAAGGTAGCCCGACTTCCGGCTGCTTGAAAGAGGGTTCGAAGCGCGCTTTCAGTAACGCCGCGCCCGCGGTTTCGGACTGCAACGTCGCACTCGCCGCGCATCCGCACTTGATACTCATCGCCCAGGCGCTGCGGCCGAGCGCGCGCGCATATGCGTCGAGGCGCGTCTTCAGTCCCGCCGGCGCGTCCTTATCCTGGACGCTCACCGCCGACGCGCTGACGATCACCTCATCCGGCGCCGAGCCGGTTTCATCGCTGAAGAGCTGCGTGAGCATCGCGACGAACGCCGAATGATCCAACCCTGGCACATCGCTGGTGATCAGCGCGGCATACGGCGAGCGCGCCTCCTGATGCGGATAGGTGGCGAGCACGCGCCGGATAGCCTCGACGCGCGCGGGCTCGGCCGCGGAACTTTTCTCATACGAGGCGAGCATGACGCCGGCCTGCTCGGGACTATCGCCCGCCATCGCACCGAGCGTCCTGCCGAGCCACTTGGCGGATTCTGCCTGCTTAAGTTTTCCTTGCGCCGCCGCCATCAACTGTTGCACACGCGGATCGTTGATGCCGGCCGCCTTGAATACCGCCATCGCGGTCTCGCCATCGCCGCGATCGATCAGGGCCTGCGCGGTTTCGAGCGGACTGATGGGACCGATCTGACTAAGTGGCGAAGTAGCGAGGTAGAGCTTGGTCGCGGCCAGCAGTTTTGCCTCGACCCGATTTTGCACCGATTGGTAGGCTTGGTAGACATCGCTCGAGATCAGTTTCCCTCCGCCGGCCGCCTGGCTCAGGAACTGCGCGGGAATGGTAAGAATCGCGGTGACGCCGCCGACCACCGGCTCGCGATCTTCGAACGTAAACGCATGCCGGTCCTCAGCGAGCGTGGACAGATTGAGCAGCCATATTTCATAACTGCCCGTGAAGGTCGCTTCGTTCTGATCGTTTTTGGTGAGGAACTTGTCGGTCGGCAGACTCACCACCATCACGCCGTCGAGATGATCGTCGGTATCGCCGGCGACGAAGCGTTTCACGCACGCATCGACATCGCCGGGCGGCACGATCGGAACTTCATGAACGTTGGGCTGGGCGCCAACCACCTGCTCGATCTCGTACATTGCCTGCGGCGATATCGGTCCGAGCGTGCCGACGCCGATCCTGACTTCGTCGGCATCGGCGATACCGGTGGCCGCGGCGATCGCGAGCGCTAAAATCAGCGCTGCTGTGGTTTTGTACATCAGGGAAGAACCCGCCCGATTAAGAAATCCAAAAAGATGACGGCAAAGCTTCTCAGAATGTCCGCGATGGTTCAACTTGCTGCCTTTCAGTAAGATGACGCCAGCGTTTGCGAGGGAGCGGCGGTACGGGGAATGGCGCAGCGTGTAATCCACATCCTGCCCGAGCAGGTGGCCAGCCAGATTGCGGCCGGCGAAGTCGTCGAGCGCCCGGCCTCTGCGGTCAAGGAGCTGATCGAAAATTCCATCGACGCTGGCGCGCGTAACCTCGCGATTGAAATCGAACGCGGCGGACTCGGACTACTCGCGGTCACCGATGACGGATGCGGCATGAGCCGCGAGGACGCGATCCTCTCGCTGCGCCGCCATGCCACCTCGAAAATTCGCTCGGCCTCGGATCTCATTGCGATTCGCACGCTCGGATTTCGCGGTGAGGCGCTCGCTTCGATTGCCAGCGTCGCAAAGATGAAGCTGCAGGCCCGGCAACCATCGGACGCGCATGGAATCGAACTGCTCGTCGCGGGCGGCGATATAGAAGATGAGCGCGCCTGCGGCATGGCGGCCGGCACTCGCATCGAAGTGCGCGAGTTGTTCTTCAATACGCCCGCGCGGCTCAAGTTCATGAAGACCGTGGCGACCGAGCAGGGTGCGATCGCCGAGGTGGTGCAGAAACTCGCGCTGGCGAATCATTCGATCGCGTTCAGCCTCGCTGCCGATGGACGCCAACTGTTTTCATTTCCGCGTGCGAACTCGGCGCTGGAGCGCGTGCGCCAGGCATTCGGCGGCAAGCTGGCGACGCAGATGTTGCAATTCTCGCTCGGGCGCAACGGCCTTTCCGTGCGCGGCCTCGCTACGATGAGTCAGGAATCGTTCGCGTCGGCGCGCATGATCTTCACCTTCGTCAACGGACGCGCGGTGCGCGACAAGCTGCTCGCGCGCGCGGTGACGCAGGCGTATCAAACGCTGATGCCTCGCGGACGCCATCCGGCCGTCGTGCTTTTCCTCGAGCTCAAGCACGACGAGGTCGACGTCAACGTGCATCCGATGAAGACCGAGGTGCGCTTCAAGAACCCGAGCGCGATTTTCGAGGTCGTCTATCATGCGCTGCGCGATCGGCTGGCGAATCAGACCGATCCGGCCTCGATCGACGGGTCTCCTACTGCGATTGATACACTCCATCCAGCGATCCGAGCCTCTGTTTCACAGATGATTCCGCCTGAGCAGGCGGCTCCGAACACGCCGCCGAATCGCACGCTGCGGCTGGTGGCGGACAATCCAGCGATGATGACGCGCGTCGAGCAGCGTCCGCTGAATCTCGGCTTCCAACGTCCGACCGAAACCGCGCCGAACGGTATCGCCTCGATGCGCGAGGCGGCGGTCCCGATGTACTCGACGCTGAAAATCCTCGGCCAGATTTTCGCCGGATACATCGCGCTCGAAGGCGAAGAAGGTCTGCTGCTGGTCGATCAGCATGCGGCGCACGAGCGCGTCACCTTCGAGAAACTTCGCGCCGAAATGCGCGACGGCGGAATTCGCACGCAGGCGATGCTGACTTCCACCACCATCGAGATGAACCCGGCGCGCGCCGCGCATATCGAAGCCGCGCTGCCCGAGCTGCGCGCGATGGGTTTCGACCTCGAACCGTTCGGCCCCTCGACGCTGCTGCTGAAGGGGACGCCCGCGGTGTTCGGCGCACAAGGCGGTGCGAAGCTGCTCGCCGACATGCTCGATAGCATGGGAGAGAACGGATTTCGTGCCTCAGGCGAAGGCGCGCTGGAAGAATGGCTCAAGCAACTCGCGTGTCATGGCTCGGTGCGGGTCGGGCGCGCGCTCGAAGAGCGGGAGATTCGCGAGCTGCTCGTGGAGCTCGACCGCACTCAGTTCAAAACCAACTGCCCGCATGGACGTCCGGTCCACATCAATTTCGCGCGCGGCCAGATCGAGCGGATGTTTCGCCGATGAGTCCGCCGCACGAATCATCTACTGCGGAAAATCCTCGGGCGGAAAATCCTACCGCGCTGCGCGCCAATCGAATCAAGGTCGGCTTCATCGTGGGGCCGACCGGCTCGGGTAAGACCGCGATCGCGATGGCGGTTGCGGAGCGCCTCGGGGCCGAAATCGTCAACGCGGATTCGCGCCAGCTTTACCTCGGGATGGATATCGGCACCGCAAAGCCGTCCGCCGAGGAACGTCGGCGCGTGCCGCATCATCTTATAGACGTGCGCACGCCCGACCGTCCGCTCGACGTCGCGGAGTTCGTCGCGATGGCGCGCGCTGCGATCTTCGATATCAACCAGGGCGGGCGTCGCGCCCTGGTCGTCGGCGGGAGCGGGTTTTATCTGCGCGCTTTGCGCGGAGGAATTTTTAGCGGACCAGCTGCCTCATTGGAAATCCGCGCAGAATTCGAGCAAATCGCCGCCGAACGCGGGATTCCGTTTCTGCATGACGAGCTGATGAAAATCGATCCGCCGTCGGCGTCGCGCATCCAGCGCAACGACTTATATAGGATAGTGCGCGCGCTCGAAGTGCATCGCATCACCGGAATTCCGATCAGTGTTCATCAGGAGCGCCATCGTTTTGCCGAGCGTGAGTTCGACGCGCTGACGATCGCGCTGGAAGTCCCGCGCGCGCAGCTCTACGCCGGCATCGATGCGCGCTTCGATGCGATGATCGCTGATGGGTTCGTCGACGAAGTTCGCGGTCTGATCGGTGCCGGCTATAGTCCCGAGCGTCCGCCCTTAAGTACTATCGGATATCGCGAGCTTTCCGCATTCGTGCGAGGTGAAATGACCCTCGAAGCCGCAGTCGAACTCGCGAAGCGCAAGACGCGGCAGTTCGCGAAGCGGCAGTTGACCTGGTTTCGCAACGAGCCCGAGGTGACGTGGGTTGACGCGAATCGAGGTGCGGAGCAAGCTCTGATACTGTTCGAGCAGTTCTTTTCGCCGGTAACCACGGCGCATTCGTAGAATCAAGATGGCTTCGCGAATCCGATCGGCAACTCAAAAGCACCCGCACGCCAAGCGCGCGCACACCAATGGCAGCGCGGCGAATGATGGACAGCAGCTTCCGGTAGAGCGCGGGCGCAGCGCGATCGAGCGGGTGCGTCTGGCGCGGCATCCGTCGCGTCCGCAGACGCTGGATTACGTCGAGGGTCTCTTCGAGGATTTTTTCGAGATTCATGGCGATCGGCGATTTGCCGATGACGGCGCGATCGTTGCGGGCCTCGCCACTTTCGGAAAAACTCCAGTTGCAATCGTCGGCCAACAGCGTGGGCGCTCGACCGCGGATCGGATCAAGCGCAACTTCGGCAAGGCGCATCCCGAAGGATATCGAAAAGCGGCGCGGGTTTTCGAACTCGCCGATCGTTTCAAGCTGCCGCTTATCACGTTTATCGATACGCAGGGCGCCGAGTCGGGTGTCGGCGCCGAGGAACGGGGACAGACCGAGGCCATCGCGCACAACCTCGAGCGGATGGCGCGGCTTCAGATTCCTTCGATCGCATGCGTGATTGGCGAAGGTGAGTCGGGCGGCGCGATCGGACTGGGCGTCGCCAACGTCGTGCTGATCCAGGAGAACGGCTGTTACTCCGTCATCACGCCCGAAGGATGCGCGGCGATTTTGTGGCGCGAGGCGACCGAGGAAAATGTTGCGCGTGCGGCCGAAGCGCTGCGGCTTTCGGCGCCGGATCTTTTGCGGTTTGGTATCGTCGACGAAATTATCGCAGAACCCGAGGGCGGCGCGCACACCAATCCGTCGGAAGCGATCCAGGCAGTGGGGGTGGCGATCAAGCTTCATCTTAATGCTCTGATGAAGCTGCGCCCGGCCGAGATCCGCAAACACCGCGAGCGTAAGTTCGCCGCGATGGGCTCCGCCTTGCTGACCTCCTCGATCTAAGCTTGCGTTGAAAACGGTGCCTCGATCAGTTAGCCATTCCCACGCGATGCCGTCGAAAGTTACCCGCAAGACGATCGCTCGGCGAAACCAGCCGCAGCGTGCCGATGCGACCGCTCTTTTCAAGGAAGAGTCCACACCCGCGTGGAAACCCGATTCCATCGAGTCGCATCGCGCGCGGATGGATCGCATCAACCTCGAAATCCTCAAGCTGCTCTCCGAGCGCGCATCGCACGCCAACGAGATCGGACGCATCAAACACAACAGCGGCGCGGCGGTCTATCTGCCGGCGCGCGAGCGCGAGGTGATCGAAGCGATGATCGCGGCGAATCTGGGGCCGCTGTCCTCGGATCACATCGCGCGCATTTACATGGAGATTATTTCGGCGTGCCGCGCGCTCGAGCACGTGCCGCGCATCGCGTACCTCGGCCCGGAGCATACCTATTCGCATGAGGCCGCACGTGGTGCGTTCGGAGCGAGCGTCGAGTTCGCGCCGCAAGCGTCATTCGCGTTGGTTTTCCAGGAGGTGCAGAACGCGCGCGCTGATTTCGGCGTGGTGCCGATCGAAAACTCCACCGAGGGCCAGGTCAAGGAGGTGCTCGACCTGCTCATCGATACGCCGCTGGTGATCATCAGCGAGATCCTGCAGCCGGTGCGTCATGCGCTGATGTCGCTCGATGGCGATCCATCAAAGGTGCGGCGTATCGTGTCGCATCAGCAATCGCTGGGGCAATGCCGCGGCTACCTGAGCAGCAACTTCGCGGATCGCGAGCTCGAAGCGGTGGCATCCAATGCGCTTGCGGCGCAGCGCGCGGCGCAGGACGCCTCGCTTGGCGCGATCGCATCGCGTGCGGCGGCGGAAGCGTACGGGCTCAAGGTCATCGCCGAAAATATCCAGGACCTCGCGCAGAACACCACTCGCTTCCTCGTCATCGGAACGCGCGCGGCAGCGAAGAGCGGACGTGACAAGACCACCATCTTGTTCGCGGTGCCGGACAAGGTGGGCGCGCTCAACACCGCGCTGAGCCTATTCGCGAAAAGCAAAATCAATATCTCGAAGATCGAGTCGCGCCCGTTGCGCGGGCGTTCGTGGGAATATCTTTTTTTCGTCGACCTCGAAGGTCATCGCGATGATCCGCGCGTCAAGCGCGCGCTGGGTGCGCTGAAAGATCGAACTCTTTTTTTGAAGGTCGCCGGATCGTATCCTGAGGCAAGGTCGGCCGCCGGCTAGGCGGCACATTGGCGCGAATTGGTAAAACCTGAAGATTTGGTCCTGCCCGCGGTCGCGGCGATTCAGCCGTACGAACCGGGAAAGCCGACGGAGGAGCTGGAGCGCGAACTCGGCATCGCGGAGTCGGTCAAGCTCGCCTCCAATGAGAATCCGATTGGGCCGTCGCCGAAGGCGGTGGCGGCGATTCGCGCCGCGCTGTCCGAGCTGAATCGTTATCCCGACGGCGGCAGCTTCACGCTGTGCCACAAGATCGCGGCGCGCCATAAGGTCACTGCCGAACAGATTTTCATGGGCTCGGGTTCCTGCGAGATTATCAACCTGCTCGCGTTCCTGTTTCTGCGGCCGGGCCTCAACGCGATTTCATCGGAGCATGCGTTCGCGATCTATCCGCTCGCGACCGCTTCCACCGGCGCATCCTACAAGGCCGTGCCGATGCGCAATGGATTCGAATTCGACCTCGACGCGATCGCCGCCGCGATCGACGACGACACGCGCATCATCTATCTGGGAAATCCCAACAATCCAACCGGCACGATTTATCGCCGTGCCGAATGGGAGCGATTCCTCGCCAAGGTTCCTCAGCGCGTGGTGATCGTCGCTGACGAGGCCTACTTCGAATTTGTGCGCGACGGTGAGTATCCCGACTCGATGCGCTATCACGATGGCGCGCGCCTCATCATTACGCTGCGCACGTTCTCGAAAATCTTTGGGCTCGCGGGAGTGCGCGTCGGCTACGGCGTGGCGCGCCCGGACATCATCACGCTGCTCAACAAGGTGCGCCAGCCGTTCAACATCACCTCGCTCGCGCAGGTCGCGGTATCGGCGGGCATGGACGATGTCGATCACGTGAACGCCACGCTGCGGGTGAACCGTGATGGGATGGAGTACCTAGAGCGCGAGTTCGCGCGCCTGAAGATTGCGTACGTGCCGAGCCAGGCGAATTTCATCCTCGCCGAGGTGGGGGATGGGCGCGGAGTTTTCGACAAGCTGCTGCATCTCGGCGTCATCGTGCGCCCGATGCATGGCTATAGCTTTCCGCGCCATGTGCGAATCAGCGTCGGCCTGCCCGAGGAGAATCGGCGCCTGATCGAAGCGCTCGAAGAAGTTTTGTAATTTTGTGGCACAGGCTTCAGCCTGTGAGGCTTTTGTTCCTAATGGTAGGATGAAGCCTTAGCCACGAAGTTCTGCTATATCTTATGACCACGCTTTTCCACCAAATCACCATATGCGGAGTCGGGCTCATCGGGGGCTCGCTTGCCCTCATCGCACGCGAGAAGAATCTCGTCGAGCGCGCGGTCGGATTGGGTCGTTCGCTCACCAACCTCGAGGTCGCGCGCAATCGCGGGATGATCGATCTGGCTACGCAGGATCCGGTCGAGGCTGCGCGCGGCGCTGACCTGGTGATGCTTGCGGTGCCGATTCGCACCATGCCCGCGATTTTGGGCGCGATGATTCCGCATCTGCCGCCGCATGCCGTCATCACCGATGTCGGCAGCGTCAAGGGATGGGTGGTGCGCGAGCTCGAGCCGATGCTGAAACCCGGAATGTCGCTGGTCGCCGTGCATCCGATTGCGGGCAAGGAAACCACCGGCGCCGAGGCGGCCGATCGCGAGCTGTTCGTGCATCGGCGCGTCATCGTGACGCCGTCGAAGAGCAGCACGCCCGAGGCAATCGACAAAATCGAGCAGCTATGGCGCGCGACCGGCGCCAATGTCGAGACCATGGACCCTGACACGCACGACCGGATCCTGGCGCGCTCCAGTCATTTGCCGCAGCTCGTCGCGAGTGCGCTCGCCGCGTCGCTGAAGGATGAACGCGTCGCGGGCAAGCTCGCAGCGGAGTATGGTGCAGGTGGTTTGCGCGACACGACGCGGCTGGCGGCATCGTCGGCGGAAATCTGGCGCGACATCTGTTTCACCAATCGCGACGCTATCGTCGAGGCGCTGAAGAGTTTCGATGCGACATTCGCCGAGTTTCGGAAGATCATCGAAGCCGGTGACGAAGAAAAATTCACCGCGCTGTTCGATCGCGGGCGCGCCGTGCGCGAGCGCCTCGAATGATGCGCGCGCGTCCCATCATCGCAATTGACGGCCCGGGAGGGTCGGGGAAATCGACCGTCGCGCGCCGCCTCGCCAAAGAGTTAGGATTTACCTACTTGAATACCGGTGCAATGTATCGTGCGGTCGCGCTAGCGGTTAGCGACGCCGGTATCAAGCCGGATGATCCCAAGCTGGAGGAACATACCGCATCGATTCTGAAAGCGCTGAAGATCGAGTTCGCGGGGGACAGGGCGATCCTTAACGGGCGCGACGTGACGCGCGAGATCACACGGCCTGACATCAGCGACCTCGCATCGACATACTCGACGCTCGCCTCGGTGCGCGCGCGGTTGCGCGAGATTCAACGCGCGATCGGCGAGCAGGGCGGGGTGGTGATGGAAGGGCGCGACATCGGCACCGCGGTGTTTCCCGATGCCGAGTTCAAATTCTACCTCGATGCCGATCCCGAAGTTCGCGCCGCGCGGCGGTATGCGGAACTGTCGGCCAACGGCGCGACCACAAATCGTGAAGAGGTGTTGCGAGAACTCCGAGCGCGCGACCATCGCGACAGCGCGCGCGAGCTGGCGCCGATGCGGCGTGCGGATGACGCAAAGGTGATCGACACCTCAAAGTTATCGATTGATCGTGTGGTAAGCGCGTTAAAAGAACTGATTCAAGGGGTTTATATTCGCAATAGACCTTGAAACGAGAACGTCACGGTTGTAAGTATCGCTACTGTCTCGAAGTTCCCCCGGAAGGTTTCCACTAAATGGAGAAAGTTTTGGCCGAACAACAAATGAGCGGAGGCGACAATGATTTTGAGTCGTTGATGGAAGAGAGCCTGAAAGCTCCCCGTTCCGGCGATGTGCTCGTCGGCAGGGTCCTGCTTGTCACACGCGATAACGTCATCATCGACATCAACTACAAGTGCGAGGGCCAGGTTCCACTCGCCGAGTTCCTTGACGCGGAGGGCAACGTCACCGTCAAGGAAGGCGACGAGGTCGATGTCTACTTCGAAGGCACCGAGACCGAGAACGGCACCGTCATGCTCTCGCATGCGAAGGCTGAGAAATTCAAAGTCTGGCGCGAGCTCGAAAAAGCATTCCAGGCTGAACTGGCGGTCGAAGGCGTCGTCCTGGGCAAGGTCAAGGGCGGTCTCAAGGTGGATATCGGGGTGCCCGCGTTTCTGCCCGGATCGCATGTCGACATTCGTCCGGCACGCAATCTCGATCGCTACGTCGGTCAGCGCGGACGCTTCCAAATTCTGAAATTCAATCGCGCGCGCGGCAACGTGGTGGTCTCGCGGCGCAGCGTGCTCGAACGCGAGCGCGCATCGCTCAAGGAACAGACGCTGCGAGTGCTGGAAGAGGGCGTCATCCTCGAAGGCACGGTGAAGAACATCACCGACTACGGCGCGTTCATCGATCTGGGCGGCATTGACGGCTTGCTGCACATAACGGATATGTCGTGGGGCCGTATCCAGCATCCGTCGGAAGTGCTGAAGGTCGGCGACAAAGTTAAAGTTGTGGTGCTCAAGTACGATCATGGCCGCGAGCGCGTTTCGCTCGGCATGAAGCAGATCATGCCCGATCCGTGGACCAAGGTCGCCGAGGCGTATCCTCCCGGCACGCGAGTGCAGGGCAAGGTTGTGAGCGTCACCGACTACGGCGCGTTCGTCGAGCTCGAGAAAGGCGTCGAAGGGCTCATCCATGTTTCCGAGATGAGTTGGAGCAAGCGCGCGGTGCATCCGTCCAAGGTCGTCAATCCGAACGATACGGTCGAGGTGCAGGTGCTCGGTGTCGACGAGGGCAATCGCCGCATCTCGCTCGGACTCAAGCAGACCGAACCGAATCCATGGCAGGCGCTCGCGGAGCAACATCCGGTGGGCACGCATGTCAAAGGCAAAGTGAAATCGATCACCGACTTCGGCGTGTTCGTCGAGATCGAGCCGGGCATCGATGGGTTGGTGCACATCTCCGATCTGTCATGGACCAAGAAGATTCGGCATCCGTCGGAAATCGCGAAGAAGGGC